>Ga0207426_1000056_pt1 | contig 373596 bp, 349 predicted proteins | sample AraplaMF_Cvi_mMS_FD_184265 | JGI IMG/M metagenome (GOLD analysis project Ga0207426, IMG submission 184265) | Arabidopsis root microbial communities from the University of North Carolina, USA - plate scrape MF_Cvi_mMS (SPAdes) (version 2) | ecosystem: Host-associated > Plants > Roots >...
ACAGCCAGGACGACCTTGATGACATCGCTGACAGCCTCAACAGCCGGCCACGTGCCACACACGCTTTCCACTCGCCGTTCGAAGTCTTCGCCACCATGCTTGCACTTGCTTCTCAACCTGATAATTCCGTTCACTAGGCATTGTGTTGCGCTTCACATTTGAAACCGCCGGGCTTTTCGATGGCATCCGCGTTTTGTTAGCGTGCTTCAGGCGTCGCCCCTGTGCGGGGCGGCACCTACTTTTCTTTGCCGCCGCAAAGAAAAGTAGGCAAAAGAAAGCGGCTCACACCGCCAGCATTTCTTCCCGCCTGAGGGACCCCAACCGGTCTTATGCTTCGTACGGCGACATTTCTGTTCGCGCTCGCTGCCAACGCTTTGAATGGAAGCCTCACCCGCTTCAAACACCCGCACAAAGCCAAGCGGCAGCGAATGGTCGATGCCGCCCAGGTGGCAAACTGTGTGTAGGTTGTCGCGTCGTATAAGTTAGCGCTCTTACAGGGTGGAGCTCATGCGCTAGCGGTCCGAAGTGAGGCGTGTGGAGTACTTGAGCCTACACACAGTTTGCCACCTGGGCGGCGGTGGGCTAACTGGTACGGCATGCTGTAATGCGGGCGCGTGAAGTGGGTGAGGCGTATAGAGAGAACGTTGGCAACAAACGTGAATAGGCGCGTTGCCGTGTGAAGTGTAAGAACCTTTGATGGCCCTCAGGCAAAAACACGGGCTGGCGGTGTGAGCCGCTTTCTTTTGCCTACTTTTCTTTGCGGCGGCAAAGAAAAGTAGGTGCCGCCCCGCACAGGGGCAACGCTTGAAGCACGTAGGCAATTCGCGGATGCCCGTGAAAGAGCAAACCACGGATGCCAACGCAAAGCCATAAAAACCAACCCATATGCGCAGCAAAAAAAACCAAATGCCAGAAAAACTCACAAACCAACCTCACACCGCATCCTGGTACGCAGCAACGACCAACGACCAAACGCACCATCCACGTCTGGATGAAAACCTGACCGTCGACGTCTGCATAATAGGCGCCGGCCTGACCGGCATATCCACCGCATTGAACCTCGCCGAACGCGGCCACAACGTAGCGGTGCTGGAAGCATCAAAAGTGGGCTGGGCAGCAAGCGGCCGCAACGGCGGCCAACTGATCGGCGGTTTCGCCTGCGACATCGACACATTCGCGAAGTACATGCCCGACGCCGACGTCCACCGCATATGGGAAATGGGCCAGGAAACACTAGACATAGTGAAAGACCGCGTAGCGAAGCACCACATCGACTGCAATCTGACGATGGGCTACCTCACAGCCGCCAACAAACCCAAACACGTAGACGCCCTACGCACCTTCCGCGATGACGCAAAAACACGCTTCAACCACGACCGCTATCGGTATATCGAACGCGCGCACATGGACCAGTACGTGCAATCGTCCCGCTATCTCGGCGGCCTTTTCGACCCGGACAGTGGCCACCTGCATCCCCTCAACTACACATTAGGCCTCGCCCGCGCAGCCGTCGAAAACGGCGCCCGCATCTACGAAAACAGTTGCGTCACGACCATACGCACAGAAAACGGCATCCACGTAATAGAAACAGCACAAGGAACAGTGCGCGCCAAATACGTCGTGCTGGCCTGCAACACATGGCTCGGCGCGCTAGCGCCACAAGTGTCCCGTAAGATCATGCCCGTCGGCACCTATGTCATCGCCACGGAACCGCTCGACCCCGCCCGCGCTGCCGCGTTGATGCCCGCGCGCGCCGCCGTCTGCGACAGCCGTTTCGTGCTCGACTATTTCCGCCCCGCTCCCGACAACCGTCTGCTGTGGGGCGGCAAGGTCAGCTATTCGACTTTCGAGCCACGCAATCTCGGCGAAGCCATGCGCCGCGACATGCTAAAGACCTTCCCACAACTCGCCGATGTCAAAGTGGACTACGCATGGGGCGGCTTCGTCGACATCACGATGAACCGCGCACCGCATTTCGGCCGCCTCGCGCCGACCGTCTACTTTGCGCAAGGCTTCTCGGGACATGGCGTCAACACAACCGGGCTCGCCGGCAAGCTGATCGCAGAAGCCATTCATGGCCAGGCGTCGCGATTCGATCTGTTCGGTAAAATCCGCCATCGCGACTTTCCCGGCGGCGCAATGCTGCGCACCCCCGCACTCGTACTTGCAATGGCCTGGTATCGAATGAAGGACTGGCTCTGATGACGGAAACACTCGACCGCCGCGCGGACGCGCTGATCCGCAACTCGTACTATGAAGCCACCGTGTCGCGCCCGCTCGCGGACGACCCGATGCTGGAAGGCTCGCTCGACGTCGACGTCTGCGTGATCGGCGCGGGCTTCTCCGGATTGTCGGTGGCACTCGAATGCCGCGCACGCGGGCTTTCCGTCGTCGTGCTCGATGCGCATCGCCCCGGCTGGGGCGCCTCGGGACGCAACGGAGGACAGATGCTCGCCGGTTTTGCAAAAGACGAGATCATCGAAAAGCAACTCGGACTCGAAGGCGCGCGCGCTGCGTGGGCGTTGTCGATCGATGCCGTCAAGCTGGTGCACGAAAGGATCGGGCGCTATGGAATCGAATGCGATTTCACGCCGGGCTTCATGACGGTCGCGACCAAAGCGAAGCGCGTCCCCGATCTGCGCGCGTGGATGGATGCCGCGACGAACCGCTGGGGTCATGCGCATCTGTCGTGGGTGGATGCCAGTGAAATGCGCGAGCGCATCGCGTCGGAACGTTATCTGGCAGGCGTCTACGATGCGTTATCCGGCCATCTGCATCCACTCAAGTATTGCCTCGGTCTCGCCGATGCGGCGCGCCGCGAAGGCGCGCAACTCTTCGCGCATTCGCCCGTGCTCGAAGTCGTGCGCGGCGCACGGCCCGTGGTACGCACCGCGACGGGCGAAGTGCGCTGCCGCTTCGTCGCCGCGTGCGGCAACGCGACGCTCGGCAATGTGTTGCCCGCTGCAATTGCCGCGCGCATCGCGCCCATTGCGTCGTATATCGTCGCGACGGAATCGCTCGGCAAAGCGCGTGCCGATGCCCTGATCAAGAACCGCCCCGCGATCTGCGACAACAACTTCTTTCTCGACTACTTTCGCGTGTCGGCGGATCACCGCGTGCTGTTCGGCGGACGCGCAAGCTCGACGGGCGCATCGCCTGCACAACTGACAGGCGATATCCGCAAGCGCATGCTCGCCGTTTTTCCGCAACTCGCGGATACGAAGATCGAATTTGCGTGGGGCGGCTTCGTCGATATCACCCGTAATCGCGCGCCCGATTTTGGCGCGATCGATCCGAACTACTTCTATGTGCAAGGTTTTTCGGGTCACGGCGTGGCGCTGACGGGTATTGCGGGGCGCGTCATTGCAAAGGCCATCTCAGGCGACATGGCGGCGTTCGATCTGTTCTCGCGCATCCGGCACGCGCGCTTTCCGGGCGGCCCGGCGCTGCGCGGGCCGGCGCTGGAACTGGGTATGCTTTATCACCGGATTCGCGAGCTGTTCTGAATCGCATTGCAGCACGGCTTGCACATGACAGACCGGGTTCACTAAAGGCAGAATGTGCACCTCACCCTCGATGCGGCACACCCGCGTTGAAGGCTTACCGTAACCCACAACCCGTTACGACGAGGCGTCGATGACTGCCGTACTCACTTCTGAAATCGCATCGAAATTCGCGGGCCTCGCGCTGGCTCACCTCACGCGCGAGTATCCGAACAAGCTCACGCATTCGCTCGCCGGGCCGCAGGACGTGCAAGGTCCGCGCGAGCTTCACCCCATCTTCTACGGCAGCTATGACTGGCACTCGTGCGTGCACGGCTACTGGTTGCTGTTGCATCTGATCGAGCGCTTTCCCGATCTGCCCGAAGCGCCGCGCATCGTCGCCGTCGTCGACGAGCACTTCACCGCACAGAACGTCGCAGGTGAGCGCGCCTATCTCGACCTGCCGCATAACCGCGGGTTCGAACGCCCGTATGGCTGGGCGTGGCTGCTTGCGCTGTCGGGTCAGGTCGCCTCGCTGAAGCTGCCGCAAGCCGATCGCTGGACGCAGACGATCGAGCCGCTGACGTCGGCTTTCGTCGAACGCTTCGAAGAGTTTTTGCCGAAGGCGACGTATCCGCTGCGTGTCGGCACGCATTTCAACACGGCCTTCGCGCTGGCGCTCACGCTCGACTTCGCGCATCGCACGCAACGCGATTCGCTTGCGCGCCTCGTCGTCGATACGGCGAAGCGCTGGTATCTGAACGATGCCGGATGCCAGGCGTGGGAGCCGTCGGGCGACGAGTTTCTTTCGCCGTCGCTGATGGAAGCGGAGTTGATGCGCCGCGTGCTGCCGCCTGCCGAATTTGCGGGATGGTTCGAGCGCTTCCTGCCCGATCTCGCGCAACGTCAACCCGCGACGCTGTTCGTCCCCGCCACGGTCACGGATCGCAGCGACGGCAAGATCGCACATCTCGACGGGCTGAACCTGAGCCGCGCGTGGTGCCAGCGCTCGCTGGCGCGCGCGCTGTCGAATGACGATCCGCGCCGCGCCACACTGTTCGAAACCGCCGACATTCATCTGGAAAGCGCGTTGCAACATGTCGCGGGCGATTACATGGGCGAGCACTGGCTCGCCACGTTCGCAACGCTCGCGCTCGAAGCGTAGCGAACATAGCGAACCTGGCGTTCGCTACCAACCCGCCGCGCAATGAAATATGGCCAGTGTCTGCAAAGACACTGGCCATTCCGTTTTTCAACCAGTAAAACAAGCGCGTTGCCGATCAGCGGGAGATCTCTTCGAGCGCAACACCGCGCGTGCGCGGCCCCATCACGCCGATCACCAGCATCACGATCGCCATCGCGCCCGCAATGAACACGAACACGCCCGTCGAGCCGAAGTACTTGAGTACCGACGCAATAAAGAACGCCGTGAAAATCGCCGAGAAGCGGCTCCATGAATAGACGAAGCCCACCGCACGCGCACGGATGCTGGTCGGAAACAGCTCTGCCTGATAGGCGTGATAGCTATACGACATGATATTGCTGCCCAGCGTCAGCCCGACGCCGAGACAGATCAGCAGCGCGGCCGCCGTCGTCTGGCTGAACCACAGTCCGCACACGATGATGAGCGCCGCCATCGCGACGATCACGCTCTTGCGCTCGTACTTGTCCGCGATGAAGAGCCCGATGATAGGACCCACGGGCGCCGCGAGCGCGATGACGCTCGAATAGGCAAGGCTCGTCGTCACCGTAATGCCCTGCTTGATCAGCAGCGTCGGCACCCAGTTCGCGAAGCCATAGAAGCCGACTGTCTGGAAGATGTTGAAGATGCTCAGCATCAGCGTGCGGCTGCGATAGGGCGGCACCCACATGTCGCTGAAGCGTCCGCTCGGCGGCACGGGAACGGGCGGCGCAGCGGGCGGCAGCGGCCTGCCATACTCGGCCTCGACCTTCGCTTCGAGTGCCCGCATCACGCGGTCCGCTTCGTCAACGCGCCCTTGTTGTGCAAGCCAGCGCGGGCTTTCGGGCAGATTGCGCCGGATCCACCAGACGAACAGCGCGCCGTGCGCGCCGATCAGCACGACCCAGCGCCAGCCATCGAGCCCGAGCGGTGCGCGCGGCACCAGCAGCCAGGCAAGAAACGCGACGACGGGCACGGCCATGAAGCCCACCGCCTGTTCGCATGCGAATGCACGGCCGCGAATATGCTTCGGGACCAGCTCCGAGATGTATGTGCCGATCGTCACCAGCTCGACGCCTATGCCAAGGCCCGCCATGAAGCGCCAGAAGTTTAGCCCCGTGGCTGTTTCCTGAAACGCCATGATGACGTTGGCGACCGTGTACCACAGCAGCGAATACGTGAAGATCGCGCGGCGGCCGAAACGGTCCGCGAGAAAGCCACATGCGATCGTGCCGATGAACAGCCCGAGAAACAGCGTCGCGATGAAGCTCGCGATGCCCGTCGTGCCGAATAGCCCCTGCGTGGTCGACGTGAGAATGCCGCTCTTGACGATGCCGGGCGCAACGTAACCCGTATAGAGCAGATCGTAAAGCTCGAAGAAAAAGCCGAGGCTCAGCATCACGACGAGCTTCCATACCGAGCGCGTCGCGGGCAAGCGGTCGAGCCGCGCGCTGATGGTGCCGGCGTCGATGGCGGCGTGTGACGCTGCGGGCGCATTTGCCTGCGTGGTCCCAGGCTGCGGGATGCCCGCCTGGTCTTGCGTTGTCATTGTTCTGTCTCCTGTGTCGATGGCCCGCCGCGATTCCGAATGCAGGCCAGGCTCGCATTGTAGCCGCGCATCGGCTGGCAGGCCTTAGTTGCCTTCCTGCAGCATCACCACGCCTGCACCGGCCCGCTGCAACAGACGCCGGCTGCGTACCGAGAGATTGGTCAGGCTCAGGCGCTTGCCAAGCTTCGCGTAGCGCGCGTGCAGGGCTTCCAGTGCCGCAATCGCGGAATGATCCGCACAATGCAGATGGCGGCAATCGAGCGTCACGTTGGCAGGATCGTTATGCGGCTCGAACAGTGCATGAAAATGCGCGGTCGATGCGAAGAACAGCGTGCCGCGTGGCGCATGGGTCGTTTCGCCCGATGCGTCGTCGAGCGTTTCGCTGCGAATCTCGCTCGCGTGCTGCCACGCGAAGTTCAGCGCCGAAATGACGATGCCGCACAACACGGCCGTCGCGAGATCGGTGAACACCGTGATGACCGTCACGGCGACGATCACGAGCGCGTCGCTGCGCGGCACCTTCTTCAGCGCGCGCAACGAGCTCCACGAGAACGTCTGCTGCGCGACGACGAACATCACGCCGACCAGCGCCGCGAGCGGAATGCGTTCGATCAGCGGCGAGAGAAACAGGATGAAGAGCAGGATCATCACGCCGCTCGTCACGCCCGACACCCGCGAGCGCCCGCCTGAGCCGAGGTTGATGACGGTCTGGCCGATCATCGCGCAGCCGCCCATCGCACCGAACAGGCCCGACACGATATTTGCGGCGCCGAGCGCAATGCATTCGCGATTCGGCTGGCCGCGAGATTCCGTGAGTTCGTCGGTGAGATTGAGCGTGAGCAGCGTTTCGAGCAAGCCGACCATCGACATCAGCGCGGCGTACGGAAAGATGATGCGCAGCGTGTCGAGATCGAGCGGCACGCCTGGCATGCTGAATTCGGGCAAGCCGCCTGCAATGTGCGCCATGTCACCGAGCGTGCGCGTCGGCAGATGCAGCAACTGGCTCAGTACACCCACACCGACAATCGCCGCAAGCGCAGGCGGCACCGCTCTCGTCAGGCGCGGCAAGCCGTACACGATTGCCATCGTCAATGCGACGAGTCCGGCCATCAACCACAGCGCTTGACCGTGCAGCCATACGTTGCCTTGCGGCGAGGCCTGCCTGAAGTGCTCGAACTGCGCCATTGCGATGATGATCGCGAGGCCATTGACGAAGCCGAGCATCACGGGATGCGGCACCATCCGGATCAGCTTGCCCAGGCGCAGCGCGCCGAACAGCATCATCAGCAGTCCGCCCAGCACGACGGTCGCAAACAGATACTGTGGGCCATGCTGCACGACGAGCGCGACGATCACCACGGCCATCGACCCCGCCGCGCCCGAGATCATGCCCGGGCGGCCGCCGAACAGCGCGGTGATCGTGCAGATGAAGAACGCGCCATACAGGCCCATCAGCGGATTGAGGTGCGCGACGAGCGCGAACGCGATGCATTCGGGCACGAGCGCAAACGATGAAGTCAGGCCGGCGAGCACGTCGCCGCGAAGCGAGGAAAGACGGGAAACGTTGAAACTGCGATCTTGCATCTTGTTGTATGAATGAATCGGGTGCGCGCTCGCGCAACGATTAATTGCGGGAGCACAGGTGAACGGATTGCGATGCACCCTGCTTGTGCATGACGGACATGGCGTACACGGACGCCGCGTCGTCGACCGGTCCGCAAGCCAGATGGCGTGCGGATGGGCACAAAGTTGGACGGGATGGAAAGGCGACAGGCTCGTGGCGGCAAGGCCGCGCCGGACACCTGATGTGCGCGGCTCTCGCGCAGCGCACGCGATTTTACATGGTCAGCGGCTCACACGCAGTGGCACGCGGCGAAGGTGGCCGGCCGTTTAGCGGTATTCGAAATCGTCTGCGGTAATCAGCACGTGCGTCGCGCCCTTCGCGAGCGCCTTGCGCTCGGCGACGGCGGCGATACGGCGCAGGCCGTTGCCGAACGCTTTCGTCAGATGCGATTCGTCTGCCCCGCGTTCCAGCCAGAAATGCTGCTCGAGCGCATCGCGCGTAATCGCGCACCCTATCGCACGCTTTTGCACGACGATATCGAAAGTCACGGCCTGGCCGTTAGTCGAAAGCGCAAAGTTGCTTAAGGACTGTTCCATGTTCAGCCTCTCGTGAACTGCGATATACCTGTGTTTCGTGTTGCTTTCATGAACCAGGCGACAATATTCCCGCACTCAAACTATCTCATTCCGTTCGGCATCGATCAGTTCGGGCGAACCCTCGAAGCATCCCAAAGCAAACGTTTGTGCGGCCGGCGCGCGTGGCGTTCGCAACACGCAACCATTAAAAAACGTGCGACATGTTCGCATTTTGAAGGCCATCGTGCAGTTGACCCCTGCTGTCAGACAGCCGCTTTCGCAAGCAGTTTCGTGCGAACTTCACGACGCGTATCGCAGCGTTTCCGTCTGACGAAAACTTTGCGCGCGAACGAATCGGCGCAGCGCGTGCCCGCTTCGTCAAGCATACATCGCAATCGTTTGCGCCATATGTCACGTTGCATCTAATAGAGCAATCCATGCGATCGCAGAAACTCGTATGATCGAGGCTCTCAAAAGAACTCATACGAATAGTCGATGAAGCATCCGCGCTGGACGGGACTTGTCTATCTGCTGGTCACGGCAACGGGATGGGCGCTCAACTGGCCCGCCATGAAAGTTCTGCTGCGCGAGTGGCCGCCGCTGTTTTCGCGCGGTGTCGCTGGCGTGACGGCGTCGGTTCTGCTCGCCGTAGTCGCCGTGTGTGTGGGAGAGCGGCCACGCGTGCCGCGCGAGTACGTGCCGCGCCTGCTGCTCGCGGCGGGCACGAATGTGTTCGCGTGGATGGGCTTTTCCACACTGTCGATGAAATGGCTGAGCGTCAGCGAAGGCGCGCTGCTCGTCTACACGATGCCCATCTGGGCCATGCTGCTCGCGTGGCCCGTCCTGTCGCGCAGGCCGTCGAGCGTGGAATTTCTCGCGCTGCTACTCGGGCTCGCGGGCGTCGTCGTGTTGCTCGGCGGGCGCGGCGTTGCGTTCGACGCGGGCAAGATTGCGGGCATCGCGTTCGCGCTGCTGGCGGCCGTGCTATTCGCGCTCGGCACCGTGATTGCCCGCACGCCGATTCCCGTCCCGCCCATCAGCCTCGTCGCGTGGCAGGTCGGACTCGGCTGCGTGCCGATGATCGTCGCGGGGCTGCTGATCGAGCGCCCGCAACTCGCGTCGCTGCACGCGGACGGCTGGGCCGTGCTGATCTATATGACGCTCGTGCCGATGGGCGTGTGCTATCTCGCGTGGTTCGCGACCTTGCGACATCTGCCGCCGCAGATCGCGTCGATCGGCATGCTGCTGGTGCCGATCATGGGCATCGTCGCGGCGGCGCTCGCGCTCGGCGAGCCGCTTGGCTGGAAAGAAGCCCTGGCGATGGCGCTCACGTTGAGCGGCGTCGCGCTGGCGCTGCGGCGCAAGGCGCCGCTGACAGAACCCGAATGACGACTGACGCTATGGCTTTTCGAGAACGTCCTTGAGCCGCTCGACGGCTTCGTCCGACTCGGCCTGGATCTTCGCGCGCAGCAGCGCCGCGTTCAGCAAGGCGAACCAGAGCGTTGGCGAACGGTACGTGAAGGTGCGCTCGAACTGCGTGCCGTCCTTGCCGTTCGTATTGGGCGTCAGCGCGTAGCTGACCGTGCCGGCTGGGCGGCCTGCTATCGTGCCGTCGATCGTCCATTTCTCGGGGCGTTTGCGTTCGACAACCGTCCACACGACCTCGCCACGCCGCCCGGCGACGCGAAATTCTTCCGTGGTCTGCTCGCCGATACCCAGCGAATGATCGGTCGCGCCCGACACGGACAGCGACGACGGATGCCATGCGGGCCAATGCGCCGGCGTGGTCACGTAGTCGAAAACAGCCGTGCTGTCCCGCTCGATAGGCATCACGGTGACGATGCGCGTCGACAGATCGAATGCGCGCGGCAGCGGAATGAACAGCACGCCGATCGCGGCCGCCACGCAGGCCACCATGACGATTGCTCGCAGTAGCGCTTTCATTGCAGTTCGCGCCTAGCGGGCGCTCGTCCGAATGATGAGGTGGTTTCCTTCGCAGCCGCGCACGGGATTGCGGCTTCGCTGCCGTTCTTACTGGTACTGTATGTTAGCGGCGTGGCCGCGCCAATGAGGATCGACGCGCGCTCTCGACCTGTCGCAACGTCAAATGGATACGACCGATGCAAGCCCATCCTTTCCGCCTTCTGCCCGGCCAGGACCTGCGCGACACGCTGGAAGACACGGTGCGTCAACTCGGCGCGACGGCTGCGTTCGTCGTTCAGGGCATCGGCAGCCTGAGCGTCGCGCAGTTGCGTTTCGCCGGCATCGACCAGCCGAACGAACTGCGCGCCGACCTGGAAATCCTGACGCTGGCCGGATCCGTCGCCCCCGACGGCGCGCATCTGCACATGTCGGTCTCCGACGCCGAGGGCCGCGTGTTCGGCGGACATGTGGCGCGTGGCTGCATCGTACGAACGACCGTTGAAATTTTGCTCGCGCTGCTTCCCGATCATGCGTTCTCGCGCGAAATCGACCCGCAGACGGGTTTCATGGAGTTGTTCATCCGTGACCGGCGGCGCGGCGAGTAGCGGCGGGAGCCACACGGGCCCGCCAGCACGCCTGGAACGTTCTTCGCTTGTCTGTTCGATGGATCACCGTCCCCACAGTGTAGGAGCGTGCGCCGCAATGCCTTACACTTGTCGGGTCGGAAACACATGGTCACTAATCAGTTGTTCAAGGAGGGAAACGTCCGTGGCAAATGAAAAAATGTTGGCGCAGATTTCTGATAAGGCGGGCTTCATCGCCGCGCTCGACCAGAGCGGCGGCTCAACGCCTGGCGCATTGCGGCAGTACGGCATCGAAGAGAACGCCTATAACGGCGATGCCGAAATGTTCAAACTGATCCACGACATGCGCGTGCGCATCATCACCGCCCCCGCATTCACGGGCGACAAGGTCATCGCGGCGATTCTCTTCGAAGCCACGATGGACGGGCAGGCGCAAGGCAAGCCAGTACCTTCGTTTCTCTGGGAGGACCGCGGCGTCGTGCCGTTCCTCAAGGTCGACAAGGGGCTCGAAGCGGAGAAAGACGGCGTGCGTCTGATGAAGCCGATCCCCGGACTCGACGCATTGATCGCGCGCGCGGGCAAGCTGGGCATCTTCGGCACCAAGATGCGCTCGGTCATCGAGCAGAATTCGCCTGCGGGCATTGCCGCCGTCGTCAAGCAGCAGTTCGAGTACGGCGCGCAAATCGATGCGGGCGGCCTCATGCCGATCCTCGAACCCGAAGTGTCGATCAAGACACCCGACAAGGCCGGCGCCGAGAAGACGCTGCGCGACGAGATCATCAAAGGCCTCGACGCGCTGCCCGCCGACAAGCAGGTCATGCTCAAGCTGACTATTCCCGACGTCGCCGATTTCTACCAGCCGCTGATCGATCATCCGCGGGTGTTGCGTGTCGTGGCGCTATCGGGCGGTTATACGCGGACTGAAGCATGCAAACTGCTTGAAAAGAATCACGGCATGATCGCGAGCTTTTCGCGGGCACTCATCAATGACCTGAAAAAGCAGATGAGCGACAGTGAGTTCGACGCGAAGCTGGGTGAAGCCATCGACGAGATTTACGAAGCTTCCGCCGTCAAGGTCTGAGCGATATTTGCGGTGTTTCTGATGAAGCCGCGCATCCGGGCATGCGCGGCTTTGCTTTACCTTGCCTTATCGTGATTAGCGCGCGTCACGTCAATGCGCGGTCGGTGGGACGTCGGGGTCGACATAGTCGCTGCGCGAAACCCAGTAGGGATCGCGGTTGTAATACGTATGCAGCGATTCGCCCCATTTGGAATCGGCCATGCTCGGCCAGTGGTCCTTGTCGAAGCCCGGTTCGTCTTTCAGAAGCTGCGCGGTGATATCGACGTGGAAGCACTTCTGGTCGGTATCGAGCGTGAGTGCGCTCCACGGAATGGCGTGCAACGTGGCGCCCATACCGAGAAAACCGCCCTCGGACAGGACGGCATACGCGATGCGTCCGCTGCGCACGTCGAGCATGATGTCGGAAATCTTGCCGACATGTTCTGCATCGGACGAATACACCTTCGTTCCATCGAGCGTCGCCGCCGCCATCACCTCCGGCCCCGGACCTTCACCGACGCCGCCGCCGACAATCCCGGCACCACCCGTTCTGCGCGATTGCGGATTGATTGAGCCCATGTTTGCCTCCTATGAAAGTGAGCGCATGAAGGCGCGCAATGGCCGTTCCTGCTGTTGTTCGACTGAAAGCTTTACCTCTTTCAGCAAGCGATGGGTCATATTTCCCGAAAAGCAGGTTCTGGTGCGACAGCCTGCCGCACCTCTGCTGCGCTGGAAATGCAGTCAACTGCTTCTTACGCCGCCCCGCTCGCCCGCCTACGATTGATGCATGAAAACGCGTGACTTACGCAACCGGTGGGAGAACTGAAATGGCTTTGCTCAATATGATGCGGATGGTGTTGTGGAGTTTCTTCGGCGTGCGGCGTGGCGCTGCGCACGAAGCCGATCTCGCGAGCGTCAATCTGCCGTTGCTGCCTGTCATGGCTGTCGTGCTCGCGCTGTGCTTCGGCGGCCTTCTCTTTGCATTCGCCAGAATCGCCGTTACGGTTGCGCATTGACGCCTGGCTGTACGCTCAGGTCGCCTGCGTGATCAGTTGACCGAGCACCTGCACGGCGCGTTCGATATCGGCATTCCACGGATGCCCGAAGTTCAGCCGCACGCAATGGCGAAAGTTGCGCGACGCGGAAAAGATAGGTCCAGGCGCCAGGCTCACGCCCTGTTCGATCGCCTGTCTGTGCAACGTCAATGCATCGACGTGCTCGGGCAATTCGAGCCAGACGAAATAGCCGCCTGAAGGACACGTCCACCTCACGCCTTTCGGCATCGCACGGCGCAGCGCGAGATTCATGGCATCGAGTTGCGCGCGCAACGCGGCACGCAGTTTTCGCAGATGCCTGTCGTATCCGCCATGCTGAAGATAATCAGCAATGCCCGCCTGCACGGGAATGCTCGCCGATAGCGTCGTCATCAGTTTGGCGCGCTGTACTTTCTCCGCAAACTTTCCCGCAGCGGTCCAGCCAATCCGGTATCCCGGCGCAAGCGTCTTCGAGAAAGAACTGCAATGCATGACGAGTCCTTTCCGGTCAAAGGCGATAGCCGGCAATGGGTAATCCGCCTGAAAATGCAGTTCGCCATAGACGTCGTCTTCGATTAGCGGCACTTCATAACGCGCGAGCAGTTCGACGAGCGCTTTTTTCTTTTCGAGCGGCATCGTCGCGCCCGTCGGGTTCTGGTAATTCGTCATGAACCAGCACGCGCGAATAGGCTCTTTCTCCAGCGCTTGCGCAAGCGCTCCGAGGTCGAGGCCCGTTTGCGGATCGACGGGTATTTCGACTGCGCGTAGATCGAGTCTTTCAATAGCCTGCAGCGCCGCATAAAAGCCGGGCGATTCGACGGCCACGACGTCGCCGGGACGCGTCACGGCCATCAGGCAAAGATTCAGTGCTTCGAGCGCGCCGTTCGTGACGACGATTTCATCGAGCGGTTGCGACAGGCCCATGCCGAGATAGCGCAGCGCAATCTGCTGACGCAAAGCCTCGTTGCCCGGCGGCAAATCGACGACCGTACTCCACGGGTTCATGGTCCGCGATGTTTGTGCGAGCGATCTGGAAAGACGTTGCAGCGGAAATAGCATCGGTGAAGGAAAGGCCGAGCCTAACGGCACGACACTCGTATGCTTTGCCGCCTCGAGCACGCTGAAGACGAGTTCGCTGATATCGACCTTTGCGGACTCCGTGAGCGCACGCTTCGCGGTCGCTTCCCGCGTGTCGCGCACGGCTGCGCCCGGCGCGACGTAATAGCCGGAGCGCTCCTGCGCGCGAATGAGGCCCCACTCTTCCAGCAGATAGTACGCACGAAACGCAGTCGATTGACTCACGCCATGTTGCGCAATGACCTGCCGCAGCGAAGGCATGCGCGCGCCGACGGCAAGACTGCCCGAGCGTATTTCGGCCGCCATCGTATTGGCGAGTGCTTCATATCGGTTCATTGATTGCGCGTGGCGGGACGCTCATGACACAGAGCTTTTTATACTAATCGGTACACGCCTGCGCAATCAACTGACATCAACGCTTCTTGTGCCGCATCGACAGAAATACGATCGACGCGGACACGGCCGCCACAATCGACGCGCCCGCGAATGCACGCGCAAAGCCTTCACCGTAACTCGACCGCGCGATATGAACGAGTGCATCCAGCGATGCCGGCGGGTACAGCGCGAACGCACGCATAAAATCTCCCGCCATTACACGCTCGGCAAAGCCTTGCACGACGGGGAGATGTGTCTGCGTCATCTGTGCCGTCAGCGCGGAGCGCACGCCTTCAGCCAGCACGGCGCCCAGCCCGGAGAAACCGAGCAGAATGCCCGTGAATCGCGAGGTCGTGCTGATGCCCGATGCCATGCCCGCGCGTTCGCGCGGCACCGTGCTCATGATCGCCTTCTGCGTCTCGCCGTTCAGCAGGCCGCCGCCGCTGCCGAGCAGCGCCATGGCGACGATCAGCCACGCGTGACTCGTGCTGCGCGCGGCGACCATCATCGCGAGATTGCCGCATGCGACCACCGCGAGACCGAGCGTGAGAATCTGCCGCGAGTCCATATACGCTGCGAGCTTGCGTCCTAGCTGCGGCAAGATCAGCATGGCCAGCGCGAAAGGCAACATGCCTGCGCCCGCGACAAGCGCGCTTTCGCCACGCGCGTTTTGTAAAAACAACGGCAACAACGAGGCCATCACCTGCGCCGACGACGCATAAGCAAACATCGCCACGATCGCGCCGACGAAAGGTAGCGAGCGGAACAGCGCAAGATCGAGCATCGGATGCGCGCGCCGGCTTTCCACCCACACGAACAGGGCGAAAAGGATCACGCCGGCGCATGCGCGGGACAGCGCCTGCGTGCTCAGCCATCCTCGGTCGGGTCCAAGAATCAGCGCCCACGTCAGCGAGAACATCGCAGAGGCGAAAAGTGCAATACCGGGCAGATCGAGCGAGCGCGGCGTCGGATCGCGCGATTCGTCGACGATTCGCACGACGCCCGTTGCCAGCAGCGCGCAGATCGGCACGTTGATCGCAAACGCCCAGCGCCAGCCGAGCCACGCATTGATGACGCCGCCAATCAGCGGCGAGAGGACCATCGTCAGCCCCATGATGCCGCCCCACACCGCCCAGGCTCGCGCGCGTTCGCGCTCATCATGAAACGCGTGGCCGATGATGGCCAGTGCCGGCGCAAGCAGGAAGGCCGCGCCGACGCCTTGCGCAGCGCGCGCGACGTAAAGCAGCTCGGCCGTCGGCGCAACGCCGCATGCCAGGGAAGCGGCCGCGAACAACGCAATGCCCGTCAGAAACACCCGCTTGCGTCCATAGCGGTCGGCAAGCGAGCCAGCGGGCAACAGCAGCGCGGCGAAGCACAACACATAGGCGCTGATCACCCATTCGATATCGGCGAAAGACGCGTTGAGATCGCGCGCGATGGTGGGCAGGACGATGCCGACCACGTTGGTGTCGAGCACCGTCATCGCGCAACCCATCGAGGCGATGAGTAGCAGCGGCGTGCCGCGAGAAACGGAGCGGGAAGCGGTAATCGAACTCATCGGACGGACCCGGCGGGAAACCTGCGGAAAGGAAGCCTGCATTTCACCAGTTTTCTCTATTCCGTTCATTGCCGGCTATGTTCAATATAATTAGTTTCTACCTAATGGCAGGAATGGTCGCGTCATGGAGCTGAGGCATCTGCGTTACTTCATCGCCGTCGCCGAGCGGCTGCATTTCGCGCAGGCTGCGGAAGCGCTCGGCATTGCGCCGCCTACGCTCACGGTGCAGATCCAGGAGATGGAGCGCGCGCTGCAGACACAGCTGTTTCGCCGCACGCGGCGTTCGGTTGCGCTGACGCCCGCCGGCGAAGCGTTTCTCGCCGAAGCGCGCGAGACCATCGCGCAGTTCGAGCGGGCGTTGCACGTCGGCCAGCGCGCCGGGCGCGGCGAGCTGGGGCGTATTCATATCGGGTATGTCGGCTCGGCGGCGTTTTCCGGCATCTTGCAGAAACAGTTGCGCGCGTTCCGTAAAGCGCGGCCGCACGTGCTCGTGCAGGTCACCGAGCACCCGATGGGCGAGCTGCCCGCGCTATTGGAGGAAGGCCGCATCGACGTCGCGTTCGTGCGTATGCCGGTGGACTTGCCGCCGTCGCTGCGCGCACACGTGCTGGCGCGCGACGCATTCTGCGCGGCGCTGCCTGCCGAGCATCCGCTGGCGGCGGCCACCGGGCCGATCAAGGCGCGGGCGCTGGCGGGCGAAAGCTTCGTCGTGCCCGAACAGGAACTGGGCACCCGGGAGATTGCGCGGCGCGGCCGGTTCAACCCGCGCATCGTCAGCGCGCCCGGCACGCTGCTGGCCGTGTTGACTCAGGTTTCCGTCGGCGTGGGCGTCGCCATCGTGCCCAATGTGCTGACGCGGGTCGTCAATCTGCCCAATGTCGTCTTCAAGACGCTGGCAGGCGAGCCGATCGCATCGGAAGTCGCGGCTGTCTTCCGCAAGTTCGAGCACTCGCCCGCGACGAAAAAGCTCATCGCCCAGATGACAGGCGCGCCGGATCAGTAGTTTCCCGGCTTTTGCGCCGTTCGCGACCTATCATGGGAGAACGATCCCGATACCCGGCGTCCCTCGCCTCCACGGTTTCGCACAAGTTGGACTGGATCGTTCCTTGCTGCGCAGCAACGAAGCGAGCGCCCTACACCGCGCCGCCTGGCCCTGGACCGCGAAGACATCGCCCGGAAGCCGGCGCCAGCGAGCGTTCGTGAATTTCATCTGGCACTCACGGAGAAATCAAATGACCATCGAATTCACCAGCCGCCGGCACGTCGTGGCCGCATCGCGAGTCGCATTTGAAGCGACCGTCGAAGGAAAAGAGGTATGGTGCAGCGTATCAATCGACGCCCTGAATAACCATTTCGGCAATACAGGGACGTCCTCGCATGATCTGATCACGACGTTCGAGGGTAATCGCAAGACGATCGAGGATGCAGCGCGCCGCGTGCTGCAGCGAAATGGGGGACAGTCGGTTGAACTGGAAACGCTCGACTTTCACTAGGCCAATTTGAAGGAGAGCACGCGCCGGAAAGCAAGGACGGCGCGTGCAGTGCCGCCAAAATTGGGCGGCACGCATCGCAAAGAGCCATAAAGGCGAAATGACTCACGCATAAAAACACGGTCACCGCGGCCTGACGCATTGCCCAAGATGTTCGGCAAAAGCGTGCTGGCTTCGCCACCAGGCAAAGATGCTTTTGGCCGGAAAGAGGCGAGAACGCAGTCTCACCCCTTCCCGATTCTTTTCGCCATTCTTACGCGCGCGGCTTTCTTCCTGCCTTTTTTGCTCCAATCTTCTTTCTCGCAACGCCATTCATGCCCGCGGCTTTTGCTCCGGCGACCAGGAACTTGCTACGGTCTTTTTCGCCTGCCAGCCATGCGGGTGCAGGACCACGGCCACTCCACGTCGCACCCGTTTCGGGGTGGCGATACTTCGCCGGTTGCGGTCCCTTCGGTTGGCCATTGCCCGTGCCGTGCTTCACGGCGACACGCGTGGCAGCCGGAGCGGACGCGCCCGCCACCAGGTACTTCGAACGATCTTTGACCGTGGCGATCCATGCAGGCGCACGGCCATGCCCCGTCCATGTTGCACCCGTTTTAGGATCGGAGTATTTGGCTACGCCCTTGGTTTGCACGCCTGCCGACTTCAGCGAAGGACGGCCACGCTTTTTGCGGCCGAGATGCGCATCGATATCAGCCGTAGTCAGATTGTGCTTTGCCATCAGTGCGCGAATGCCTTCGAGCGCAGCCGTCGACTTTTTCGACGCAATGGCTTCCGCCTGGGCCTGAAGCTTTTTTATCTTTGCCTGAAGTGCCTCGAGTGTAGCCATATTGAAACTCCTGATTGAAGATATCGGCACTATGCCATGGACCGGTCATATATGGCTAGAGTTCATCTATTACATGAAAAGACACGCGCGCGCCGTTGTACTGCCTGAGTGACTCCCATTGCTCAAACGAAGCCCCAATTGCCAGGATTTATCTGGTGTACGACAAATGTCAATTGGCTTGCTCGATGTTGACTGTCCAATTACTCATGCTATCCATAAGACTTTTAAAATTCCACGTCCGAAAGCGCTGACACACCAATCGGAATAAGCGCGTTGTCCTTCTACTGACAAAATCGGCCCTCGAGAGCGTGACTCTCTGTGCAAACTGCCGTCACCGCGATAACTACATCCAATTGCGTACGCAATAAATTCACGTTTACTACTTCTTTTTCCCAATTTGCCTCAATGCTATGCACGATGCGCGAATGCAAAAAGGCCGGAACCTGTCATCACAGGCTCCGGCCATTTGGTTCAACTCAGAACTGACTGCAGTCAGCGAATCGGCATGCGCCGCCCCGGATACAACGATTAATGATGCGAGAAGGTGATGCCATTCGCATCGGCACGCACGCCAGCTTGCGACACGCCATTCGCTGCGCCGCCGACTCCGCTTTGCTGCGTCGACGCCGCCTGTTGCGCGGCCAGACGCGCTTCGGCGGCCTGAATATGCGTGGGATAACTATTGCGATCGTCGAGCGGGTTGTAACCGGCGTTATGCAATTGCACGAGTTCTTCGCGCACCTGAGCTCGCGTCACAGGTTGATTGCTCTGCGCGAATGCAGTGAGAGGCGCGCTGACGAGAGCGGCGACGATAACGAATTGACCGAGCGATTTCATGGCAACTACCTCCGGATCTGTCTGTCGGGTTGCGCGAGAACGGATGTTCTGCAACCGTTGAACCGAGTGTAGAGGCGTGGCCGCCGCCGATAAATACGTGAGGCTCGAATAGATCTTTCAGGGAATTGCTACAATCCGCACATCATGAATGGGCCGCCGCGCCCCCCGACGCGACGGCCCGTCATGCCGCGCAAAGCCGTCAGCCGGCCAGCTTACGGAACGTTTCGAGCACCGCGTCGCCCTTGAACGGCTTCACGATCCAGCCCTTCACGCCTGCCGCCTTGCCGCGCTCCTTCATTGCGGGACTGCTTTCCGTCGTCAGCATGATGATGTTGACACTCGCATTGGCCAGTTCGCCGCGAATCTTTTCGGCCATCGTCAGGCCGTCCATATTCGGCATGTTCACGTCGCTGACCACCAGACGGATGCCCGGCGATGCCTTCAGCTTCGCGAGACCATCCTTGCCGTCCACTGCCGTATCGACATCGAGACCGTTCTTCCTCAGAAAACCCGCGACTTCATCGCGCACCGTGCTCGAATCGTCCACTACCAGAACCTTCGCCATTGCTCACCCCGTCGCGCCTTTCATACGGCGCATTGATTGAAAATGTGCTCTCTGCGTGACGCGCAGAAGCATTTAGAAGAGTTCGAGCTCGCCCGTGCTCTCCTCGGCCTCGTTCACATGCGCGACGAAATCAACGGGCGAACTCGCGCACATGCACAGCGTCGCGCCCAGTTGTACGTTTGCGCCGATGCTCACGCGAAAAGCCGCGAGATAGCCGGGCTTCAACTCCGTCAGATAAGGCACGCACGCGCCGTTCAGCTGATATGGCGTCGACATCCCGAGATCCGGGAAGAACTCGACCAATTGCTGATTGATCGCGCCACAACACAGATTGCCGACTTCCATCAATGCTTCCGCCAACGAGCGCTCTTCCGAGTCGCGCAGAAAGTAGTCGCGGGTTGCCTTGTCATCGTTGAAATGCAGCACGAGCAGAAAACGGAATGCGATCGATGAAATGGTCAGAACCACGATATGGCTCGCAAGCGCGGTATTGGCCTGCTGCGAGTCGAGCGCCGTGATTTCACATGCGTCGCTGGAATCGACAGGCAAACGCGTGCGCGCGGAATGCAAAAAGATCCGCTCGATACTGTCTTTCGCTTGCTGACTGATCACGTCGTCGCCTGCTCTAACCAGGATTGAATCTGACCGGCAAGCGCCTCGACGCTCGCCAGCGACGCAGCAATCATCTTGCCGCCCGCCTGAATGTCCTGAAACGTGGCCGTCGTGATCAGGTCATTGCGGTTCAGGCTGTCGTGATAGCTCTTCGACAGTTCCTGCGAGCGTGCCGCCAGCGCGCGCACTTCGCTTGCGACGATCGAGAAGCCGCGGCCCGCCGCGCCCGCGCGCGCCGCTTCAATTGATGCATTCAACGACACGATCAGCACGTGACGCACGATCGACGAAAGCTCGTTGTTCTTCGCGTGCATGTCGTGGTTCTGCGCCATCAGCGAGATCATCTGCTCATGCCAGCGCTCGAACGTGGCGGACAGATGCCGCAGACGCCCTGCTTCCGTTGAAAGGCGCGTCGCCTGCTGCAGCCACTCGTCCTTTTGCAGATGCAGCGCATTCAACGCCTCGCGTGCTTCGTCTGCCGACACCGTCTGCTGCGCGAGATCGTCACGTAGCGTATCGACGAGCGCGTGCAGTTCGTGCGCCTGCTGCTCAAGCTGCCGGACCTCGGCAGCGTGGCGCGCCTCGGCCTGCGCGAGCGCAGTGTTCTGCGACTCGAGCGCCGACTGCGTTTGCGTAGCGGCCCGTTTCCTGTACCACCACCGATGCGCGAACAAACCTGCCAGCGCGCCCCACGCGACGCCCGCCAAGGCCGCCGCAATCACATACTGATCAACCACAGCCTGTCCCCGTCGTGCTATTCGAAATGTGCATTCGCCTGAATCGAACTCACTGTTTGCGCGGCACCATGCATCGACGTGCCGACGCTATCGACAGCGCAGTTCTCCGGCAGATAGACGATCGTCTGGAACTGGCGGAAGTCGGCGCCCACCTGATCGTCCGTGAAGCGCAATTCGATGCGTCCGCCTTCGCGACGAATGAAGTCGCGCACCGCATCCATGCCGACGCCGCGGCCCGACACTTCCGTCACGTTCTGCGCAGTCGAGAATCCCGCACGGAAAATGAACTCCGCCACGGCTTCGTCGCTCAATTGCGAATCAGGCTGAAGCCAGCCGCGATCGGCGGCGATGCCGCGAATACGCGACAACGCAAGGCCGCGTCCATCGTCGCTCAGCGTGATCTGCAATGCGCCTTCGGCGACACCCACTTCGATATCGATGACACCCGCTTCCGGCTTGCCGAGCGCAACCCGCTGTGCGGCAGGCTCGATGCCGTGATCGACGGAATTGCGCAGCAGATGCATGAACACGTTCTTGAGCATGCTGCCCGCCTGCGTGCGAACGCGATAACCGTTGTCGTCGATCCGCACGGCGGGCACGGCCTTGCCAAGCTCGGCGGCCAGCGAAGGCAACGAGTGCAGCACGCCGGCGAGCGCTTCTTCCACTTTCTCCGTACCGAGCAGGCGCAATGTTCTGCGTACCGAATCGCGCGCTGTCAGCAGATCGAGCATGTCAGCCGGATTTGCCGCATCGAGCAGACGCAGGCTTTCCTGAATATGCTCGCGATCCACCATCAGATAACGTTCAGCGCTGCCGACACGGCCCGCCTTGCGTCGGCCGAGGCTCACTTCGTTGATCGTCGCGTAGTGCTGCAACGCTTCCTTGACGCGCGCCAGCTCGACAATGAGTTGTTCCTGATCCCATTCGTGCGCCGCTTCCGGTTGGCGCAGCGCGTCGTAACGCTGCTCGGTTTCGTGCACGATGCTGGTCAGATGCTGGAGGCTATAGGTCCGCGCATTGCCCTTGATCGTATGCATATTGCGGAACAGTTCGGCGACAGCCGGCTCGCTGACCTGTGCATGCTGACGGATGATGCGCTCGTTCTCGTTGATGAAGCCCGTGGCACTCTCGACGAAATGGTGGAACTTCTCCTCGCTCACCGAGAGAATTTCGCCGATCATTTCGAGGCGGCGCTTCTGCTCGCCCGCTTCGGCGGCAAGCTGGCGCAATTCGGTCACGTCACGCACGCACAGCATCAGGCGCATGACCGTGTCGCTTTCGTCAGTGATTGCGGACCAGCTCAGATCGAGCGTCTTCACGCGACCGTCGGGCATCTTGCGCGTCAGTTCGTTGACGAGCAGATGCTGGTTGAACTCGAAGTTGATGCTGTCTTCGCCGATACACGCCAGCACGGCTGCTTCGACTTGCGACACGGTATCCGAACCCAGGTCGCTGTCGGCGAAGACGAGGTCCATCAGCGCACGCCCGGCGATATCCTTCGTTTCGAAGATTGCTTCCAGATAGGCCGAGTACTCCGAGTGAATCATCGCGCCTTCGACAACCGTCAGAATGCCCTGCTGCATGTTCTGCAACATCGCCTGAATATCGGCGGTCTTCTGTTTCAGTTGCGCGGAGCTTTGCTGGATCTTCTCGATCATGCCGTTGAACGCGACGATCGAATGACCGATTTCATCCATCCGGCCAACGGGCACGCGGCGCGTGAAGTCCTGGCTCGATGCGATCTCGCTCATCATCTCCTGCATGCGCGAAAGCGGTCGCGTAATCTGCCGGTATAGCAGCAGGCCAATCGCGATCAGCACCAGAATCGCCGCGCCCGATGCGCTGCCAATTGCCGTCGTGGTCGTCGCGAGTCCTGTATTCAGTGCGTCGATGGCGTCGTCTTTCTGGCGGTTCTTTTCGATGCGCAGCGTTTCGACGATGCCTTCGAGTTCGTCGCGGTACTGCGCGACGTTCGCAAACAGATAGGCCTGGGCGAGGTCGTTCTTGCCTTCGGCCTTCATTTTCGCGGTGTCGTTGATCGCCGCGAAGTAATTGGCGAGACTGTCGCGCGCCTGCGTGACGAGCCCTTCCTGCGCGTGGCTCGCCGCGGCTTTCGCCTGCACGTCGAGTGCTTCGCGCAGCGATTTCTCTTTCGCCGCGAGTTCTTTTTGCGCCTGCTCGACCATATTCGCGTCGGGCGAATAGACGAGTGTCATCGTCGCGAGTTGCACGTCCTTGACTTGAGAGACAAGATCGGCGGAAGCCAGCGCGCTCGGCACGACGCCCTGCGTCACCTGCCGGACGTCGGCGGCACTGCCGCGAGTCTGATAGACAGCGTATCCGCCGATCGCCGATAAGGCGACCAGCATCAACACCACCAGTAAAGTGATGCGGTGACGGATGGTCATGTGGTATTCCCCGTGGTCTGTCACTGCTAGGTGGCAGTGCCGCCCGCTCTGAATTTGTCAATTTGACGGGCGACGGGATTATCGTCGGCGGGTCGTGACGAAGCTGTGACCGCCGCGCATTCTTCTGGAGATTAAAAGACGCAATAGAACATGGATTCAAATGATTCTAAAGTTCTCGCATTGGCTGCCGTTAACTGCGTCACTCCGATTTCGATGCAGCCGCAACCTGCTTCCCGACTTCATCTTTAGCTCGTGACGAATGGCTGCGCGACAGGCTCTATCGGACCGGCATTGAGTCGCTCGTATTCGGCGATCAGTTGCGCGCCGAACAGCATCAGCGTCGCCAGCGCTTCGAGGCTGAACAGCACGATGATGGCCGTCGTCAGCGATCCATAGACGACGCTCACCTGCGATAGCGTCGCGAAGTACCACACCAGCACGCGCCGTGTGACTTCCCACAGCACCGCGGCCGCGACCGCGCCGAATAGCGCGTGCCAAAGCGTCGTGCGTCCCGCGGGTATCACCAGATAGATTGCCGTCAGAACGAAAATCTCGCCGGCAAGACCGGCCAGATACAGCACGATGCGCGTGGCGCCCGTCAGCGATATGGCGTGACCGAACAGCATGACGCTATCGCTCGCAACCGCCTGAAGACTGCTCGACACCAATGTCACGAGCAGCACGCCGATACCCAGCGAAAGACTGAACAGATAAGGCAAGATCGCCGACAGCAGAAAATGCCTGCGCCGGATTGCCACGCGATGGACGAAGATAATCGACAACGCATTTTCGAGCACGGTGAAGGCAAGCGAACTGAAGAAGATCATCGTGACGACCAGAAACCAGCCGATCACCGTGCGGTGCGCGAGAAAGTTGGCAAGCTCCCGGACGATCGCGCGCGACTGTCCCGGCACCAGCCATTCCAGCAAACGCGCGAGCGTATCGAGCAGCAGCTTTTCGCCGACAAAATGACTGAACGCGATGGCGACCAGAATCAGCAGAGGCACGATGGACAGCAGCGCGTAATAGGCGATGGCGCCCGCGAGCAGCAGCCCCTGGTTCTTGCGGAACGCCTTGACCACCTGCAACGCGAAGCGCGCGGGATGCGTCGCGACGAAATGCAGTGCGCGATTGTGCGTCCTGTTCACTTCCACCTCCGCTCGCGTTGTTGCGGCCGGTCCATGGCATCAACGGAGCAAGTGGCGGTCCTGGGACGCAACTAAATCCACATCTTTCGAGCATTTGCCCATCGAGTGAACAAAAGAACTTAATCGACGGGTATGCTCACTCCTGATTTACCCCAATCCCGCTCCCCCGCCGCACGCCCCCCTCAATTCGCCGTAAGCCTTTCCACATAAGGCTTTCCGGGTACTGAGCCAGCTTCCCCAAGCCGCGCCGCAGCAAAACCCTTCCTTGATTTTCCGGACGGTCACTGCTGTACTAACTAAAACAACTTGATTTAGTAAGGCCGCGTCACCGGCAAATCCAAAGTCCGGCGAACGCACAAGAAGGCGCGATCAGCGCACAGCCAACCGCTGAATCGACCGCTGATCACAACGTCGTTGTCAATCATCCGGAGGAGCGTCCCCATGAACCCGATTTCCCGCAGGCAACTGCGCCGCGCGTCCCGTACGCAACCCGTCGTCAAGGGCATCGCCGCTGCGTGCGTCGCCGCGTCTGCGCTGTGGTGCGCGAGCGCCAGTCTCGCCGCCGATCAGCCCGTCGTCGGCCTGATCACGAAGACCGACACCAACCCGTTCTTCGTCAAGATGAAACAAGGCGCGGAATCCGCCGCGCAGAAAGACGGCGCGAAGCTGCTGACGGCTGCCGGCAAGTTCGACGGCGACAACGCAGCGCAGGTCACGGCCATCGAGAACATGATCACGGCGGGCGCAAAGGCGATCCTCATCACGCCAAGCGACACGAAGGCCATCGTGCCGAGCATCAAGAAGGCGCGTGCGGCTGGCGCGCTCGTGATCGCGCTCGATACGCCGACCGACCCGCAGGATGCGACCGACGCCCTCTTCGCCACCGACAACTTCAAGGCAGGCGTGCTGATCGGCCAGTACGCGAAGGCCGCGCTCGGTGGCAAGCCCGCGAAGATCGCGACGCTCGATCTCGCACCCGGCGTGTCCGTCGGCGTGTTGCGACACAACGGCTTTTTGCAGGGCTTCGGCGTGAAGGAAGGCGACCCGTCGATCGTCTGCAGCCAGGACACGCGCGGCGACCAGTCGAAGGGCCAGACGGCAATGGAAAACTGCCTGCAGAAGTCACCCGATATCAACGTCGTCTACACGATCAACGAACCGGCCGCAGCGGGTGCGTATCGCGCGCTGAAGGCTGCCGGCAAGGACAAGAGCGTGATGATCGTGTCGATCGACGGCGGCTGTGAAGGCGTGCGCAACGTGAAGGCGGGCGCGATCGCTGCCACGTCGCAACAGTACCCGCTGAAGATGGCCGAGCTCGGCGTGCAGGCAGGCGTCGAGTACGCGAAGACGGGCAAGAAGGTCTCCGGCTATCACGACACGGGTGTCACGCTGATTACCGACAAGCCGCAAGGTGGTGTCGATAGCAAGGACACGAAGTTCGGCCTCGACAACTGTTGGGGCAATAAGTAATCACGCAGTACCCGAGCACTAACTGAGCAGTCACGGGGACGCGCACGACGCGCGTCTTCCGCAAGTTCTCCAGCGTGAGCGTGGCGTACGTGTACCGCGCGCAGGCCACGCATTGCTTCGAAGGAAACACATCATGTCGACTCCTACCGCCCCCGCTCACAACCATCGCCGGTTTGCGGATCATCTGCCAACGCTTGCCGAAGCGGGCCCGCTCGTCGCGCTCCTGCTCGCGTGCATCTTTTTCATCTCGCAGAGCGACCGCTTTCTGTCGTTCCAGAACCTCTCGCTGATCATGCAGCAGACGATGGTGGTCGCCGTCATCGCCATCGGTCAAACCCTGATCGTGCTAACGGGCGGCATTGATCTGTCGTGCGGGATGTTGATGGCGTTCGGCTCGATCGTGATGACGAAATTCGCCGTCGTGATGGGCGTGCCGCCCGTCATCGCGATCGCTTGCGGCGTCGCCGCGAGCATGCTGTTCGGCCTGCTCAACGGCGTGCTGATCACACGCATCAAGCTGCCCGCGTTCATCGTCACGCTCGGCACCTTGAATATCGCCTTCGCGGCCACGCAGCTCTATTCGAACGCGGAGAGCGTGTCGAATCTGCCCGACGCGATGATGTTCTTCGGCAACACGTTCAATCTCGGGCCGGCCGCCGTCACCTACGGCACCGTGCTCACGCTGCTGATGTATCTCGGCACATGGTTCGTATTGCGCGACACGGTGCCCGGCCGTCACCTCTACGCGCTCGGCAACAACCCGGAAGCCGCGCGCCTGATGGGCCTTTCCGCGCAACGCATCCTGATCACCGTGTACACCCTGGCGGGCGCGCTCTACGGCATCGCTGCGCTGCTCTCCGTGTCGCGCACGGGCGTCGGCGATCCGCAAGCGGGACAAACCGAGAACCTCGACAGCATCACGGCCGTCGTGCTGGGTGGCACGAGTCTGTTCGGCGGACGCGGCTCGATTGCGGGCACGCTGCTGGGCGCATTGATTGTCGGCGTGTTCCGCAATGGCTTGACCTTGATGGGTGTGTCGTCGGTGTACCAGGTGTTGATCACCGGCATTCTCGTGATTCTCGCAGTCGCCGCCGACAAGCTGTCGCGCCGCGGCGCACGTTGATCGTTATTCGAAGGAGCCTGTGATGTCGACAACCCCCTCTTCCACCAACGGCACGACGCCCGTTCTGCAAGCGCGCGGTCTCATCAAGCGCTACGGCCAGGTCACCGCGCTCGACGGCTGCGACTTCGAAGTGATGCCCGGCGAAATCATGGCCGTGATCGGCGATAACGGCGCCGGCAAGTCATCGCTCATCAAGGCGCTCTCGGGCGCGCTCGTGCCCGACGAAGGCGACCTGCTGCTCGACGGCAAGTCCGTCAAGTTCCGCAGTCCGCTCGACGCGCGCCAGCAAGGCATCGAAACGGTCTATCAGGATCTCGCCGTGGCGCCCGCCATGAGCATCGCGGAGAACCTGTTTCTCGCGCGTGAGCTGGTGAAGCCGGGCTGGCGCGGCAAGATCTTCAAGATCATCGACAAACGCCGCATGCTCGAAGAAGCGACCAACGCGATGAAAGACCTGCAGATCGGCATCCGCTCGATGCGCCAGGCCGTCGAGACGCTCTCGGGCGGCCAGCGCCAGGGCGTCGCGGTGGCGCGCAGCGCGGCCTTCGCGCGGCACGTGGTGATTCTCGACGAACCGACGGCGGCGCTCGGCGTGAAGGAAGGCAACATGGTGCTGGAACTGATCCGGCGCGTGCGCGATCGGGGCCTTCCCGTGATCCTGATCAGTCACAACATGCCGCATGTGTTCGAGATCGCTGACCGCATCCACATTCAGCGGCTCGGACGGCGTGCGGCGCTCGTCAACAAGAACGACATCCACATGTCGGATGCTGTCGCGATCATGACGGGCGCGAAACAGGCCGACGTGCGGGCCATCGCGTGACGAACCGACTCAAGTAACCGGACACCGCCGATGGATACGGGCACCCGCTCACCGCTCAAACGCACCGTTGGCTCGAACCAGGTCGGCATGCGGCAGTTCAACGAACGCATCGTGCTGCAGGCGATCCGTTTGCATGGGGCGCTGCCGAAAGCCGACGTGGGACGGCTCACGCGTCTGTCGATGCAGACCGTGTCGATGATCGTCGAGCGATTGATCGACGATGGTCTGCTCGAAAAACAGGCGCGCGTGCGCGGGCGCATCGGACAGCCTTCCGTGCCCATCGCGTTGCGCGCGGAAGGCGCCTATACGATCGGCGTGAAGGTCGGGCGGCGCAGCCTCGATGTGCTCGCCATGGATTTTCTCGGGCGCGTATGCTGCCGCGAAGTGCAGGAGTATGCGTACCCCGATCCGCGCACGCTGTTCCCCGCGCTCGAGAGCAAGCTCGCGCGCATCAACGAGGCGCTCGGCGCGCGGCGTGAGAAAGTGGTTGGGGTCGGTGTGGCGGCGCCGCTGTGGCTCGGCGGCTGGCGCGATTTTCTCGGCGCGCCGCGTGAAGCGCTCGATGCCTGGAACGACATCGACATCCGCGCGCGCATCGCGTCGATGACGGGCCTGCCCGTCGAGTTCGCCAAAGACACGACGGCCGCGTGTGCTGCCGAACTGGTGATGGGCCAGGGGCGCGGCATCCATAATTTCTTGTATCTGTTCGTCGGCACGTTCATTGGCGGCGGGCTGGTGATCGACGGCCGTCTGCATGGCGGGCCGCACGACAACGCAGGCGCGGTCGGCTCGATACCCATCATGAGCGGTAACGCGCGTCAGCCTGCGCAACAGCTGCTGCACGCGGCATCGGGCTTCGTGCTCGAAAAGCTGTTCGTCGACGCGGGCGCGCCTGCCACTGCGGCGCACGACCATCGCGCGTTGTCACCGGACCTGTGGCGGCTCACGGAGCAATGGCTCGACACCGCGTGCCCTGCGATTGCGGGCGCATTGACGAACGCGGCGGCGCTGCTCGATCTCGAAGCGGTGGTGATAGACGGCGAAGTGGACCGGCAACTGGTGCGCGAGATCATTCGCCGCACGGAGCGCGTGCTCGATAAATTCGAGTGGGAAGGTATCGTGCGCCCGCAATTGCTGGAAGGCACGATCGGCTCCGACGCGCGCGCGATGGGCGGCGCGATTCTGCCCCTCTACGCGCACTTCGCACCGATGCACGAACTCTTTCTGAAGCCTGCGACCGAAGTCGGCTACTGAATTTTCGGCTCCGTGCTGGCAGCCACTTTCGGTGTGTCTTTCGAAGCAGGTTCGTCGAGCAGCGCCTGCAACTCGGGCGCCATCGATTTCAGCAACTGCACGGCCAGCGCGCTCGTAAAGTCGTAGCGCTTCGCGTACGGTTCATGCACGACAGCCGTCAGCGTGCCGAAGAAGCGGTCGCCGATCGCGAATACGAAGGTCGCCGTGCGATTCACCTTGCGTGACTCGATCAGCCTGCGCCCTTTCGCGTAGATATTCAGCCGCTGATCGCCCGTCCCCGTCTTGCCGTAGACCTCCAGCGTCTTGCCGTTCGGGAACGTGATGCCGCCCGCGAGACGCCTCGCCGTGCCGCCCGCAACGACGTCTCGCAACAGGGTCTGCGCGACCCGCGCGATCTCCGGCGAGATGGCTTCCGTGGGCTGCGGCGTCGCGCGGACGAAGCGCGTTTCATACGGCGTGCCCTTGGCGAACTCGAGTTCGGAGAGGCTTTGGGTCGGTGCCTGATTGCCCTTGTTCGCGATCACGCCGATCAGCTGCGCGAGCGCCGCCGGCCGGTCGCCCGACGCGCCGATCGCGGCCGCATACGACGGCGTCAGATGCGAGAACGGATAGCCGAGCGCCTGCCACGACTTGCCGATCGCGTCGTACGCATGCTGCTCGACCATGCGGCGAATGCGGCGGTCCTGCGTTGCGTGGTAGCGCGTCTTGAAGAGCCACTTGTACGAATCCGCGCGCACGTCGCGGCTCGCGTCCATGACCTGGTTCGCGGTCGCATCAGGATGTTCGCGCAGATAGTCGACGAGCCACAGTTCCAGCGGATGCACGCTCGAAATGTACGCGCGGTCGTTCAGATTGAACTTGTCGATGCCGTACTTCTCGTAGAGGTTCGCGAGCGCGTCGTCGGGTGGATTGGCTTTCGGCGTGTTCTTCAGCGCGGCGCGCATCTGGTCGTTGAACCAGGCTTGCGATGCATCGGGCCGCACGCTGCGCAACACGGTCGCGACTTTCGGCGGCGACTTGCGCACGGTGCGCAGCAGGATCGCGAGCATCTCGTCCTGCGTCTTGCCGTGATACTTCGTGTAGAAGCGGTTCATGTACACGCGGCTTTCCTGATCGGCGAAGCGCGTCAGATACATGTTGCGCGTGGCGGGATCGTCGAGCCATTGCGATGACGGGCCGGACGTCCTGATCGTTTCATAGTGGACGATGTCGCGCATCATCCGCACGAACACGAGATTCACCGAGTGCTGGAAAGCCTGATGCACGGTGAGAATGCGCGAGTTCTCGTCGGCCTCGAAGTTCGTGAAGGTTTGCGCGCCGCCGCCCGTGTAGAAGGTTTCACCCGCGTTGGCCGAATACTTGCGCTCCACCGACGCATCGAGCATCGCGCTGAGCGAAGGGTCCTTCGTGTGCATGAAGTAATCGACAGCCCAGCGTGTCAATGCGTCTTCGCGCTCGGGCTTCACGGCGCGCAGTTCTTCCACGCTCATTTGCCCATAGCGCGCATGCAGGTCCTGCATGATCTGCAGATACGTGATGATCGTGCGCAGCTTCGCGGTCGAGCCGAGATTCAGGCGCGCGCCGGAGTTGATATCGAACGGACGGTTCACGCTGTCCGTCTGCACGCGCAGCAGATTCGCGCCGTCGCGCTTTTCGAACAGCGTGAAGCTGAAGGCGATTTTCGACGGATCGTCCTTCGGTTGCAGCATGTTGAAGCCGTAGAGGCCGGCCGCCTGCGCGCCATCTTTCGTGGTTGCGGCGGCGAGCCGGTCGCTGATGTCCTGCTGGACCTTGTTGTTCATCGTCGACGTGACGCGCAAGTCGAGCCGGTCGAGGTCGTACAGCGTCGACACGCCCAGCGACGACAGCAGATGCGTGCGCAGCGACGTCACCGCCTTGCGTTCGATGAACGAGCCTTCAGGCGGCGTGAGCTTCGCGCGCGTCAGCACGAGTTGCTGCGAGAGCGCGGCGTCGCGCAGTTGCGGCGTGATCACGCCATTCGCGGCAAACAGGCGCAGATAGCTTTCCGTCAGAGCATTGAGATCGTCGTTCTTGCGCAGCAGGAAATGCGATGGCCCGCGCTGCGCGATCATCAGCGACAGCACCTGGCGGAACGCGAGCCCCTGTTCGGCGAGATCGTCGGGCGTAGCCGGCGCTTTCAGCACGCGGTTGACTTCGGCGAAATCGCGGCCGTACCACGCCGCGAGCCCGTCGCCGATACCGTTGATCTCGCCGATGCCGGGTTGCGCGGCAAGCGGCACCGAGTTCAGATAGCGCACGACGATCTGCTCGCGCGCGGGCATCGTGCGCGGGCCGTCGAGATACGCGCGCACCGACGCCGACGCGATCTGCCGCAGCTTTTCCTTCGGCGTCGCCGTGCGGCCGCCGGGCGAATGGCGGAATTTCTCGATCTGCGTGGCGAGCGTGCTGCCGCCGGGCTGCGCCTGGTTGTGGTTGAAGACCCGCAAGCCCTGATCCATCAGCGCGCGGCTGAAGCGCCCCCAGTCGATGGCGGGATTGCGGTTCGGCTGGTCGGGGTCGAGCAGATGGCGGTCTTCGATGAACAGCAGCGCCGACACCACTAGCGGCGGCACTGACTCGAAATCGTCATATACGCGCGCGGGATACTGCGAGCCGAACAGGCGCGTGCCCGTCGAGTCATACAGCATCAGTCCCGCCTGGTCCTTTTCTTCGTAGGGAATGAACAGGCCGTCGTCGGAAAGCGACGCCATGCGTTCCGAATCGCGCGCCTGCGACGCGACCGAGAAACCGCGCTCTTTCAAACGGCGTTCGAATGCGGGGAGCAGCGCGTAGCCGAGGCGGATGTCGTACGGGCCGTCGGTTGGAAAGCGGATGCTGTCGCTCGGGCCTTCGGATACGGTAAACCCGACGTCACGCGTGAGTTCGGACAGGTAGCGCGCCTGGAACCGCGACGTGTCCATTTCGATCTGGACAAAGCGCACGCCGAGCGCGACGGCTACGAGAAACGAGGCGAAAAGGAGCCACTTGAACCACTTCCAGGCGGATGTGGTGCCGATTGCGCGTAGCGGAAACCGTAGTGGCCGATTCATGGCGGCGTCTCCTTGCAGATGCCTGACCACATTAACCTCGACTGATGTCAGTCTAACGCGTAACCGCCCGTTGTGAGGGCCAGGTGACGCAACGACTTGATCGGGTGAGTACGGCACGCAACACAACCGTCAGGCGCGCAGGGCAAGACGGCATCTTTTGCCGCATGGCGCATGCGTTTTCCGGCCGGATGAAATGAACGACAGCCGCTTTTTCGATGCCGATGCAACCTACGCGCAGCGCTTGCGCGAGCGCGGCCTCCCTGGAATACCGAATACGACGACCGGGCGAAGTTGAGTAACATAGCCGCGCACTTTTCGAGCATTCCGCGCCCGCTGGATTCCGGGCGACGATCCAGCCTCCTGAACCCTATGCAAAGCTACTACGAAGCGACTGTCGAACGGCCCGTGCGCGCCGCACTGGCGGGAAACCTGAGCGCGAACGTCTGCATCGTCGGCGGCGGGCTGGCGGGCCTGTCGACGGCGCTCGGACTGGCCGAGCGCGGGGTGCGCGACGTCGTCGTGGTCGAAGCGAACCAGGTCGGCTATGGCGCGTCGGGTCGCAACGGCGGATTCGTGTTCGGCGGCTACAGTCTCGACTGCGCGGACCTGCTGAGGATTCTCGGCCCGGCGCGGGCACGCGAACTGTACGCGCTGACGATCGACGCCGTCGACCTGATGCGCGCGCGCATCCAGCGCTACGCGATCGCCTGCGACGCGACGGACGCGGGCGTGATCCTCGCAAACTGGTTCGACGACCCATCACGCCTCGACGGCCAGCGCCGTCTGATGAAGGACACGTTCGGCGTCGAATGGGAGCCGCTCGACGCCGCCGAACTCGGTGCGCGGCTGAAGACCACGCGTTATCACGGCGGCCTGTTCGAGCGCAATGCGTTTCACTTTCATCCGCTGAAGTACGTGCTCGGAGTCGCGCGCGCGGCGGAGGCGGCCGGCGTGCGGATCGTCGAGCAGTCGCCTGTCGCGTCGCTGCGCAGGCAAGGCGCCGGGTATGTGGTCGGGACGGCTCAAGGATCGATCGACGCCCGGCATGTCGTGATGGCGGGCGGCGGCTATGCGCGCAACGTGTACCGGCGCGTCGAGCGCGCCGTCCTGCCGATCGCGACCTACGTCATGGCGACCGAGCCGCTCGGCGCGCGGCTCGCCGACGCGATCGACTGCCGTTGCGCCGTCTACGACACGCGCTTCGCGTTCGACTACTACCGGCCGTTGCCCGACTCGCGCATTTTATGGGGCGGACGCATCTCGATCCTGGAGCGGGAGCCCGAGGCGATTGCGCGGTTGCTGCGCCGCGATCTGCTGAAGGTGTATCCGCAGTTGCGCGACGTGCGCATCGAGCACGCGTGGGGCGGCCTGATGAGCTACGCGCGGCACAAGATGCCGCAGATCGGCCAGAGCCCGGACGGCGTCTGGTACGCGGTAGGTTTCGGCGGACATGGGATGGCGCCGACGACGGTATCGGGCGAATTGCTTGCGGCGGCGATCGCGGGCGAGCGACCCGTGCCCGAAGCGTTCGCGGCCTTCGGTCTCAAGCACACCTTCGGCGCGCTGGGCCTCGCTGCGGCGCAACTGACCTACACGGCGATGCAGACGCGCGATGCGCTCGCGGACCGTCCGCGGCGCGCAGGCTGAGTGCTTCCGGCAGCGCGTGCGCAAGGGGCGCGCAGGGATGCTGGACATGCCGCCAGGCCACGCCGGCTGGTGATTTCGGCATGCTAGAATGAAACGTCATCGCCGCCGGAATACACAATGAAAAAGGGAAGCCGAGCTATCGCGCCCGAGCATAACGAGACCCCGAAAGAATCCTCCGAACCACGGCGCAAATACGATCCCGAAGAGACGAAGCGCAACATCCTCGAGGTGGCCACGCAGGAGTTTTCGTCGATGGGACTCACGGGTGCGCGGGTCGACGCGATTGCGGAGCGCACCAACACCACGAAGCGCATGCTGTACTACTACTTCGGCAGCAAGGAAGGGTTGTACGAGGCCGTGCTCGAGAAAGTGTATGGCGATATTCGCGCGCTCGAGCAGGATCTGAAGGTCAGCGATATGAGCCCTGTTGACGGGCTGCGTAGTCTCGTTGAGTTTACGTTTGACTATCATGATAAACATCGCGATTTCGTGCGACTCGTGACGATCGAGAATATTCACGGCGCTAAATATATCGAGCAGGTCAAGACCTTTAAGAATCGTAATGCGACTGTCATTCACACGATTGAAGATCTGCTTGCGAGAGGCGTTGCTTCAGGGGATTTTCGTGACGATATCGATCCGATTGATCTGCATCTGTTGATCAGTTCGTTGTGCTTTCATCGGATTGCCAATCGGCATACGTTTGGGAATGCGTTTGGGCGGGACCCTTCTCATTCAAGGCTCAGGGCGCGGCATCGCGCGATGATTGTTGATGCTACGTTGAGGTTTGTTAAGCGGTAGCGTTCTTGCCTGCGGCCCGGTTTGGGTTTGCTTGTGCTTTGCGGTGGCGTCCGCGTGATGTTATTGGTTCGCAAGCGTTGCCCCTGTGCGGGGCAGCACCTACTTTTCTTTGCCGCCGCAAAGAAAAGTAGGCAAAAGAAAGCGGCTCACACCGCCAGTTCTTGTGTTTGCCTGAGGGCCCCCAACGGGTCTTACACTTCACACGGCAACGCGCCGGTCCGCGTTCGTTGCCAACATTCTCTCTGTATGCCTCACCCGCTTCATGTGCCCGCGTTACAGCACGCCGTACCAGATAGTCCGCCGCCGCCCAGGTGGCAAACTGTGTGTAGGCTTTCGCGCCATACGCGCATCACTCCGGACTGGGTAGCAAGATTGGTGTTTCTGGTAAGAGCACTAACCTATGCGGTGCGACAACCTGCACACAGTTTGCCCCTGGGCGGCATATACCATTCGCTGACGCTGGCCTGAGCACGGGTATTCGAAGTGGGTGAAGCGTTTATTCGAAGCGTTGGCAACGAGCACCAACGAGGGCACTGCCGTGTGAAGCGTGGGGACGTTGGGGGCCCGTGGACAGGAACACGGGCTGGCGGTGTGAGCCGCTTTCTTTTGCCTACTTTTCTTTGCGGCGGCAAAGAAAAGTAGGTGCCGCCCCGCACAGGGGCAACGCTAGCAAACCAATAACATCACGCGGACGCCAGCGCAAAGCCAAAGCAAACCCACCAGCGTCGCAGACAACCCACAAGTAGGTGCCGCCCCGCACAGGGGCAACACTTGCGAACCAGAAGCAAACCGCGGATGCAGCGCAAAAGCCAAAAAACCAAACCGCTTGCCCAACACCCACCTCATCACAATCCTGGTCTTTGGCGTTTAACTACATTCATACCATCCAGTTAGTACTATTCGGATATTAAAAAAATACCCACCCAAACCGCCGGCGGCAAAAGAACCCCCATCGACTGCCTGCAAAAAATCAGGCACACCGCTTGCACCGATATAATTTCCCGAACGTTTTGCGGTTCCGCATCGACGAGCACGTCCATCATCCGACGCCTCGCGCGGCGCCCACCGCCAACCAGAAGGAGACTCATGAAGAAGCTAGCCGTCACCCTGTCCATCCCGTTGCTGCTCGCCGCCTGCGCGCAATATCAGGCCTCTCACAACCCGGATGCCGGCGATCCGATGAAAGACAACATGACGAATCGCCCCGTCAACGACGTCATCCAGTGCATGACCCAGGCCGCGGCAAAGCACGACACGCCCGTCAAGGCCACCCCCATCCCGCAAGGCCAGATGCTCGATTTCGGCGAGTCCAACATCGTCAAGATCCGCGCCGACAACGGCGCCACGACGTTCCGCTACTACGCGGGAAAACGCAATACGTCGAACCTGTGGATCGAAAGCGCGAGCAAAGAATGCGCGCCTTGAGGCCGCTCGCGAGCGCGGCGGCGTAACTGGATGTAACAACTTATCCGCCCCTCGAAGGCGGATGGTTTAAGAATCGTTTAAGTCTGCGCTGCCAGTATTCGTCCTTCACACTGACCCGCGTTCCACCCAGGTGCCAGGATGGATTACTACAAAGACCGCAACGACCCGACGAAGCGCATCGCGACCGACACTCCGGCCGCACCCGCGCAAGCCGCCGCCGCGAAAGCAGCGCCGCCTAAAAAGACGACCATTCTCCGCCGGCTCCTCAGCCCGCATGAACTCGCGACGCTGCTGCTGTTGCTGCACGCGCCCATGGCTGCGTTCGCCAAGCCGGAGATTCCGACACTGCAGGAAGCCGGGCTCGTCGAAACCATCGGCTCGGATGCAGGCGAATCCCACATTCGCCTGACGCCCGAAGGCAACGCGATCCTGCGCGGACTCGGCGTCAGTAAATAAGCCGAACACTTCGCGCGCTTTGTCGCATCTCGCGCTCGACATTACGCCTGCCACACGCCATACCCCGCTTCCCGCAAGCCGATCGCCAGTTCGACTTCCATGTCGCGTGCACCGTCATACGGCAGCGGATTGAAGACTTCGTATAGTTCCGGCATCAGCCGCAAACCATAGTCGCGCACATAGCGATTCGACTGTATGCCCGCTTTGTGCCGGTCGAAGCGCAAGTCCGGATCCAGCCCGGTCATACCCACATACACGCACGGCCGTTCGAACCGGTAGTCGGGATTCGCGCGTCGAAAGCGTGCCTCGTTCCAGACCGTATCGTCGAGCGCGACCACGTACACGTAATAGCGAAGCTTTGCGCGGCGGGCGGGCATCGTTCTCTGGCTGCTGATGTTTGATTGTTTTCGACTGGCTTCTGACCGCAGGTGCGGCTAATCGCTGGTTTGCTTTTGTTCGACGTCGCCGGGCGGGATTGACAGTTAGTTGCGCGAGGTGCCGTGCAACAGCATCCGGTATTCGGTCGGCGTCACGCCAACGGTGGCCTTGAACTGCCGCGTGAACGCGCTGTGATCCGTATAGCCGCACAGCGCGGCGACATCGGTGACCTTGTCGTGCGATACGAGTAGCGCCGTCGCCGCATCGAGCCGGGTCTTCAGCAACACCTGGCGCGGCGTCAGATGAAACACCTTGTGAAAATACCGTTCGAGCTGCGCAACCGACATATCGGCCATCGCGGCAAGCTGCTTGAGGTTGAGCGGCTGCACATAGTTCTCTTGCAGATACTGCACGACCGTCGCGAGCCTGCTATAAGCCGGGTGGCTGCTTTCATCGGCACGCAGATCGCGTGAAATGCCCGCCAGCCCGACCACGCGCCCCGCCGCGTCGCGCAACGGCTGCTTGCAGGTCAGGCACCAGCCGGGCTGCCGGCCCGGATACAGATGCAGTTCGAGCTGATCGACCATCTGATTGCCGACGTGAATCACCGCCTTGTCCTGCGCGGTGTAGATGCGGCCGAAGCGGCTCGGAAACACGTCTTCCGCCGTCTTGCCAAGCAGCTTTTCCTTCTCCTTGAATCCGCAGCGCGACACCAGCGTCCGATTGACGAGCGCGTAGCGCGCCTGCGCGTCCTTCACGAAGAACACGATATCGGGCATCGCGTCGAAGACGGGCTCGAGCAGCGCGAAATGCGAAAGCATCCCGGCCAGCGACGCCTCACCCGAATCGAGCGCGTCGAGCGTAGAAGCGAACGTATTCATCGTGAGGGTTCCGTGCATGGGCTGCGAGGACGTGAAGATTGCCGCGGCGCGCGTTTCGCGGGGCTGATCGATTATAGGGCGGCGCGTGGCGGGTGAAATAAAACTGCGTGAGTGCGTCAGATGCGCGGGTCCTGTTATCTTTCTCGCGGACCGGCGGGTCAACGCCCGGCCGTATCCTCATCGGCTGCAAGCATCAGCGTGGCGATTTGAGCCGGGTGGACAGGCGGCCGAATCTGCGTCACATCCCAGCCAAACAACGCCTCCACCGCACCGCCGCAGATGCGCCCCTGGCACGCGCCCATTCCACAACGCGTATGCAGCTTCGCGTCGCGCCAGCTTGCATGCGCGCGGACCTCGCCGACCGATACGTCTTCGCAACGGCAGAGCAAGGTATCGTCGGCGGGCAGTTGGCGCGCGTGGTCGCGCAACGCGAATGCCGACTCGACGCGCGCCGCGAAACGCTGCCAGCGCGCGCGTTCCCGTTGCAGTTGCACGACGCAGTCGCCCTGCTCGACGCCCACGGCGGCAAGGCCCGCAATCCGCCCCTCTACCCGCGCAAGCTCCATCCCGCCGACGCCCACACACTCGCCCGCTGCGAAGACGTTAGCGACGGACGTGCGCTGCGCTTCGTCGATAGCGATTGCACCGTCGGCGCGCGTTGCGCAGCCCAACGCGCGCGCGAGTGTCGTATTCGGTACGAGGCCGTAGCCACAAGCGATGCGGTCGCAATCGATCGTCTCCCTGCGTCCACCCGCGCGTTCGACGATCGCGTGCTCGACGCGTCCACTACCCTGTGCCGCGCGCACTACGCTCGATGTCAGATAACGGAGTCCTGCAAAGCCGCGCGTCAGTTGAAACGCCTGCGCGAGCTTCGCGGGCGTTGCCGCAAGCGACACGCCGAAGCGCGCCACCGACGCCAACGACGCCTGCTCGACCACGGCCACGACCCGCGCGCCCGCGGCACGCGCGGTCGCGAGCGACGCGAGCAGCAACGGACCGCTGCCCGCGATCACGATGCGCTCGCCGCGCACAGGCACGCCGCCCTTGATCAACGCCTGCAAGCCGCCCGCGCCCGTTACACCGGGCAACGTCCAGCCGTCGAACGGCAACAGCAGCTCACGCGCGCCCGTGGCGAGAATCAGGCGGTCGTAGCCAATGCACGCGCCGCCCGGTTCCGCTGACTCGACCAGCAGACGCCCTTTGTCGAGCGGCGCAATAACGCGTGTCGCAGACGTGAGCGTCACGTTGCCCTTCGTCTGGATCTCATGCAGAAGCGCAGCCAATTCATCCGATGGCGGATGCGCGGGGCCATTGCGCCATACCTGACCGCCCGCACGAGGATTGTCGTCGAGCATGGCGACGCGAGCGCCCCCTTTCGCCGCCTCGCAAGCGGCCGCGAGACCCGCCGGCCCCGCCCCGACGACGACGACATCGAAGTGTTGGCCGTTCATCGCGGCCTCGTCGTTTGCACGATCTGGCCGTCGCGGCACACGGTCTGACAGGCGAGCACATGCATGCGTCCATCGACCGTCACGCGGCATTCCTGGCACACGCCCATGCCGCACATCGGCGCACGCGGCTCGCCAGTGATGGACGCACGCGTGCCGTACGCGCTCCCGCCGCACACTGCCAGCGCAGCGGCGATGGTGGCGCCCTGCTCGATCTCGACAGGCTGGCCGTCGATCGTCAGGCGAACGCGTGGAAGAACCGCTTCAGACATGACATGCCCCAAACTCGAAACGCGCAGGCAGAAACGGATCGACGGCAATGACAGACGCTGTCCGGGTGATCTGCGCGGCGAGCAACTGCGCGGTCCCCAGCGACGTCGTCACGCCCAGTCCTTCATGGCCGACCGCGAGCCACACGCCAGGCGCCGCGCTGCCTGCTGGGCCAATCAACGGCATGCCATCCGGCGATGCCGCGCGAAAGCCCGTCCATGCGCGAATGCCGTTGAGCGTCGGCAACTCGGGCAGATAACGCGCCGCGCGTTGCAGCATCTGCGCGAGCACGGGCATTTCGACGGCAGCATCGGTGGTGTCGAACTGGCGCGACGAGCCGATCAGCAGTTGTCCCGTCGGGCGCGGTTGCACGTTGAACGCGACGGATGTTCCTGTCGCGTGATGAGCGCTCTTGATATAACCGAGTTCGAGCAGTTGATGGCGGATGAAACCAGGGTAGCGGTCGGTGATCAGCAAGTGGCCTTTTTTAGGCTGCAAAGGCAAGCCGCGCACGAGTTCGCGCGCCTGCAGTCCATTCGCGACGACGATGTGCGCGCCGCCGACACGCTCGCCATTCGACAGTGTGACGTGCTGCGCATCGACGGCCACGGCTTGCGCATGCAGCCTCACGTCGATGCGCGCAGCGCCCGGCGATTGCGTGAGCAGCCATTGCGCAGCGGACGGCGCATAGACGATGCTGTCATGCCCGATGAGCAAGCCGCCCGCCATGCCCGGCGCGAGCGACGGCTCGCAATCGTACAAGGCGCGTTCGTCTAAAAGTTGCGCCGCGACGTCCTGCGCGGCGAAGGCAGCGTGCATCTCGCGCGCGGCGTCGAGTTCTTCGGCGTCGGCTGCGACCCATAGCGTGCCGCAGCGCGCGAACGCATCGCGGGTTCGCAACTGCGGGGCAAGCGCCAGCCACAAGTCCCGCGAATAACGGCTCAACGCGAACTCCGCCGGCGAGTCGTTCATCACGACGATATGCCCCATGCCCGCCGCCGTCGCGCCGCCGCCAATACCCTGCGCGTCGAGCACCGTCACGCGCAACCCACGCGCGGCGAGTTCCGCCGCGCACGCCGCGCCGACGATACCCGCGCCGACGATCACGACATCCGCCGTCATACCGTGCGGATGCCCCACGCGAACGGATCGCGTTCGTCGAAGCAAAGGCGGCTCTCGGCCATGATGTGCGCGTGCCCGGTGATGGTCGGAATGACGGTCGCCACGCCGTCCTGCGTGCCGCCTTCCGCATAGCTCGCGTCGAACACGCTGCCGATGATGCTCTCCTGCCGCCACACCGTTCCCGCTGCGAGCTTGCCGTCGGCGGCGAGACACGCGACCTTCGCGCTCGTGCCCGTGCCGCACGGCGAGCGGTCGTACGCGTTGCCGGGACACAGCACGAAGCTGCGGCTGTCGATGCCTTCTCGCGAGCCCGGCCCGAACAGTTCGATGTGGTCGATCAGCGCGCCGTTCGCGCCCGTGATGTCCGCTGCGATCAGCGCGTCGCGGATCGTCGAACTGAACTGCGTGAGTTCGGGAATGTTCGACGCGTCCAGCGTGCGGCCATGGTCCGCGACGAGAAAGAACCAGTTGCCGCCCCACGCGATATCGCCCGTCAGCTGACCGAAGCCGGGCACATCGACGCTCACGTCCTTGCGATACCGGTACGCGGGCACGTTGCGCACCGACACGCTGAGATCGGCGTTGAGCGTCGCCTCGACGATGCCAACGGGCGTGTCGATCAGATGCCGGCCCGGCCCGATGCGTCCCATATGCGCCAGCGACACCACGAGGCCGATCGTGCCGTGTCCGCACATGCCCAGGTAGCCGACGTTGTTGAAGAAGATCACGCCTGCCGCGCATTCCTTGCGATCCGGTTCGCACAACAGCGCGCCGACCACCACATCCGAGCCGCGCGGCTCGGTGACGATGCCCGCGCGCCAGTCGTCGAAGCGCGCACGAAACACGTCGAGCCGTTGCGCGAGCGTGCCGCCGCCGAGGTCGGGGCCGCCGGACACCACGAGGCGGGTCGGTTCACCGCCCGTGTGCGAATCGATGACGTTCAAGGTTTTCATGGCACTCATGGTAGAAACGCGGCGGCGCGCAGTCTTGAAGCGGCTGCGCGTGGATTGTGACGATTTCAGCATAGCCTGAAGAACGCGGATGCGGCCTGCATCCGGGTTGCGGCCGGTGGGGTCATCGAGCAGGCAGAGCGTGGCCGCGTCGAGCGCGGGTAGGCTAACGGTTCCGCCGCGTTCGGCGGTTGAATGAAGGGCAACGCGAGCACGAAACGCCGAAAGCATCGTAAATCAGGGATTCCCCTCGCACAGCCGCTATGCCGAAATCGTCACGCGGAACGCGCGATTCGCGCAAGACATCCGAATATTCCCTGCTTACACTGCACTCGACTCATCACTTTCAGGAGAGCAGTCGTGACGCATATCTGGGAAGGCGTATTGCCCGCAGTCACCACCAAGTTCAACGCGGATTTCAGCATAGACCGCGCATGGACCGGCAAGAATATCGAGGCGCAGATCGACGCGGGTGTCGACGGGATCATCGTGTGCGGCTCGCTTGGCGAGGCGTCCACGCTTTCCCTCGATGAAAAGCTGCAGGTGCTCGACGTGGCCGTCGAAGCCTCGCGCGGCCGCGTGCCCGTGCTGCTGACGATCGCCGAAAACAGCACGCTCGACGGCTGCCGCCAGGCCGAAGCGGGCGCGAAGCGCGGCGCCGCGGGCTATATGGTGCTGCCAGGCCTGCGCTATCTGTCGGACCGCCGCGAGACGCTGAACCACTTCCGCATGGTCGCCGACGCCAGCCCGCTGCCGCTGATGATCTACAACAATCCGCTCGCGTACGGCGTCGACATGACGCCGGAGATGTTCGCCGAGATCGCCGACGAGAAGAAGATCGTCGCGATCAAGGAATCGTGCGGCGACGTGCGGCGCGTGACCGATCTCATCAACGAAGTCGGCGACCGCTATGCAATTCTGTGCGGCGTCGACAATCTGGCGATGGAAGCGATCCTGATGGGCGCGCATGGCTGGGTCGCGGGGCTGGTGTGCGCGTTCCCGCACGAGACGGTCGCGATCTACAAGTTGCTGAAGGCGGGACGGCTGGAAGAAGCGCGCGCGATCTATCGCTGGTTCGCGCCGTTGCTGGCGCTCGATGTATCGGCGAAGCTCGTGCAGAACATCAAGCTGGCGGAAGCGATTGTCGGCCTTGGCACGGAGCCCGTGCGTCCGCCGCGGCTGCCGCTCGCCGGCGACGAGCGCAAGGCCGTCGAAACGCTGATCCGCCGCGCGATCGAAGCGCGTCCGACTCTGCCGAAGCTGTAAGCACGAACGCGGGAAACAAAAGAAAGCGGCGGCTTCCTTGCACAGGAAGCCGCCGCCAGAACCGCTCAACTCCGCTCAACTCCGCTCTACTCCGCTCAGGCCGCCTCTGCATGTGGCACAGCGGCGGTGTCGTTCACGCGCAGATGCAGCAGCCGATAGCCGCTCTTGTACACGGGCTGCAGACGGAAATCGTTGTGCGGCTCGATCTCCAGCAGCATGCGCAGGCGCGACACGTGGCTGTCGATCGTGCGCGTCACCTCGCGGAACTCGCGGCCCCAGACCATCGCAAAGATGTGATCGCGCGACAGCACGCGGCCGATGTTCGAAAAGAACAGCGACGCCAGCCGGTACTGCGTGCCTGACAACTGCACAGGCGCGCCGCGCAGCGTGACCAGTTGGCGGCGGGTGTCGAAGTGTTAGACACAAGTCTGCAACTGACATCATCGTCAAATCAATCACTTACGACGCGTATCACCTATCCAGGAAGGGTATAAAAATGCCCCGTGCTGCCCTAGTAAAATCAATTACTTACTGGGGGGTTTTGAACACACCAGAGCGACATGGTGCCGCAGGAAGGGCTCACGTACACGTCGTGAATTTGGCATGCGACCGTCGCTAGAGGCGTAGCTGAACAATCCTGGAAGTCGTGGCTTGATATTGGTTGTGCTTAGCGAACCGTGTTGACTCAGGTTTCGCGACGCGACTAGAATCTGTCGTCTTCACAACTGGGCTGGACCGTGGACACCTACAGTAATCGTTCTTCGAACAGCTTGACTGCCTGACCGGCAGGACGTCCCGCGCCCTTCCCTGCGCCGCCGTCTGCCACCAGGCAGGCGGTGCGCGCCGTCGCAACACCTCTCTCGTGCACCCTGATTTGCGCCATTTCGGGCTGCGAATTCGCGCTTTCGCATGGCACTGCACCGCGATCGTTGGTTCGCGGCTGCTTGCGTTCGCGTGTGACCGTCGCACAGCCCGAGGCGTGGATTACCACATATGTTTGCGGCACAAACAGGGAGCCGAAATGCCGACGCTGAAAGTTACACCGTAGGGCCATACGTCACCCATGACCTGTGCATAGCGTCGACCACTGTCGCCGCCGATGACGCGCCCGACAGCGGTGATTGCCGCCACTGCGCCGTCGCAAATCCGCCAGTTGCGTAACGCTGGGCGCAGGCGACCTCTCGACCAACTGCGGAGCCTCAACTCACGTTTGCAACCGAAGGCCCTCCCCACTCACGGAGGCGAGACTTCCAACATTCCGAACACACATGACTGCCGACTTCATCTGGCGGCTGCTCGCCGCCTTCGCCTGTGGTGTCGCCATCGGTATCGAGCGGCAGATGCGCCAGCGCACCGCCGGATTGCGCACCATCACGCTGGTCACCAGTGGCGCGTGCCTGTTCGTCACGCTCGGCGTGCTAACGGGCAACGGGACTGCTGGCGTCACGCAGATCGCAGCCTACGTCGTATCCGGCGTCGGCTTCCTGGGTGGCGGCGTCATCATGCGCGACAAAGGCTCGATCCAAGGCATCAATACAGCGGCGACCCTGTGGTGCGCCGCCGCCGTCGGCGTGCTGTGCGGCTCGGGACACTTCGGTCCGGCGATCGCGGGAACCGGACTCGTGCTGATAACCAATACTCTGCTGCGAGAAGTCAGCCGCGCGATTAACGCGACGCCTGTGTCGGGTGCGGACTTGGTACGCGAATATCTGCTGACGGTCATATGCCGTGAACAGGACGAAGTCCATATTCGTACTCTGCTGTCGAACTCGATGTATTCACAGCCGCTCTCGTTTCAGAGCCTGATCAGCCAAGATGTCCCGGGCGACCCACCGTGCACAGAGGTCACCGCGACTGTGCGCATGCATCCTAAAGACCAGGCGAAGCTGGAACTGATAGCAAGCCGCATCAGCATGGAAAAGGGAGTGTCCAGCATCAGTTGGACCGGAAAGGAGACGGAAACCGCGCCCGAGTAGGCACAACGTAAGCGCAGTATGAAAGTCAATGGCGCCAATTAACCCGATTTGAGCGCTCGGGGCGTAAGCGTCCACTGCACCGCGTGCGGGGTTTCACTCGCCAAGGACGCGAGAACAGCTTGACAGCGGTCGGAAGCTGTCTAGTCCCAGCCTAAAAAGTAAATGGTGAAATACCGCTCACAGCGTACTTCCTCGCTTGGATATTAGACGGGTCTGGCAGCAAGCCAGGACAAAAAAAAGCCCGCTCAGAAGCGGGCAAACTTTAAGATTTTCTTATGTGAGAGATTCTGCTTCGGTACAGCGAATTGCGAATACCCGTGTCAGTTATGTGCCAACGCCTCTAATGCGGCCCGCGCGAGAAAACCACTCCTGGTCTCGTGGCGCGATTCCACATAGGCGTCGATCTTCGTGAGCACAAAGCGCGGCAAGCTGACGTTGATCCGCTCGGGTTTCGAGTCAAGCTTCGTCAGATCTACGTCTACCAACGCCCAGATCGCTCCTTTGTACTCGTCAGTGTTAGCCAGTTCTTCCACTGTCGAACAGGTGAACCCGACATCTTCACCAAGCTCGGACAAAGTTGAAACGTGACCAACAATTGCTTCCTTTGCATTGCGGATTGCATCATCGATGGTGTCGCCCCAAGAATGGACGCCCGGAATATCCGGAACAGTCACTCCATAGACGCTCCCATCGTCCTTATGGATTGCGATGGGAAACTCCATACTGATCCTCTGTGGTGTTTACTAATACCCAAATGCGCCCTGTGCCGGAAAAAACCGCCGGTCATTTCAAACCGGCGGCCTTCAGGACGCTCGACGTTGTCCCAATTGGCAGGTCCTTCTTCGGGTGTGGTACCGTCACAAGGCCCTTCTTTTCGGGGTGTTTAAAGTGATGATGACTGCCAGTCGTTCTGACCAACTGCCAGCCATCCTCTTCGAGCATCCGGATTAGCTTTGATGAATTCATCGGGCCTCCGCATGTCTTGTGTGTAATTATACACACAAAGTACGAACGCGCAAGATTTTTGTGTATTTGTGTGTATTGTTAACGCCGCCCGGAATTAAGCCCTGTATCCGGCAGTTAGCTGGCTTTTTAGCACCTCAGAACGGGGCAAATGCGGCTTGTCCCCTTCCAATAAAATCAGAGACTTACGTAGAGGTTTTGAACAACGTCCAGACTCGCGTCGCCATAGATCGGGCACCGAACGACCCACGGCGCGAGTTCTTGGCCATTTGTTCGGAGTCGGGCCAGACGTTTCAAGGTCCGTTGCACCTGGCTCAATCATTCTCCCGCGCGCTACTTTTCCCCGGATGTAACTCGATCGCAACCTGCAAATTCTCAATGCGGCGCGCCGATGGAAAGCGATGTAGCGATCGCTTCAGCTCCCGGCCGGTAATCGTCTATGACGAGTACCCGCAGCGGACAGCCCGCCGGTTTTCGAGGAAGCGTACGAGCCGTCCAGCAGGCGGCGTGCGATAACAGCGCCATATCCGATTAGTGTGCTTCGGTCCATCGGAATGGGGAAATGAGGCATCATTTGTTCCTGCGGCAGCACGCGTGATGGCGAAAAATTTGCATGTCCCTTCAGCCTTCGCGTGCGGCCGAGCCAGTCAGACTTTATTGAAGCCAACCTTCGTGACTTTGGGGCCGAGCGGAGAGCCGTCTCGACGAGCGCGAGTTGCGCGATTCCGCGCGCGACATCTGTAGTAGAAATGCGCGAGCCTCAGTCGAACGCGCAGCAAACTGCCAAGTCGTACGGCGACCGGCCTGTGTCAAAGTCAGGCTTTAACGAGACGGCCCACCTGCATGCACACGATCGCCTGTCGCATGGCTACGGAATCAATGACGTTGTGGCGGAATACCGGGTCCTGCGTGCCAGCGTTCTGCAAAGATGCCTACTAACGTCGCGGGCCGATGCCACGGCATTCCAGGAAATGGTCCGTTTCAATGAAGCCATTGACCGGATGCTCGCGGAATCTGTCAGGCAATATTGGACACACATGCGTCCGGTCAAAGTGGTTCTGGCCATTCCGAGGGCAGTCCCAGAACCTGAGAGACCTACAGTATCACATGCTTTTTGCATGGATCCTTCACGAAATCTCCCGCAAATGTATCCTTGCCTCACACAGCCTGTGGATCGCCTCAATAATCGGCGACGCATAATCGAGCTGCCAGCTTCCGGCAAATAACATAGTCAGTCGCGTAACGCGCTGCAGCGCGCGATAATGGCTCAGCCTTGAGGCGATCTCTATAGAGGTCACTCCAGCGTTGCATCTGTCCAGCCAGGAAAGACTAACCCGATTGAATGCACACCACCCCCGTGCCGATTCGACAAGGTGATCAGTGCGCAACCACGCGCCAGTGTCAGCGCGCGCATATAGTTGCGCGACCACGAGATAACACAGCAGGCGCGCAAGCGGCCGGTCGTTGCTGACTTTAACCATCGTGACTGAACGATCCCAAGAAGAGTCAATATGCAAAGATTATCGTCCGGCTTGCGGCGCCCTGATCCGCGTCCCATTTATCATCACCAGTATTTGCGTGCCGCCGCGAAGCCGTCCGGTAGACTTCAACCAACCCAGACAGCAGGACTTCGCGCCGCCGGTCGAGATCTGAGGGATGGCCGCGTGAGGTGTCTGAGCTAGATCATCTCCTGGAACATAATTATTTGAAATAGGACTCGTCAGATTGTCCCGGTCCTCCTTCACGGGTTAGGCTTGGCCCTCATTTTTCAACGCGTCGCGAAGGTTCGCAGCATGCGGAGATTGCAAGTCACACATCCCCTTCGTTGTTTTACCAAAAGACCGGCATTCAGATTGACAAGTGTTCAAACCATTTTCTGGTTTATGCCATTAGATGGATATTTTTCTTTTCTAAGCGGTGTTTTTACCATGCTTAAGCATCTCGTTCACTACTGTGAAACGCATTGGTCCGAATACCTCTTCATCAACTAATAGAATTTGGCAGCCCGAATCCCACTGGACTGCACGTCAGTCAAACTACCGTCCGACATTTTTGCTTTGCCATACATATGGTGTCGCTGCAGATTATAGTTCGAGAAGTCCATAAGCGCCGCGTCACGCGCGGGGGTCATGGCGAGACGCGCTCCTTGCGTCCCGTACCCTGTTTCGACAGGGACTCACAATTCGGCGCATCTCGCCGAATGGCGCATATGTATCCCTGCAATGCTCTCAGTTTCTCAATTTCTATTTCGTCGTCTCTCGCCACCTCGAAAATGCGCTTTGCAGCCGCTGGGTCGATGTCTGCAATGGTGGAGGCACCATTGCCCATGCCGGAGGCGCCGGAAGCTCCAGCATTGAGGGAAGGCTTGTGCTTTCGCACCGGGACGTACAGCCGTTCACGTCCGGCAGAAATAAGATTGCGATAATGAAGATCGATGTTCTCACGGGCCTGCCTCTCCTTGGTCAAAGCGACGTCCAGGGCCTCGAGTCTCTTCTGCGTAAGCGCCTTCTCTAACATCGCGTTCTGTTTCCTACCTAACTCACGATCCACTACCGCCTTTAGCGTGCGCACGTGTTGCTCGTTGTCTTTTGCATGCGCCAGCTTTTCTGACGCCAACTTCGGCGCTTCCAACAGCCGCTCAATGCCGCCGCCAACCACAAGCGCTAGCACTGCAACTGCCGTACATGTGTATAACCCCATCAGCTAAGCCCTTTTTCGCAAAGCGCCCGCTCCTGCGCGCGCCGCCGGACTAAGCCTGGCAGAATCTTTCCGTTAGAAGTTACCCATTGAGGCTTGCCGTCGTCGGACTCATTGATTGCACGACATGCGCCTTTCCAGTCTCCCGTGTTGAAACGCCTGGCAGTCGTGCTCGCGGCATAATTCGCGACACCAATGTTGTAAGCAAAGCTTGTGGCAGCGGCGAGCTGAAACGGATGATCCCGTAGGCTTGGCGTTACTTTCAGCACCGGCTTAGCATGTGCAATCAATTGATCTTCAAGAGATGCTCGACATTCGTCGTCCCTGTATTTCTTACCGACGACGACGTCTCGTGTATCGCCATAACACTTTGTCGGAATGCCTGAAGGATCGACGTAGCCTCTGTGTACCATACCTTCGAACCTCGGTACAAAGCAATAAAGAAGGGCCGCTGTTGCGGCCCCGACGACACCAACCAAGGTCTTTCTAGTAGTCAACTGACGCTGCGCGTTGCCTGCAATCTGGGTTTCTCTCGCTCCGGCGGTTCTCACGTGCCGGCAAATGCGCCTGTTCACCGCCGTAAGGACTTCGCACGGGGATGTTTGACCTCATGGCTCTGTCCGCCATGTATTAACGCCAAAGGAGATCTCGATCGCGACGGCTTCGCATTCCCAGCTCTCTCTGTCTGGATATTTGCAGTACAGACGAACCGGCACTCCGGCAAGCATAGCGTTCTGTGCGAATTTACCCAACCCAGAATTACGGGTAATGTGGTATCTGCTCTGGTACTTATTTCTCTTGCTTTCCTCACAGGAACCTTGCTCGATTGCGATAAAGCAGAATGTCGTAGAAGCCTCCTCCATGAATACTCCACTAATTTTTCCAGTCAACACGTAGTCATGGTGCAAGAAGCCGTTGACGGGGCCAATGTTTTGATCGAGATCCATATCTTTTCCTCGGTTTAATCAGATAAAAGTGTCGCGGATAGCGCTCGTCCAGAAAGCATATCAATCCGCCCTTGCTCGCAAAGAGTTCTGCTTAACCTAACGTTCCAAGGCGGAAAGAAGCGAGTCGGAATAAGGCTGCTCCCAACCCTCGTGTAACAGATATCCAAATTTCTTACCTCAGGGGGAGGGGGCAGGATCCTATAGTGTCGGTCCGGCGCAGACAGTCCTAGGTATCGCGCGTTCGAATTGGAATAACCGATACTCGGTGTGTTATGAGTGAAGATTTCTACAGACAGTACGTCTGGCGGGGCGATATCGCTGTCCGTTATCCAGAAATCGTAAGAGCGGGAAATCGTCACGAATTGATGAAGCGAGAGTAGATACGAGCGATATTCCGGTTCTACTAGAATACGTCGCTCACGAAGCAGATACACATCCAGGTTCCTCGCCAAATTGAAAAACTCCCCCCTTCCTGCGTTGACTTCGTATAGATATACGGGGCTCGACCTTGCGAGAGCAACTGCTCGTGCCGTATTCTGTGCGACTTCCAAAACGGCTGTCGCTTGTGCAAAACAAGAGCCCAGCAGTGTGAAAAGGTGCCCATGCATGGACTGAGAAGCCTGCGGCTGTGGGCTTCTGATCTGTATCCCTTGGCGGAAGACCTGCTCATTACTTAACTGACTAACGATGTAGAAGCGAGTGGGATTGGGATTCACTTTTTCGCGAACGCATTTAGTTTCTAAGAAGTCAAAGTCGTTGATCATCTATCAACGGCCAGATGAAGGAGGATCCCGACAAGTTCGGTGAGGCTTGGGTTTCATTCATCAAGTAGCAAAGCAAAGCGCAATAGAGAAACCGGCTATTTAATGTCGAACGAGTGTCGTTCAGGGGTCGGACATATTTTCTGACTATCGGAACAGCATGGGCATCGAATCTCTTTGTCGTCCTTCGGCACGACACAAAAAACAAACACAACTACTGTGAATCCTGACGACATCAAGCAACGCCCTTAGTCATCTATGAGCGGCGTACGCTGATACTTTTCTCGAGTTCTCTCGCGCCGATCCTTCCTTAACGCCAGTACAAAACTGGCACCGATGTACACAAGTGTCGCGACAGCTACCCACCAATTTATGTCATGATCGTTTAACCATATCCAGAAGTTTCCTCCCGCGACTGGCGCGCCTTTTACGGCGCTCGCGGCCAGGTCCTGTCTCATTGCATTATCCTCGCGCTCGTATCGTTCTCTTGTGCCAGCTTTCGGCGCGTATGAATGGCACCGCATCACCGGCGCTCTTAGCAAGCCGGCAGTCTGACGCCCGCACCCGTCTCCGGCGGATACCATTCGCTATAGTGCACTTCCGCATCAAGCATGTAGCCTACCCTCACCCAGGCATACCCTCCTCCATGCTCTTTCAGCGATGCGGCGTGACGAAGCGGAGCGCGGCCTTGTTTCAATAGTCGATGGGACGTGGCGATGTCCGCGGTACTGGCAAGCGCGTATTCAGCTGCTGAGACTTGCGCAGGCCCCGCCGCTTCACATATCAGTAGGATCGAGCCTTCTTCCTCTTCGGCACGGAGGCCAGTTGGGTAGGCGAGCCCATGGAGCACCGCCTGAATTTCCGCCTTCTGCGAGCGCCGACCATCCCGCAGCGTCGCAACGACGCATACCGTGTATCGACCAGGCTGTAGATAATCCAAACTCAATTTGGGTTGGCGCACCGCCCTGCTCGTGTAGCTGGAAGTGGCCGACGCGCACCAGCGGACTTCGTATTCGACCGCGTCGGATAAACCGTCCCAGGTCAGCTCCAGAACAGACCGCCATGGGTTTCGAGTCACGCGACTACTACCCACAAGATTTTTTACCGGGTCGACTGGCTGCACCGGTTCCGGAACCAGATCAATCATGGCGGCACGGTCCACCCGGGAGAATTTGGCCGGCTCATGCTGAGTCGCTGTGATAGTCAACCGGGTGCCGTCTTCCGTCTCGCTCACGCTGGCCACGCGATACAAGCGGTTTTCGGCATCATCGGCCTCAAAAAGCCAAACCGCACTGTCAACGGGTTCTTGCGCAAGTGGCTGATCAAGTTCGACGACTGGCCCGTCCGCATGCTTTACGCGGTAACTCTCCACGCTCCCGTCAGGCATCACGACTTTGAGCGTACCAGCCGTGTTTGCTCCGATCGCACGATCCAGGATCAAGCGCCGCTGCTGTCCATGTTTGATTCGCCCGCCTGTCGACTCGCAGGAGCGCGCGGGATCGCACACAGAGATGATCTGCCCGGGCTGTGCCCGCACCCCATCGAGGCCAACACCAAAAACGACAGTGTCTGTCTCAAGACGAGACGTCAGCAAGAACCAGTACCCGACACGCTGAGCTTGACCGCGGCTGGTGCAGCCAAAGGCGTCCACCTCGACCTTATTTTCGCCATATCGCTCGACGCCTTCTGCATCTTCGACGCTTTCAACACACCGACGGTACTCATTGTCCGGGTCATGCCAACTGACCATGGCAACCGTGTATCGCGTCTTGAGTGAACTGCCCATATATCTGAACTCGCCGTCAATGACATTGGCGGGTACGTATATATGCGTAGGATCCTGCGGCAAGTCGGCAACGCTGATAACGGTGCCTCCTGACCAGTAAGCCATCCCACGAAAAACACTAGCGAGCTGTTGCAGCAACGCGAACGCGTGCGTTCGGGACGTGATGTAGCAATTGCATGAAAATCGGGGTTCCGTTCCTCCGCGTCCGTCAGCAACACGTTCGTCACAATACCGGCCTATCGCATACAGCGCGTAGCGGTCTACATTTGATTCATCAATCCAGCTTCCCGCGCCATATCGCCGATTAAGCAACATATCGTAAAATATCCATGCGGGATTACTCGTCCATGCGTGCTTGAACTGGCCGTCCCAGTCGCCGGAATAAGTACGTGCCTCTGCATCGTAATTGCTCGGTACGCTTACGATCAGGCCCTTGACGTCGTAGGCGCGCACCGGCATGTTTCGGACGTTAGCAGAGTCCATCCTGAAAGCGGCGACTGCACTCATCGGATATCGCAGACGCGCTCTGCGCCGCCTGTCATAGCTCTTCACAAATACCGTGCCAAAGTGATCGGTCGAAGTTCCGGTCAGGCGTCTTAGGACAATTTTGTAGCGTTTTGCACGCATGTCTGTCAAAGATAGCTGGATTGTGCGCTCATAAGAGTGACGGCATAGGCCGTCGAAAACGACCGACAACGGTTTCCACGACTTGCTTTCCCGGCCGCTCGCTCCGTAACCGAGCACATCCAACTGGCATTCGATCCTTGACGGTTGTTCACCATCGGTCTTGTCTTTCCGATACAAGCCCTGGATCTCAACATTGATCGCTATCTCATCTACATCCGGTTCAGCAAGCATCAGTTCCCACTTCGACTCGTGATGCAGTTGCATACCGACTGGCGTTTCGCTCGACACAACGTTCAGCCAGCTTATTGCTTCCTGGCCACATTCACCCTTGCGGAACTCGACCTTGCTTACATTGAAGTTCTTTTCTTTGTTACGGCTATCTAGTGGCACTCCGTCAAAAAAGATACTTCGCCGATTGTCCTTCGTGTCATAAAGACCGGCTATCGGACCCTCGGATATCAGATCAACAATTTCTACTTCCGTTTTGCTGAGAAGACTGTCTTTTCCGGGGCCTTTGTGTCGGCCGAGATTGTCGTCCGTCGACTCAGCCAATTCCGTAGCTTTGACATCCGTAGCCTGCACACAAGCGCTTATCAACGTTGATCCTATGCGCATACGTCCGTAGAGAATCGGCACCGGCCCGCCTTGCGATGCCGTATTCTGCGGCGGCAGAAGAGCGTGATTCGTCGTGGGCATGTGCGGCGAAATCATTTGTGAGACACCGCCCAACGCCAGCGATGCACCCAGACCCATCATGTAGTACGCGTATGGATTCGACCAGAATAGCGAGACAGCGCCGGCAGAGAACAGCGCTACTCCGCCGATCGTTTGCCACAACCCGTCTACCTTACTGCCTGCTACCACTGGAATGATGCGCACAGGTTGGTCGCCAAGCAGCTGATCGAGGTCGGTTTGCGTCAGGTTGTCTCGCCCCACAAACACTGCATAGCGTATGGAACGCTCGTGACTGGTCGCGAGTTCCTTTGAAAAGCCTGGCTTGAGCGCGATGAGCGCGTTGAGCGCCCCTCGTGGAGTGTGTGCGACGAACGCATGGCGCCGTCCGAACCGCGCGCCCAAGCTCCCATACAACCTGACCTCGTTAGTACGCTCCATCGAACAGATTCCGGTGCCTGAGAATGTGGGTTACATGAGCGCGGTACCGAGGCAGAGGTTCGCGGCGAGACAACTGTCCTGCAAGGTGGTGCAATATCTCATCGCCACCGATATAGACAGCGGCATGGTTGGGTACCGAACTGGCAATGCGCAATAGCAGTACATCCCCCACCCGTAGCTCAGCCGAAGCGCCCATATCAAGAAAGCCGGCATTGCCATAGTGATCGACATACAGGTTGGACCTGCCGTCTTCCCACCATTTCTCGTGACGTACGAAGTCTGGGAGATCGATCTGCAGCGCCGCCTTGTAATAGCGACGAACAAGCCCATAGCAGTCCGTCGAGCCGTGCACAAATTTGCAGCCGATCAGCGGGACCTCGTCATCCGGAGGGCCGAATCGGTGCCAGCCATCCACGCAAGCGCCATCGGGCCGGCGGCCGACACTGAGAATGAACCACTGCGGAACGGAGAAAGCCTCGCAGGCGACCAGGTCCGATATGGTAGGCAGTGCACTTCGCTCGGGATGCGAATGAACTACCGCTTCGATTGTGCCGAGCTCTTCAGCCGCAGCAAAATCTGCGGCAGCAATGACGAAATCAGTCAACGGGTTTACAGCAACGTTCCGACACGCGATGAAACGACGGTCTACTATGAGCCCACAGCACTCCTGTGGAAAACAGCGAAGCGCATGCGCTTCGATTGCCTGACGCGCAACCGGGTCAATCACGGGATCTGAACCATTAATCCATTTGCATCCGTACCAGGAAAACCGCCGAACGGAAGCTCTGGCGGCTCTCCCAACGTGGCCGGTGGGTGACGTAGCCGACAGCTGGAAAAGCGGTGGGCGCACCGGTCCTGCGCAGGGTCCGACGTCGGCTCGTTGTTGTGCGTGAAGTATAGCGAGCCGTTGTATCCACACTCGATTCCCCTGTACTTCCACTGACATACGGAAGCGATAATCTGCCGGGCTGGGAGCTTGTGACCGGCGAGATCTAAAGCCGAACTTAGCGCAAATTCCACGGAATGCGCAGTCTCACACGTCTTTTGCTCGATGCACCAAAGTTCGACCGGCAATTGCGCCGACGGGTCCGCATGGCTCGCCCCGTCAAGATAACGCGCGAGTGTGCGTCTGCGACGCACACTCGCACCAGCCATATCGGCATACTGCCGGCAAAGGCGCGAAATCAGACCCGTGGCGTTAGCTACTGTGATAGTTGGGGCCGGCTGCGAGGCTTCACCTGTACGCGCTAACCCCGATATCTGAAGTGGCCACGCATTGTAGTTTTCCCCCTGCCAGCTGATTACACCAGCATGCCGATGCGCATGGAAGCGGATCACCTCGCCGCCGAGCTTGCGCAAGTCGAGTTCAAACAGTTCGATCAATGCATCAGGCTCGAGCCGTTGAATATCAGCGGTAACAGCGCTAGTGGTGCTCACGGTGCAAACACCTCCTCAAACGTCGCATCAAGCGAGTAGACATCACCACCGTGTGCACGCAGCGTGACGCCTCGCGTGGGATCCACGCGGAAGAGTCCTGGAGTGCGCAATGGCGCGCTCCACACAAACGACTCACTTCCCTTCGTCTCATCCAGAAAAGTCTGGATAGTCCTGATCTCATCACCCGGCCCGCAGAAACTCAAGTGCCACAATTGCGCGACGTTGTTACGCCCGCACGGAACGACCTGGCTATATCCATCCCCAAAGCGGCTGACGCGCACTGAATAGCGTGTCTGGCCCTGCGCTTCAAGGCGAGGCGACCACTCAAAAGTCCTCGTCACTCACTGCCCTCATATCATTCCTAGCGACTGCTGATAGGCGCTCCCGCCCTGACCACGCATGCGCTGTGTGAGTCTCTGATCAACAAATGCTTGAACGAATGTTTGAAGATCCTGCAGATCGCGCGCCTGCAGGCCGCCACCGCTCTGATGCACTTCCAGATGCACGTTGGTGGAAGCCACGCCACCGCCTGCGCGTACAGAACCGCCAGCCGGGCCTCCACCAGAAAGTGCCGAGACCCGGTCAGAATTGATGGCTTCGAGTAACTCACGATGCTTCCTTGTCGACGCCGCATTAACGACAAACTCACCCTTCGAGAGCATGGCGGGGATATTGTCGCTTGTCGTAGTGCCCGGACCGGAGATAGGCCCCCCACCCGCAAAACGCGGTATCGAATCCGCGTGGCCAAAAAGCGAAGGCATACCGGCGGTCGTCAAAATCGATCTGAGCATTTGTGCGGATACGAAGTGAAGTGAAATGCGAGCGAGATCGGCGAGCACGCTTGCAGCGAACTCCTTAAAATCGACCTTGCCGTTCGTCAAAAACTTCTCAAGCGCACTCTCCATGCTATGGAAAACCTGTGTCACAGCTTGCCTGGTCTGTGCTGCCATGTCTTTCACGTTTGCAAGGTAGTCGGTAATGGCCGATTTAACGCCATTTTTCCAGTCCGCTTGCCTGGCTTCCAATGCCGTGTAGTAGGCTTCGTGATCAGCGAGCGATTTTTCGAGGGCCGCGTTGATTTGCGCGGCCGCCTCCTGGTATTCGTGGCTATCAAGAACGTCTTTCGAAACGCCTTTACGCAGATCATCCTGCCACCGCTGGTACTCCGCCTTGATAGATCGCATCTCGGCCATGCGCCTTGACACCTGCCGGTCCTCGCCGTACACGATCGTATCGCTGTAGGTAGCACTCTTTCGAGCCTGATACTCGTCGATGCGCTCCTGAAGCGTCGCCGAGTGATTTTCAAGCATCAATAGTTTTTCGCGGTACCGAATCTGCTTCTCTAGGCCCATGTTTAGTCGCAATTGGGCCCGTATTTCGTGTTCCCGCGCCAACAAGCCTGTTTCGTCACGGCTGCCGGAGCGGCGCTTCAAATCGGCGATCTGCTCGTTCAATTTTGCAATCGCTCGCTCCGTAGCAGTCGACTTTTCCCCTGTAGCCAGTTGTGCCACCATCTCTGCATGTTGCTCGCGAAAGCGCTCAAGGTAGTGCTCGGCCGCATTTCCCTTTGCGCCGTCGGTATGGCGCCGATCTTTATATTTTTCCTTGATGTCAGCGACCAGCCGGTTAAATTCCTGATCGGACATGTGTCCGCCACTTGCCAGGATCGCAGCCCTATCCTTGTTGAGTTTAGCAAGCGCTTCATTTCGCTTCTCACCACTGGTCTTGACACGCTCAAGCAGCTTATCAACCCGCAAACGTGCATCAATCGCCTCTTGCTGCTTTCTGGCGATTTCGGCGTCCCTTCTGGCGATATTCTCCTCGTCTTGCTGCTGCCGATGCAGCCTTTCGATCTGCCTATCTAGCTCAGCCATCCGCCCCGAGGCAAACGAATGTCCTCGCAGATCGCTTTTCTCGGCAATGAGCGTATTAACCCGATCCTGCAAAGACGGACCGTCGCTAAGACCCTGTTTGAGTTTCGACCAGACTTTTTCAACTTCCAGAGAGAGCTGTTTCCACGCCTTCGTCGCCAGCGTCACATGCCGCTCAGAGCTACGTTCGACCTGCCTCGCTGCCGCATCGATGACAGCCTGTAATGCCTCGTGTTGTCGCCCCGCTTTTTGAAGCGCATGGATGTGCTCGTATGTCGCGACATCCATGAAATGCATGGATTCGTTATGCTCGGCTGCCCACTTTGACGGATTCTTCGCTAGCGTCAAATATTCCTTGCTCACCTCTCCTAGCGCTCGCCCTGACATCTCAGCCGTTCTCGTTATGACTTTGCCGAGCCCCTCCACTTCTTCAGACGTGTATCGGCCGGTTTTCGCCAGTTCCAACAGAACCTCGTTCACTCGGCCCAGCGGCGCTTGCGTCGACGACGCGAGGCTTTCAGCCATTGACTCGAATGACTGGCGTGTCAGACCAGCATAATTACCTGTCGTCTCCAGTGCGGCATTGAACTGCTTGATCTCCTCTGCACCTTTGATCGCCGCTACGGCTATCGCCGCCACACCCGCGAGCAAGGCGGACGCCGCCAGGCCGGCGCCGCTGAACGCCATTGATAGCGCGTCGGTTCGCTCTCCGAGCACCAGAAGCGAACCGCCAAAATTCTTCCAGTTACCTTGAGACGCTTCGTGAGCCAAAACGAGGAGTTCCCGTCTCGCTCCCGCCGTTTTGAGGTTGAACTCCTCGGTGTGCTTGCACGCCTCGGCGATCCGCTCGACGTATTGCTGCGCTGACGTCGAAATGCCAAGCGTCGCTGCCTGCATGGCCAGTAGTTCGGCACGAGTCTTCCCGGCTGTCTCTGCCTTCTTCGCCAGCGCCTGCATGAATGCGTTGATCTGTCTCACGCTAGCGCGGCTGGCATTTGTCGTCGCTTCCTCGATCGCCCTCTGCGCCGCAAGCGTACGCGCCGCGGCAGATTCCTGGGACGCGGTGAACTCCTGAGCACTGCGCTTTGCCCTTTCCAGCGCTGATGCGTACCCGGTCGCGTCGGCCGTAATCCGGACGACTGTCTCGTTAGCCACCCGTTGCCTCCCGCAGCCTGTCTTCGATCGTATTTCTTACTGCCGCAGCGGCAATACTAGCGACTGCATCATATGCGGGTCGGAGAAACGGTCGGGCTTCCGCCTGCGACGTACCATGTTCAACGAACCTCCCGTAGAAGGCATCCTTGCTCCATGTAACAAGATAGGTGGCGAGTCGGGCCTGAACCGAGTTCTCGCGATCGTAGGCGATCAGCAGGTTGTCTCTCAAAAATCCCGGATAGTGTTTGTGTCCATCGCGCTCCCAGGCTTGCTCACCCACAGGCACGCGCATTCTTGCATCTTGCAAAATCACGCGCGCGCCTGCCACGGCAGCGCGGCGCAACGCGGATTCACTCGCGACATCCTCAAGTGCCCGGATAGCCGCAGTCAACGCTGCCGGGTTTTCCACTTCGAACGCCTTAGCCACAGAGCGTTGGAAACAGAGTGGATATCAGTAACTTAGTCTGCGCGTCGGAATCTTTGAGCAAGACAGGACTATCTTCGCGTGCTGGGGTCGCCCCTGTCTCGCAACGACGATCGCTCCACGGAATGAAGTCAAGAATGTCGAACGGTTCAGGACGACGGACCGTGTCACGATTCACATTCGCGATCATCGAGACGATAGCTCCCGCACGAAGATCCTCATAGTGAGGGCCACGACCATCGAGCCGGTATGATGCCCAATACTCCACGAATTCTGCGCTCGTGATTCGCGCCTGCAGTTCTCTTACCGGGATTCCGAAGTCGCAAGACAGTTGTAGCCAGAACCGCCGCTCGGGGCGGCAGATTAGTTTTTTTCGGCATCCTCCAGCGACTCAGCGCGCATGCCGTTGATCCGTACAGCAACCGCAACCAGACGATCCAGAACCGTGCTGCTTTGCGCTCGGAGTGCATTGATGTCCGCCTCGTCAAGAATAAGCTCTCCAGCCTCATCCACGACGGTGGCAAGCAGAAGATCCGACTGCAAGCGACTAATGGGGGGATTCTCCTCGTCTTTCTTTGCGTAGAACGCATCGCGCGCGAGGCCCGACATCTCGGAAACCCACACGTGCGTGTCGGCTCCCCACTCGGGCACCGCGACCGCCTCCGCTTTCAGGTGACGTGCAGCCAGAATGGCCTTCATCGTTTCTCTATTTAGACTTTTCATCCTTCTTAAACTCCACAATATCGACCGATCCGGTGATGCGGATCGTTACGCCGGTCGATTTGATTACTTGATCAACCCCCCCTTCCAACGGGCTGTTTTTCACAAACCCGGCGAACTTCGCAGCCTTACTGTTTGGAAAGACCATGAGGAAGTACCGCATACTTGAACTGCGCTTGGCGAGATCTAACTCACCCTGCCCCGCATCGGCAAAATCTCGATCTACGTCAAATACGAGGTTCCCGAAGTCCTGCAGGCCCAATCGGTATTCTTTTGCGGAACTCGACAAATTGGTCACGTCGACTTCTGTCGCTTGCCCATCAAAGCCCTTAAAACTCTTTAGATTTTTGACTTCCTTTGCGTTTGCAACCGATATCGTGTGGCCATCGCCGAAGGTGAAATCCTGGTTCGATACGAATAGTTGCGTGCCTTGCGCGGAAATGGCGGTCGACGTCATTGAATCTCCATGGCAGAACTTTGATTGCGGCTGGTCGTGTGTCTGGTGTGTTCAGCTCAAGGGATACCAGACTGAAAAATCGGCTCTGGCTCCGTAGAGTCTATTTCTGTGTTCGTACGAGGAAACGGGAGCACCGATCATCGTGATCCCTGCGGGTGCATCACATAGAACCGCAATTACGCGATGCATGAGCGCGCTAGCATCAGCCCGACTGAGGGCCCACACGCTTACCTGAATACGCGCATTCATTAGTTCCGGGCGGTTGCTCATATATGCTGCTGTTTGCCCCCCAACCATCTGATATGCAAGCCAAGGGGGAGCCGTACCTTCCGGCGCCACGTCCGGGAAGATGCTGGGGCATCCCGTCTGTCCCAGCGCTGCGTATACAATCTCCTCAGGCAGCACTGGTGATTGACCCACAGACGAGATCTGTGTAATCGCGCGTGCTCACGTTAGGAAGCACAGCTTCGACACGAAACGTTACGCCGTCTACAACAGCCCTCATGCCCGCTTTCACGTCAGTCCTGTAACGGATACGAATGCTCGCGCTTGCCTTGCTTACTTCCGCTGCTGCCAGCAGCGATTCTTTTCCCTTTATCATTCTGACGTTCGCCCAAACAGTAACCATTTCCCTCCATACGTCGGAGGGCTGTCCCGTCCGGGAATCTCGACTGCCTTCACGGGCCTCGATGCGTACGCGCCGATTCAGATCTCCCGCCCGCATCACAACCCTGCTGCGATCCTGTATGGACGGAGCAAGTTACGAACGCTGAACGGGATTTCCGATACAACACCCACGGTCGAATTCTCCCGGTTTGCGAAGAGTTCGGCGGTTAGCTTGAGAATCGCAGCGCGAATTGCCGCGTTGACAATCATCGGGTGTTCGCCTGCCGCCCCCCCTTTCACGGCCGCTGCTAGATCCGTCTCGTTTTCGAACACGCGACGATTCAGATAGGCCATGACGTGTTGGCTCGCACTGTCCGTTAGCAAACGCACTACGGCGTCCTCCGCTCCTGCGTCAATGCGCAGATAGCCAAGAACAAGCTCGATGTCGACGAGTTCTGCCATCAAGGCTTTTCTTTGCCGACTCTCATAGCACGCATCGGCTCGGGATTGAGCAGACCGCCACCAACACGTTTGGTGGTGTAAAACATAACGTATGGCTTGTTCGTATATGGGTCACGCAGCACGCGAATTCCGATGCGGTCGACAATAAGGTAAGACTGCATAAAATCGCCGAATAGAATCGGCGTCCCGCCTTCCGTAATGTCTGGCATATCCGGCATCTCGGTCAATGGATACCCTGCGATGGTGGCCGGTTGACCCGCAACGTATGACGGCTGCCAAAGATAATTGCCCTGCCCGTCCTTCAATCTGCGAACGGCACGTTGCGAGTTGCGATTCATTATGAAGCGCGCGTTGCCGGTAAATACAGATGGCAGGTCGTAAATGAGGTCAATGATACCGTCGGATGTTATCGCACCAGCCGCGCCGGATTGGACCGTGTGAATCGGTCCAAATGGATGGGTTTTAGGGTTTGTCACACCTTCGACATACCGAAGAATGCCAGAAGGCTTGTTCGTGCCATCTCCGGCGATAAACGCACTTCCCTCCTGCTTTGCGAGTTCGGTGTACACCTCGTCAGCAAGCCAGGCCTGAAGGTCGATCAAACTGTCGTCCAGAATCTGTTGCGTAGCGGCGGGGTTCGCGTAGATCTCGCCCGAACTGAAAGTCAGTGGCGTGAATTGTGCAGTATTCGTCGACACTCGGTTTTCGGTCTCTCCCACCCAACCGCTTGCCGTACCGCGCATATTGAACAGCTTCGAGAAACCGGTCTTTGATACCTGCTGGACACGGCAGATTTGACGCATCGGCGAAATGAGCACCAATTTGTCCGTGATCGTGCGGTCCCACTCGACCGGAGTGAGGTAGCCGCCGTCCTGGGCCTCGCCTTTGTGAAGCGATGCAGTTACTTCGCCACGCTTCACATGTGCATTGAATGCCTCCGTGTACTGGGCATCGCGTACAGCATTGCCTCCCGCTCCCATCTGCATAGCGGCCATCTTCACGTTGGCATCGTCGACGGCTTTCTGCAGTTCGCTCACGTGTTCGTCGATCTTCTCGACCTTCGCCGTGATATCACTGGCCGGAACGCCAGCCTTTACCGCCTCGAGCTGCCGGTTGTGTTCTTCCTTGAAGGTTGCGAAAGCCTGCTGGAGATTGTCGACCAGAGCCTTTACCTCCGGCATTGACAGGTCAGCACGCACCGAGACAATTCCGCGCGGCAGAAAGCCATATTTCGGTGTTAGTGCAGCAGCGATTGCTGCAATAAACGAAGAAGTCTTCATGTCATCCTTGTATCGAGTTGATGAGGTGTTGAAGAGAGACGGCGATCTCTTTGTCGGCGCGGGTCTGGTCATGAACGAGGGCGCTAATCGTATCGCGACGTTGCGATGCCGAATAACCCGCTTGCGCCAACGACGACTCGACAAGTGCGATGCACTTTTTCCGATCTGCGCCACTGCCCGTATTACTTTTCGACCCTGCCCCGTCCAGCAGACCTGTGGCCAGCCCGCGTTCAAGCGCCTGCTCGCTGCTGAACCAGGTTTCCTGATCCATCAGGCGGGCGACATCGTCTTCACGCATGCCTGAGCGTTGCGCGTACACCCTTGCCATCGCGGCGTCAATGGGCGCCAGACTGGCGGCCGCTCCAGCCAGATCATGACGGTTACCCACCGCCACTGCCCAGGCGTTGTGAATCATCAAAAATGCTCCATCGCCCATCCGGATGTCATCGCCAGACATCACGATAAGTGAGGCAGCCGAAGCAGCGAGCCCCATGACGTTCACCGTGACGCGCGCCTTGTGCTCGCGAAGCAAGTTGTAGATAGCGACACCTTCAAAGAAGTCACCACCGGGCGAATTGACGTTCACCGTTACATTGCGACCTCCGATGCTGCGCAGCGCCGCGCTGATGCGACTGGCCGTCACACCTGAGCCCTCCCAGCCCTCCCCAATCGAGTCAAAAATTGAGATGGTTGCCGTGTCGTCGCCTGTCTGTACGTAAACGTCCGGTTGCCACCTTGCAAGTGCGTCTGGACGCAGATTGAAGTGCGCAGCATCGAGTCGCGTATCGACCTGGATTTCAGGTAGGTTGCAGAGACTCAAAGCGCTCTCCTTCACGTTTTTGGGTCATTGGGTTGCGTAACTGGTCGGTGAGTGGGTCGTCCGATTTCGGCAGATCCGTCAGCGCGCGCACCTCGTTCTGCGACATCCACGGCGCATGACCACCCGCCCCAAGCGCCCTAGCGAAGAAGTTCGCCTGATCGTTCAGCGTGCCGCGTAGCAATGCGCCCTCGTTGAACCTGAACTGCACACGTCCCAGCAAGCTTTCTGGTAAAAGTGAACGCGCCGCCGCCTGCTCCCACGCCGTGAACCAATGCGACAGTGCGTACTGCACAAAAAAGATTGCCAGTTGCTCGATCCCGCTGCCCCAACTGGTGTCATCCATCATCAGCAGAGGCCGTGGAACGCCGAACTGACGGGCTACTTCCTCGATCTGATGGTTTCGGTTCTCGATCTGCTGCGCATCGGTCGCCGTATTCGCGAACTTGAGGGGCTCGGCTCCCTCCTCTGCGATCAACCAGCGACCGGCGTTTTCCGCTCCACCGAAATCATCAAGTTGCTCCCTGACACGTCTGTAGGTTTCCTCGGAGATCGCATCCTTAAACTTCAACGCGCCGCCTGCCATCAATCCGGTGCGAAAAGTGCGATACGCGGCGCGCTCGGCGGCCGCCGCAAGGTCCAGTGCACCAGAGGCAAGCGCAATGCGAGAGACACCATTGATGCCGTCTAATGAAATGTCGCGCAAATGGAACACGTCTCGGGCGGATAGCGTGACCATCGCGCCAGTCGGTGTCGTGTAGTCATACTCCATCTCCCACGTATCCGTCTGGCGAACCATTACGGAGCCGCGACGCATTGGCACCAAGCGCACTGGCCGGTCTCCCGACCAGATAACTCGCGCGAAACCCTGTCCGTCGAGCAGTGCATGAAGCTGCACGAGGCTCTTGAACTCATATGGCGTTTGCCAGTTGTTCGGCTTGTACTTCAAAAGCCTGTGTGCTGGGCTGTCCGCCTGTATCTGCTTTCGGTCGTCGCTGCCAATGAGATTCAACGGCAAGGTACCAATTGCCTCGGAAATAAGCGTCACACAACGCAGCACCGCCATGTTGCGAAGGCTTCGCGCGTGGCCGAAGTCGCTTATGCCCAACTGCCCCGATCTGATGTACTCGAGTAACCGCGGGTCGCTCATCCCGCCGAACTCCTCGCCGCCAGTCGAAGCCCGTACGTATCGCATCGTAGGTTCGGCACGCGGTGCGAGACCTTGCCCGGTCCGATTCCGCAAAAATGCACTGAGGAGGCTCAAACCTGCTCCCTAGGCGAACAGTAATCCGCGAGTCTCATACACAGAACGGCGAGGCGCTGGTGGATTAAGCGCCATAAGGGACACCGCGTCGAAAATCGCCATCAGAGGGTCGATTTTTGCTTTCCCGCTCGCCTGCTTCGTGATGTTCACGGCGTTGCCCACCGGCACGACGCGCGCGTTACCCACACACCACGCCATCAATCGCTGTCCTCCATGAATGAGCATGCCGTCAGCGGGCGAATCGGTCCCGTCATCGAGTCGTCCGCAGGTCGCCGCCAGCCGGCGCTCTGTCGTCTTGATCGCACCCGACAATTTCCACCCCTGCGAGATGCCGATCACCTTCTCTTCGGGGATGCCGGCCTCGGCAAGAGCATCGAGCACACACCCGATCCCAGCAGGATCGGCGCCGATCATGTCGAGCATCCCCGTTCTATAAATCGCCGCCGCGATCTCAGCCACGTCGGCCACGTCATCGCCAATCTGATTGACCACCGTCAGGTCACCCTCATCCTGGAAATCTCGGAGAGTCTCAGCGATCTCCTTCCGACGCTCGAACACCGATGGATGCGCCCACGCATGAGTCCATGCCAGCCAGTTGCGCGTGCCACGCTCCCGCCCGATCACAGCAAGGCCCAGCAGATCGTCGAGGCCACCACCATCGATTCCCAAATCGATTACTTCGCAGCGGTCTATGAGTTCTTCCAGTGAAAGGTGCGGGGTCAGCGCCGCGTCCTCCCAGAATTCCGCTCCCGCCCATCGGTCGCTGCGCAACGCAAGTCCGATCTCGACGTTTGCATGCTTTGCCAGAAATCCACGAAAGGAGTCTTCGCCCCCCTGTTGCGCCTTCCGGAATTCGCGACAAAGGAATGCCTCGTCAACCGAAAACCCCAGATTGGGATTGACCATTCGCAGGTTCTCGACCTTAAGATGCTCTTTTCGTCTCACCAAGTCCGGTGGATGCTCAAAGATCACAGGTACGAAGCACGGGTCATCGATCTTTCCGTCCCGCACGTCTCGTGCGTAACGCAGCTTCTGTAAAAACACGCCTGCCGGAGGATCGTCTGACTGGGTGGTCAAATAGATGACGAAACCCTCGGGTCGCGAAGCGAGACCGCCGATCGCTTCACGCAGCATGTTCTCTGCATCCGGCTGCTTTCCAAACAGCCACACTTCGTCGACCAGTGTCCCAACACTTTTCTTGCCGCCGACCGTATTCGAATCCGCAGCCACAATCTTCAACGCCGCGCCGGTCGTACGATGCGTGATCGTCTTGATATGGGTCTGAACGAGAAACAGGTCATCAAGCTCCTCCTCGTGCTTCACCATGTCACGACTCGGAGCAAAACTGTTATTCGCAACCTCGATCGTCGGTGCCAGAATGGTGTACTCGGCGGACTTACGCCAATTGAGAATCATCGCCGTCATCATGATCCCGGCCGCAAGCGTCGACTTACTGTTCTTCTTCGGAATACAGATGAACCATTCCGTAATCAGGCGACGGCCGCTGTCTGCATCGTAGGCACCGAAGATTGATCCGACCAGATCAAACACCCACTGAGCACAAGACTCGCCGAACGTTGGACTGCCGGGCGCGTCGACAATCTTGAGCTGCTTGAATACCCGCAGGGCCCGCTCTGCCTGCTCCGGGAAGATCGGCGGCGGGATAATACTCCTGCCCGTCTTCAACCGCTCAGGCCAATCGGGGCAAGCAGTAGACCATTCCAACGTTCATTTTCCGTTGTTCACTACCAGTTTGGGCGGTGGGAGGGAGGCAAACTTACCTGCGGCTTTCTTTGCTGCAGCCGCTTTTGCCGCCTTCTTCCCTCCCTCGCCCATCTTGGCGTGCGTGTACTGGACGGCCGCAATCGCCGCGCGCACCTGCAGCGGCGTCGCCGTCACCTTTGCTAGAGCAACATCCTGCAGAAGACGGAGCATGTCATCTTCACGCGTTGTGCTCTGAACTCCGCCAGGCCTCCCGGACGTGATCCCGGTCTTTGCCGGCTGCTCTTCGGCAGTCAGCGTCGATACGCCAGGCTGCATCGCCTCTTGAATGGCTCCGCTCCCGGTGTCGCCGCGCCGGTTGCGCTCGCCTGTATACCGGGCCGAGGATCGTTTCCCGGTTGACGTGCTGGAGCTCTTCGATTTGGCGCCCTTATTTGCAGCTGGCTGAAATTCCTTGCTGTTATCCGTTGTCATGGCAAGGCAGACATTTCCATCTGATTTGAAAAATTAAAAAGGGGAAAAATTCTCCGCGTGCGAGAGTAGCCGGTCTAGAACTGTGATGGCACGAACCTTTTGAAGCCCCTCCCACCACTTCGTCAACGCGTCGCCCGCTCACGCCTCTGCTTTTCGCCGTCGTGATGACGTTTGCATAAGGTCTGGATGTTGGCCGGGTCGAGTCGACGCGCTTCATTAGACTCATGAGCGACGATGTGATCCCCTATGGTTCCAACCGGCTCAGGAATCCCGCGTACCGCGCATGCAACGATTACGTCGGGAGGCGACATGTCACGCATACCGATATCCCTTAAGCAGTAAACGCAATGAGGGTGCCTTGCGAGGTGCTTCGCGCGCAATTTTTGCCAGTCGTACCCATAACCTCGCGCAGCGCTACTATTCTTTCCCTTTCGCCAAGATAACTCCGCGGTCGAAATGCGATTTGGGGCGAACGTCAATCGAGATTTGAGGACTCGCATGCCGGAGGCGTTGGACACGTGAAAAATCGGGAAATAAAAAAGCCCGCGAGGTCTTCACCTAGCGGGCTTCATTTTCTGCGGACGTGTTTGTGCACCACGAGTTAAAGGCTACCAGATCGTCCGCGACTTTACAATCACTTATTTAGGCTCGCTTATTATATTTTAGTCAACGATGTAGCGCTTCCTTGATCTTCGTTGCCTACCGCTCCGATCACCTTGATAACCTTCGGCATGTTCGACATGATCCGTTACCTCACCTTTATTGCTTCGTGCATGGCGGCGATGCGCATCGTGTCGCTCGTGCCGCGTATTGCACGATCGCAAAGCAGACCCTTTGCCGTGAGAGCTGGCCGCATCATGGTCTTCGCTTCCGCGTAGTCGTCGTCTTGGCCGACGGGATTACTAGGGTTCTGGAAGACGGCAGCCCCAGCAGTGAAATTCCGCACGGCGGTCATGACGGCAATACGATGTTGTGTTGCCAGGCGCATCACGATCGGATCGACCACTCTTCCAACAGACTCTCGCAGTTGCGAATCCACGAGGTGCGACAGATCGTCATGGTCCATCCACTGGTTACTGATCCTGAAACCTCTGCAAGATGCCGAGGCACCGCCAAAACCCAGCGCGGGCCTGTAGCTTTGACTCCATTCGTACCATTGAGTCAGCACATCGTCGATCTCATCCACAGCCGATCTCCACCCCTATCATATTGTTCAACCTCTTGACGCATCTCAGCCAGCTGGCAGCCTCAAGCCGTACAACGTGCGCGACCGTACCCACTAACACTGTGCTCTCAATAGACCACTGTGAAATGGATTCCATGATGGGTGAACCAATCACCCAGCGTATGGCGCAACTCCGTACTGTGAGGCCAGGCAAATTCGATCTGCACGCTCTCTGGGGTCTCTACGACTTGCCCCACAAGCGGGCATCCATCAAAAGCAACAAGTTGCGCGCCCGAATCGTCAACGCGCCATTGCGCGGCGTCGAACAGGAGTTCCGGTACGTCATCGTATTGGATATAAGCATGCGCGGTCATTCAAGCCTTCCTTCTAGACACTCTCCGTTGCTTCGGAGGATTGGTCAACGCTCCGTCACTGATCGCCTTAATCCGACGGGTTCTGGGGAAGTTCCAGGTCGTCGACGAGCGCGGTTTGTCGACCGCACCTCCATGCGTCGAAGCAAAGTTCAACCATATCGTCCGGTACTACACGCCGATTGAGTCTCGCGCCGAAGGACATGTCGAACTGCTCTCGCTCTGTCCTAACTTCCTCGACGTTGCGATCCGGCAAGCGTCGGATACGGGCTGCGAGGCACGTGCGCTTCTTTGCGCAGCGAGCCCAACTCCGGGCCTTTAACAGATATTCTTTCATCACATTACCTCCCGAATCTCCAGGTTATGAACAGTCTTCATCAGGTGCTTCTTGAGCTCATACATACTTGTACGGAAACCCTTGACGTCTTCGACAACGCGATCTCCTGCCAGCGTGACATACACGAAGTCGGCGACGTATGCGCGCGCCCTCTTCCTTTTTCCACCGACGACTGCCGCTTCGGCCAGTACGAATGGCACCTGACGTTGAAGATCGGCGATCTCACCGCGAGCTAGCCGGTTGACAAGCACAATCCAGCGGGAGCGCTCCTTCAGGCTGTCGAACTTGATGCCGCCCCACTCGCACCTTGTATTCCGATATTTCGATCGCTTCGTCAGCGCGCCGCCGATCGACTGGCACGCATGCATCGTCGGCGACGGTACATAGCAATCCGCTGCCAGTCGCCCCGACGTCGGATTCCGGTCGGTGCTCAGTAGGTCGGATATAGGTCGATGCGACGTAGGCGTCGTCTGCATTGAACCTCGAACGGTTGCATTTCCGATCCGCTCGGTGCCGGCGGCCAGGCGCATCATGCCGTTTCCTCTCTTGCTCATGCCGGTTGTCCCGTTGCTTTCAGAATTGCCTCTTTAGCGATGTCGAGCTTATGCCGGGGCACTGTGCCAGTTTCCATCTCTCGTGCGATGATGCGACGTGCCCAATCAATACTTGCGTTCGTCGACTGGCTCTCGATCAACGGCATCGCGAGAAGTTCTTCCAGTCGTCTGCGTGCGAATTCCCGCGTCGACTCGCACGCGCCGGGCGCCACCAGCGTTGGAAAGCGCGCTGGGACCGGCAAGACCTCGGATGCAAGCACCTTCCTCAGCGCGATCTCGAACCGCGGTTTGAGTTGCGAGAAAGTGAGTCCCATGACGTCGTATTCACCCACAGCAACCGCTGCCCAATAGATCGCGGGATTGGACCACTGGTCTTTTCCCTTCTGCCGTGCCTGCATCTGCTGAATCGCCTCGTACAGCGCCGCGTCGATGCAAATTGACGGCTTGCAAAGCTCTATGAACTCGCCCCAGGTCGGCGGCCATCTCAAGCGCTCCGCGGCATCGAGACCTCGGCGCACGTCAGAAAACCGCAGTTCGTTTGCCCGAATGCGATCCGCCCAGACGGTTTTCATGTTCTCAATGCCCGTGTCCTTTCCATCGATTACATGGCCGCTGCGCCAACCGTCGAGCAACTTGTTGCCAAACATCCCGTGGAGTTGGCCAAACAACCAGTTCATCGGGTCACCCGATGCGTTCGAGGCATGCGTCTGCGTCGATGATTTGAGGTTCGATGTCATGGATGTGTGCTCCCAATCCAATGGACGCGGCCGCTGCAGAGCGTTGAGCGTCACGCGCACGATTCTCGCGATAAGGCGGAACTGCTCCAGCTGCGGTGATCCGTTTCGCCTCCGCCGCCCAGCGTTCAATGATCGAAATCACGTAGCCAGGTGGAATCCGCGCATTGGGCCGTGCTCGCTTCGCCGTACTGGCAGCGGCTGTCACGGTTTCACGCTCCACGCCCTGGGCAGCTAACGCCTGCAGACGTGGGTCGGCTGGACTCGCCTCGATTCCGCACGAACGCATGGCCGCAGACAAATCCGCTGCTCGCAAAGTCGAATTCGCACGCGCAGGTTCTTCAATCTCCCTATACGCGAGGTTAGAACCCTCGGTTTTAGATTCTTCTCTTCTCTTCTCTTCTCTGGTCACGCTCATGTCACGCCCTGTCCGTGACACTTCGTCATCTCGCACCTCGCAAGCGCGTTGTTTCTGCTTGCGCACAGTTGCCAATGCACGGTCCTTGGATGAACTGCCGTTGTGGCGATCGAAGTTGGGCACTGTGACGCCGTCGTCGTCAACAACGAGCCACCCGACAGCGATCATCGCGTCGGCGAAGCCATCGCAACGGCAATATCGATCGATCCATCGCTTTGTCACGCCGCGAGCGTGACCATCGCGTGACTGCGCATCCGCCCACCCCCAAAAGTAATGGAGACGCCCAACAATGGTGAATTCATCCTCGCCAAGCCGTTCTGCCATTGCAATAACCGCCGGATCGTCAGCAAGCGTAGTGCGCATCTTTATCCAATCTCCTGCCATGGTCGACTCCTCAATGCTCGTCTATGTCGGCTGATCGTCTGCCGCTTCCAGCCCAAGAACCCATCTCAACGCCGCGGCCCGTTCGCCAGTCGACGCATCCAACTCTCCCTCAATCAACCTGCGTGTTTTCATCCGCGGCTTTGCATCCCCCATGACTGCGCGCTGTCGGCGCGCCCGCGCATGACCACTCGTTCCGACGCCAGCAGTCACGAGCTCTCTGACCTTCTCACGTTGCTCATCTGGGGGCAGCTTTGACAGACGCCGGGCATGCGTCAGATTGAGCGCACTACTTTCAACCGCGTCCTGTACGTCCTGGCAACAGTCGAGCAACGCCAAGGTCGAGATCACAGTGGCAGGCTTGCAGCCAAACGCAATCGCGACCTCGTCTTCGCCATAGCCCATGGCCATCAGGCGACGCATCTTTTCCGCGCGGCCCAGTGGGCTCTCAGACTCGCGCAGTTCGTTTTCCCCAATAATTGCCGTCAGCGCAGTGCGGCGCTCGCCTCTGTAAACTTGCGCCGGAACCTGGATCGGCTTTTCGCCCCGCTCGCGCCGCCATTCGTTCGCAAGACGCGCCGCCTTGACGCGCTGCCGTCCGACGACCACCTCGGTTTCTCCCGTTTCGGTATTTTTGATGACCGAAATCGGTTGCAAGACTCCGTAAGCATTGATGTTCTTCGCCAACTCTTCACTCACGGGCAATTCGACGCGAGGATCGTATAAAGGCGACGCTTTATCTGTTACAAGCACCAAGGCGTCAGGATCGAAGAACAGCAGATTCGTCTTGCCAGCTGCGCCATACGCATCGATTGAGTTTTTTGCCATGTCTCGACTCCGTTTCAGAGGTTGGCGAACGTCGCCGACCGAAGGGTTAGGCACGATCTAAACGGCATTGTTCGTTCGCGGCAACGACCTTGATATTCCCCGATCCGGCCCGCCTCTGGAGCCGACCTTCTCTACCGGCTCGTATGAGAACAATGACGCTCTCATAGGTACGATCGAGCGAGGCTGGTTCGCAAAAACTCGATCTGACAGGGACGATGTTCGTGACCCGTCAGCGTCTACATGAAATGCATCCGGGTTCTCCGCACGGATGCGCGCAATAAGGAAATCTAGCTCCTCCGGAGTCGGATTCTTAAGTCCCTGGAGCATCCTCTTATGTATCGAGTGGTGCATTGATCACCCCTTTCAGCGGCACAGCCTCGTGGCAGAACTTGTGCGCCCCATCCTAACGAGGCCACAACTCGGGGGAGAGGAAGACAACTCGCTGGCCCGATTAGACTTGCAACGCATACCTCGCCGACTAACGAGCCTGCTTCGGGCGTGGAGCTGGCGCAAGAATTTGGGACGACGGAACTGTCGCCCGTTTAAAGCACCAACTGTCGTGCCCTTAGCAGACGAATTTGAAAGAGGCAGAACCGTGTCTTGCAGTTCGGGCCAGATATAAGGCCAATCGTGCGGACGCAGATCTTGCCTTCTCACCAACCCTCGCGTCACCTGCTCGATGGAAACGCAACGTCTTGGAGAAATCGGAGATGTGCCTGCGGCCATCTGAGAAAGGTACGAAGGCGAAACGCGGAGATGCCGCGCCACTCTTGCCGCCACGCCTCGCTCGCCGTTTGAAAGATAAGTTCGAAGGTTCATGCTGCGCAGTTTAGTGTAGACTAAACCACGCGGTCAAGTGAATGCTTGTTTAGATGCCACTAAACTTGTCGCATGAAACTTTCCGAATTACGACGCAGCCGCCTGCGAGATTGGCTCGACACTCACCCGACTCCCGCTCGGGAGAAGAGCTATTTTTCGCAGTTGGTAAACGGTACTGCCTCCTTCGGCGAAAAAGCGGCTCGCCGCATCGAGGAGCAGTATGGGATGGAGTATGGATATCTCGATCGCGCGGAAAGTGCATCGACCAGTACGCGCGATCAGACCTTCCCGGCGCCGGCAAGCGAGGAGCTGGCGGCTGCAACGCCGGTAGATACAATCATGCAATTGCTGCCACGCTTGACCGAGACGCAAAAGACCGAGATCGCTGCGACGATGCAAGCAATGGCTGATAAAAATGATCGTTTGCTGCGAGAACTGCTCGCGCGCGATCAAAAAGCGCCGCCGCAGTAGTTGCTTATACTTCGGCCAACCCCAAATCGACCGCAAGAACGAATGTGCGCGTGACGTCACGGAGCACATCTCCCAATCAATCGACGGTGCCAACGCTTTTCCTAAAGTTTAGTTTTCACTTTACTTTTTAAAAAGCGTCCAATACACTCACAGCGCGACTGTCGGAAACCCGCTCCTGACTCTGCAGCGACGAAACATAGTGGAAAACGTTTCGTCACGCTCCCGAAAATCCTCACCTCAATGGTAACAAATTAGGTGTACTTATCGGATCAGGACAAGTCACCCGACAATCACGAAAACCGCTACCCCGCGATCACTGTCTCAGCTTTGCGAATAGGCCTGTGAACTTGAAGGAGGTTCGAATGAATCAGCAACAGACATCACTTGTTCTGCGTACGTGCGCGCCGGACATGACATCCGGTTACGGCTTCAAATGGCCCGGCGTAGGTGGAATGGCAGAAGCGCAGGATTGGAATCCCAAGGCCGTGTGCGGGGGTGGCTTGCATGGATGGCTGCATGGGCATGGTGACTGCGCGTGTCGCTATGGAGATGCGGAATGTTTCAAGCTGGTCAACGGCGCAAAGTGGATCGTTGTGGAAGTTGAATCGCACCTTGTCGTCGATCTTGGCGGCAAATGCAAGTTTCCGCGAGGCCGGGTCTGCTTTGTAGGCGACATGAAGAGCGCTACGAGCTACCTCATGGCGAACGAACCTCGTGCGCGGGACGACGCAGTAATCGGCGCGCACTTGCAGGTCGGAGATCATCGGTCCGTCGTAGTCGGAGGCCTCGGAACTGCCATCGCCGGGATGTGTGGTATCGCGATCGCAGGTTTGCGTGGGGTATCGGTCACGGCCGATTTTGGCACCTCGATCGTTGGCGAATTCGGAACGGCCACCTCCGGGCGCGCAGGCAAATCGATTGCCGCACTGGAAGGAATGGCCAGAACCGGCGATTACGGGATGGCGATCGCAGGCAATAGCGGCACGGCCATCGCCGCAGCGGATGGGGTCGCCATTGCTGGACACAACGGCACAGCCGCAGCCGGACCTAACGGCGAGATCCGCATTGACCATTACGATGAATCCGCTGGGCGCTTCCGCGCAAAAATCGGCTACGTCGGTGAGGACGGCATAGAGGCAAACATTCCTTACACCCTTGACCAGGACGGTTGTTTCGTGAGGGCTCCACAATGAAGCGCTTCATCAGCAATCTTCTCTATTGGCGACGTCGTGGCATGACGGTCGTACAAGCGTGGCGGATGGCGCGCCGGACCCTGTGACGTTTCCGGGGACGATGAGACAGGTTATTGACAAGAACAGGCATTGGAAAACATGAAAGTCCGACTTGATGAATGGCTCCGGCGCGAATTCGATCCCCCACCTGCGATCAGGACCGCGCGCCTGTGGATCAACGCAGGCAAGATCTACCCCGCCCCGAGGAAGATCGGAAGGTCGTATTACGTGGAAGAAGGCGCAGTCTTCAGAGATGCGATTGAAAAGCCTCGACTCGTCCATCGCGCTTTCGGTCATGGCAGCTAGACCGCGGATCCGACGTCGTATGGGTTGGCCGGAAAACCTTCACGAGCCACGGCCTGGCTACTACGTGTGGCGCAATCCGATCACGAAGAAGACCATCTCCCTTGGTTACGTGCCGATCGAGCAGGCGATTTTCGAGGTTCTTGAAGCCAACGCGAAAGCCAAGGAAGTCAAACCCACCAGGCGCCTTGTCGAGCTCATGCAGGAAGGTGATGAAACCATCGCGGATCTGCTCTCAAAAATGCCCACTTCCGGTGTCAAGCCAGCGACGCTCGCCGCGCGCCGCCACCAGGATACCTCGATAAGAAGCGAACTGGGACACATCAAGTGTCGCGCGCTGAGCACGAAGCACGTGGCCGACATGCTTGAAGCGATCGAAGCGCGCGGGAAGTTGCAGTGGGCGGTCAATGTTCGCAGCCGGATCAAGGCAGTGTGCCGCCGGGGCATGGCTCTCGGGTGGATGGACAGGAATCCCGCCGATGCAACAGAGCGCGCAAGAGTTCGCGTCAAACGCAAGAGGATGACCCTCGAGATTTTCAATGACACGCTTGCGCAAGCGCCCAAGGTTGCCCCATGGCTTGCAAATGCCATGCTTCTCGCCCTCGTATCGGGTCAGGCATTGTCGACCATCGGGCGCTGGGAACGTCGATCGGTGAAGGATGGCATGGCTATTGTGACGCGTGCGAAGACGGGCGTCACCATTGCTATACCGGTTGACCTGCACATGGATGCCATCGGTATGTCACTGGGCGACGTCATCGCTCGGTGCAAACAGTCTTACGTGTTGAGCAAGTACCTTATCCATCATTTCCGCGGAAAAGGTCGCACTGAAAAGGGCTCAGCAATCAAGATCAAGACGATCTCCGAGAAGTTCCTGCACGCGCGCCGCCTCGCAGGCTACACCGCGGACGACGATCCAACGTTTCACGAAATACGCAGTCTCTCGAAGCGACTGTACATGGAGCAGGGTAATGTTGATACCAAGGCGCTGCTCGGCCATCTGTCCGACGCAACCGCAGATCTGTACGCAAACTCACGCGGGCTAGAGCCGATCAAAGTTCGGATCGCGACTAGCCATTAGCGCCGCAAAGTGTCTCGCAGATCGACTTAACCGTCGCTGCCCAAGATCTCCGGTCGTTACGGTGAGATGGACATATACTGCGCTTCTGTCGCGACGATGTCGGGATAGACCTCTCCTAAGGGGCCGATGACGTTTGCATATATCGACGAAAGCACCATAAGCACTGCACTTTGATAGATAAGGTATTCCTCATCGTTCAAAGCATGCCCCGTGGTCATCAGTGAACGTTTGAGGTCGCGCTTGATCTTCCACATCACCCGACTATGGTGATGTGCGATCGTTTTGCTTACGCGCTTGCACCCGCCAGGACGCGTGCCATTACGTCCCACTGCTTCTCGCGTTTCAGATGTCCGGATACGCAACGACTCGAGGCGATTTGCATCGCAAATCCCATGCAGGCCGCCATGCCTCTCGTAGATCGGAACCAGGATCGACATAACTATAACGTTGATAACATGCGACATCGCTCGGTCATAGTCAGCGCACATCTCATCCTGAAAAAGCTCGTGCAGTTCACGCACCTCGATGCATACACTTATCCCGAGTCCTGCAATCCTTCCAGCTAACACCCTTTCTTTAAACACTTTCGCGCATCCTTCGATTGTCAAAAGCCGGTCTCGCAAGAACAACATACAATAAAGACACAAGGGAACGCCGATGGCGTCGGCGACCCGGCTTTCTGAAGACTTGGGTGGGGAGCGCTAGCATCACACTAGCAACCCAGAATTGGCTGAGTCAACCTATTATGCAGATCGATCCTGGGTGTGCGTTCGCGGTAAGCATGTCGAACGCTAGCGTTGGCCCGCTTATCCTAAAGTAATTTAAACCGCAGGCCTGCCGAGAATAAGTCGGTGGCGCGTGAACTGCCGCCGCCAAGCGGGGGGCAAATTCGGTCCCATCCGCAGGTAATCGATATACGATCGCTTACCTGATAACCGAGGTCAATACCCACAGACGGTAGCCACGAGACTATAGCTCCCCCGCCAGTTTTCATATCGTAATCCTCATTGGGGAAATTAGGTCTCTGAACCGCCAAGGAGTGAAGAACGCGTGCACCACCGACCTTCCCGATGACGCTGAATTTCCCACACTCATAACCGACGAGTGCAGACGTGTTTAGGGCATCAACATAGGATTGGTATGTCATAGGTCGTGTGAAACCGCTGTATCCATTGTGTGGAGGGCTTGTTATCGTTCCCCTTCCTGATATTACAGAAAAGTAAAACTTGCTAAGTCCAACCCCGAAACGGACGACGTGTCCATTCTGCCGGATAACGATCGGCATATATTCGACGTTCAGTTTCAATCCGCCGCCACCTTCCGAAGGATTGTCGAGAGATATTTCATTTTGATGTTCTGCTACTTCCACGCTCCTCAATTCTGGATAGCGAAGAATACTGCTATTTTTGTCCGCTCCATAAGGAGGATTACCGAATGGCGAAATTCCGAAGGTAAGCGCCTGATAATCGAACGAGACGTCAGGAACGATAGGCTCCAAGTGATACTCAGCCGCAACGCTAGAAGATGCGACTCCAATCAAGATGGCTGCAGCGGTAAAAGCAATCTTTTTCATGTCGGTTCACTTTCGTTCAAGGTGGTGAAAAACATCCGGCTTCTCAAGCGCAACAAGTCTCCTGGCGGGTTCGCATACTCGTTCGCACCCTGGTGAACTTGATGTCCCTTGCCGTGTATCAGCTATGCAGGCAAGCAGTCAGAAGGTGTAACGGATTCCTATCGTCATGCGATCAGCTAATGTCGTCCTGTTTGTCGGGCTATGGGTATATCTGCTCTCAAGCTCAACCATGTGCTGCCACTCAGCAACTGTCGAAATGTTTTGCGTGAGCCGATACCCAATTCCAAATCCGATCATTGGCTCAAATATCGAAGCATCTCCCATCGGTGGCTGATCCCAGACCACAACTCCTCCTCGACCTATGAAACTGATCGGACCGACTTCGTAGGTTGCAGCTACGCTAAAGCCGACGCCCATCTTCGCCTCCGCGAGCCCTGTTGACCATACATCCGCCCCGGCTCCAAGGCGCAGCACATTTTCGCCGTCGGACCAGGCAACAGGGTCGACGCTAAATTGGATTTTTCTATTTACGAGTAGCACTTCCCCGTAACTACGGTACTCATCTGGTTGTGCGAACCGATAATCGCTTTGGCCACCGCTCACCGTGATCGAGAAGTCCGATTTCGCGATCGTCAAAGGCTCATTTATGGCGGTTGCCTCGAAAGACATGCCAAGCGCAAACAATGCCACTGTCAAAGAAGAGACAAGCCGTCTCATACTGATCTCCCTTTGGACAATATGAAGTCGTAAAGCCTCATCGCTCTGCTAAAGCGATGCCATGATTCGGCGCAACGGGTATCGTGCATCGGTCGATGCTTCATTCCCACGTCCTGGGGTACGGTTCCTCCGTCGACTCCGGCGGCTTCCTAAACTTCCGGAACAAGCGCGGGCCGTACAGGATTGCCAATCCGATGTGCAGACCAGCAAGGAACGAGCAGGCACTGCAGACCGCAAATATAAATAGTAGTCCTAACGCTACATAATATTGGTTCATCTGATCCTCGACAAGGAACGCTGACAATTGGGCAATCGGCAGAGGACGTTGCCGCTATCAACCTAGTTCGATAGGGCGCGTTCAGCCGCCGTCACGACTTCGCTGTCTCAGGTCCAGGATCGAACGTGGGACAACGCGATGGACGGTAGGATGTGAAGGAGCGCCAGACCTATCGTTACGTCGCTCGGCAACACCGAAACGAGTCTATGTCAGATCAGAAGTTAACACAAGAAAAACTAGTGCAATCGCGCAAACTAGTGATTGCCGTCGTCGATCCGCGATGCACTGGTTGCCCAGTGCTCGCCGAACGCGATCAGTCCAGCACACCCGTTCTGATTCGCCGTGACGGGACCGGGTGGCCTACGTAGTAGATGAACTTCACGTCCGGGACAGGAATTCGCATCGGTGCATCTCCCGGAGAATTGTGGGCAGCGAGCTCGATAATCTGCTCGTCTAGCGACAGCAGTTCCCGGATCATCTCATCCCCGTTTCGTAGCTGGACATACACGTCGTCCCCGGCTTCATACCTCTCGCCCGGCTCGACCAACACGTGTTCACCTGGCTTGTAGCGCGGCGACATGGTCGCGTCAGTAACCGGAAAAAGGAATGCGCCCGGATCGTCCGTGGCGATAGATGCGTACTTCACGGAGTCCACGGGTTTTGGCCTGCCAGCATGCTGCTCCTCGTTTTCCAAGGACCGCGAGATATCGACAACGAAAACAGGACGCGCTTTCGACGCGTCCACACGCACTGCCCGCGGTCCTCCGATGGGCGACGCCTGAGTGGGCCCAGCCGCGACGGGCTCGACCCCGGGTTCCTTCTCTTCGGAGGACCTACGTCCAAACAGCAAGTACTCAGGGGTCGTGTTCAAAGCGTCCGCCACCGCCTGTAGCCGCTCTCGCCTGGGGGCGGTGCCGCCGGGCTCCTTTTCCCATTGCTGAATTGTTTGCCACGCTCTGACGCCAACCCTATCTGCCAACGCGTGCATTGACAGCCCGGCCGCTTCGCGAAGCTCCCTGATTCGACCATGAATACTAGCAGAACTGGTACGCCGGGGAGTAGCGGCGAACGGATCCGTAAATAAACCCGATTTATGCACCATTTTGTCTAGTATCGCTCCATGCGTAAAATCGCCCGTTTGCCATTGAAAGTTACCGTTTCACGCGATTGTACGGACACGATGGCGCTTGTCCATGACCATCTATAAATGGGGACATATAACCGTGAACCGTGTGGCGCGTCCGGGTGGACGTCCCGTGACATTCTCTCGATAGGATGACTGGCCGCCCGCCCCCTCCTCTACAGTCCCTCGAAACGCTAGCCGGTCAACGCGGACACGATCATGTGCGGCAGCGCGGATACGAGCACGACGCCCAGAAGCAGCGCTACAGATGCGACTGCGACAGTCCCACCTGTGATGCCGTACAGCGCAGTCTTCCACAAAGACAACTTTTTGACTTCCAACGACGCCAGTTCTTCGACGGGCACCGCTTCATTGTTTCCCCGTATATGCCGTGCGTCGAACTCCGTTACCGTCATACTGGCGGAGCGCCCGTCGCAGGTCTGGAAGCGTACGTCGTCTCCGACCTTGATATCGTTTCCTGGCTGAAAGGCGAAATCCGAACATGAGGAACGGACGAGCGCGTGACCATCGGTTTTCCCTCCATCCGTGTGCTCGATGGATTGATATGTCGTGCACCCGTTCAGGCACAACAGCAGGCTGGAAACAGCGACTAGCGATTTGGAACAATGCATTCAGTTATCTCAGTTGACGAAGAAACCCGGCGTCCGTCATCGCCGATGCCTTGAGCCTTCACAAGACTCGCTGAGACGTTAAGGAATTAAGCTGAATACGTCGATAAGACCAGTCTGATTTTCTTACTGCGACGCGTGCCCCGCTCCTGTGTCGCATCGGTACTTCCTTCATGGCTGAAATTCGATTTCCGACCGCTTCTGGATAAAGAATTCGAGTCATCCGTCTAAATGCGGCATTTCCTAGTACTCGTCCGCGTCAATAAGCCGCGCTTTAGAAAATCGTTCTATCGAACCAGAGATTTGAACAAAATTTTAGAAAAAAAATTTCGGCTGACATTCATATGCTCTGCTCTCCGTTGAACTGTTTAACCGGAGAACGATATGTATCGAACCATTACCCTGCTGCGTTTTGCATTGGTGTCGTTGACGTGGGGCACAACGTGGATGGCAATGAGCATTGCCTCAACCACCATTTCCCCGATATTTGCGACCGGCATAAGGTTCACGCTGGCAGCGCCACTTCTGACTCTGCTTGCGGTCTCATGTCGGGTACCACTGCTTTACCCGGTCGATCTGCGCTGGTATCAGGCTTTCGTCTCCCTGTTCTACTTTGCCGTCCCGTTTTCACTAATGATGTATGGCGAGCGATACGTGAGTTCGGGATTGGCCGCCTTGATATTCTCCACAATGCCAGCGCTCGTTTTGCTGTTTTCCGTCTTCATGCTTCACGAGAAACTGCGAGCAGGTAAGCTGGCTGGATTGCTTATATCAACGACCGCACTTGCCGCGATCCTCCTGAACGAACTGGACTGGAGCGAATCGAACAGCCTGGCAGGCATTGCGGCGCTACTTTGCGCCGCTCTCCTGCACGCTTATGTCTACACCCGTAGCAAGAAGCAATGTCATTCCCTTTCCGTGCTGACGTTCAGCGCGCTGCCGAGCGCGTTTGCCGGTGTGCTCCTGCTCGTATTTGGATGGCTGTTCGAACGCCCTGCCATCGAGCAGTTTTCGATGATGTCGCTCGCCGCCACCGCGTACCTTGGATTCGTCGCTGGCGTCTTCGGGATTCTCAACTACTTCGCGTTACAACAACGCACAACGGCCTTCCGGGCATCTCTCGCGTTCGTCGTCTTTCCTGTTATCGCGATCTGGGTCCAGGACATTTGCACCGGAAAGTCGTTGTCCCGGCTGTCCTACGCGTTCCTTGCGCAGCTGATCGTGGGGATCCTGATGGTCGTTTATCCCGGCAAGCGGGCCGGCGCAACCGCTCAAACATCAATTTCGGAGCTCTCTGCGGCAACCGATGAGCGCGAGAAAGTCTGAGGCGCAATTTTGTGGGCGTAGTCGCCGAGCACAGAAAAAGCCACCTTGGGTGGCTTTCCTTTTATCAACTCGCAAAAGCGCAGCATGTTCCGGGCGATGCTTCGTCTGCCCTCGTACGTACTCTCGCTCTTTGGATCCAGCAGCAAGTCGGTTTTGCCTGACCACCGGATCACTCAGATCGTCCAAGGACGTTTCATGCGGCTCGACCCTGCGTCGATGAACGCCGACGAAGATCCCGCAAAGCACCGGCCATCGCGCATAAACCAAAAATACTGTATATACATACAGTATTCGGCGTACTGGTGCGCGATCCCACAGCGGCGGCCATCAAATAACCATTGAGGAAGCGCGAAAGCTGATCTACAATTCGCCCATTGACTACACCTCCAAACCCAGTACCTACAAGCCTTTCCACGTAAATGGACGAAATCTTAGAGATTCAAAACGATCTCGCCCATTTGGCGAGACTAGCATCACAAGAGTCTTACGAAGACGTAAGACTCTACGTTGCCCGCTTAGTCCGCAAATACCGCCGTAGCCACCCCGACTTTGCAGACCGTCTCGATCAAAGTCTCAGAAGTTCGCAAACGCGGGGCAGTTCTGCCACCACACTACGCCGCGGCCCCGCGACCGATGCAACGGCTTTGACTAGATCACCGCCGGTGGATGCTGACTCGAAGTTGTCACTCGTCAAGGTCTTCGATGATCGAAATGGTCTGGCAAGCCCTCTCTTGGAAGAAAAGTTGACGGCGCAGCTCGAGGCGATAATCCACGAGAGGCAACAGCGACATCGCCTTGAAGACCACGGCATTGCACCAACGAAATCGGCGATATTGGTTGGCCCGCCCGGGGTTGGGAAGACTCTGTCTGCGCGATGGATCGCAAGTCAGTTGGACAAACCTCTTTGGGTGCTGGACCTGACCGCCGTCATGAGTAGTTTGCTTGGTAAAACCGGCAACAATCTGCGCGCCGCAATGGATTATGCAAAAGAGAACGAGGCCATTCTCCTGCTTGACGAGATTGACGCTATTGCCAAGCGCAGAAGCGACGACTCGGACGTCGGCGAATTGAAGCGCTTAGTGACCGTCATACTTCAAGAAGTCGACCAGTGGCCAAACAGCGGACTATTACTTTCCGCGACGAATCACCCGGAGCTCGTTGACCCCGCGTTATGGCGCAGGTTTGACGCCGTTCTCACATTCGAAAAACCAAATGCATCGGCTGTCGACACAGCAATTCGGCGATTTTTGGCAAACGATCTTGATAAGTTCGCTCCGGCAATCGGAACGATAGCGGCGGCGGCTACCGGACAATCGCTTTCCGACATCGAGCGAATGATTTTGAGCCTCCGCCGCACGGCGCTTTTGCAAGGAGCGGACCCGGTTGATCTAGCATCTTCAATGGCGATGCAAAGGATCCATGAGCTCGATAAGACTGAGCAGATTGATCTTGCCATTGCACTTGCAAAAACAGGTGTCTATTCGCATCATGAAATTCATCGTGTCACCGGTGTGGCACGAGACACCATTCGTAAACATGCGGGGCCTTCGCCCCGAAAAGGACGGGGTCTTAAATAAATGGCGACACGTTTCGTGATTGGCAAAGGTGAACTTCTCGCATACGGTATCGATGCGCCGAAAAAGAAACCCGGGAAAAGCCATCCCTATACTCTGAACGAAGCCAAGCGAGACGTTATCCCACAGGTCGAGGCTACTGTCTTAAAGCTCGATGCATTGGCGCCAGAAGCAGTACCCGACAACGTAGCTGTTGCAAAGCTCACTCTGCATCCTGCCTATGTTGCTAAATCGTATTTCCCAGCCGGCCTTCTGAGAAAGGCTGAATTGGTCTCTTTAGGCAGCAAAACCGTCCGGGTACGCCCTCGCAAACTCGCCACAAAGGCCGCTCCCCTTGAAAGCGACACGGTACAGCTGTTTGTTGCCGGGACAAGAGAAGCTTTTCGAAATCTCCCTGTCTTGGCACGCGGCTTAACAGATCAAGATCCTTTGTCGTTGGATTTCAGGGAGATCGAGACGTTTGAATCGATGGACGCATCTGACAGAATCGTCCTGGCTTCGTCGGCACCAAATAAGTCAGTCTTCGAAGCAGCGCTTCACCTGCTACCGGAAACCACTCCCGATGCTGTACGCGCGCCATTCGTCGAATATGCTGCGGCATGTGGTTTCCATGTGGCGCTCGAACATGAGTTCATTGCTGGCCGCCTGCTCTTCGTGCCTGTTGTCGGCGAAGCTAGCAACCTAAATGAGCTTGCCGAGTTTAGCCTTCTGCGTGTCATTCGACCTATGCCTCCGCTTCGCGGGGCGCGGCCCCTCACGAGATCTACAGCCTTGGCTGTCGGCTTTGACCTGCCCGCGGGTTCACCATTGTCTCGAGAACCGAAGGTCGCTATTCTCGATGGAGGACTACCGCAGGAACATGTATTAGATAGCTACGTCGGGAAATATTTTGAATCCGACGAATCCGCGGAGAGCATTCCAGAGTATCTCGAGCACGGCCTTGCCGTAAGCTCGGCATTCCTTTTTGGTCCAATAGCCCCCGGCGGCACTGCAGAGCGTCCATACTCTTATGTCGACCACCATAGGGTACTAGACGCCAAATCGGATGAAGAGGATCCGTTCGAGCTTTACCGGACACTCGGTCATGTCGAGGAAGTCCTGCTTTCGCGTCAATATCAATTTTTAAACTTGAGCCTAGGCCCTGATCTTCCGGTTGAAGACACAGATGTGCATGCATGGACTTCTGTAATCGATTCGATTTTGAGCGATTCGGAAACGCTCATGACTGTGGCTGCGGGCAATAATGGAGAGCGTGATCGTGAACTTCGTCTTGATCGGATTCAGGTTCCCAGCGATGCGGTAAATGCCGTCGCCGTCGGGGCAGCAAGCCACACCGGTGCACTCTGGCAGCGTGCACACTACAGCGCGCGTGGGCCTGGACGCAGCCCAGGTCGGCGCAAGCCTGATATCTTGGCGTTCGGAGGTTCACCTCACGAATATTTTCACGTCGTAGCTTCCGGCAAGCGCAAACAACTCGCCGCAACCCTCGGGACCAGCTTCGCAGCACCGTATGCATTGAGAAGTGCTGTTGGCGTCCGGGCCATCCTCGGTACGGAGGTGCATCCGCTCACCATTAAGGCGCTGTTAATTCACGCTTCCGAGAAGGGAGGCCATTCTGAAATCGATGTGGGCTGGGGGCGACTATCGGACGATATCAATCAGATTGTGACCTGCCACGATGGAATGGCCCGAATTGTCTATCAGGGGTCGCTACGCCCCGGTAAATACCTTCGGGCTCCTGTTCCGCTGCCGCCTTACATGCTCGATGGCAAGGTGCAAATTACAGCTACTTTCTGCTATGCAAGTTCAGTCGATCCGCAAGATTCCTGTGCATATACGCGAGCGGGTTTAGAGATCACGTTTCGTCCTCACGAAGACAAGCTAACGATAAGCAAGGAAGGGAAACCATCAAAGTACGCCAAGTCCGAAACCTTCTTTCCGTCATCAGAGTATCGCAGCGAGCTCGAACAAAGAGCCGACCTCGGGAAATGGGAGCCGGTTCTTCATGCGTCTCAGCAATTCCTCGGAAAGTCGCTTAAAGGTGCCTGCTTCGACATTCACTACAACGCACGTGAAGGTGGTGCTGTCGCAGCGAGCCCGGAATTAATACCCTACGCCCTAGTGTTGACCGTGCACGCACCGCGTCACGCAAACCTCTATGAGGACATTTTGGCGACGCATACGAAACTTAGAGCCCTGGAGTCTCAGGTTTCTCTCCCGGTGTTACTACGCTAGTGTCAGTGTGGGGCGGCAATTCCATTCAAATAGGCGAATGTCGTCGCCATACCCTTGACGATCGCTGCCCCCGACATGCGCGCTGCTTCACGCACCTAGCCCTAAACTTCGCCGCATATCGCATTTTGAACAAATTTTGAACAGATATTGAACGGCCTTTACTCCGCAAGGGTTTGCGGCTGATGGTCCGTAACGAAGTGATACGGGCCGACGTCGAAGCTGTCCTTGCCGTAGCGTTCCGGATACGCGCGCCGCAGCAGCGCGGACAGCCGCTCGCGAAACTCGGCATGCCGCACGGGCAGCGTGGCGTAGTCGTCGGCGCCCAGCACGAACGCGCGCACGACGCTTTCTTCCGAGCCATCCACCGACGCGAACATCACGGGCATACGCTCGCCGCCTACCGAGCGGACCGCCTTGAGCACATCCGTGCCCGACAGACGCAGCGCGTGCCAGTCGAGAATCAGCAGATCGACCGTCGAGCGGGCGAGCACCTTGGAGAGCGTCAGGCCGTCGTCGTACACGACGCAACTGTGGCCAGCCTGAACGATGATTTTTTCCAGCAACTTACCCTGCACGAGGTCACGCTGAAGAATGGCGATACGCATTGATGAGTCCCCGACAATTGGTCCAGGATCGCGATTCTGTTCACGCCTTCTCGTTAAGCCCATCAGACTTGTCTGAATTTGCAAAGGTTCTGCGACAAATTACATCCTGTAAAATCGCGGGCTGGCCAAAATCGTCATCGCGCCGCCCTATCCGGGCTGGCGCGCCGTGTCCCGTGCCCTACCCCGCACTGCCGCACTTCCCGCCTGACGACCGCCGTACTCCGCGCGCAACGCGCGGCTCTTCTATTCATACAACGACAGGCAATGCAAGCAACAGAACTGGGTAGACCACACGCCAGGGACAGCGCGCACGCGCGCCCCCTCACGGGCAACGACTACAAGACACTCAGCCTCGCCGCGCTCGGCGGCGCGCTCGAGTTCTACGACTTCATCATCTTCGTGTTCTTCGCCCCGGCGATCGGACAGCTGTTCTTCCCGCAGTCGATTCCCGACTGGCTGCGCCAGCTGCAGACCTTCGGCATCTTCGCCGCCGGTTATCTGGCGCGGCCGCTGGGCGGCATCATCATGGCGCACTTCGGCGATCTGCTCGGCCGCAAGCGCATGTTCACGCTGAGCGTGCTGCTGATGTCGCTGCCGACGCTGATGATGGGCATGCTGCCCACCTACGCGAGCATCGGCATCATGGCGCCCGTGCTGCTGCTCCTGTTCCGCGTGATGCAGGGCGCGGCTGTCGGCGGCGAAGTGCCGGGCGCGTGGGTATTCGTCTCCGAGCACGTGCCGCAGCGCCACGTCGGCTATGCGTGCGGCACGCTGACAGCGGGCCTGACGGCGGGCATCCTGCTCGGCTCGCTGGTCGCGTCGGCCGTGAACCGCCACTTCGCGCCCGCCGACATCGCCGAGTTCGCCTGGCGCATCCCGTTCCTGCTCGGCGGCGTGTTCGGCCTGGTCTCGGTCTATCTGCGGCGCTGGCTGCACGAGACGCCCGTGTTCGCCGAAATGAAGCAGCGCAAGTCGCTGGCCGCGGAAATTCCGTTGAAGGCCGTGCTGCGCGATCATGGCCGCGCCGTGATCGTGTCGATGCTGCTCACGTGGATGCTGTCGGCCGCGATCGTCGTCGTGATCCTGATGACGCCGACGCTGCTGCAAAAGCAGTTTCACATCGCGCCGGCGACGGCACTGTTCGCCAACAGCATCGCGACGCTGTTCCTGACGATCGGCTGCGTGCTGGCGGGCTCGCTCGCGGGGCGCTTCGGCGCGGGCCGGACGATTTTCGTCGGCTGCGTCGGGCTCGGCATTGCGTATTACGTGCTGTTCCAGCAACTCGCCGTCGATAGCGCGATGCTCGTGCCGCTGTACGCGATCGCGGGCCTGTTCGTCGGCGTGATCGGCGCGGTGCCGTTCGTGATGGTCAATGCGTTCCCGCCCGTGGTGCGCTTCTCGGGCATCTCCTTCTCGTACAACGTCGCGTACGCGGTGTTCGGCGGCCTGACGCCGATCGTCGTTTCGCTGATGCTGAAGTCGAATCCGATGGCGCCCGCGCTCTACGTCGGCGCGCTGTGCGTGATCGGCGCCCTGACCGCGTGCTTCGTGAAGAAGGACGCCGCGCAGTAAAGCCGTTTCAGGTGGCGTGCGCGGGCACGCCACTTGCCCCCCTGGACGGGTCGTCGCATCGACACTTCAAGCCGGTCCAAAACGTCGCATGGCAGGGCCGCCCTATCATCGACGCATGAATACTTCTCCTGTACCCCGCTTCACGCCGGCGCTCGCGCGCATCGTCGCGACGGTCAGCGTCGGCTTCGTCGTCACGCAACTCGACGTGACCATCGTCAATATCGCGCTCGCGAAGATCGGCGCGGATCTGCATGCGGATGTCACCGGCCTGCAATGGATCGTCGATGCGTACACGCTCGCATTCGCGGTGTTGATGCTGTCGGCGGGTGTGCTGGGCGACCGCTTCGGCGCGCGGCGGATGTTCGCGTGCGGCATCGCGCTGTTCGCGGCGGCGTCGTTGGCCTGCGGGCTCGCTTCGGGCGCCGCGCTGCTCGTCGCCGCGCGCGCCGTGCAAGGCATGGGCGCGGCGGCGATGCTGCCCAATTCGCTCGCGTTGCTCAACGAGGCATGCAGCCACGATCCGAAGCTGCGCGCCCGCGCTGTGGGGTTGTGGACGGCGGCAGGCGCGATCGCGATTGCGGCGGGCCCGGTGATCGGCGGATTGCTGATCGCTGCATTCGGCTGGCGCGCGATCTTTCTGGTGAATCTGCCCATTTGCGCGTTGGGGCTGGCAGCAACCTTCGCGTGGGTGCCGCGTCCGCGGGCGGCCGCTGATAGAGCGCCGTCGACTGCACGTCCACGCGGCATCGATCCCGTCGGCCAACTGCTCGCGGTCGTCGCGCTGACGGCCTTTACGGGTGCCGTGATCGAATGGCGGCCGCTCGGGCTCACGCACCCGCTCGTTTGCGGCAGCTTCGTGCTCGCGCTGATCGCGACGGTGGCGTTCGCCATCACCGAGCGTCGCGTCGATACGCCGATGCTGCCGCTCACGTTCTTCGGCAACCGCACCTTCAGCGCGGCCGTGCTGTTCGGTATCTGCGTGAATCTGACTTACTACGGCGTCGTGTTCGTGCTGAGCCTTTATCTGCAGCACGCACGCGGCGAGACGCCGCTGCAGGCGGGTCTCGCGTTCCTGCCGCTGACGGGCGGGTTCCTGGTTTCGAACGTCGCGAGCGGCTGGGTGGTCGGGCGCTTCGGTGCACGCGTGCCGATGATCGCGGGCGCGATCACGGCCGCGCTCGGCTATGGTCTGCTGCATTTCGCGCAAGCCGCTTCACCGCTCTGGACGCTGCTAGTACCGTTTCTGCTGATCCCGTCCGGCATGGGCCTCGCCGTCCCGGCAATGACGACGGCCGTGCTCGCTTCCGTCGACGCGCAACGCGCCGGCACGGCCTCGGCGGTTCTGAACACGGCGCGACAGGCGGGCGGCGCAGTCGGCGTGGCGGCGTTCGGCGCGCTCGCGAGCGCGTCCGACGCGGCGGGTGCGGCTGGCGCAGCGCATGTCGTGGCCGGCCTCGGATCGTCGACGCTGATCTCGTCGTGCATCCTGCTGTGCGCGCTCGGGCTCGCGTGTCTCGTGCATCCCGAGCCACACACGCACGATCGGGCGCGCGGCGGCCGTCATGGCGCGCGGCCTGCCAACGCCAGCAAATGACGCGCGCATGAGCCGCTAAAAACACAAACACCCACGATGCACGCGGCATCGTGGGTGTTGTAAATGGCGGAAAACGGCAGCAGGCGTTACAGCGTCGTCTCCTGAATCGTGCCCGTATCGAGCGCTCTTTCGATGAGCCCTTCGCTTTGCACCTTGCGGATCGCGTCGGCGACGAGCGTTTCCGGCTGTTCGATTTCCGCCTTGATCGAGCTGATCAATCCGGCTGCATCGAGGATCACCAGCGTTTCGGCCGTATCGGCCCGGCTGATGATCACACGATGCGGCGTCGGCCCTTCGCCGAGGCTCGCGCAAAACTGCATGACCGTGCCGTTGATCGTTTGGTCAAAAGCTTGAATCATCGCGTGCTCCTTGTAGTCGAATTGGCTTGCCAAACGTCGATGGTGCACGAATGATGCCCGCTCTTGCGGCGGCGTCGCAACAGAGGGCCCGCTTATTGCCGCTTTCGTGCTGATCTCGTGCCGCTGCGCGGGCAACGATCACAGGCTGCTGCCCAGGCCGCCGCGCGGCGCGCGCGCGCCGTCGATGCTGATGCGCCCCGCGCCCGTGACGAACAGCAGGAGAAATCCGCCCGCGATGCCGACGTTTTTCCAGAAATGGATGATCATGTCGCGCTGCAAGGTCGCGTCGGTGATGTTCCAGAAGTCGTGTCCGAGGACGGCCGTCGCGATGGTGTAAGCAGCCATGAACAGGCCGAGCGCGCGGATCCTGAAGCCGACCACGAGGAAAAGTCCGCCGAGCACCTCGACGGCCGTCGCAACCGGCGCGGCGACCTGCACGAACGGCACGCCCTTCGAATGCAGATACCCGACGAAGCCCGCATAGCCGAGCAGCTTCATCACGCCGCCCCAGAGGAACAGCACGGCAAGCGCGAGGCGGGCAAGAAGAATTACGCCGGAATCGACGGGACGCGTCATGGATGTGGCTCCTGATTTGAATTAAGCAGAAGACCGGGCCGCACGTCATCAGTTCCCGGGCGCTCAAGTCAGAATAAGTGGAATGGCCCGCTTTTCCAAGCAATCGACATAGGCCAAATCTGCCGCATTCCGAGTTTGCGTCACCTCGATGCGGACACCGACGTCGACACGGACGCGATGTCGGGGAATGCCCGTAAATTGAGCAAATTCACCAGCCTGTGCATGCGCAGCTTTGTTATAATCTTCTCAGGAAATCGAACAAAATCTAACGCGCCAACTCGGCTCAACATCGCGTTGAAGAGACCATCCCCATGCTGAAAACTGAACGTCTGCGCATGCTCGCCGATGCGCTGGCCAAACAGAGCGTGATGCGCCTGCGCGACGCGGCGACGTTACTGGGCGTATCGGAGATGACGGTACGCCGGGACATTGCTGCGAGCCCGGGGCATTTTACGTATCTGGGCGGTTATATCGTCAGCGCGACGGACGTGCCGAACACGGCTGGCTATTCGCTGGAGCAGGAAAAGGACCATTTCGCGCAGGCCAAGGCGGAGGCATCGGCTGTGGCGGCGAAGCTGATCGTGAACAACGAGACGCTATTCATCGACTGCGGGACGACGCTCACTACGCTCGCGCGGCTGATTCCCAACGATCTGCATGTGACGATTGTCTGCTATTCGCTGAATGTAGCGGAGATTTTGCGGCGCAAGCCTAATGTGCGGATGATTCTTCTGGGCGGTGTATATGTGCCGTCGTCGGATTCGTTTTCGGGCGAGGAAAGCATCGAGGTGCTTCGGCGCATGGGGATCAACAAGGCGTTTATTTCCGCCGGCGGCGTTGATGATGCGCACGGTGTGACGTGTTGGAATTTTCATGAAGTCGCGCTGAAACAGGCCGCGATGGCGGCGGCTGTCGAGAGTCATCTCGTGGTTGATAGCAGCAAGTTTGGTGTTGTTAAGGCGGTTCGGTTCTCGAAGGTCGAGGAGTTTGCTTCGATCATTACCGAGAAGGGGCAGGTGGTTGCCGCGAAGCGGAAGGGTTAGGTTTTTTGTCTGTCTTGCGATGCTCGGGTATTTTGCTTTTGCTTTTGCTTTGGCTTTGCGCTGGCGTCCGCGTGATGTTATTGGTTTGCTAGCGTTGCCCCTGTGCGGGGCGGCACCTACTTTTCTTTGCCGCCGCAAAGAAAAGTAGGCAAAAGAAAGCGGCTCACACCGCCAGTTCTTGTATTTGCCTGAGGGCCCCCAACGGTTCTTACGCTTCACACGGCAACGCACCTGTTCGCGTTCGTTGCCAACGTTCTCTCTGTACGCCTCACCCGCTTCGCGCGCCCGCATTACCGAATGCCGCGCCAGATAGTCCACCGCCGCCCAGGTGGCAAACAGTGTGTAGGCCAAAGTACTCCACACGCCTCACTTCGGACCGATAGCGCATGCGCTCCACCTGTAAGAGCGCTAACTTCTACGTCGCGACAACCTGCACACAGTTTGCCACCTGGGCGGCACATACCATTCGCTGCCGTCTGCCGTTGTACGGGTGCCTGAAGCGGGTGATGCGATCATTCGAAGCGTTGGCAACGAGCACTAACCAGGGCACTGCCGTGTGAAGGATGGGGACGTTGGGGGCCCGTGGATAGGAACACGTGCTGGCGGTGTGAGCCGCTTTCTTTTGCCTACTTTTCTTTGCGGCGGCAAAGAAAAGTAGGTGCCGCCCCGCACAGGGGCGACGCTTGCAGACCAATAACATCACGCGGACGCCAGCGCAAAACAAAAGCAAACCACCCCAGCGTCGCAAACAACAACCACTAACCCTTCCGCTGAAGAGCAAACAACGTCCCAGCAATCAAAATAAACGCCCCGATAATAACCTTCTGCCAGGTACTCGGCACCCCAACAAGAATAAGCACGCTATTAATGAGCGTAACGAGCACGACCCCAAGCAAAGTACCAACAACAGTCCCCGTCCCACCAGTAATCCGGGCCCCGCCCAGAATCACCGCAGCGATCACATCGAGTTCAGTGCCGACAAGATCAAAAGGATTGGCCAACCGGTTATTCGACACATGCAGGATGCCTGCAATTCCCGCCAGCATCCCCGTATAACCAAACACAAAAAGATGAATAGCCCGCAGGTTATAACCAAGCCGCTCGGCAATAGCAAGCGAACCACCCATGGCATAAACCCCACGCCCCATCATCGTGCGATTCAGCAGCCACCACGTGACAACAGATGCAATCACAAGCGCCAGCACAGAAGCCGGCAACACCGCCCTTAACCCATCGGCAGTGTGATAAAAGAACAGCGGAATACGCCCAAAATGATCCATGCTGTGCGGAATGTTCATAAAGAACGTCGTGCCGATAAACGTCAGCAAAATCCCGCGATACAAATACTGCGTACCAATCGTCACGATCAGCGAAGGCGCCTTCAGCCGATGCACCAACACACCATTGATCACCCCAAGCACAATGCCGCCCAGTGCGCCAACGACAAGAATCAACGCAAACGGCGCGTCCGGCCACCACGCAAACACAGCCTTGGTAATCGCATACATGGTGAGCGCGCCGATCGCCGTGAACGACACATCGATACCACCCGACGCGAGCACCACGAGCGTCCCAAGCGCGAACAGCGACATCGTCGTCGCCGAATGCAGCAGATCGAACAGCGTCGCAAGCTGAAAGAAGCGCGGATTGATCGCACCGACGATCACACACGTCACGACGATCAGCGCCGTCGTGAACCACTCCGGGTTGCGCGAGAGCTTCGCGCGCCACGTGGGCGGCTTCACCTCGGGCGCGATTTCGACGACGTTGGGGGTAGTCACAGTCCGGTCCATGATAGACGACATCTTATGCAGCCTCTGACAGCAGAGCGTGATACAGCTCCGCTTCGTTCAACTGATCCGCGCGATACTGGCTCGCCACGCGGCCTTTCTTCATCATCAGAATGCGATCGCAATTCTGCAGCAGTTCGGGCAAGTCATCGCTGATCAGAATGATGCCGATGCCTCGCTGCGACAGCTTCTGCATGATCCGATAAATGATGTCCTTCGAGCCGACATCCACGCCAACCGTCGGCCCATGCAGGATCAGCACCCGTGGATCAATCGCGAGCCAGCGCCCAATCAGCACACGCTGCTGGTTGCCGCCCGACAGCGACTGCACCGGCTTGTCGACGCCCGGCGTCGCGATCTGCAAGTCCTTCACGGTCTGCTCGGCAAGCTGCTGCGAGCGCGCGCGATCGACCTGTCCAAAGCGATCGCGCAAGCTCGATATCATCGCCGTGATCACGTTGTCGCGAATCGACTTGTCGAGGAAAAGCCCTTCGTTCAGGCGGTCTTCGGGCACATAGCCGATCCGATGATCCTTCGCGTCCGACGGCGTGCGCAATACAACGTGCCTGCCTTCGAGCGTCACCGTGCCGCTCTCCGCCGGCGCAACGCCCGCCAGCGCGCGCGCCAGTTCGTTACGGCCCGAATCGAGCAGCCCCGTCACGCCGAGAATCTCGCCGCGATGCAGCGCGAACGACACATCGCGGAACTGCGCGCCGCGCGTGTAGCCCTTCACGTCGAGCACCACTTCCGTGCCGACTTCGCCTTCACGATACCGCTCGCTCGACAGATGACGACCTGTCATCAGCTCGCTGATCTGCGTTTTCGTGTAATCGGCAATCGGGCCTTGCGCCATCTTCTGGCCGTCGCGCAACACGATCACTTCGCCGCCGATCGCATAGCACTCGTCGAGCTTATGGCTCACGAACAGCACAGTCACGCCCTGCGCGCGCAGATTGCCGAGCACGGCGATCAGGTTGTCCACTTCCTTTTGCGTGAGCGAGGTGGTCGGCTCGTCCATGATGACGAACTTCGCTTCGCTCGCAATCGCGCGCGCAATCGCCACGAGCTGCCGCGTCGCGAGCGGCAACTGTTCGATCAGCGTCGACTGGAATTCGGGATCGCCGGGCAAACCCACGGCTTCGAGCGCTTTCGCCGCGGTGCGCGCGAGCGCCTTGCGGTCGAACGTGCGCGTGAGGCGCCCGTTGTGCTCCGCAAGCTCCGACGTCAGCGCGACGTTTTCGGCGACGCTCATGTTCGGCAGCAGCGACAGGTCCTGATAGACCGTCTCGATACCCGCCGCCAGCGATTCGAGCGCCGAAAGCTGCGCGTGCGAAACGCCTTCGATGATCAGCTCGCCTTCATCGGGCGGCTGCGCGCCGGAGATGATCTTGATGAGCGTGCTCTTGCCGCAGCCGTTTTCACCGAGCAGGTGATAGATCTGCCCGCGATCGAAAGACAGGCTCACGCCGCGCAACGCATGCACGCCCGTGAACCGCTTATGTACGCCGACCACCTGCAGGAACGGCGTGGAGGAAACGTTTTGATTCATGCTGAAAAGCCGTGCTCCAGATGAATATCGAAGCGTGCGGGCGCTCGCTAGCGAAAGCCCGCACGCGGTGATGCCACGATCAGAAGTTGTATTGCTTGTAGTTCGTCTTGTCGACGTTCACCCAGCCCTGGCCGCGCACGATGATGCCCTTGCCCGGACCCTTCTCGACCGTCACCTTCGTGTAGCCCGGAATGCCGAGATCCGCGCCGTTCTGCACGGTCTTGCCTTCGACCAGCATCTGCGCAACCTTGTTCATCGCGAGACCGGCCTGTTTCGGATCCCAGAACGCGATGCCGTTCACCGCGCCGCTTTCGAGGAACTTGCCCGCTTCCGTCGGCAGACCCGTGCCGTAGACGCAGATCTTGCCTTGCATGCCTGCTTCTTCCACCGCGCGGCCAATGCCGATCACGTCCAGCGACGACGAACCCTGGAAGCCCTTCAGGTCGGGGTGCTTGCGCAGCACTTCCTTCGCCACTTCATACGCCTTCTCGCCGTCGTTGTTCGTTTCGAGCTTCGGCTCGACGAGATTCAGCTTCGGGTACTTGGCCTTCGCGTTGTTGATGCCGCCGTCGGCCCATTGCACCTGCGAGCGGCTGCCGAGCGAGCCGACCAGCACGGCCCACTTGCCGTCCTGATGCATGCACGACGCGAGGCGCTCGTTCAGGCCCGCGCCGTACGCGGAGTTGTCGAAGGCTTCGATGTCGACCATCGTGTTCTTCGCGTTGTCCGCTTCATGCGTGACGACCTTGATGCCGCGATCCATCGCCTTCTTCAGCGCGGGTTCGAGCGTCGGCGGATCGTACGGAACGACGGCGATGGCCGTCACTTTCTTCGCGATCAGGTCTTCGATGATCTTCAGCTGCTGCGCGGCGTCGGCGCGGCCCGGGCCCGTCTGATACGCCTGCACGCCGGGGTTGTCCTTCGCGAACTCCTTGACGCCTTCGTCCATCCGGTTGAACCAGTTGATGCCCGTGACCTTGACGACCGTGACGATCGTTTCGTTGGTCGCGGCTTGCGCGGCGGCGATCACGCCCAGCGCGAGTGCGCCGGTTGCAAGGGCGGCGCTCAGTCGGGTCAGTTTCATGCGTTTGTCTCCGTTGCCTTTAGTGATGTAGTCATGAGTTGGTGTCGCCCCTTCATATGCACGCGGAAATCCAGGGCCCCGATGTCCGCTGAAACCATCGCTGCAGCGCTAACGCCTCTGATTCGGCTGCGCGAAACCGAAGATCGCACGCACCCGCTCGCCGCCCGCAAACGCGAGCGATGCCAGCAGCAGGAAACCCCACGCGCAATCACCGAAGAACTGCGACACGCCGAGCAGATTGAAGAAGCTCGACAGGAACTGAAGCACCGTCGCCGCGAAAAACACGCAGACGATGCGACCATAACCGCCCGCGGGATTCACGCCGCCCATCACGGCAATCAGGATCGCGATCAGCAGATACGAATTGCCGTAGTCCCACTTCGCGCTCGACGTGTGCGTGACGCTGATGAGCCCCGCAAGCGACGCGAGGATGCCGCACATCATGTACGTGAGAATCAGCATCCGCGCGCGCGGAATACCCGTGTAGAACGCGGCTTTCGGATTCGTGCCCATCAGGTACAGGCGCAAGCCGAACGGGCTGCGCCGCAGCAGCCAGCCGAGCACGACGACAGCCGCAATGAAAATGACGAACGAAACGGGCACCTGGAACCACGTGCCATTGCCGATATCCGACAGCGGCTCGACATAATCGACGTGCACCGACGCGCCGTTGCTCAACACGACGGCACAACCCGTGAACAGCAGCTGCGTGCCGAGCGTGCAGAGAATCGGCGTGAGGCGCAAACGGGCGATCACGACGCCGTTCACCAGCCCGCCAATCGCACCCATGACCACGACGATCGCGCAGAACACGCCCGTGTAGAGCATCGGCGAATCGTCGCCGCTGATGAACTTCGGCACGACCAGCGCCGCGACCATGCCCGACAGGTTCGCCAGCCCGACGCCTGACAGATCGATACCGCCGTTGCCCGATACCATCGACAGCATGATGCCGAGCGCGAGCAAGCCGAGTTCCGGCAACTGGCCGCCCATCGACTGAAGGTTGTCGAGCGAAACAAACTGGCCGTGCGAGATCCATGTCGCGGCGAGCACGACGAGCACGTTCACGGCCAGCAGAAAGTTCAGTTGCCGGTCGCGAAACAGGCCGGCGGAAAGCGAGGACTTCATGTCGAAACGAACTCCTTCATGCCGCGCGCCGCATCAGGCGGCGCACGCGCTCAATGCGTTGAAAGCGGATGACCGGCCTGCGCCAGCACTTCGTTGACTTCGGCGAGTGTCGGCATCGACGGCGCGGTGCCGGGGCGCGTCACCGAAATGCCCGCCAGCGCGCAACCAAAGCGCGTCGCTTCGACGGCATCCGCGCCGCGTGCGAGTGCCGCCGCAAAACCGCCTGTGAAACCATCGCCTGCGCCTGCCGTTTCAACGACGCGTCCACACTGGAACGCAGGCACGAACACCGACTGCTCCGCGGAATGCAACAACGCGCCCGCTTCGCCGAGCGTCACGATCACGTTGCGCACGCCTTTTTTCAGCAGTACGTCGGCGGCACGGCGCGCATCGTCGACATTGCTGACTTCGATGCCCGTCAGCGCGGTCGTTTCCGTTTCGTTCGGCGTGATGTAGTCGCACAACGGGAAGATGCTGTCGTCGAGCGGCAACGCGGGCGCGGGATTGAACACGGTCGTCACGCCATGCTTGCGCGCGACTTCGAGGCCGTGCTTCGCTGCCGCGACCGGTTGTTCGAGCTGCGTGACGAACACGCGCGCCGAGGCGATATCCGCTTCGATCGCGTCGACGTCGCCCGCATTCATCGTCGCTGCCGCGCCGGACGCGACGATGATCGCGTTCTTGCCGGTGGTGTCGTCGACGAAAATATGCGCTGCGCCCGTCGATGCACCGTCGACGACCGACGCACGCGCCGTGATGCCCTCGGCGTCCCACGTGGCTCGCGCAATCTGACCGAACGCATCGTTGCCGAGGCGCGTGCAGAACACCACGTCCGCGCCCGCTCGCGCCGCCGCCACGGCCTGGTTCGAGCCCTTGCCGCCGGGGCCCATCTTGAATGCATTGCCCGCGATCGTTTCGCCGATCAGCGGCATGCGGTCCGCACGAAACGTCAGGTCCGTCACGAAGATGCCGAGAATGACGACGCGGCCTTCTTTCTGTTGCGTAGCCATTGCCGTCATTCCTTCGGTGCGTCGGGCGCGAGCAGCACGCCCTTCTTGAAGATGAAACAGCCGTAGCCGCGCGTTTCGCCCGTGGCGATCACACAGTAGGCCGTCTTCGCGCGCGCATAGAACGCAAAGCGCTCGATGCCGACGAACGGCACGTCGCGCCCTTCGGCCTCGTTCACTTCGGCTTGCGCTTCGCGCTGCACGGCGGGAATGGTGTTCGGCTCGCCGACCACTTCCATGCGCGAGGCAGGATCGTCGACGAACGTATCGAGCGGCAGCACCGACAGCAGCGCGCGAATCGCGCGCGGCGCATCGACGCCATCGAGCCGCAGCAGTTTGCCCGTCACGGACTCCCGCGCGACCGAGTCGCCCGGAAAGTTCGCGTCGCAAATCACCACTTCGTCACCGTGGCCCATCGCGCGCAGCGCGTGCAGCACATCGGCGTTCAACAGCGGGTCCAGATTCTTCAGCACGTTGTCTCCTCCGTTATTCGGTTGGCGCGCTATCGTTCTGTCATGTCCTGTCAGGCGATCAGAACACGATCAGTCGCCATACGGTATCCAGATGTTCTTGACTTGTGTTGCATGGCGCAGAAACGCCGGGCCTTCGCTCGATGGGTCGTACCAGTCGAACGCGCGGCCATGATCGACGAACGTGCGCTTCAGGTTGCCAATCGACTCGCGTTCGGCAAGCGCCGAATCTTTCGCGGAGCCGAAGCACCACAGCGCATCGACGTCGTCGTGCTTCGCGAGCGCCGGCAACAGCGCAGCGCGTTCGCCCGTCACGATGTTGAGCACGCCCGCAGGCACATCCGACGTCTCGACGATCTGATAGAAGTCGGTCACTGTAAGCGGACTCGACGAACTCGGCAAGGCAACGACGCGATTACCCATTGCCAGCGCAGGCGCGATCAGCGAAATGAAAGACAGCAGCGGCGCTTCGTCCGGGCACGCAATACCGATCACTCCGAGCGGCTCGTTCATCGCGAGCGCGACGCCGCGCAGCGGCGGCGCATGCACCGCGCCGTCGAACTTGTCGGCCCACGCGGCATACGTGAACAGGCGCGTCACCGACGCGTCCACTTCGCGGCGCGCTTCGGCAATGCTTGCGCCCGTGCGCTCCACCAGTTGATGCACGAACTCATGCGCGCGCACCGCGAGATTTTCCGCGAGGTAATAGATCACCTGCGCGCGGTTGTGCGCGGTAGCTTGCGACCATTTCTGCGCGCCGCGCGCCGCCGCGACGGCATTGCGGATGTCCTTGCGATTGCCCTCGCCCACTTCGCCGACGAGCGCGCCATCGGCGCCATACACGGGCAACGTGTAGCCGCTATCGGGGCGCGCCTGCTTGCCGCCGATGAAGAGCTTCGCGGTGCGGTCGATCGCCAGCACGTCGGCGGTCTGTTCAAACTCATGCGCTTGCGTCGACACCTCCGTCACGCGATGCACCGGGCGACGCTCGCCGAGCGCGAGCCATGCCTTCGGCTTCACATATTCGTAGATGCCTTCGCGGCCGCCTTCGCGTCCATAGCCCGACTCGCGATAGCCGCCGAAGCCGACCGCCGCGTCGAACAGATTCGTCGCGTTGACCCACACGACGCCGCACGCAAGGCGCGGCGCAATGTCGAGCGCGCGGCCGATCGTTTCGCTCCAGATGCTCGCGGCGAGACCATAGCGCGTGTTGTTCGCGAGCGCGACCGCTTCGTCCGGCGTGCGGAACGTCATCGTCACCAGCACGGGGCCGAAGATTTCTTCCTGCGCCAGCGTCGAGGCAGGCGCGACGCCCGTGACGAGCGTCGGCGGATAGAAGCAGCCGCCCGCGGGCACCGTCGTTTGCGTCGACTGATAGATTTCGCAGCCTTCCAGGCGGCCTGCTTCGACGAGCGAGTCGATCCGCTCCAGTTGCACCTTGTCGACGATCGCGCCGATATCGATGCTCTTGTCGAGCGACGGGCCGACGCGCAGCGTCGCCATGCGGCGCTTGAGCTTGTCGATGAAGCGCGCAGCAACGCCTTCCTGCACGAGCAGACGCGAGCCTGCGCAGCACACCTGGCCCTGGTTGAACCAGATCGCGTCGACTACGCCTTCGACTGCGCCGTCGAGATCCGCATCGTCGAACACGATAAATGGCGACTTGCCGCCCAACTCCAGCGTCAACGACTTGCCCGTGCCCGCCGTCGCCGCGCGGATCACGCGGCCCACTTCCGTCGAGCCCGTGAATGCAATCTTGTCGACGCCGGCATGTTCGACGAGTGCCGCACCCGTGCGTCCATCGCCCGTCACCACGTTCAGCACGCCCTTCGGCAAGCCCGCGCGCTGCGCGAGTTCGGCGAACAGCAACGCGGTGAGCGGCGTGTATTCAGCTGGCTTCAGCACGACGCAGTTGCCCGTCGCGATGGCAGGTGCGATCTTCCACGCGAGCATCAGCAGCGGGAAATTCCACGGCACGATCTGGCCGATCACGCCGAGCGGCGCGAAGTCCTTGAACTCGCTGTCCTGCAGTTGCGCCCAGCCCGCGTGATGCAGAAAGTGCCGTGCTACAAGAGGGATATCGATGTCGCGCGTTTCGCGGATCGGCTTGCCGTTGTCGAGCGCTTCGAGCACGGCAAACAGACGGCTATGCCGCTGCACCATCCGCGACAGCGCATACAGATGCCGCGCGCGTCCCGCGCCGCCCAGCGCGAGCCAGCCCGGCTGCGCGGCGCGCGCAGCGGCGACGGCGGCATCCACGTCGGCTGCGTCGCCTTGTGCGATATGCGCGAGCAGTTCGCCCGTCGCGGGTTCGTGCGATGCGAAACGTTCGCCCGCTGCGGGCGCGCGCCATCCACCGTCGACGAAATGGCCGAACGTCGCGTCATGCTGCGCGAGCCACGCACGCGCGGGTTGATCGTCCTCGGGTGCGGGACCGTACTCCATCGATGAAAAATACTCGGCTACGCTCATGGGATCGATCTGCTCAGGCAACAGGGTGACGGTTGAAGGCGGAATAACGGCCAGTCGCGTAATGCTCGAGCTGGCGTTCGATATCGGCGAGAAGACTGGATGCGCCGAAGCGGAACAGTTCGGGCTCGAGCCACGCGCGGCCCAGTTCTTCTTTCATCAGGATCTGATACAGCAGCGCCGTCTTCGCGTTCGATACGCCGCCCGCCGGCTTGAAGCCGATCAGAATGCCCGTGCGCGCGTGGTATTCGCGGATCATGCGCGCCATCACGAGCGACACGTCGAGCGTCGCGTTGACGCCCTCCTTGCCCGTCGACGTCTTGATGAAATCGGCGCCTGCCATCATGCAGATCATCGATGCACGCGCGACGTTCGACAACGTCTGGATATCGCCCGTTGCGAGAATCGCTTTCAGATGCGCTTCGCCGCACGCGGCGCGGAACTCGCGCACTTCGTCGTAGAGCGCCTGCCAGTTGCCCGTCAGCACGTACTCGCGTGTGACGACGATATCGATTTCCTGCGCGCCGTCGGCCACCGATGCCTCGATTTCCTTCAGCTTCAGTGGATGCGGAATCAGACCGGCCGGGAAGCCCGTCGAAACGGCCGCAACGGGAATGCCGCTGCCGGCGAGCGCATCGACGGCGGCCGCGACATAGCGGTGATACACGCACACGGCGCCCGTCGTAATGGTATGCGGCGGCACGCCGAGCGCCGCGAGGATGTCCGCGCGCACCGGCTGTCTCGCCTTGGCGCACAGACGCCGCACGCGGCCTTCCGTGTCGTCGCCGTTGAGCGTCGTCAGGTCGATGCAGGTCACGGCTTTCAACAGCCATGCGGCCTGCGCATCCTTCTTGACGGTGCGGCGCGTGCCGAGCGTCGCCGTGCGCCGTTCTACGGCCGACTGGTTGACGCGCAGGCCATCGAGCCACGCGAGATCGAAGGGCACGCCCGGATTACGGGCGGGATGAACGTGGGCCGTGCGTCGCAGCGCGACGACCGACGAGGACTGGGTAGGAGCTTCAGGCATAGACATCCGCAAGTTTGTGCAATGCACCGCAACGGCTGATGGTTTATTTGCATGCATCGTACATCGCTTGAGAGGATTCTAACAAGCTTCGTTACGATCGTTTCCAGCGATCACGGACGTGGCTGACCCGGTTCGGGCCGTCGGAAGGCTTATCCGGCAAGGCTTTGGGCGCCGCCGACGACCGGCATTGGTGTTTTCACCAGGGTGTGAGCGGAAAAGCCCGGGGCCAGGCGATGTCACAAACTTTGAAACGACGTTCGGGGCAAGTTGCCGCTAAACGTCGGTGTGTCATGAGGGACGTGAGGATCGACGGATTCGTCGAGATCGGCGACGCATGCAGAACAGGCAAAGGGCGCCGCACAAACGCATCCAGTTGAGGTCGCCGGAAGCCCATTTCAAGGGGGCCAATTTTTGCAGAAACCGCACTTGAAAGTTTGCACAGGCTTCCTATCTATCGAGTCATCAGGGCAGCCGCTGCATCGACATGACGGCGCTGCATGTATCCATTCGTTCGTCGCGGCATGACAGGCAAACCGGCACACTCAGGCCGGCGCGTCTCGCCGCTCAGAGGAGAGAGCGACCATGAGTGACTTGTATTTCGGAACCGATGTGTTCAGCGAACTCGACCGCTTGCAGCGCCATATGTCGAGCGTGTTCAACGGCTTCCCTTCGAGCCTGCGTTCGAGCCGTGCCGGCACGTTCCCCAGTCTCAACATCGGCACCACCGACGAAGCAATCGAGATCGTCGCATTCGCGCCCGGCATCGATCCTTCGAAGCTCGAGCTATCGATCGACAAGGGCTTGCTGACCATCGCAGGCGAGCGCGCGGCGGCACGCCCCGCACAGGAAGAAGGCGCACGCGCCTATGCACAGGAGCGCTTCAACGGCGCGTTCCGCCGTGTCGTCGAACTGCCGCAACAAGCCGATCCCGACAATGTGCAGGCGCGTTATGTGGACGGCTGTCTGGTGATCACGGTGGGCAAGCGCGAAGCGTCGAAGCCGCGCGCCATCACGGTTCAATAAGGGCGAGGAAAACATCATGAGCGACAACACTCAAGTGACCCAGCGCGACGAGAGCGCAGTGAGCCGCAACGGCGCGCGCCAGCAGGAACGCCGCGTGACGCTGACGCCGCCCGTCGATATCGTCGAGGACAGCAAGGCGGTGACGCTATGGGCGGATCTGCCCGGCGTATCGAAGGACAAACTCGACATTCGCGTGCACGACGGCAGCCTGACGATCGAAGGTGAATCCACGGTCCCGGCTTCATCGAACGTGCGGCTCTCCCATGCCGAAGTGCGCGCGCCCTTCTTCGCGCGGCGCTTCTCGATCAGCGACGACTTCGACACGTCGAAGATCGAAGCGAACCTCAAAGATGGCGTGCTGAAGCTCGTCATTCCGCGCCGCGAGCAGGCACAGCCGCGGCGAATCGAAGTGAAACTCGGCTAAGCGTTGTATCGAAGTGAAAACGGAGCACCCGCGATTGCGGCGTGCTCCGTTTTTTTTACCTGCGCTAAACGACTGCTGCGTTGCGCTATGCCTGCAAATCCAGCGCGGATCGCAAACGCTCGATCACGTCGCTCCAGTCATTGCGCTTCGATTGACGGAACAGACGCATCTGCGGATACCACGGACTGTCGTCGCGCTTCAGTTGCCAGCGCCAGTCGGGCGTGAACGGCAAGGCTATCCATACGGGCTTGCCGAGCGCGCCGGCAACATGCGCAACGGCTGTATCGACGGTGATCACGAGATCGAGTTGCGCGATCAGCGCGGCCGTCTCGGCGAAACTCGTCAGCCGGTCGGACACATCGCGCAACACGCCGCGCGCCACGCAATCATCGAGACACGCGCGATCGCTTTCGCGCACGTCCTTCACCAGCGAAACGAACCGCGCGTTCGCATCGAACAACGGGATGCATTGCGCGAGCGGAATCGAACGGTTGCGGTCGTTCAGATGCGTGCGGCTACCCGACCATACGATGCCCACGCGCGGCCTTGCATCGTCTTGCGCAAACAGGTCGGCCCATTGCGCGGCCAGTTGCGAATCCGCATGAACGTAGGGGCTTTCAGTGCTCAAATCGGCTTCGCGTATCTTTAGCGCGAACGCGAGACTGAGCATCGGAATGTGATAGTCGAATGCAGGCATCGGCGCCGTTTCACCGATCACTTCGGCCGCACCGGGATAGCCGAGCAACAGCGGCAGCAACGCATCCTGAACCCGCACGACGACGCGGGCGCCCATCGCGCTCAGGCGACCGACGAAACGGATGAACTGCACCGTGTCGCCGAAACCCTGCTCGCCATGCGCGAGCACCGTCTTGCCGTCGAGCGGCTGCTTGCCCGCCCACAGCGTCGCGTCGGGAAAGCCGTGATTCATCGTGCCATCGAGCCAGCGCCATTCATATTCGCGCCAGCCATGTTCGAACTCGCCTAGCAGCAGATTGGTCTGCGCGCGATTGGTGCGCGCGCCGGCATCGTTCGCATCGATCGACACGGCTTTTTTGAACTGCTGCAACGCTTCGTCGAAACGATGCAGATCGCGCAACGCGACACCCAGATTCACGTACGCGCGGACGAAATTGGGCTTCAATGCGATCGCCTGGCGATACGCGGCGAGTTCTTCGTCATAGCGCTCCATCTGCCCGAGCAGCGTGCCGCGGTTGTAGTGCACTTCGGCCGATTGCGGATAGCGCTGCGTCAGCCGCGCGAGACGTTGCAGCGCGCGTTCGTGCTCGCCCGTCGCCACGAGCGACATTGCCGCGCCATGCAGCGATTCCGCGTGATCGGGATACGCGGCAAGCACGCGCTCGTAGAGCGCAATGGCGTCGGCGTGACGCACCGCAAGTTGACAGATGTGCGCGGCGAAATGCAACTGCTGCGGGGTCGTCGAGGCGGGCTGCGCGGCGCGCGTCACATAGTCGGCTGCGCGCGCGTAATCGCCCTGCTTCGCCGCGACGTAACCGAGCGCTTCGAGTGCTTCGTTGTGGGTCGGATCGATCGACAGAATGCCGTGCAGCAGCGCTGCCGCTTCGTCGTATTGGCCGGCGGTGAACTTCTGCTGCGCGTCAGCGAGGCTTTGAGCGATATCGTGATTCATGATGCAGCGGTTCGGCGCAACGCCGCGTCGCGCCCGGAGACGGAGGGGTCGATTGTACGCGAGCCCCTTCGCCTTGCCTTCGCGTTGCCTTCGCTTGAGCGTCTTTCCGCTGCTGTCACGCCATGCCGCTTCGTGTCATCAAACTGACACGCGGATCTTGTGGTCCTTCTGCATTTCCTCGAGCTGTTTCTGCGCTTCGAGTTCTTTCTTCATCATGTCGCGGACTTTCTGCATGACCTTTTCACGCTCTTCGGGCGACATCTTCTTCAGGTCTTCTTCCGTGATGCCGAGCTTCGCGAGAATCATCTTTTCGATTCGCTCGCCCGTGGTGCCTTTGGTGTAATCGGTCAGTTGATCGAGCAGTTCCTTGAAGCTCGGCTTGTTGCCCGATTGCGCGCCGGCACTGCTGCCAACTCCGCTATTCGTGCTGCCCGTGCCCATCGTTCCGATGTTGTTCGTCGTTTGCATGTCTTGCGTTCCCCGAGGTCTTGTTGAAATTCGAATCTGACATCCGCATTACGCTTGCGCAGCACTTTAGTCAGGACGAACCACGGCGTCAACGGTTCTCCGATGACATATTCGGACACAAACACCATCTCATCCAGCCGACCAGCGCGAGCAGCATGAGCCCCGCGCCGCCGAGCACCGGCTCACGCCACGCGACGAGCGCAATGAACGTGAATGCGCGGGCGCCTGCGAGCAGCGCAAATCCGGCGATGGCACCCGATGCCGCATCGATTGCGTCCTGCACGCGTGCATACGCGTCGACGCTCAAGGTGACGGCGGGCTCATGCATGATCGTTCTCCTGTCTTGGTATGTGGGATGGCTGCTATGCGTCAGGCGGCGCCGGGCGCTTCATCGAGAAAGCCGGTGACCGACTGCAGCCGGCCATCCGACTCGACGACGCCGAAGTCGGAACCCTTCACGATCGAAGCACCCGAGGGCGTCAACAGTTCCCATGAAAAGCGCAGGCGATCCGCGAAGCCGTCGACCTCGGTCGTGCGGCGAAACGTGTGATGTGGAAAGCGTTCATGGACGGCGTGGATCATCGCGTCGATGCCGTCGTGTCCATTGCCGGATAAGAGCGGATCGACGTAGGCGGCATCGTTCGCCCAGGTCGCCGAAATCAGCTCGCGGCGGCGGCCGGCATCGGTTTCGTTCCAGGCGTCGAAGTAACGGTCGATCAGTGCGGTATGCGCGTTCATCATGGATTCCTTCAGTCGATGGAGGGTCGAGAAGTCCGCCGCGTGTTTCGTATTTGCGGCGGCCTCGGACTGAAGATTCGTCGATGAACGTACGTGCGTCGATTACGCGGGAGGTAATGATCCGGCAGCACCTGCCGCTTCAACGCGGGCAGGTGCCGGAGAGAAAGTCTTTCGGAGTGGATTCGGCGAACGCGTGCTATGCGTTCGCGGTGCTGATCTGATCGGCGAGCCGCCGGCCTGCGTCATACCCGGCTTCGCGCGCTTCCTCTTCGCTGTGGAACGTCGCGACGAGTTCCTGGAAGCGGCGGCTTTGTCCTGCAAGATGCGCGTCGGCGCCGTGATGGCACACATAGCCGACGTAGTGCCACAAGGTCTCCGGCACGGGCGGCCCGTAGGCCGTGACGGGAAGCACCCAGACTTCCTGGCCGTTGTGCTCGATCTTGTCCCACATGTTCACCTCCGGAACGGTCGCAAGGGACTTCAGTATGAGCGCGTTTGGCCGTGCCGGCGACCGGGCGCGCGGCGACGCATTACCTCGGAGGTAATGGAATTGCGTCAGGGTTTGGCTATCATCGACGCCATGAACACGCTCACTGCCACCCTGTCCGCGTCCCCGGGCGCCCCTTCGATGAGCCGCACGGTCGGCGACATGCTGCGCGACTGGCGTCAGCGGCGCCGGATGAGCCAGTTGCTGCTCGCCTCCGAGGCCGACATTTCGACGCGCCATCTGAGCTTCGTCGAATCGGGCCGCGCGCTGCCGAGCCGTGAAATGGTCATGCATCTGGCCGAACGGCTCGACGTGCCGCTGCGGGCGCGCAATGCGCTGCTGGTCGCGGCGGGTTATGCGCCGCTCTATCGCGAGCGGCAACTGGGCGACCCTCAACTGGACGCGGCCCGTGAAGCGATCGATCTCGTGCTCAAAGGCCACGAACCATATCCTGCCGTCGCCATCGACCGGCACTGGACGATCGTCGCCGCGAACAACGCGCTCGCGCCGCTGCTGACGGCCGCGAAGCCCGCGCTGCTCGAAGCGCCCGTCAACGCGCTGCGGCTGTCGATGCATCCGGACGGCATCGCGTCGCAGATCGCCAACTGGCATGCATGGCGCGCGCATCTGCTGTCGCGGCTGCAGCGCCAGATCGATGTCAGCGCCGACCCGACGCTCGCCGCGCTCTACGACGAACTGGCCGCCTACCCGACGCCGCCCGACGCCGAACCTGCCGACGACAGCCCCGCATCGCCGCTTGAGCAGATTGCCGTGCCGCTGCGCCTGCGCACCGAACTCGGTGTGCTGTCGTTCTTCAGCACGACGACCGTGTTCGGCACGCCCGTCGACGTCACGCTCTCCGAACTCGCGATCGAAGCCTTCTTCCCCGCCGATCCGCAAACGGGCGAGGCGCTGCGCAAGTTCGCCGAGACGCGCGCGTCGTCGAACGTTTCGAGCGACTGAGAGACGCGCATGCACGAAGATATTTCGATCCGCCAGTTAGGGCCCGCCGACCGCGACGCGTTTTTCGCGCTGCGTTTGCGCGGTTTGAAAACGCACCCCGCCGCGTTCGGGCAAAGCTATGAAGAGGCCATCGAGCGCGGCCCGTCGCAACACGATTCCATGCTGGACGGCACGCATGCCGCATCCGGCAGCTTTTTGCTGGGCGCGTGGTCGTCGACGGATGGCGCGCTCGTCGGCACGGTCGGGCTGCTGCGCGAGACGCGGCACAAGGAACGCCATAAGGGCTATGTGATCGGCATGTACGTCGCTGACGAAGCGGCGGGACGCGGCGTCGGGCGCGCGCTGCTGACGGAACTGCTCACGCGCGCCGCGCAGATCGACGGATTGCGGCAGGTCGTGCTGCTCGTCACGAGCGCGAACGGTTCGGCTCGCGCGCTGTACGAATCGCTGGGGTTTCGCGTGTATGGGACGGAGCCGGACGCGCTGTGCATCGACGGCGTGTTTCACGATGCCGATCTGATGGTGCGGTTCGTCTGAACGCGCGGCGAATTAGACAGCAAGCCCCGGAGTGTGCGAGCGCCGCCGCTTGCGTAAAGTGAGTGGCATCGACAAGGCCGAAGCCGCCACGGAGCCCCTCATGCAAGATCTCGCATTCGACAGTCAAGCCACGCTGTTCAGCGGTGACGAACCGGCGAACAAAGATGGGCGTGGGCCAATGCCCGCGATCGCCACGCCGCAATCCATCGAACGACGCGTCGACGCGATCGACTGGCCGCATGCTTCAGCCGACCTGGACGCGCACGGCTGCGCGATGCTCGAAGGCCTGCTGAGCGCCGACGAGTGCGACGCCTTGAGCGCGCTCTATCCACGCGACGATCTCTATCGCAGCCGTGTCGTGATGGCGCGGCACGGCTTTGGGCGCGGCGAGTACAAATACTTCGACTATCCGCTGCCCGACGTGATCGGCGCGTTACGCACGGCCATCTATCCGCATCTCGCGCCGCTCGCGAATGCCTGGAACGAAACCATGCGCATCGACATCCGCTTTCCGCCGACGCACACCGACTTCCTGCGCCGCTGTCATCAGGCCGGGCAATTGCGTCCGACGCCGTTGATCCTCCAGTACGCGGCTGGCGACTATAACTGCCTGCATCAGGACCTGTATGGCGAGCACGTTTTTCCCTTGCAGCTCGCGATCCTGCTGTCCGAACCGGGCAAGGACTTTACGGGCGGCGAGTTCGTGCTCACGGAGCAGCGTCCGCGCATGCAGTCGCGCGTGGAAGTCGTGCCGCTGCGCAAGGGCGACGCGGTGATCTTCGCGGTGCATCATCGGCCCGTGCAGGGCACGCGCGGCGCGTATCGCGTGAACATGCGGCATGGCGTGAGCCGGTTGCGCTCGGGGCATCGGCATACGCTTGGTGTGATTTTCCACGAGGCAAAATAGGTCTTACGACTTTGCGGAGCGCCACGCGTCACGTGGCCAACTCGCAGGCCGCGCGCGGCGCCATCCGTCACAACGTGCTATGTTGTTTGACCGGCTTCCCGTTGCAAACCAGCGCCCGAAACCGCATATCTTCATCATCCGATCGCGCCCACGCACGCACGGCATGCACCGTCGCCGTGCTCACGTGCTCCGCACTGTCTACCCGCTTCACACGCTCACACAACGTTCGTCATGTCTGATCTCGCCACACCGCTTCCACGCCGCTTCGACATCAATCCGAAGCCGCTCGCCCTCTCCCTCCTTCTGGTCGCGCTCGGCGCGGTCTATCTCGCGCAAACCGTCAGCGGCCGGCAGGCGGCGCTCTACGTAGTGGGCGCGCTGCTCGGCATGTCGCTGTATCACGCGGCATTCGGCTTCACGTCCGCGTGGCGCGTGTTCATCGCCGATGGCCGCGGCGCCGGACTGCGCGCGCAAATGGTGATGCTCGGCATCGGCGTGTTGCTGTTTTTCCCGGCGCTGTCGGCAGGTTCGCTGTTCGGCCATCCCGTCGCGGGGCTGGTGTCGCCTGCGGGCACGTCGGTGATCGTCGGCGCGTTCATGTTCGGGATCGGCATGCAGCTCGGCGGCGGCTGCGCGTCCGGCACGCTGTACACGGTCGGCGGCGGCAGCACGCGCATGCTGGTGACGCTCGCGGCGTTCATCGTGGGCTCGGTAGTCGCCACCGCGCATATGCCGTTCTGGACCGCGCTGCCGTCGCTCAAGCCGACTTCGCTTGTTACAACGCTGGGCGCCGGCTCGGCAATCGTGGTCAATCTCGCCGTGTTTGCGGCGATTGCCGCGCTGACGGTCGTCATCGAAAAACGCCGGCACGGGCGCCTCGTCAACGACGCGCCGCGCGCCGTCAACACGTCGCCGTGGCTGCACGGCCCGTGGCCGCTGTTCGCCGGCGCGGTCGCGCTCGCACTGCTCAACTTTGCGACGCTCGCGTTGTCGGGCCGTCCGTGGGGCGTGACCTCGGCCTTCGCGCTGTGGGGCGCGAAGCTCTTCTCGCTGGCGGGCATCGACGTCGCCAGTTGGCCTTACTGGAGTTCTCACACAAATGCCACCGCCCTCGCATCGTCCGTTACACGCGATGTCACGAGCGTAATGGATGCGGGCATCGTGCTCGGCGCGATGGCTGCGGCCGCTTTGGCGGGCCGCTACGCGCCTGTGTGGCGTGTGCCCATGCGATCCCTCATCGCGGCCGTCGTGGGCGGCCTGATGCTCGGCTACGGCGCCCGGCTGGCCTACGGTTGTAACATCGGCGCGTATTTCAGCGGCATCGTGTCAGGCAGCTTGCACGGGTGGCTGTGGCTGGTAGCCGCGTTTGCTGGCAACGTCATCGGCACGCGGCTGCGACCCCTTTTCGGACTGGAAGTCGAACGTATCCGCCAAACTGGCTGTTGAGCCGTTACAAACTCCGGCCGGGTCTGTAACAACTCAGACCGCCGTCGTTACAAATTCCTACCCGTTTGTAACTCCTTTTCGTTACATCTCGGGTTATCCCTCATCCGCTAACCGGCAGCGTATTTTTTACCTGCCGGTTTTTTGTTTTCTTTCTCTCCGCTTTCTGAACTCATATGGTTTTCGCATAAGCCAGATTGCATGCGTAAATCGGAAACTCTTGCTTGAAGCCTTATCTGACAAGGGTTTAACCGAAGGCCCTTGCAAACGTTTTCCGCCTGCCTGGCGATTATGACGCGTCCATGAAAGAGTTACCGAAACGAGTGTTGTTTTGTCGTATCTTTTTTTTGAGAAAGGTGTTGATTTTCGGAAATCCTGTTCATACAATTCCGCCCAAGCTGTTACGAAATGTAACGGCTTGTATCAAAGGTTGGCCGGTTGTATCTGTGCACCAACTTGACGCCGGAAATCTTCAGTGTCCGGCGAGGCATAAGACCATAACGGCAGAAAATGCCGATAAGAGTAATTCGGGGCTTCGGAAAAGAGAAAATGGACCGTAGCAGCGAGACGCTGGATTCAATCCGCGAAATCAATTTGTCTTACATCATGCTCGCACAACGCATGTTGCGCGAGGACAAGGCAGTCGGCATGTTCCGCCTGGGCTTGTCGTCGGAGCTGGCTGATATTCTTGCCGGGCTGTCGCTCGCGCAGATCGTCAAGCTGGCCAGCTCTGATCAGCTTTTGTGTTTCTTCCGCTTCAACGACCACACGATGTTGTCGGCGTTGACGCACACGTCCCGTCACGCGGAAGTGGCATCGACGCATGCCGCCATCCTGCTGGCCGGACAGCCCGCAGAGCAGTTCGCTTAAGACCGGAGAGGACTGCCATGCTGAAAAAGAGCCTTACCGAAGACGCGCAGGAAGTGTTCCGCGCGATCGCACTGATTGAACTGGGCGCGCGCATGCAGGTGCTCGAAAGCGAGCTGACGCTGTCGCGCGACCGGATGATCCGCCTGTACCGCGAGGTCAAGGGCGTATCGCCGCCGAAGGGCATGCTGCCGTTCTCGGCGGACTGGTACATGACGTGGCTTGCGAACATTCACGCATCGCTCTTCTACAACACGTACCTGTTCCTGAAGAACGAAGCGCGCTGCTCGCACCTCGACGCGCTGACCAAGGGTTATCGCCTGTACCTCGAACATTGCCGTCACAGCGAGACCGAGCCGGTGCTCGATCTGACGCGTGCATGGACGCTCGTGCGTTTCTTCGACGCCGACATCCTGCAACTGACGCCCTGCTGCCGTTGCAGCGGCAAGTTCGTCGCGCACAAGCACGACCTGCAGCACAACGTCGTGTGCGGCGCCTGCCAGCCGCCGTCGCGCGCGGGCAAGACGAAGAAGGCCGCTGCCGCGAAGCGCGAGGCGGAGAAGGACATCGTTTCCGTGCCGCAAGTCGCGGAAGAAATCGAAGTACTCGAAGAACAGATGCTCGAGGAAACTGCGTTGGCGGCCTAGCGCCGCGCATCGCTCAGTCCATCCGAAGCTACGCATCATCTTGAAGCCGGTCTCGCGAGACCGGCTTTTTTTCGTCTGCGCTTTATGCGGGCTTCAAAGCCTCAGCCTGCGAACCCGAACGTCTGCACGACCAGCCAGATATTCGCCGCGCTGATCAGGACGAACAGCGCCCAAGCGATGATGCGCGTCGGTAGCCGGTTCGTGAATTCGCCCATCAGCGCGCGGTCGTTCGTCATGCGGATCAGCGGATAGAGCGCGAACGGCAACTGCAGGCTCAGCACCACCTGACTCGCGACCAGCAACTGGCCGACGGCGCCATTGCCGAGCATCTGCACGCCGACGAGCGCGGGAATCAGCGCAAGCGCGCGCGTGATGAAGCGCCGCTGGTAACACGGAATCTTCAGTTGCAGAAAGCCTTCCATGATGACCTGTCCGGCCACCGTGCCCGTGAACGTCGAGCTTTGCCCTGACGCCAGCAGCGTGATCGCGAACAACACAGCTGCGAAGCCCGTGCCGACGATGGGCGCGAGCAGCCGGTAGGCGTCTTCGATTTCGGTGACCTGGGTATGCCCCGTCGAATGGAACGCGGCCGCCGCGAGAATCAGGATCGCCGCGTTGATCAGCAGCGCGAGGAAGAGCGCGACGATCGTGTCGATACGCGACAGCGAGATCGCACTCGCGATGCCCTCGTGATCGCGCTTGATCGCGCGCGTCTGCACGATCGACGAATGCAGATACAGGTTATGCGGCATCACCGTCGCGCCGAGAATGCCGATCGCGAGATAGAGCGGCTCGCGTTCGCTGACGGCTTGCCACGACGGCACGAGCCCCGCCGCGACGGATGGCCAGTGCGGATGAACCAGCGCCAGTTCGATGACGTAACCGAGGCCGATGGTCGCGACCAGGCCGAGCATGATCGCTTCGAGGTCGCGAAAATTTTTGCCCTTCAGGCCGAGCACGATCAGCGTGTCGAATGCAGTGAGAATCACGCCGACCGTCAGCGAGCATTTGAACAGCAGATGAAACGCGAGCGCGCCGCCGAGCACTTCAGCGAGATCGCAGGCGATGATCGACAGTTCGGCGAGCAGCCATTGAATACGCGCGACGCCGGGCGAATAACGCGTGCGCGACAGCTCCGCGAGATTGCGGCCCGTCACGATGCCGAGGCGCATGCTGAGACACTGCAGGACCATCGCCGCGAGGCTCGACAGCACCACGACGAACAGCAGGTTATAGCCATAGCGTGAACCGGCTTCGATATCGGTTGCCCAGTTGCCGGGGTCCATGTAACCGATCGACACCAGCAGACCGGGGCCTGCGAACTGAAGGATTTTTTTCCAGAATGGCGCGGACTGCGTGACGGTCACGGAGCCCTGCACCTCGGATGGGCAGAACGGCGCGGTAGCGGTGGTTGGAAGTTTGAACTGCAAAGCCGGTGACCTCGAGGGAGTGATATCGCAGTGCGGTGGGTGTTGGTCGCTATCGCGAACGTGGATCGCTGCCGCGAAACGGCTTCAAGTGTACAAAGAAATATGGGGACGTGTCCCGGGAGGGGCGTGGAGTGCTTCCACGGCGCTGGTTGGTGGGTTTGCTTTTTCGTCGGTATCCGCGGAGGTGGTAGGTGCTGCCGGGGTGTGGTTAGCTTTGCGCTGGCATCCGCTTGATGCTAATGGTTCGCTAGCGTTGCCCCTGTGCGGGGCGGCACCTACTTTTCTTTGCCGCCGCAAAGAAAAGTAGGCAAAAGAAAGCGGCTCACACCGCCAGCCCATGTTCTTATCCACGGGCCCCCAACGTCCCCACGCTTCACACGGCAGCGTCCTTATTCGCGCGCGCTGCCAACGCTTCGAACAATCGCATCACCCGCTTCAGGCACCCGTACAACGGCAGACGGCAGCGAATGGTATGTGCCGCCCAGGTGGCAAACTGTGTGTAGGTTGTCGCGTCGTATAAGTTCGCGCTCTTACAGGGTGGGACGCGTGCGCAGGCGGTCCGGAGTGAGGCGTGTGAAGCACCAAGGGCCTACACACAGTTTGCCACCTGGGCGGCAGTGGACTGTCTGGCACGGCATGCTGTAGTGGGAGGGCATGAAGCGGGTGAGGCGCACTTCAAGAGCGCTGGCAACGGACGTGGGTCGCGTGGTTGCCGTGTGAAGCGTAAGAACCTGTGGGGGCCCTCAGGCGGGAAGAAATGTTGGCGGTGTTAGCCGCTTTCTTTTGCCTACTTTTCTTTGCGGCGGCAAAGAAAAGTAGGTGCCGCCCCGCACAGGGGCAACGCTTGAAGCACGCTAACAAAACGCGGATGCCAACCACCGCACGAGCAAACCAAACCGCTCGCGCAGCCACCACCGAATACCAGCACAAACACCAGCAAACCCACCCAGCGTCGCAGACAAAAAAAACCTACCGCTTCGCCACTTGCTGCGATTGCGCGCCGTCGGCGCCGCCAACATCAGCCTTCACCTCCCCCCATCCCCCGCCGAGCGCGCGAATCAGGTTGACCGTGGCGACAGCCTGCGTCCCCGCCAGATGACTCAACTGCAGTTGCGACTGCAACGTCTGCCTCTGCGCATCGATCACATCAAGATAGGCGACTTGCCCTTCCTGATACTGCGTCTGCGACAAATGCTCCGCCCGCTTCGACGCATTGACAGCATCATTCTGCTCACGCGTCTGATCAGTCAGCAAGCGCAGATCGGACAGGTTGTCCTCAACCTCACGAAACGCCACGAGCACCTGCTGACGATACTGCGCCACATCCTCGTCATACTTCGCGCGCGCATTCGCGAGATTCGCCTTGCGTCGTCCGCCGTCGAAGAGCGGCACCGTCAACGCCGTACCAGCGAACGGACCAAGCAGGAACGCGCGGCTCGACCACTGGAACAGATCGCCGAGCGTCGTCGACTCGTAACCGAACGCACCCGTGATATCGAGCTTCGGGAAGAAAGCCGATTTGGCCAGACCGATCCGCGCATTGGCGCCCGCCATCGCGCGCTCCGCCGCCGCGATATCCGGCCGACGCTCCAGCAGCGCAGACGGCAATCCAGCAGGCACGCGCGCCGTCACAGGCGCAAGCGGCGTCTCGGGGAACGAGAACTCCGCAGGCGCCTTGCCAAGCAGAATCGCGAGGCTGTGCTCGGACGCCGCGCGCTGACGCGCCACGCCAACGGCATCGGCACGCGCCGTCGCCAGTTCATTGCGGGCGCGTGACACGTCGAGCTCGTTGATGTCGCCTTCGTTGAAGCGGCGCTCGACGAGTTTCAATGCGTTCTCGCGCAACGTCACCGTCTGACGATACAAACTCAACTGCGTGTCGAACTCGCGCAACTGAAAATAGTTCTGCGCGACATCCGCCTGCAACGCGAGTTGCACCGAGCGGAACAACGCTTCGCTCTGCGCCTGGTCGGCACGCGCGGCGTTCACGTTCGAGCTGACGCGGCCAAACAGATCGACTTCATACGCAGCCGTCACCTGGGCGCGCCACAGCGTTTGCGTCGGTACATGCGCGTCGTTCGGCTGGAACTGCGAAGCGGGCGACAGACGCTCGCGCGTCGGCCCGAAACCCGCATCGAACGACGGGAACCAGTCCGCACGCGCCTGCTGCGTCAGCGCACGCGATTCCTGCACGCGCGCCGCGGCTGCCTTCAGGTTCTGGTTCGCATCGCCGGCCTGCTTTTCCAGATCGTTGAGCGTCGAGTCGCCGAAAATCGTCCACCATTCGCCGCGATGCGCTTCCTCGGCGGGCTCAGCGGTCTTCCACGTGCCTGCTTCGCTCGCAGGCAGCGGCGTCGCCGCTGCATCCGTCGTCGTTGCCGTTACGGGCGCTTCCTTGAAGGCCGCGGGCGTCGCCGCATCGGGACGCTTGTACGTCGGCTCGACCGAGCACGCCGCGAGCAGCAACATCAGCAGCGTGCTTGCCGCCGCGCGACCCAGGCCGCCCATCTGTTCAAAGCTTTTCATTGTCATTTTTTTCTCCATCAGGCGTCCGTCGTATGCGCGACGAGATGCGGCGAATCCTTCTGTGCAACGTGGATCTTGCCGCCCGCCAACGTCCGCAGCACCACGTAGAACACTGGCGTCAACATCAGGCCGAACAGCGTCACGCCCAGCATCCCGAAGAACACGGCCACACCCATCGCGTGACGCATTTCGGAACCCGCCCCGCTCGACACCACCAGCGGCACCACGCCCATGATGAACGCGATCGACGTCATCAGAATCGGACGCAGACGCATGCGGCTCGCTTCGATAGCGGCCTGCAGCGGCGTACGCCCGTCGTGCTCCAGTTCACGCGCAAACTCGACGATCAGAATCGCGTTCTTCGACGCCAGCCCCACCAGCACCATCAAACCGATCTGCGTGAAGATGTTGTTGTCACCCTGCGTGAGCCACACACCCGCCAGCGCGGACAGCACGCTCATCGGCACGATCAGGATCACCGCGAGCGGCAGCGTCAGACTCTCGTACAGCGCAGCGAGCACGAGGAACACCAGCAGCACGCTGATCGGGAACACCCACAGCCCCGCATTGCCCGCGATGATCTGCTGATACGTCAGATCAGTCCATTCGAGCTTCACACCCTTCGGCAACACCTGTGCCGCGATGCGCTCAGCGGCTGCCTGCGCTTCACCCGACGAGTATCCAGGCGCCGGGCCGCCGTTGATATCGGCCGCCGTGTAGCCGTTGTAGCGCACGACCATTTCCGGACCATACGTCGGCGTCACCGTCACCAGCGACGACAACGGCACCATGTCGCCATTCACGTTGCGCGTCTTCAGTTGCAGGATGTCGTCGGCCTGCTGGCGGTACGGCGCATCCGCCTGCACACGCACCTGGTACACACGGCCGAAACGGTTGAAGTCGTTCACGTACAGCGAGCCGAGATACACCTGCATCGTGCTGAACACGTCCGTCACGGGCACGCCCAGCTGCTTCGCCTTCACACGGTCGAGATCGACGTTCACCTGCGGCACGTTGATCTGATAGCTCGAGAACGTCGGGCCGAGTTCGGGCGTCGTTGCAGCTTTCTTGACGAATGCTTCCGTCGCTTTGTTCAGCTCCGTGTAACCAACCGCGCCGTGATCTTCCAGCTGCATCTTGAAGCCACCGAGCGTGCCGAGACCCAACACAGGCGGCGGCGGAAACACGGCGACGAACGAGTCCTTGATCGCGCCGTACTGCTGGTTCAGTGCACCTGCAATCGCACCCGCCGACAGCGCCTTGCCCTTGCGGTCATGGAACGGCTTGAGCGTCACGAACACGATGCCCGCGCTCGAGCTATTCGTGAAGCCGTTCACCGACAGACCCGGGAACGCCACCGCGCTTTCGACGCCCGGCTGCTTCAGCGCAATCGCGCCCATGTCGCGAATCACCTTCTCGGTCCGATCGAGCGACGCGCCGTTAGGCAACTGCGCGAACGCGATCAGATACTCCTTGTCCTGCGCCGGTACGAAACCGCCCGGCACGGCACGCGACACCAGCACCGTCAGGCCCAGCAGCACCGCGTACACGACGAGCATCGCGCCCTTACGCTTGAGCACGCCGTTCACGCCGCGCCCATAGCTTTCCGAGCCGCGATGGAACACCTTGTTGAAGCCCCTGAAGAACGGTCCCAACACGCGGTTCATCGCGCGCGTCAGCCAGTCTTCCTTCACGTCGTGGCCGCGCAGCAGCAGCGCTGACAAAGCAGGCGACAGCGTCAGCGAGTTGAACGCCGAGATCACCGTCGAGATGGCGATGGTCATCGCGAACTGCTTGTAGAACTGGCCCGTCAGACCCGTCATGAACGCGAGCGGCACGAACACGGCGACCAGCGTCAGCGCAATAGCGATAATCGGCCCGCTCACTTCCTGCATGGCCTTATAGGTCGCATCTCGCGCGCTCAAGCCACTTTCGATGTTCCGCTCGACGTTCTCCACCACCACGATCGCATCGTCGACCACGATACCGATGGCAAGCACCATCCCGAACAACGACAGCGCATTGATCGAGAACCCGAATGCAAGCAGCAGCGAGAACGTACCGACGATCGACACGGGCACCGCGATCAACGGAATGATCGAAGCACGCCACGTTTGCAGGAACACGATCACCACGATCACGACGAGCGCAATCGCTTCGAGCAGCGTGTGCACGACGGCTTCGATACTCGAACGCACGAACTGCGTCGGGTCATAGACGATCTTGTACTCGACGCCCGCCGGGAAGTCAGCGGCGAGTTCCTTCATCGTTGCGCGCACTTCGTCGGAGATCTGCAGCGAGTTCGCGCCCGGCGACTGGTTGATCGCCATTGCCACAGCCGGCTTGTTGTCGAGCAGCGAACGCAGGCCGTATTCCGAGGCTGCAAGTTCGACCCGCGCGATATCCTTCAGATACGTGACAGCGCCATCGGGCGCCGTCTTCACGACGATGTCGCCGAACTCGGCCTCTGTTTTCAGACGGCCGCGCGCGTTCACCGACAGTTGCAGCGGCGTGCCAGGCACGGACGGCGATGCACCGATCACACCCGCTGCCACCTGAATGTTCTGCTCGCGGATCGCGTTGACGACTTCCATCGCCGTCAGATTGCGTTGCGCGACCTTCGCGGGATCGAGCCACACGCGCATCGCGTAGTCGCCCGCGCCCCACAGCTGCACCTGCCCGACGCCCTTGATCCGCTCCAGGCGGTCCTTCACGTTGAGCAGCGCGTAGTTGCGCAGATACGTCATGTCGTAGCGGTCGTTCGGCGAGATCAAGTGCACGACCATCGTCAGCGTCGGCGAGCTCTTGATCGTCGTCACGCCGAGACGCTGCACGTCTTCCGGCAGACGCGGCAGCGCCTGATTCACGCGGTTCTGCACGAGCTGCGTCGCGAGATCGGGATTCGTGCCGAGCTTGAACGTGACCGTCAGCGTCAGATTGCCGTCGCTATTCGCCTGCGACTGCATGTACAGCATGTTCTCGACGCCGTTGATCTGCTCTTCGAGTGGCGACGCAACGGCCTCGGCGATCACCTTCGGATTCGCGCCCGGATATTGCGCGTGCACCACCACGGAAGGCGGCACCACTTCGGGGTATTCGGAGATCGGCAGCTGGAACACTGCGATCAGCCCGCCCAGCAAAATCAGGACCGATAGCACGCCAGCGAAGATCGGCCGGTCGATGAAGAATTTGGATATGTTCATGTAAAGCTCTTGATATTGGAGCGCTTACGTCTCGTGCGCATGCATCGAAGGATTGCGTGTAGGTGTGGACCGATCACGAATCCTTGCGCGCCTTCGTGCGCGGCTGCGCCTGTGCCTGCGCTTGCGGTTCGGCGTGCTTCTGCTTCGATCCGTTCAGCAGCGCCTGCTTCTCTGCCTGTGCGTCGTCTGCGACGGGCGCGCTGTTCGCGTCGCCATCGCCCATCGGCACCATGTGCGCGCGGACCTGCGCGCCCGGACGCACGCGCTGCGTGCCGTTCACGACGATGCGGTCACCCGCGTGCAAGCCACCCTTCACGACCCGCAGATTGCCCTGCAGGTCGCCAGGCTGAATCTCGCGATAGGCGACGTGATCGTCCTTATCGACGACGAACACGAACTTCTTGTCCTGGTCCGTGCCGATTGCGGCATCGTCGATCAGCAGTGCGCCGTGTGGCTCGCTGCCGCCCACTTTCACGCGCGCATACAGACCCGGCACGAGCGAGCCGTCGGTGTTGTCGAAACGCGCGCGCACACGGATCGTGCCCGACGACGTATCGAGGCGGTTATCGACCGACTGGATCGTGCCCTTGCGCGAATAGCCTGTTTCATTGGCGAGGCCGAGTTCGACGGGCACCTTGTTGTCGCCCTTCACCTGGCTGATGTACTGCAGGTACGTCTGCTCGTCGGCGTCGAACTCCGCGTAGATCGGCGAGACGGACACCAGCGTCGTCAGCGGCGCGGCGCTTGCGCCCGCGTTCACGACGTTGCCGAGCGTGATCTCCGCACGCGACACGCGGCCCGCCACGGGCGCGACGATCTTCGTATAGCCGAGATTGATCTGCGCGGTTTCGAGCGCGGCCTGCGCGGCCTTCACGTTCGCGGTCGCTTCGCGCGCGGCGTTCTGCTTCTCGTCGTAATCGCGCTTGGCAATCGCACTATCGCCGATCAACCGTTGCGCACGCTCCCAGTCGCTTTGCGTATAGCCCGCGCGCGACTGCGCGGCCGCCAGTTGCGCGGCCGCGCGATCGACTTCCGCCTGATACGGACGCGGATCGATGACGAACAGCACGTCGCCCTTCTTCACCAGCGCGCCGTCCTGGAAGTTCACGGACACGATCGTGCCCGACACGAGCGGTCGCACGTCGACCTTTTCTACCGCCTGAAGACGGCCCGAGTAGGTTTGCCAGTCGGTAATGGTTTTCTGCACAACAGTGGCGACGTCGACTTCCGGCACGATGGTCGGCGCGGCTTGCGCGGGCGCGCGTGCGTCGACGCGAATCGCGCCGAACGTGCCGAGGCCGGCAATCACAAGCACCGCTAGCGCCGCAACCGCCAGCTTCGAACGCGAGAGAGGAAAAACAGACATGACAGACTCCGGATTTAATTTAGTTAATAGAAGTTTGTTTATCGGAGTGCGCGCTCATCGAAGCGCCACTGGAAGAATCGGACCGCCTCGAGCAACGCCGCCGGATGATTGGCCAGCGCCGCGTGCGACACGCTCGGGTAGCGAACCACCTGCGTCTGCACGCCCGCATCGATCAGATTGCTTGCGTACTTCTCCGCTTCGACGTGCAGCACGTCGTTCTGCGCGGTTGCAATCAGCGTCGCGGGCAAGCCGGCGAGCCGCACCGATTCGAGCGGCGCGGCATACGGATGCATGCGCTGCGCGGCCTGCGGCAGATACGCGCGATAACACGCCGCGCATTCGCTCGCCGTGATGTCCGAGCTCAGGCGCTTCTCGTCGCCAAGACGCGTGAGGCTCGGATCGAGCATCGGTCCGAACAAAGCCTGCGCATCGATCCGCACATCCCCGCGATCGCGGCCGATGAACGCAAGGCAATTGGCGAGCGAGCCACCCGCATCGTGGCCCGCTACGCCGATTTTTTTCGTGTTGCCGCCGAACGCCCGTGCGCGTGTCTGCACCCACAGCGCGGCGCGGTGCGCATCTTCGGGCGCAGCAGGAAACGGAAACTGCGGCGCGAGCGAATAGCCGACGGACACGACGAGTGCCGGCGTGTGCTGCGCGAAATAGCGTGCGGCGTAATCGGCTTCCTCGATCGAGCCGCGCACGAAACCACCGCCGTGAAAATAGAGCAGGATCGGCAGACCGCTTTTCGCGGCGGCTCGCCGGTAAAGGCGCAATGTGATGTCCTGCGCGTACCCTTCGATGCGCACGTCGGTGACGTCGAGCGACGCGGCGTTTTCGCCGAGGCTCGCGCCGGACGGAACAAAGGTGTGACGCGGGTTGAATGCATCCATGTCGGAACAGCGCAATGCGCGAAGCTATCGAATGGTGCGAATTGTGGGACCAGCAGACTTCCAAATAAATGCCTATAATCCGGCAACACAATTCGGTGCACCTGAACAATCGAATGACTTTATTCGGCGCCTTAGCCAATCGTTAAATGGCTGATGCGGCTGCTTCACCAGTGCTCCGGCTCTTTCGGAGGTTTGCAATGGACCGACTCCAGGCCATGCAAGTGTTCACCCGGGTCGTCGACACCAACAGCTTCACCCGGGCTGCGGAAACGCTCGATCTACCCCGCGCTTCCGTCACGACGATCATCCAGAATCTCGAAGCGTTTCTCGGCACGCGCCTCTTGCATCGCACGACACGCCGTCTGTCGCTGACGCCCGACGGCGCTGCGTACTACGAGCGTTGCGTGCGCATTCTCGCGGACGTCGAAGAGACGGAACAGAGTTTCCAGAGCGGCAACAAGAAGCCGAATGGGAAGCTGCGCGTCGACATGCCGGGATCGATCGGGCGACTGCTCGTGATCCCCGCGCTGTGCGAATTCCACACGAAGTACCCGGATATCGATCTGCAGCTCGGCTTGTCCGACCGCCCGGTCGATCTGTTGCAGGAAGGTGTGGATTGCGTGGTGCGGGTCGGCGCGCTGCAGGATTCGTCATTGGTCGCACGCAGAATAGGGTTATTCGAAGGCGTGACGTGCGGGGCGCCCGCGTATATCGAACGCGCGGGTATTCCTCAGACGCTCGACGATCTCGAGCAGCACAAGGCCGTCAATTACTTCTCGAGCCGCACCGGCCGGATTATGGACTGGTCGTTTCTCGTCGACGGCAAGGAAGTCGAGGTGAAAATGAAGGGCGTGGTGTCCGTCAACGACGCGGATGCCTACGTGACGTGTGGCCTCGAAGGCTTTGGCCTGATCCAGCCGCCGCTCTTCATGGTGCTGCCGCATCTGCGTTCGGGCCAGCTCGTCGAAGTGCTGCCCGACCTGAAACCGCTGCCAATGCCTATTTCGGCGGTGTATCCGCATAGCCGGCATCTGTCGTCGAAAGTGCGTGTGTTCGTCGACTGGATTGCAGAGATATTCGATCGCTGCCCGCTGCTGAGCGGCCGCGCAAGCCTCGACAAGACCTGCACGCAACGCACGTTCGAGCAGAAAGAGACGGCGCCGGAATTCAAAACGCCCGTCATGACGGAGTGGGTCGCGTAGGCCGCCAGGCCTTTATTTAAGGGACGATCGCGGCATCGCGCCGCGATTGTTCTGAAATTGCGACAATTCATTTCATGAAAGCCGGGTTTATCGCCCGCGCGTCAAAGCCTACATTTCACCCTGTCGCAACGCCGGACCATATCGGCGTAGCAAATGAATCTGAATCGACAGGAGTGAATCATGAAGCGCAATCTGCTGGCAGGTCTTGCTCTCTCGCTGCTCGTCAGCGCACCGGCATTTGCCGGCGGTGGCGGTGGCATCGGCCGCGCAGGATCGTACAACGATCAATGGTGGCAACACTCGGCTAGCGCATCGGCACCGAAGTCTCGCGCAGAAGTGCGCGCGGAAGTGACCGACGCGTATCGCGACGGCACGCTGCCTTCGCTGAACAAGACCTCGTACCCCGAACAAGGCCTGATCGGCCGCACGCAAGCCGAGCGCCTCGAAGCGCAAAGCGACGGCAGCGTGCGCGTCGCGCGCGGCCAGTAACGGTTATTTTATTTTGATCGCAGGAGTCAAACATGAGCCCATCGGAACTCGATGACTGGGCCTCGGACATTCCCGTCTGGACGCCCTATCGCTCGCACTAAGTGCGCGCCAGAAGATAGCGAAGTGTGTGTACTGCGCTCAATCGCATGAAAGCGATTGAGCGCTTTGCATGGGTGCGGATTTAACGTTCTGCTCTACGCAATTAGCGTTGTGGCACGCCGTTGCGCCATTCGCCCCAATGCGAAACGATGTCCTGAACGAGTGGATTGCCCGCGCGGTAGAGGTTCTCGAGCGCGATACTGAATCCGCCTTGCGCGGCGTAATTGAGCAGGTTGTCGGCGCTCGTCTGTCCATCATAAGGGCGATCGAAATCCGAACCCGCGCGCAATACCGCAACGCGATTCAAATCGACGCGGTGCACGCTGGCGGCACGCTTCAACGCTTCATAGGTTGAATTGTCTTCCTGTTGTGTCGTGCAGTAGACGCCCTTGTTGTCGGTGAGAATCTTCGTCCAGTCGCGCGCGCGTTCGCCCAGCTTCGTACCGGACCACCATGTATCGCCTGCTAGCGTGTCGCACTGAATCACGGTGGGCGGACGATTGGCGGGCGCATAGCTGTATTTGGCGCGCGCGTTTTGTGCATCCATGTTGTCGGCCAACACCACGTGACGCGACAACGCAAAAGCCGTATCGGCAAGACGTGTATTTAGCTGGAACACTTCCGTGCGGTAATCGAGCGGCGGTTTCTCCGAAGGGCTTTTCGTATTGATGCCGAGATAGCCCGTGCTCCAGCCCGGCGGAATTTCGCGTCCGTCGATTTCCCACTGAATACCGAAGTCGACAAGGTACTTGGCCCACGCAGCGGAGCCGACCGTCCCTTGAATCGGATCGATGCCCGCAATGCCCGCCACCATGAAGTACGTGTGCCGCAAATCGAAACGCGACGAAAACGCGAGCGCCATGGTCGACGCGGCGGCATTCGTGTGGCCCATGCCCGTCGTCATCACGCAGATGTCCTGCCGGTTGCAATGGATGTTCGGATAATCCGGCGAGAGACCCGCGACAGGAATGTCCTGCCAGGGCCCGAGCTTATCGAGCCATACCTGTCCTTCCGGCCCGAACATCGAAATGATCATCACCTTGACGGGCCGGCCGTGCGATTCGCCGTTGCCTTGCGCGAAGTTGTCGTCCTGCGCATTCGCCAATGGCGAGATTGCCGTGCATGCCGCCAGTGCCAGAGCCGTCAATGCGCCTACCGTGCGAGTTACCATGACAAGTCCTTTCTTTAAACTCGTTAAAGGATGGGGAATGGAATGCATGCCCTCGCGTAACAGGGCGGAGCTAAGTATAGGCGGCGTCGAATTGTTTTCCATTAGCTAATTCCACTTGTCATTTCGAATAGCTGATTCGCATAAATCGAAAAAGCACTGCAATACGAAAAGCGTGCGCCAGAAACGACAAAGGCCCGCGAGCGTTGCATCGAGTGCATCATTCGCGGGCCTTTGAATCCGGTATCGACGCTTAGTCGAGCGACGCTTCCGTCCTCACTCTCGGTATATCCGGCTCGAAAAACACCCAGCGCACTTGCGGAAATGTCGCCTGCAAATCGGCTTCGACGATATTGATCGCGTCGACCATTGCGCGGCCGCTTTCATAATCGATCATTTCGGCCTGCACCGCGACGACCACATGTCGGCCCCATTGCAGCGTGATCAGATTGATGATGCTGCGTATCTCTTTACGCGTGTGCAAGTACGCTTCGATTGCGCGCCGCACTTCCGGGCTCGCAGACTCGCCGATGATCATCGACTTGACTTCTCGCGCAACCAGATACGCGATCACCATCAGCAACACACCGACACCGATCGAACCCCACGCATCGAACATGGGATTGCCCGTGATCATCGTCATCAGCACGGCGACGAAGGCAATCGCCAGACCGAGCAGCGCGGCCACGTCTTCGCCCGTGACGACGAGCAATTCCGATTCGCGCGTTTCGCGAAACCATCGCCACATCGACTTGTCGGGATTGGTCTTGCGGATTTCCCGGATCGCGCCCATCAGCGAAAAGGTTTCGAGCACCACCGAAATGCCAAGCACGGCGAGCGCGATATACGCATGCGACAACGGCTCATGCGCCATCAGACGATGCACGCCCTCATAAACGGAAAACACGCCGCCGACGAAAAACAGCAGCAGCGCGACGACCAGCGAATAGAAATAGATTGCGCGCCCCGCGCCGAGCGGATGCAACGGGCTCGCGGGACGGCGCGCCTGTTTGAGGCCGAACAGCAGCAATATCTGGTTGCCGCAATCGGCCGTCGAGTGAATGGCCTCGGCGAACATCGACCCTGAGCCCGTGAAAGCAGCAGCGGCGAACTTGCAAACCGCGATGCCGAGGTTCGCCGCCAGCGCGTAAAAAATGGCCTTAGGTGATTCTTCTTTCATAGGCTCTTCGAGTTGTCGTGATGCGATTGGAGTGAGAAAGAATCAAACGACTTCGACGCGCGGCGCGCCATCGTGCAACTCGCCGATCACCACGGCGCGATCGAAGCCGTCCGCGCGAAAGATCGCGAGCACGTCGTCGACGGCAGCAGGTGCGCACGACACCAGCAGCCCGCCCGACGTCTGCGGATCGGTCAGCAACGCGCGTGCCGTGTCGGGCAGCGAATCCGCCAGACGCACGTCGTCGCCATACGATGCCCAGTTACGGCCCGACGCACCCGTGACGACCCCCGCCGCCGCGAACGCATCGACGCCTGCAATCCAGGGCAGATCCGCGTAACGCACACGCGCGGTCAGTTGCGCGCCGCGCGCGAGTTCGAGCGTATGGCCGAGCAGGCCGAAGCCCGTCACGTCCGTCATCGCGTGCACGCCTTCGAGTGTGGCCAGTTCGGTGCCCGGGCGGTTGAGCTTCGTGGTAGCCGCGATCATCGCCGCGTAGCCCGCCGCGTCGAGTTGATTCTTCTTGAGCGCCGCCGACAGCACGCCGACGCCGAGCGGCTTGCCGAGCACGAGCACATCGCCCGCCTGCGCAGACGCGTTGCGCTTCACGCGTTTCGGATGCACGACGCCGATTGCGGCCAGACCGTAGATCGGCTCGACGGAGTCGATCGAATGGCCGCCCGCGACGGGAATGCCCGCCTGCGTGCACACGTCCTCGCCGCCGCGCAGCACGGCCGCGATCACGTCGTGCGGCAATACGTTGATGGGCATGCCGACCAGCGCGAGCGCGAGAATCGGCTTGCCGCCCATCGCATAGACATCGGACAGCGCGTTGGTCGCGGCGATGCGGCCGAAGTCGTAAGGATCGTCGACGATCGGCATGAAGAAGTCGGTCGTGGCGATGATCGCCTGCTCGTCGTTCAGCCGATACACGGCAGCGTCATCCGCGGTTTCCGTACCGACCAGCAGGTCCGGAAACAACGGCATTGGCACGCTGCGTTTCAAAAGATCGGACAGCACGCCCGGCGCGATCTTGCAGCCGCAGCCGCCGCCATGCGAGAGGCTGGTGAGTCGTGGGACATTGGAACTGACAGCGGATTCGCTCATGATAGTGATGTGACAGAGGGTCGATAACGGCTATTATCCGGCAATCCACGCAAGCGCTGTCGAACAGGTTCACGCAAAGAGAAACGCGCCGTCGTTCGCATCACGACGGCGCGTTCCGTTGGAGAAAGGTGTGCGCGTTTAGCGGCGTTCGAGCGTCGCCATCTCCCGAACGATCACGAGCAGCATCGACAGGGTTGCGCCGCCCGCCGCGCGCAAATCCGTCAACAGTTGCGCGTAGCGCGCCAGCGCGTCCTCGCGTTTGGCGCGCCACGCTTCGACGACGCCTTCCGCAGTCGTCGCCTCGGGCGCTTCCGTGAGCGCGCTCGTCGTCAGCACGCGCTTGAGCCGCGCGAGTTCGGCGAGCGCAGCGGCCCGCGCCATCACGTCCCAATGCGTCGACGTCGGCAGCGCCTCGGCCCGTTCGCCGATCCAGCCGTAGTTCAGTTGCGTGCCCAACGCGAAGTACACGCCTGCGACGAGTTCGAGCCCGCGCTCGGTCGTCGCCGACACTTCCGCGATATCGAGTAGGGCAGCCGGTATGTCGCCGCTCGCGACGCGCACCGCCAGTTCGCTGTCGACGCCCGCATCCACCAGCACGCGCTGCCGCTCGGACAAGGCTTCGAGTTCCGCGCCGGGCAACAGCATCGGCAATTGCGGTGCGAGCCGCTGCGCAGCGTCGCGACAGCGCGCAATCAGGTCCGTCACGCCGCCGTCCTTCACTTCGCCCGATTGCAGATGCCGCAGGAACCACAACGCGGCGCGCTCCAGCAGCTTCGTGATCTCGACGAACATGCGCGCCTGCACGTCGTCCGCGACGCGGTTGTCGAGCGCGTCGATGTTGCGCCACACTTCGTTCAGATCGAACACGTCGCGCGCAATCATGCACGCGCGCACGATGTCGCCGGGCTTCCCGTCGGTCTCTTCCATCATCCGGTGCACGAACGCACAGCCGACACGATTCACCAGCGCATTGGTCAAATGCGTCGCCAGAATCTCGCGGCGCAGCGGATGATGATGCATCGGCTCGCTGAAGCGCTGACGCAGCGGCTTCGGGAAGTACTCGGTCAACATGCCCGCCACCAGCGCATCTTCCGGCACATCGGTTTCGAGCAACGCATCGTAGAGCCACATCTTGCTGTACGCGAGCAGCACCGCGCGCTCGGGTGAAGTCAAACCCTGTTTTGCGGCAAGACGTTCGTTGATCTCGTCTTCGGATGGGAGAAATTCGATCACGCGATTCAAGCGGCCCGCGCGTTCGAGATAACGCATCATGCGCATTTCGGCGTCGAACAGTTCGGCCGCATAGCGGCCTGCAATCGACAACGCCTGCGTTTGATAATAGTTGTCCTGCAATACGAGCAGGCCCACTTCCTCGGTCATTTCCGCGAGCAAGGCATTACGCTGCTTCTCGGTCATCTCGCCATCCGCGACGACGAGGCCGAGCAGAATCTTGATGTTCACTTCGTGGTCCGAGCAGTCGACGCCCGCGGAATTGTCGATTGCATCGGTATTCAGGCGGCCGCCGCGTTGCGCGAATTCGATGCGCCCGAGTTGCGTGAGGCCCAGATTGCCGCCTTCCGCGACCACCTTGCAGCGCAGATCGCAGCCGTTCACGCGCACTGCGTCGCTGGCCTTGTCGCCGACCTGCGCATGCGTTTCGCGGCTCGCCTTCACATAGGTGCCGATACCGCCGTTGTACAGCAGATCGACGGGCGCCTGAAGAATGGCGCGCACCAGTTCCGAGGGTGCGAGCGCGGCGGCCGTGATGCCGAGCATCGATTGCACGGCCTGCGAAAGCGGGATCGTCTTCGCGGTACGCGCGAACACGCCGCCGCCTTGCGAGATCAGTGCAGGGTCGTAGTCGGCCCAGCTCGAACGGTCAAGATTGAAGAGCCGCTGACGCTCGGCAAAGCTCGTCGTGGGATCGGGATTCGGGTCGAGGAACACATGCCGGTGATCGAACGCAGCGATCAGGCGAATATGCTGCGACAGCAGCATGCCGTTGCCGAACACGTCGCCCGACATGTCGCCGACGCCGACCGCGGTGAAGTCCATCGACTGCGTATCGACGCCCATTTCGCGGAAGTGGCGCTTTACCGATTCCCACGCGCCGCGCGCGGTGATGCCCATTTTCTTGTGGTCGTAGCCGACCGAGCCGCCCGATGCAAACGCGTCGTCGAGCCAGAAGCCATATTCCTGCGAAATCGCGTTCGCGTAGTCGGAGAACGTGGCCGTGCCTTTGTCGGCGGCGACCACGAGATAGGGATCGTCGGGGTCATGCCGTACGACGTCGGGCGGCGGCACGATCTGGCCGCCCACGCGGTTGTCGGTGAGATCGAGCAGCCCGCGCAGGAACGTCTGATAGCACGCGACGCCTTCGCGCATCCACGATTCGCGATCGGTCGGCGGCGGCGGATTCTTCACGACGAAACCGCCCTTCGATCCCACCGGCACGATCACGACGTTCTTCACCATCTGCGCCTTCATGAGGCCGAGCACTTCCGTGCGGAAATCCTCGCGACGGTCGGACCAGCGCAAGCCGCCGCGCGCGACACGCCCGCCGCGCAGATGCACGCCTTCGACACGCGGCGAATACACCCAGATCTCGAACATCGGCTTCGGCTCGGGCAGGCCCGGCACTTTTGCAGGATCGAACTTGAACGACAGATAAGGCTTCGGCTTGCCGCTCTCGTCGCGCCGGTAGTAGTTCGTGCGCTGCGTCGCGTTGATCACGCCGAGGAACTGGCGCAAGATGCGGTCTTCGTCGAGATTCGGCACTTCGTCGAGCGCGCCTTCGATCGTCTTCAACAGCCGTTCGACGCGCGTCTCGCGCGTCGTGGCAGGCGCCGGATCGGACCGCGCAATGAACAGTTCGACGAGCATGCGCGCGATGGCGGGATTGCCCGTCAAGGCACGCTCGATATACGCGTCGCTAAATGTGGAGCCCACCTGGCGCAGATACTTCGCGTAGGCCCGCAAGATGATCACTTCGCGCGCACTCAGTTGTGCGCGCAGCACGAGGCGGTTGAAGTTGTCGTCTTCGATATCGCCTGTCCAGACACGCTCGAACGCATCTTCGAACAGGCCCTTCACACGCTCGATGTCGAACTCGGTGTCGTCGGCCAGTTCGAGTCCGAAGTCATGAATCCATGCGGGCGCAGCACCCGGCGCTTCGATCAGGTAAGGCCGCTCTTCGTCGACGCGCACACCCAGATGTTCGAGCATCGGCAGACTGCGCGACAGCGCGATCGGATCGCCCACGCGGTACACCTTGAAGCGGAACGCGCGCGGCCCCGCTTCGATGGGCCGGTATAGGTTCATCGCGATCTGCTCGGTGCCCTGCACGCGCTCGATCAGTTCGATATCGCGCACCGCCGTGCGCGCCGGATAGTCGTCGCGATAACCGGCTGGAAACGAATCCGCATAGTGCTGCAACAGGCGGTTGCCCTGCTCTTCACCGAACGCGTCGAGCAAGGCATCGGCAAGATCGTCCTGCCAGCGGCGCGACACCTGAATGAGCCGCTGTTCGAGTTCGCGCGTATCGACATCCGTCATCGCGCCCGGCTCCGCGTGCACGACGAAATGAATGCGCGCGAGCGTCGACTCGGACAGCAGCGGCGTGAACTCGACGTTCGTGCCGTTGAACGCGCTCATCAGCAGCCTGGCGATGCGCCGGCGCAAGTCGGTGTTGTATTTGTCGCGCGGCACGAAGGCGAGGCACGATACGAAACGGTCGAAGCGGTCGCGCCGCACGAACATCCGCGTGCGCTGATGTTCCTGCAAGCGCAGCACGCCCATGGCCGTGTCGTAGAGTTCGTTCTCGTCAGCCTGGAAGAGTTCATCGCGTGGATACGTTTCCAGCACCGTCACCAGTGATTTGCCGAGATGTCCCTTCGGCAGAAAACCCGCGCGCCGCACGATGTTCGCGCATTTGCGGCGCACGATCGGAATTTCCGTAGCCGATGCCGTATAAGCCGTCGAGGTATACAGCCCGATAAACCGCCGCTCGCCGTTGATCTTGCCGTCCGGCCCGACGAGCTTCACGCCGACATAGTCGAGATAGCCGGGGCGGTGCACCGTCGCGCGCGAATTGGCCTTGGTCAGAAAGATCGGCGTCGCGCCCGCGATGATATCGGCGGCGGCGGCCGGCAACGGTGTCACCTCCGACGCGCCCTGAGGCCGCAACGATTCGCGCAGGATGCCGAAGCCCGAGCCCGGCACGCCGCGCAAACCGTACTGGCCGTTATGCGTGACGAGTTCGTAATCGCGCTGGCCGAGAAACGTGAAGTGATCCGCGACCATCCACTCGACGAACGCACGCGCTTCGACGCCTTCCGGGCTCGTCTCGCGCGCGGCCATGTCGCGGATCGTCGTGCGCGCTATCTCCACGATCTTCGGCCAGTCTTCGACGGCCGCGCGCACATCGCCGAGCACCTTCGCAATCTCGTTGCGCAATGCGTCGAGCTTCGCGGCATCGCCGCAGCGGTCCACTTCGAAGTGAATGAACGATGCGAGTTGTGATTGGCCATCGTCGCTCGACGCGCCGCCGGGCGCGATGCGCTCGATGCCGCCGTCCTTGCCGCGCCATATGCGAAATACGGGGTGCAACACGGAGTGCAGCGACAGGCCGAGACGGTTCACGGCCATTGAAACCGAGTCCACCAGGAACGGCATGTCGTCGTTGACGATCTCGATGACGGTGTGATCGGAATGCCAGCCGTGCTGTTCGAGAATCGGGTTGTAGACGCGCAAACGTTCGCTGCCCGGCACGAAGCGTTGCGCTGTTTGCCAGTGCGCCATCGCGGCGCCGTAGAGATCGGCGATGCCGCGGCTTTGCAGATCGTCGGCGTCGGCGAAATCGTAGTAGTGACGCAGGAATGGCTCGACGGCTGCGAAGGCGGGCTCGGGCAATCGTCCTCGCGCGAATTCGACGACATCGTTGAGCAGATGAGCAACGGCTTCTTCGTTCTTCGCTTGCATGACGTCCTCCGCGACGGGCGACAATCGATTGCATAGACTGAAGCGCATTATGCACCCGTTGCGCAGAAACGGATTGTGCATGCGCACATCGCGCATGCTTGCTCGCGGCTGTGACAGAAGCGTGTCGATTGAAAACACCGATAGCGGGTCAAGCGCTTCGACTCCGCATAAAAAACGCTTCGTACTGTGGGCTAACCATCATAGGTCAGGGTTCTTCTTATTAGCTTATGTAGCACGAATGCGTTAGGCTTTTATGGTCCGCAATAAAGCCATAGACGATCATTTTTTTAAAAGGCTTTATTGCGGATGCATGAACACAAGTTGGAAATAGATACCAATAGCGAATCACGGTTTCAATACCGATTCATTCGCGAGCATGGAGACACTCTTGAGTCGCGCAAAGCGGTCTTACGAAGGGGTAGCTTCATGCCCAGCACAACGACTCGACGTGTCGATGCCGCTGGCCTGTTGTCGAGGTGTACCGGGGTAGAACCTGCAAGCCTGACATGGAGAACAGACCCATGAAGCGCGAGCCATTTCGACATGTGCGGACGATCAGTTACGCAACGATGCTTCTCTTTTACGTTGAAGCCCATGCGCAATCGCTTCAAGATCAAACCGCACAGGAAAATATCGCAACCCTTCGCCAGGAACTGAACAACCGTATCAAGGAACTCGATGCATTAAAACGTAAAATCGCGGAAGAAGAAGCGCAATTCCAGCAATTGAGCAAAGCACTCGATTCACGCATGCTCGAAACGACGCGCGGCACGGGCCAACCCGGCTCCGGCGCAGCGCCCGCAACGGGCATCGCGCAGAACGCGGCAGCAGGCGGCAATGCAGACGCAGCGCCCAATGCCGCCGACGCCGCAGCCGCAGGCGCAACGGCAGGCGCCGCGACGGGCGCAGCACCGGCGCCTGTGATCAACATGGCGCAAAACGGAGGCGGCGAGCAACAGGTCCAGCCTGTCGGCCAGGCACCCATCCCCGACACCGCGCCGCCCGCCGTCGCACCGATCTTCGATCAGCCCGGCGTGCTCACGCCGAAGAACAAGTTCGTGATCGAGCCTTCGTTCCAGTTCGGCTATTCGTCGTCGGACCGTGTCGCGCTGGTCGGCTACACGATCATTCCGGCCTTGCTGATCGGCCTGATCGACGTGCGTGAGATCAAGTCGAACGTGCTGACGGGCGGCCTCGCCGCGCGTTACGGCATCACCAACCGGATGGAAGTCGAAGTGCGCGTACCGTATGTCTATTCGACCAACGACACCGTGAGCCGCGAAATCTTCACGGGTTCCGCGCAGGACAACGTCTTCAATAGCAGCGGCCACGGCATCGGCGACGTCGAAATGACGTTGCGCTACCAGTTGAACGAAGGCGGCCCGGACAAGTTCTATTACATCGGCTGGCTGCGCTTCAAGACGGCCACAGGCAAGAGCCCCTTCGATGTCGTCACCGATTGCGTGACGCGCTGCATCGGCAATACGACGGGTACGGGCTTGCCGCTCGAACAGCCGACGGGCACCGGTTTCTATGCGATCCAGCCTGGCCTCACATGGTTGTTCCCGAGCGACCCGGTCGTATTCTTCGGCAACTTCAGCTATTTGCACAGCTTTGGCCGCAGCGATCTGAGCCTGCACATCCTGAACGGCGAGACCGATTTCGTTGGCAAGATCCAGCCCGGCGATATCTATGGCTTCAATGTCGGCATGGGCCTCGCGTTGAACGAAAAGGCTTCGTTCAGTATCGGCTATGACCAGAGCATCGTGCTGCCGACCAAGCAGAACGGGTCGACCGTTCCGGGCTCGGTGCGCGTGATACTCGGCACGCTGCTCGTCGGCTATTCGTACCGCCTCACGCCGAAGACGACGCTCAACTTCTCGCTCGGCGCCGGCCTCACGCGCGACACGCCGGATCTCACGCTGACTTTCCGCATGCCGATCCAGTTCTAACCTGGTTCGCTCGCAACGCCTCTATCGAAACAAAAACTCGCGACGCCTCCCCAGCGTCGCGAGCTTCTTTTTTCAGGCTTCTACCTGGGCCTCACCGAATTCATCAATGCGTTGTTCAATGTTGCACCCAGATTCATGTTCTTGAAAAAGCCCAATGAATTGACCGATGCGTTGATCGTCGTCAGCGCCTGAATGTTCTGGTTGCTGAGCGTGTTCTGGATCACCGCGCCGGACAAGCCCTGCACGGAGCCCTGCTGCGCGACATTGCCGCCACCGTTTTGCAGCAGCGACCCGATGTTTGCCGAAGCGAGCGCTTGCGCCTGCTGCGTCGTCATGTTGCTCAGGTCGGGAATGTTGAAGCTGGTCTGCGTGACGAGATTGCCATTCACGACTGCCATCCTCGACACACCGAACGAGACCTTCAGGCCGTTAGCCACATCGAAGCCGCCGCGCATCGTATCGAGTTTTTCTTCGCTGACGGCGACGGTCGTTTTCGACGACCAGTTCGGATCTTCTGTGTCCGCTCGCGCTTTGACTTCGTGGTCGCGGTCGGGGGGCGTGGGGTTGCGCGACGCCTGAGGCACGGCGATGGGCGCCGCGTAGGAAAGCGGCGCTTTGACCTGTGGCTGCGCGGACAACGCAACGCGATCAGTGAGCTGCGGTTGATCGGCTGTTTGCGCCGATGTATTTGTCGAGGCCATCGGATCGTCGTGCACGCTCGTTGCCGTCTGCGAAGCAGGCACGGCAATCGGCCTCGCATACGAAACGGGCGGCTTGACGATCACGCGTTCATTCGCAGCAGGCGCTTCATGCGCGGGCGACACGGGGGGCGGTGTCGGCGTTGCATCGAGAGCCGGCTGTTCATGCCGCATCAATTGCGCTTGCGCGCGTTCTTCTACTTGCTGTGCGCGCGGCGCTTCAGCCTTTGCGGCCTTGTCAGTGAGTTCACCTTTGCGCGCGGGTACCGCGATCGGTGCCGCATACGACACCGGAAGCGGTTTCACCGGCGCTTCGGCTTCCTGCGCGAGCACATCGTTTTCATTCGAAGACGAAGAAGGCATCGACGAAGGATCGACTGCATACAGCGCTTCGTTGACGACGGCTTCGTTGGTTACGCGGCTCGCTTCGTCAGCAGCTTCTCGACGCGGCGTCGCCACGGCAATCGGCGCCGCGTACGACACGGGCACGTAACGCATGCCGTCAGCGTCGCCATCGTCGGAAAACGTCTGCGGCTTTTGCGCCGAGAAGGCATCGACGACAGCCTGCGTAATGGCATCCGTCGCATCCGCGGATGGCGCGGCATCGCGCGATACCAGCGGCTCAGCCGCAGCAGGCGCGTCCTGTTCGAACGCATGCGCGCCGAACGTCACCATCGAGCCACACACCATCGTGGCAATGCCGGCGAGTTTTCGGGTCCCGGTTCTCATGATGGCCCTCAGAAGTCACTCGCGCCGTGCTTCGGCATGACGGTGAAGAACAGACCATCGCGATTGACGCCCGTATAGAGCGGCGCGGGCGGCGCGACTCGCCAGTCGACGGGATCGTTGAAGATCCCAACGCCAGGTTTGTTATGAATGACGAACAGGACCTGGTCTTCCCATTTCGCCTCGAAGCTCTTCAACGGCACGGGACGTGTGCCCGTTGCGGGATCGCCGATCAGCACGCGGTCGTTCTTCAGCCCTTTCACCACGACGAAATGGTGATAGCCGCTTTCGCTGATGAGCACGATCGCGGGCGTGTTCGTTTCGACGAGCTTTTGCAGCGGCAGCTCATAACCGTCCGCGATGAACCCGCGCCGCTCGAGAAAGCGCTTGATATCGAGCAACGAAAAACCCTCGGTGCGGATCTTCGCCTGATCGCCGTTCTCGAACATCTCCTGAAACGCGGTCTGCTCGCTCACCGGATAGTTGTATTGAAACGTGAGCAGCGTCGCCACGGCAGCGGACCCGCAACTGAAGTCGAACTGCTGCTTGATGGTGCGCTTGAAGCGAGCCTCTTTCAGGCTCGTCACGTGCATCGCATAACCGGCACCCGACGATTCGTAGATCGTGATGGGGTCGGCGCGCGCCGGGCTTGTCGCCGTCAACGCGCATGCGAGCAGGCACACGGCTCCCTGAAGTTTCATCGCTCATTCCCCGAAGCGCACGTTGACGATCGTCGCGTTCTGGATCAGCACGTTCGCGCCCGTGTTCTGTATCACGGTAGGCAAACCGCTCGCGTTCGAGAACGAACCGCCCGAGATCATGTTCGATCCCGTGTCCACGTTGCGCGCAGTATTGTTCGCGACCGTGCCGCGCAGGTTCATGTCGTTGAAGACGGCTTCGCCGCCGCGATGCGCATCGAGCTGCTCGGCCGACATCGCGACACCGAAGGTCGCGTCGGCAGTGGGCGCCCGCGGCTGGGATGCGGCAGTTGTCTGCGTCTTCTGCGCACTCACCTGCTGGGCGGCCGACACAACGGGGGCGATCGACGTATCCGCTTGCACGGGAGAACGCAGTTCGCCGGCAAAAACATAGGCTGCAAAGCAAGGCAGTCCGATGACGACAGGCAGTACCACCTTCGCAATGCGTTTGAACGCCTGCATGGTTGTCTCCTGGTGCTTCGCCGATCCGTGCTGCAACGGCCTCGCGGCGCGCGCGGCAACGTCCTGCGAAGTGCAATTTGTGCGCCCTTCGCCCGGCGCGCCTTCCCCGTGCGCCGCAACGATGGAACAGGAGCCGTGGGGCGCGAACGCCCCACGGCACATCACACAACGACTTGTCGACGCTAACTGTCCTTCCGGTCAGTTAGCGGCCGACAGCCAGGTTTGCCTGCACAGTGACAGCCTGCTGTACGAGCGACGCCATGCCGCTGTTCTGGTTCAGCACCATCACGCCTGCTGCCGACTGAGCCGCGCTCGCCATGCTGTTCGACATGTCGAATGAGCCCGTCGTCATCGTGACGGTTCCGCCAGCGCCGCCTGCACCGCCTGCGCCACCCGTGCCTGCTGCACCGGCTCCAGCCGTAGCCGTCGCCGCGCCGCCTGCACCGCCTGCTGCACCCGCACCGCCTGTTGCCGCGCCGCCATTGCCGGCCGTCGACGTCGCTGCGCCGCCGTTACCCGCTGTGGCCGTTGCCGCGCCGCCAGCACCTGCCGTCGACGTCGCTGCGCCGCCGCTGCCCGTCGCTGCGCCGCCCGAGGCCGTTGCTGCGCCGCCCGTCGCGGTCGCCGCGCCTGCCGTGGCTGCGCCGCCCGTGCCGCTACCCGAAGCGGTTGCCGTGCCGCTGCCCGAGCCGCTGCCCGAACCCGACGCTGCGCCGCTGTTCGAGCTGGCCGTGCCGCCGCCACCGCCCGCGCGTGAGGACAGATCGCCGCTGCCGGCTGCGCCAAGGCCGATACCGGCTCCAGCGCCCAGTGCCGCGCCCTTGCCGCTGCCGTTGCCGCCATAGGCAAGCGTGCCTGCTGCTGCGCCGCCGCCCTTCGCGCCAGCGTCGCCGCCGCTCGCATAGCCCTTGCCGCCGGATGCCTTCGACCAGCCACCGTCGCCGCCCGACGCCTTCGCGTAGCCGCCGTCGCCACCCGATGCCTTCGACCAGCCGCCGTCGCCGGCAATGGCGCGACCGCCGTTGCCGCCGTCGCCGCCATAGCCACCGGCAGCGCCGGCGCTTCCGCCTTTGCCGCCGATGCCACGTGCGCCGTCGCCGCCCTTGCCGCCATTGACGTTGCCGTAGTTGGTCGCGACATTGCCGATGCCGTTGACCCGGACATGGCTCACGGTGCCGTCAAGCTTGCTGACGGCCACGGACGTCGTGTTGTTCCACGAGTCCTGCGCGACCTTCGAGTGTCCCGTCACTTCATTGACGTTGTTGCCCGTCGTGCTGCCCTGGGCCGACGACGCCGAGTTCGACAGGGAGTTGTCGCCGCTGCCCGACTTCTGGTTGCACGAGTAGTCGCCATTCGCGCAGGGGTTGGCCATCGCATAGCCGCTAAAGCCCAGCGCGACGATGGCTGCTGATGCCAAAAGTGTCTTACGCATGAAAGCCTCCTATCGGATTAGCGGCCCACGCTCAGGTTTGCCTGAACGGTGACGGCCTGTTGCACCAGCGAAGCCATGCCGCTGTTCTGGTTCGCGACAAGGATGCCCGCTGCCGACTGAGCGACGCTCGTCATGGTGTTGGCCATGCTGAAGTCACCCGTGCCGACCGAGATCGCGCCGCCCGCGCCGCCTGCCGCGCCTGCGCCGCCCGTGCCCGCGCCGCCGGCCGCTGCCGTCGCCGTGGCTGCTGCGCCTGCACCGCCTGCACCGCCTGCGCCGCCCGTGGCATTGCCGCCGTTACCGGCCGTCGAGCCTGCCGTGCCGCCTGCGCCCGCCGTCGCCGTCGCTGCGCCGCCCGCACCTGCCGTCGACGTCGCTGCGCCGCCTGTGCCTGTGCCTGCGCCGCCCGTGCCCGTGCCGGTTCCAGCCGTCGCTGTGGCTGCGCCAGCCGTGCCTGCGCCGCCCGCGCCCGTACCCGTGCCCGAACCGCTCGCCGTGCCGCTGCCCGAAGCCGTGCTGGTCGCTGCACCGCTCGACGAGCTCGCGCTACCGCCACCGCCATTGGCCTTCGAGTGCACGTCGCCGCTGCCCGCGAGTGCCGCGCCCGCACCGAGCGCGAGACCTGCGCCCTTGCCTGAGCCGTGTCCGTCGCCGCCTGCCGCTGCCGATCCAGCGAGCGAGCTGCCGCCCTTGGCCCATGCGTCGCCGCCGCTGCCGGAGCCCTTGCCGCCGGATGCCCTGGCGTTGCCGCCGTCGCCGGCATAGGACCTGGCGTTGCCGCCATCGCCAGCCGATGCTCTGGAGTTGCCGCCGTCGCCGGCTACGGCCTTGCCGCCATTGCCGCCGTAGCCGCCGTCGCCGCCGATCGCCAATGCGCTGCCGCCCTTGCCGCCGATGCCTTTCGCGCCGCTGCCGCCGCGTCCGCCGTTCGCATTGCCGTCGTTATAGGCATGGTTGCCAATGCCATAAACGCTGACGCCCGATACGGAACCGGACAGTCGGCTTGCTGCGACGATCTTGGTGCTGTTGAACGAGTCTTGCGCGACCTTCGCACCCGTCGTAATTTCATTTGCGTTGTTGCCCGTGGTGCTGGTTTGGCCGGACGTCGCCGAGTTTGTCGATGTGTTGCTCCCGCTGTATGACTTCTGGTTGCAGGATGAATCGCTATCACTGCATGGGTTTGCCATTGCGTAACCGCTGCAGCCCAAGGCGATGACTGCTGCGGACGCCAATAGAGTTTTGCGCATGGAATCCTCCTGGAGGAGATGGGGGGCGGCTTGGCCAACTGCACCAATCCGGCTCGCCGTGTCGCATAGGCGATGCCATGCATGTAAGGCTTTGAAATTTAAAGAAATTTCACATTTCCCGTGATGCGAAATGAAAAGATAGGGGTAATTACCTAGATTTTATGTTTCGCGTTTGAAACGCACAAACCGGCATTGCGCCGGTTTTGGAAAATGAGGGGTTTTGCAATCGCTTTTAATTCAAACGATTAGCGGGAATTATTGAGGAAGGACCAGAGATTTTAAAAACGTTTCTTTTTTGACGGGCGCGATTCTTGAGTGCCAGGATAATCCACCCCAGAACCCCCGTGATTTTTCGACAAACGCGCTTAGTGGCCTTGCGCACCATGGGTTTGCGCCAGATTGGGGCTGGCGATACAGAGCGCAAACGTGGCGTAAAAAAACGTATCGTTTACGACGCTGCAAGCCGCATGCAGCCTTCATCCGCAAGTTTTTCCGCACGCCCGGACGGCAGGCGGAATTATTTTACAATTTCAGTACGTGCCTAATGCACCGAACCCCAGTCATTTATCGCAATGTTAATGGCGCGAAGCATCAATTTGCCATTAACAGCGCCGCACGTCCACTAAAATCAGATCTGCCGCGATATTACTGATAAAGGCAATGCGGCGATATTGCAACGCACTAATGCAGTGCATCAAAGACACGCATTTTCATCGCGTTTCAAACTTAATGGGATATTTAATTATTGGTTATTCATCGGTTAAATCGGATTGCGCATCTTCGAGGTCTGAATCGACGGGCGGTTGCACGAGCCAGGCGCAAATCCGTTCGACGGTCCACGCGGGATCGTCGTGCGGCAAATCGTGACCGGCCCACGCGTGCCGCCAGTGATCGGCGCTCCACGCCGCGGCCAGCGCTGCCGAGCACGCGGGATCGACCAGCCCGTCCGCCCGCGACGACAACACCAGCGTCGCGCACGCCGGCCGTTGCCAGCCGGCGCTGAAGCGCGCGGCCGCGAGCAATTGACGCAGCGCGTTCGCGCGGCTGACGGGCGCGCTCTCGCGGATCGCGATCCATTCGTTCAGGTCGGCCTCGACCGTGTCCCGGTGATTGCAGGTCAGGCGATGGATCGCCTCTTCCGCAGCCCGCGCGTCGCTCCAATGCGAAGCAATGCGCGCCAGCCCCGGCCATGCCTGAGGGCGCAACCGTTCGTCGAAGCGGCTGAACGGCTGCATGCTGGTGTTGATCAGTACGAGCCGCGCGATGTCAGCCGGATGACGTTGCGCCCAACAGGTCGCGACCATGCCGCCCAGCGACATCGCCAGCACGTAATACGGTCCCGGCGCGCCGCTGGCGCACGCCGCCGCGCGTACGAAGTCGACCATTCCGGCGACGTCCGGCGGTGCGCGCAGGCTCGCATATTCGCCGTTGCCGGGCAGGTCGATGGTCAGCACGCGCGTGGCCGCAGTGTCCGCGGCAGGCGCGCCGTGGTTCGCGCCGTCGAGCGCCGCGCGCAACATGTCGGGCAATGCGCCCCAGTGCCGTGCCTCACGCGTCAGGCCGCGCAGCAGAATCCACGTGCTCATGATTTGCCTGGCTTGTACCAGAGTTCCGTCGCGCTATCGAGCAACTGTTCGCGGCGGCTGCCCTGCGGCAGCCAGCGTTGCGACGCATAGGCGGCGCGCGTCAGGAAGTCGAGCAGGTTCGCGTGACGCCGCAACACGCGCGCGGTGCGGTGCGCTTTCAGCGGGTTGAACATGCCCTGGCGCGAAAAGATCTGCCGGGGATTTTTCTTGATCCACAGCCACGAGCCGAGTTCGAGCGTCATCGGCAGAAAGATGTTGGGCGCAGGCGCGTGATCGTATGCCCAGTCCCACAGGTCGCCGTGCAGCAGGTACTGATGGCTCTGCGGCTCGAACATGTAGCCGTGATGCGGATGCGCGCGCTCGAACATCGTCTTCAGCGCGTACATTTCCGGCAGATGCGGCATCGGGCGACGTGTCTTCGCGTACGGGAACCAGATGCTGTCGCTCCAGCCGTAGCCCGAATGACAATCCAACGCGAACGACAGCGGCCGCGCCGCCAGTTCCTGCGCGACCACGCGTAACAGCGCCTCCGCCTCCGCTTCCATCGGTGCACCGCGCCGTCCGCGATACCACGGCAGCCATGAGCCGACGCGCTGTCCGCCCGCGAGTAAAGGCACGCGCTCTTCGGCGTCCTGCGGCGCGTTACGCATCAGATCGACGCCGTTCGGATTGGCTCGCGTCGCGGCCCACATTCCACCTGGATTGACGATGGGTACGAAGATCAAGCGGATCGACTGAAGCTGGCGCACCAGCAGTTCGTCCCATTCGAGCCGCCCGAGCAACGCGCGCATGTAGTCGAGCACGAGTTGCGTGCCGATCCGCTCGAGCCCGTGTATGCCGCCGAAGAAGCCGATCGCTGGCGCCCGCGGATCGCGCGAGCCGATGCTCGCCGTCTGCACGGCGAACGTCCTGCCGCGCACCTGCGCTTCGCACACGGAATGAATTTCGAAGCTGCCGCTGCCGACGTCGAGTATCGCCTGCAGTTCTTCGTACTCCGTAAACGTATCGGGCAAAAAACTCAGAGCCTGCATGGGCTGCGCCGGTTGTGGTGTGCGGTTATTGGAGACGGCTCACGCGTGACGTTTCCAACTATAGCGTTTCGTGCTTGCCAATGGATGACAGTGGGTCGCGTCGTTGCGTTTGTCATATCGATGACACACGGCGCGATCCGGCACTGCGGCGCGCCGCACGCTGCCGGGCAAATCATCGCAAAGATATAGTCGTCTAGATGTTGCGACGCCTTCACTCAACCGTCACAGACGCTTTCTAGAATGTCCCACAACTTCCGGCACGCACCGGAGCCATCGACAGGACATACATGGAAGCAATTCGCATCGAACGCCTGAGCAAGACATTCGGCAACGGCCGCAAGGCGCTCGACGAAATCGACCTGCGCGTCGAGCAGGGCGAAATGGTCGCGCTGATCGGCGCGTCGGGCTCGGGCAAGTCGACGCTGCTGCGCCATATTGCGGGCTTCATGGTGTCGGATGCGCAGCCTTCGCAGATTGCGATACTTGGGCGTCCGATCCAGCAGAACGGTCGCATCGTGCGCGAGGTGCGCAGCATTCGCCGCGACATCGGCTTCGTGTTCCAGCAGTTCAATCTCGTGAACCGGCTGACGGTCGAAGCGAACGTGCTGATCGGCGCGCTCGCGCGCCTGCCGCTGTGGCGCCGTCTAACGGGCTGCTTTCCGCGCAACGAGCGCGCGCTGTCGATGTCGGCATTGAACGAAGTCGGCATCGGCGAGCATGCGTTCGAACGCGCCTCGAACCTGTCGGGCGGTCAGCAGCAGCGCGCCGCGCTGGCGCGCGCGCTCGTGCAGCAGGCACGCATCATCCTCGCCGACGAGCCGATTGCGTCGCTCGACCCCGAATCGTCGCGCCGCGTGATGGACATGCTGAGCACGCTGAACATCGAGCATCGTTTGACGGTGCTGGTCTCGCTGCATCAGGTCGATATCGCGATGCAGTACTGCACGCGCACGATCGCGATGCGGCGCGGCAAGGTCGTGTACGACGGACCGTCTTCGGCGCTGACGCCCGCGCTTCTGCAGAACCTTTATGGCGACGATGCGCGCGAGCTGCTCGACGACAGTCAGCAACCCGACAACGCTGACAGTGCCGCGAGCGCCGCGCCTCGCGCGCGCGTGCTGCCGCTCAACACGGCGCGCTCGGCCTGATCCCCTTTCCGGAAAGAAACGCAGTACCCGATTCACTCACCTGGAACAGAACTCATGAAATTTCTGCGCTCACTGCTCGCCGGCGTCGCCGCCGTGTCGGCATTCGCGAGCTTCGCCGCCCACGCCGAAGACCTGAATCTCGGCATCATCTCGACCGATTCGTCGGCTGTGCTCAAGCAGCGCTGGCAGCCGCTGATCGATGACATGAACAAGCAGACGGGGCTGAACATCAAGGCGTTCTTCGCGACCGACTATGCGGGCATCATCGAAGGCATGCGCTTCAACAAGGTGCAGGTCGCGTATCTCGGCAATGCGTCGGCGATCGAAGCCGTCGATCGTTCGAATGGCGAAGTATTCGGCAAGACGACCTACGCGAACGGCGACGCCGGCTACTACTCGGTGCTGATCACCAACGTCAACAGCCGCTTCAAGACGCTCGACGACGTGTTCAAGAACACGAAGGACGTGACGCTCGGCTTCGGCGACCCGAACTCGACATCGGGCACGCTGGTCCCCGGCTACTACCTGTTCGCGCAGCACAACGCGCCCGTGCGCACATCGTTCAAGACGGTGCTGCCGTCGAGCCACGAAGCGAACCTGCTCGCCGTCGTGAACAACAAGATCGACATCGCGACGAACAACACCGAGATGCTCGAAACGCTGAAGAAGCAGCATCCCGACCGCTTCGCGCAGGTGCGCGTGCTGTGGCAATCGCCGCTGATTCCGTCGGACCCGCTTGTGTGGCGCAAGGATCTGCCCGACGCGACGAAGGACAAGCTGCGCAAGTTCTTCTACAACTACGCGAAGACCGATCCGCGTGAAAAAACCGTGATGGCGAACATCTTCAGCTATGGCGGCTTTGCGCCGTCGACGGATGCGCAGCTGCAGCCGATTCGCCAGATCAAGCTGTTCGAGCAGAAGCAGAAGATCGAAGCGGATGCGTCGCTGTCGGATTCGGATCGCAAGACGCAGATGGCCGCGATCGATGCGAAGCTGTCCGCACTGAACGCGCAAAAGCAATGAACTTAGCCGACCTGAGCGCCGGGCGCTCGACGCCGCCGTCGCCGGCCACGCCTTCGCGCGAGGTGCTGGCCGCGGCGGCGGGCAAGCGGAGCTGGACTTCGCTGCTCGGCTGGATCGTCGTGATCGGCGTGCTGGGCTTGTCGTGGCACGCCGCCGACATGCGCCCGCTCGATCTGCTCACCGATTCGGGCAACATGGGGCAGTTCGCGAAGGACTTCTTCCCGCCCGACTTCACGGAATGGCGCACCTATCTGCACGAAATGGGCGTCACGCTCGCGGTCGCGGTGTGGGGTACGGCGCTGTCGATCGTGTGCGCGATTCCTTTCGGGCTGATGTCGGCGCATAACATGGCGCCGGCGTGGGTTGTGCAGCCGGTGCGGCGCTTGATGGATGCGTGTCGCGCGATCAACGAGATGGTGTTCGCGATGCTGTTCATCGTGGCGGTTGGGCTCGGGCCGTTTGCGGGTGTGCTGGCTTTGTGGGTGCATACCACGGGCGTGCTGGCGAAGCTGTTCGCCGAAGCCGTCGAGGCGATCGATCCGCGTCCCGCCGAGGGTGTGCGGGCGACGGGCGCTACCAGTCTCGATGAGATCATTTATGGCGTGCTGCCGCAGGTTTTGCCGTTGTGGATTTCTTATGCGTTGTATCGGTTTGAATCGAATGTGCGGTCGGCGATGGTCGTAGGGATGGTCGGTGCCGGCGGCATCGGGGTTGTGCTTTATGAGTCGATTCGGTCGTTCAATTATTCGCAGACGGCGGCTGTTATGTTGATGGTCATCGTTGTGGTTACTGTTATTGACTTGCTGTCGGCTAGATTGCGGGAGCGGGTGATTTAGGTTTTTTTTGTCTTGCGATGCTTGGGTGGTTGGCTTTCTTGTTCGCTGGCATCCGCGTGATGTTATTGGTTTGCTAGCGTTGCCCCTGTGCGGGGCGGCACCTACTTTTCTTTGCCGCCGCAAAGAAAAGTAGGCAAAAGAAAGCGGCTCACACCGCCAGTTCTTGTATTTGCCTGAGGGCCCCCACAGGGTCTTACGCTTCACACGGCAACCACGTGACCCACGTTCGTTGCCAGCGCTCTTGCAGTGCGCCTCACCCGCCTCACGCTTCCGCACTACAGCACGCCGTGCCAGAAAGTCCACGGCCGCCCAGGTGGCAAACTGTGTGTCGGCCCAGGTGCTCCACCCGCCTCACTCCGGACCGATAGCGCACGCGTCCCACCCTGTAAGAGCCCCAGGCTATACGCCGCGACAACCAACACACAGTTTGCCACCTGGGCGGCACATACCATTCGCTGCCGCATGCCCGAGTACGGGTGTTTGAAGCGGGTGAGGCGTTCATTCGAAGCGTTGGCAATGGGCACCAACGAGGGTACTGCCGTGTGAAGCGTGGGGACGTTGGGGGCCCGTGGACAGGAACACGTGCTGGCGGTGTGAGCCGCTTTCTTTTGCCTACTTTTCTTTGCGGCGGCAAAGAAAAGTAGGTGCCGCCCCGCACAGGGGCAACGCTTGCGAACCAATAACAAAACGCGGATGCCAGCGCAAACACAAAAACACCGCCTGGTGACGCCCGCGCCGCGAAGGCAAACCGCGGACGCCCGCGCAAACCCAAGCAAACCATCTGGCGTCGCAGACAAAAACCACACAAACCCCCTCACATCAACACAAAAAACCACATCTACGGAATAATACCGGCTTTAGCCTGAAACAAAACCCTGGATGGAATCCTTCATCGTCGTGCTAGTTCTAGCATCCGCCATGCTCCACGCGAGCTGGAACGCCTTCCTGCGTCTCGCAGAAGACCGCATCTGGCTCCTCGGCATGATGTCGATCCCCTACCTCGCCGTGAGCACCATCGGCGTCATCGTCCTGCCCCTTCCCGCGCCCGCCGCATGGCCCTACATAGCTGCATCGGTCGTGCTGGAATTCGGCTATTGCCTCGCGCTCGTGCGTGCCTACCGCAGCGGTGACTTCGGGCAGATCTATCCGATCGCGCGCGGGCTCTCGCCCATGCTGGTGTTCGCCGGCGCGCTCGTGTTCGCGCACGAAACCCTCAAACCACTCGCAGCAACAGGCGTCGCGCTGGTGTCGCTCGGCATCGTCTCGCTCGCGTTTCGCCGCAACATGCGCTTCTCCGGCGAAAGCGTGCCCTACGCTTTGCTCACGGGTCTTTTCATCTCGGCATACTCCGTCGTCGACGGAATCGGCGCGCGCGTCGCGGGCAATGGTCTCAGCTACATCATGTGGGTCTATCTGCTGTGGAACGTGCCGCAGTTCCTGCTCGTGTGGCATTGGCGCGGCGGCGCAAAAGGACTCTTCACGTCGCGCGAAACGGTGTTGAAAGGCATGCTGTCAGGCGTGATCGCGTTGGTCGCGTATTGCCTCATCATCGAGGCGTATCGCTTTCTGCCCATCGCCATGGTGTCCGCGCTGCGCGAACTCAGCTCCATTTTCGCGGTGCTGATCGGCTTCTCGTTCATGCACGAAAAGCTGACCGCGCGGCGCGTGTTCGCCTGCACGCTCGTCACGCTCGGCGCCGTGCTGATACGCTTCTAACGTCAGTGCGCGTCGATCACGCGAACAGCGGTAACGTCGCGTCGATCGCATCGGCGAGTGTGTCGAACGCGGGCGCGATCTCCTCGTCGGGCACGCACGCATAGCCGATCAGCAACCCCGACTGCGCGCGCGACGGTTGCGCGTAATACCCCGACAACGGACGCACGACGATATTGCGTTCGAGCGCAGCCGCCGCCACGGCGCGATCGTCCGTGCCTTCGGGCAACTGCATCACGAGATGCAGGCCCGCATCGCCGCCGACAGCCGGCAACGCATCGCCATAACGCCGTGCCGCGGCATCGAGCAAGGTCGAGCGGCGCTGACCATACAGCGTGCGCATCTTGCGGATGTGCGACGTGAAATGCCCTTCGGCGATGAACTCCGCGAGCATCGCCTGCTGCAGCAACTGACCTTCCCGATACAGCTCGGCGCTGGCCGTCGCGAAGCTCTCGGCCAGCGCCTCCGGCACGACGAGATAGCCGATCCGCAGCCCCGGAAACAGCGTCTTGCCAAAGCTGCCGACATAGATCACCTGCCCCGCCGTATCGAGCCCTTGCAGCGACGCGAGCGGTCGACTGCCGTAGCGGTACTCGCTGTCGTAGTCGTCCTCGATGATCCAGCACTGGTTCTGCCGCGCGTATTCGAGCAGCATCCGCCGGCGCGCGAGGCTCATCACCATCCCGAGCGGGTACTGATGCGACGGCGTGACGAGAATCAGCTTCGGCGGATGCGCGAGATCGTCGGGCGATGGGTTGATGCCTTCGTCGTCGACGGCGACCGGGCGCGATTTGAGGCCCGACACGTGCATCACGCTGCGCACGCCCCAATAGCACGGGTCTTCCGTCCAGATGACGTCGCCGGGATCGGACAGCAGGCGCACGGCCAGATCGACGGATTGATGGATGCCCGTCGTGATGATGATCTGCTCGGGCGTGCAGCGCACCGAGCGCGACGTGCGCAGATAGTCCGCCAGCGCGTGGCGCAGCAATGACAGGCCACCGCCGGGCGCGTAGGTCAGCAGATCGGGCCGCAGACGCCGCCAGTACTTGTTGTGCAAGCGGCTCCAGACGCGCGCCGGAAAGCGCGTGACGTCCGGCACGCCTGGCATGAACGCGCCCCACTGCCGCTTCGACACGCCCGCGCCCGCAATCAGCCGCGCGCCGCGCTGCGACAGCGCGCGCGCGGCGGGCTGTTGCGCGTGCAGGGCGGATTTCGAATGCGGCAACGGCAACGCCTGGTGCAACTGCTGCACGGACGCCGAAACAGGCGCAGTCTGTCCATCTGGCGATCCGACGATTTCATCCGGCGACGTATCGGCGACGAACGTGCCGCGCCCCGTCGCAGATGTCACGTAGCCCTCCAGCGCGAGCTGCTCGTAGACCTGGGTGACGGTGTTGCGCGCGATGCCCAGCTCGTTGGCGAGCAGCCGTGACGACGGCACCTTGCTGCCAGCGGGCAGTTCACGCGTCAGGATGGCCTGTTGCAGCAGCCGATGCAGCTGGCGATAGATAGGCTGGCCGCTGCCGCGGTCCAGACGCTGGGCCAGCCAGTCGGACAAAACACTCGCGCGCATGAATTGGCTCCTGATTTTTTACCAAAATGGCTCTGAAATTTAGAGCCAAATCTGATTATAGTCGCAGCATGTGCCGCGAAGGACGCGAGCGCCTGAACAAACCCCAACAGGAGATCTCCGTGAAGAATGCTGAACTGAAGAGCCGCAAGGACGCCGCCACCCCGCGCGGCGTGGGCGTGATGTGCGATTTCTACGCTGCGCGCGCCGAGAATGCGGAGTTGTGGGACGTCGAGGGCCGCCGCTACATCGATTTCGCGGCGGGCATCGCGGTGTGCAACACGGGCCATCGTCATCCGAAGATCGTAGAGGCTGTGCGCGCGCAACTGGACAACTTCACGCACACGGCTTATCAGATCGTGCCGTACGCGTCGTATGTCGAGCTGGCCGAGAAGATCAACCAGCGTGCGCCGGGCGACTATCCGAAGAAAACGGCGTTCTTCACGACGGGCGCCGAGGCTGTCGAAAACGCGATCAAGATCGCGCGTGCCGCGACGGGCCGTCCGGGCGTGATCGCGTTCACGGGCGGCTTCCATGGCCGCACGATGATGGGCATGGCGCTGACGGGCAAGGTTGCGCCGTACAAGCTGAACTTCGGCCCGTTCCCCGCTGACGTGTTCCACGCACCGTTCCCGAATCCGCTGCACGGTGTGACGACGGCGGACTCGTTGAAGGCGATCGAGTTTCTGTTCAAGGCCGACATCGATCCGAAGCGCGTCGCGGCGATCATTTTCGAGCCGGTGCAAGGCGAAGGCGGTTTCTATCCGGCGCCTGCCGAATTCGTGCGCGCGCTGCGCAAGCTGTGCAACGAGCACGGCATCCTGCTGATCGCCGATGAAGTGCAAACGGGGTTTGCGCGTACGGGCAAGCTGTTCGCGATGCATCACTACGACGTCGTGCCTGATCTGATGACGATGGCCAAGAGCCTGGCGGGTGGCATGCCGCTGTCGGGCGTCGTTGGTCGCGCGGATGTGATGGATGCCGCTGCGCCCGGCGGGCTGGGTGGCACGTATGCGGGTAATCCGTTGGCGGTGGCTTCGGCGCTTGCCGTGCTCGATATCATCGATGAAGAGAAGCTCTGCGAGCGGGCTGTTCTGCTTGGCGACAAGCTGAAGTCGCGCTTGACTGCGCTGCAGTCGGAAGTGCCGCAGATCGCCGATGTGCGGGGTCCTGGCGGCATGGTCGCCGTCGAGTTCTGCAAGCCCGGTACTTCCGATGCGGATGCTGATTTCACCAAGCGCGTGCAGACGCGGGCACTGGAGCGTGGGTTGTTGCTGCTCGTGTGTGGTGTTTATTCGAACGTTGTTCGGTTCTTGTTCCCGCTGACTGTTCAGGATTCTGTCTTTGATGAGGCGCTTTCGATTCTCGAAGAAGTGCTGAAGGAGACTGTGGGCGTGACGGCCTGATCTTTTTTTTGCCTGCGGCGGCTTTTTTTGAAGTCGCCGGGTTTGTTTGTGTTTTGTTTGTCTGCGACGCTGTGCGGTGTTTTTGTGTTTGCGCTGGCATCCGCGTTTTGTTATTGGTTCGCAAGCGTTGCCCCTGTGCGGGGCGGCACCTACTTTTCTTTGCCGCCGCAAAGAAAAGTAGGCAAAAGAAAGCGGCTCACACCGCCAGTTCTTGTTTTCGCCTGAGGGCCCCCAACGGGTCTTACGCTTCACACGGCAACGCGCTGATCTAATGTTGGTTGCCAACGTTCTGAATGTTGGCCTCACCCGCTTCGCACGCCCGTACAACGGCTAACGATCGCGAATGGTATGCGCCGCCCAGGTGGCAAACTGTGTGTAGGTTGTCGCGTCATATAACCCGGCGCTCTTACATGGTGGGGCGCATGCGCTATCGGTCCGAAGTGAGGCGTGTGAGGTACTACGGTCTGCACACAGTTTGCCACCTGGGCGGCGGTGGACTGTCTGGCACGGTGTGCCGCGACGCTGGGGCATGAAGCGGGTGAGGCGCACTGCAAGAGCGCTGGCAACGAGCGTGGGTCACGTGGTTGCCGTGTGAAGTGCAAGACCCTGTGGGGGCCCTCAGGCAAGAACAAGCACTGGTGGTGTGAGCCGCTTTCTTTTGCCTACTTTTCTTTGCGGCGGCAAAGAAAAGTAGGTGCCGCCCCGCACAGGGGCAACGCTAGCAAACCAGAAGCAAAACGCGGATGCCAGCACAAACGCCAGAACAACCAAACCAGCGTCGCAGACATAAGAACCCAAAAGGACGAGTGAAAATGACTGACTTGCGTAGCAAACTAAAAGACCCTTCCCTGCTGCAAAGCAATGCATACATCAATGGCGAGTGGCAGGATGCCGAAAACAAAGAAACCTTCGAGATCCTGAACCCGGCAACAGGCGAACTGATCGCACAAGTGCCGCGAATGGGCGCACAAGAAACCCGCCGCGCCATCGAAGCGGCAAACAAGGCATGGCCCGCCTGGAAGGCAAAAACCGGCAAACAACGCGCAGAAATCCTCCGCAAGTGGAACGACTTGATGCTCGCGAACGCCGATGACCTGGCGTTAATCCTGACCACGGAACAAGGCAAACCGCTCGCCGAAGCAAAAGGCGAAATCAGCTACGCCGCCTCCTTCCTCGAATGGTTCGGCGAAGAAGCCAAGCGCGTCTATGGCGATACGATCCCCACCGTCGCGAACGACAAACGCATCGTCGTCACGAAGGAACCGGTCGGCGTCTGCGCCGCCATCACACCGTGGAACTTCCCCGCTGCGATGATCACCCGCAAGGTCGGACCCGCCCTCGCCGCAGGCTGCCCGATCGTCGTCAAGCCCGCTGAAGCGACGCCGCTCTCCGCGCTCGCGCTCGCCGTACTCGCCGAGCGCGCTGGCGTGCCCGCCGGCATCTTCAGCGTCGTCACCGGCGATCCGAAACCGATCGGCGGCGAAATGACCAGCAACGCAACCGTGCGCAAACTGTCGTTCACGGGCTCGACGGCAGTGGGACGTCTGCTGATGGCGCAGTGCGCGCCGACCGTCAAGAAGGTGTCGCTGGAACTGGGCGGCAACGCGCCGTTCATCGTGTTCGATGACGCCGATCTCGACGCGGCCGTCGAAGGCGCCATTGCTTCGAAGTACCGCAACAGCGGTCAGACCTGCGTCTGCACCAACCGCTTCTACGTGCATGACAGCGTCTACGATGCGTTCGCCGAAAAACTCGCCGCGGCCGTGACGAAGCTCAAGGTCGGCTTCGGCACCGAACAAGGCGTGCAGCAAGGCCCGCTCATCAACGAGGCGGCCGTGCTCAAGGTCGAGTCGCATATCGAGGATGCACTCGGCAAGGGCGCCCGCGTCGTCACGGGTGGCAAGCGTCATGCGCTCGGTCACGGCTTCTTCGAGCCGACCGTGCTCGCCGATGTCACGCCGGACATGAAGGTCGCGCGCGACGAAACCTTCGGTCCGCTCGCGCCGCTGTTCCGCTTCTCGTCGGATGCGGAAGTGGTCGAGATGGCGAACAGCACGGAATTCGGGCTGGCGTCGTATTTCTATAGCCGCGATATCGGTCGTATCTGGCGCGTTGCAGAAGCGCTCGAGTTCGGTATGGTTGGGATCAACACCGGTGCGATCTCGAATGAAGTGGCGCCGTTTGGTGGGGTCAAGCAGTCAGGGCTTGGGCGTGAAGGCTCGCATTACGGCATTGATGAGTATGTCGTGATCAAGTACATGTGTATTGGCGGGGTTTGATTTTTTTCGTCTGCGACGCTTTTTGGTTTTTGGTCTTCGGCCAGTGTCGCTGGCATCCGCGTGATGTTATTGGTCTGCTAGCGTCGCCCCTGTGCGGGGCGGCACCTACTTTTCTTTGCCGCCGCAAAGAAAAGTAGGCAAAAGAAAGCGGCTCACACCGCCAACATTTCTTCTTGCCTGAGGGCCCCCAAAGGTTCCTACGCTTCACACGGCAACCACGTGACCCACGTCCGTTGCCAGCGCTCTTGCGGCGCGCCTCACCCGCTTCACGCTCCCGCACTACAGCACGCGGTGCCAGATAGTCCACGGCCGCCCAGGTGGCAAACTGTGTGTCGGCACAGGTACTCCACACGCCTCACTCCGGACCAATAGCACACACGTTCCACCCTGTAAGAGCGCCAGGTTATACGACGCGACAACCTACACACCGTTTGCCACCTGGGCGGCGCATACCATTCGCTGCCGCTGGCCCAAGTAGGGTATTCGAAGCGGGTGAGGCGTTCATTCGAAGCGTTGGCAACGGGTACCAGCCAAGGGCTCTGCCGAATGAAGCATGGGGACGTTGGGGGCCCGTGGATAGGAACATGGGCTGGCGGTGTGAGCCGCTTTCTTTTGCCTACTTTTCTTTGCGGCGGCAAAGAAAAGTAGGTGCCGCCCCGCACAGGGGCAACGCTTGCAAACCAATAACATCACGCGGATGCCAGCACAAACGCCAAAACAACCAAACCAGCGTCGCAGACATAAGAACCCAAAACAATAACATCACGCGGATGCCAGCCACAGAATCAAGCAAGAACAGTATCCCCCGCATGATAAGAAGACCGCACCAGCGGCCCCGACACCACCTCACGAAACCCCATCTTCAACCCCTCCTCTCTGAAAGCAAAAAAAGTCTCCGGCACGACATAGCGCTTAACAGCCATATGAAACCTGGAAGGCGCGAGATACTGCCCGATCGTGAGCACATCAACGCCATGCGCACGAATATCCCGCATCGTCTCCAGAAGTTCATCATCACTTTCCCCGAGCCCCACCATCAAGCCAGATTTAGTGACCACTGAAGCATTCGCCTCCTTCACCCGCCGAAGCAACATCAAAGACCCACGATAATCCGCGCCCGCCCGCGCCGCGCGATACAGCGAAGGCACCGTTTCGACGTTGTGATTGAACACATCCGGCCACGCCGCCGACAACGCATCGAGCGCCCGCTCGACACGCCCCCGGAAATCCGGCGTCAACACCTCGACGCGTATCCCCGGCACGCGCTCACGCAGCAACGCAACACAACGCGCAAAATGCGCCGCGCCACCGTCGCGCAGATCATCGCGATCCACCGATGTAATCACCACATACCGCAGCCCCAACGCAGCGACGGCGTCAGCCAGCCGCGCCGGTTCTTCATCGTCGAGCGGCAGCGGCCTTCCATGCGCGACATCGCAAAACGCACAACGCCGCGTGCAGATGCCGCCCATGATCATGAACGTCGCCGTGCGCTGCGCGAAGCATTCGCCGATATTCGGGCACATCGCTTCCTCGCACACCGAATGCAGACGATGCTCGCGCAGTATCGACGCCATGCCCGCCACCGTCTCGCTCATCATCGGCCTTGCGCGCAGCCATGCAGGCTTCGGCAGCGCGCCGCCCGGCTCCGGTGGCACGACCTTCACGGGAATGCGCGCGAGTTTGTCACGGCTCCTCAAGCCGTGCTGCCCCAGCGCGGTAACGCTGTCGTGGGTGGACATCTGCGGCGCGGCTGCCATGGTCAGGCTCCGAAGAAGTCGTTGAGCAGGCGGTTCACCTCCGATGCCGACTCCATCTGCACCATATGCCCCTTGCCCGGCAGCACATGCACGCGGATATCGCCGGGCAGCCCTTGCGCGTGGCTCGCGGGAATGATCTGGTCCAGCTCGCCCCAGATCACCAGCGTGCGCGGCGCGAGCCTGTCGATACGATCGCGATAGCTACGCTGCTGTGCGCCATCCTTGAACGCCGACGCCGCGATCTTCTGCAAGGTCTCGCCCACCCCTTCGAGCCGCTTGTACTTGACGATATCCTCGACCAGTTGCCGCGTGACAAGAGAACCGTCGGCGAACAGTTTCGTCAGATGCGGCTTCAGCGTATTGCGGCTGTTGCCCGACACGAATCCGTCGATGTACTCGCGGTTGATCTCATTGCCAAGACCCGCTCCCGCGATCAGCGAAAGCGACGCCACACGCTGCGGCGCTTTCGCTGCGACCGTCATCGCGACGAGACTGCCCATCGAATGCCCGACGAAATGCGCACGTTCGATACCGCGATCGTCAAGAAACGCGATCACGCTATCGGCCAGCTCATCGGCGCTGCCCGACTCCACCGATTTCGTCGATTCGCCATGCCCCGGCAAGTCCAGCGCATACACCGTGCGATGCGCGGCGAGGTCGGCGTGATTGAACAGCCAGTTGTTCAGATCGCCGCCGAAACCGTGGATCAGCACGGCGGGCATGCCGCCGTCGCCGATCTTCAGATACCGAATGGTGCGCCCGCCGATCTGCGCTTTCTTCGGTTGCGGGCCTGCATCGGCGGAGTCTTCGGCGAGCGGCACGAAATCGCGCTGGAACGCTTCGACGGCTGCATCGATGTCGGCATCCGCCTCCTGCTCATCCGCGACCACGCCGAGCAGCGCGCCGACGGGCAGCGTGTCGCCCTCCTGCGCGACCTGCCGACGCAACGTGCCGTTGAACGCGCACTCCACACCCGAAGCAATCTTGTCGCTTTCGACGTCGAGCACTTCGTCGCCCTTCGCCACCGTGTCGCCAATCGACTTCAACCAGCCGTTGACCTGCCCCTGCTGCATCGACAGGCCCCACTTGGGCATCGTGATCATGTGAATCGACATTGCTCAGTTCCTCGCTCAGTGTCGCGTTGCTTTGACGGCTGCGGCAATCTTGTCCGCCGACGGGATATACAGGTCCTCCAGCACGCCCGAGAAAGGCGCGGGCGTATGCGGTGCGGTGACGATTTCCACCGGCGCCTTCAGCGAATGGAAGGCCTTCTGCGCGGCGAGCGCGGCGATATCGGTGGCGACCGAGCAGCGCGGATTCGCTTCGTCGACGACGACCAGACGGCCCGTGCGCTCCAGGCTTTCCAGAATCGTCTCTTCATCGAGCGGCGACGTGGTGCGCAGATCAATCACTTCCGCCTTGATGCCTTCTTTCGCGAGCCGGTCGGCGGCGTCCGTGGCGTAGTGCACCATGCGGCCATACGTGACGATGGTGACGTCATCGCCTTCGCGCACTACGTTCGCTTCGCCGAACGGAATCGCGTACAGCTCTTCGGGCACGTCGCCCTCGCGCGTGTACAACAGCTTGTGCTCGCAGAAGATGACGGGATCGTTTTCGCGGATCGCCTGGATCATCAGGCCTTTCGCGTCGTACGGCGTCGAGGGGCACACCACCTTCAGCCCCGGTACATGCGTAAACAGCGAGGTCAACATCTGCGAGTGCTGCGCGGCGGCGCGCAAGCCCGCGCCCTGCATCGTGCGAATCACGACGGGTGTGACGGCATTGCCGCCGAACATGTAGCGGAATTTCGCGGCCTGATTGAAGATCTGATCGAAGCACACGCCCATGAAGTCGATGAACATCAGTTCCGCGACAGGGCGCATGCCCGCTGCCGCCGCGCCGACCGCTGCGCCGATGAAGCCGCCTTCCGAAATCGGCGTGTCGAGCACGCGGCCCGGATACTTGTGAAAGAGCCCTTTCGTGACGCCGAGCACACCGCCCCATGCGTCCTGTTCGCCCGGCGAGCCCGCGCCGCCCGCGTTGTCTTCACCCATCACGATGACGCTTTCGTCGCGTGCCATTTCCTGACTCAGTGCTTCGTTGATTGCCTGAGAGTATGTGATCTTGCGTGCCATGTCTTGTCTCCTGTCGATCGGAGTTGGCGTTTTAGCGCCTTACTCCGATCCCATGCAGCGAAGCTGCGGTTGCCTGGAATAAAACTGGTTGAATTACGGATACGACACGTACACGTCAGTCAGCAGATCCGCTTCCGTCGGCAGCGGCGCAGCTTTCGCCTTCAGGACAGAATCGTCGATCAGCGTTTTCACATCCGCATCGATCTTGCTCAGATCGTTGGACGTCAGCATCTCCGCGCGCACCACACGCTCTGCGAAGCGCTTCAGGCAATCCTTCTCATCGCGCAGCTTCTGCACTTCACCCGGCGCGCGATACGTCTGCGCATCGCCTTCGAAGTGACCAAAGTAACGCGACAGCTTCACTTCGACGAGCGTCGGCCCACCGCCGCCGCGCGCGCGATCGATCGCTTCGCCTAGCGCTTCATGGACCGCAAAGAAATCGAAGCCGTCGACGATCACGCCCGGCATGCCGAAGCCGCTCGCGCGGTCGGCGATGTTGTCGGACGCAACGGACCACGTCGACGACGTCGCCTCCGCATAGCCGTTGTTCTCCGCGACGAAGATGGCCGGCAAGCGCCACACGCTCGCGAGATTCATCGATTCGAAGATCGTCCCCTGATTCGACGCGCCGTCGCCGAAGAAGCACACGCCCACGCCGCCCGTTTTCTTCAGCTTGGCCGCGAGCGCCGCGCCGCACACGAGCGGACCGCCCGCGCCGACGATCCCATTCGCACCCAGCATGCCCTTCGACAGATCGGCGATGTGCATCGAGCCGCCCTTGCCCTTGCACACGCCCGTCTGCCGGCCGTAGATCTCGGCCATCATCCCGTGCACGTCGACGCCCTTCGCGATGCAGTGGCCGTGGCCACGGTGCGTGGTCGCTACATAATCGCGGTCGTTCAGATGCAGCATCGTGCCGACGGCCGATGCTTCCTCGCCTGCATACAGATGCACGAAGCCGGGGATCTCGCCTGTGGCGAACTCGACGTGCAGGCGCTCTTCGAACTCGCGAATGGTGCGCATCAGCCGGTACGCTTCCAGCAGTTTCTCCCTGCTCAACTGATTTGACATGGTGTGTCTCCTTGGTGATGTCGATCGTTACAGCAACGGGTGCGGATGGGCTCCGCGTGGTTGAATACACTTCCTTTACTTCGCGTGTGCCTGTGTTTGCATAAGCGTTCGCATCGAAGCGCCCGCCATTTCGCGCATCAACTGACGCGACGCCGAGAAACGCAGCGTGCGGCTCACGTCGACGGTCAACGGGCCGCTCCAGTCGAGCGAGATTTCGTAACGGTCGTCGCGCTCGATTTCGATCTCGCGCTCGCCGTCGAAGGCGAGCGTGCCGTGGCGTGCGTCGATGGGCAGCCAGTCGCCGAGTTCGAAGCGCTCGCAGGTGCGCATCGTCACGTGATCGATGCGGCCAGGCGCGATGGGCGCAAAGATAGGAACTCCGTCGCCATTTGCAAAACCATGTTCGTCGCGCAGCGCGAACGTGAGATGCAAGCCATGCGGCGCCGTGCGTTCGACGGGCGCCCATGCGCCGCCTATCGACGAAAGCCCGATGCCATCGGGCGCGGCGAACGTGAGAAACAAGGACTCGATATCCGACGGCTCCGACACGGCCCGCGCGCCGACGAAGCGTTGGCGGCTCACGCACACATCGACGAGTGCGATCTCTTCGCGTCCGCGATTCGGCCCCTCGACACATCGCACGACGAGCCGTTTGTTGCGCGTCAACGCGACATCGGGCGGCACGACGCCCGACGCAACCAGGGCGCCCGCCATGCCCGCGACGGTCGCTTCGCGCATGTCGGGAAACGCGTTGTTGGTGCCCGTCGACAGTGTCAGCAGCGGCACGCCGCCGCAATGCGCAGCCACCGCGCGATGCGTGCCGTCGCCGCCGAGCACGGCAATCAGCTCGACGCCTTCGAGCACCATATGCGCGGTGCCCGTGTGCGTATCGGCGACGCTATCGGTGATGGGCAGATCGATGAATTCGACTTCAGGCCAGCGCTCTGCCGTGCCCGTCGCCGCGTGTGTGTCGATTGCGCGCAGCAGCAACGCGGCGACGCCCGTGCGATCGCGCAACGTCAGCACGCGATCGACGCCGAGCGCGCCGAGTCCCGCGATCAGACGCACGACCATGTTGGCTTTCTCGGCGGTCGGGAACACGGACGCGTGCGTCGTGAGGCGGCGAATGTCGCGACCCGACGCGGGGTTCGCGATCACGCCGACGGTGATGGGCGATGCCACTGGGTTGTCTCCGTTGTGTTTATCGAGAGCGGCTTGCGTGTCGCGCACGAAGCCGTTTCGTGTGATTGGCATTACTGCAACAGCTATGCCAATCGTTCGACAAACCCGCGAAGCACGCGCAAGGCCATATACGTAAAGGGTTTCGGGCTATCGACAGTGCGTGTCGCAGGCGCCTCGGGCGTCGCATGACGCAGCGCACATGACGCACATCGCGCCTTTCGCCGCGTTGCGATCGCGGTGACGTAGCGCGCATGCGTTGCGGCATCGAACGATGCACGTCTCACTGGTGTCTCACGCATGGGTGAGACGATCGTCTCAGGCGTCTCGCGTGCTGCAATGCAGTGTGATTGCGCGGGCGGGATGTGCTACAAGAAGGTCCGCAGAAGGCATCACCCTCGGGATCAACGCGATTCATCCACCGGTATCGTCCGTTATCGACGGGAGCCGACCATGCCTTACGTCTCTCAAACCCAGCACGTCGACCGCGTGCGCGGCGCCATCGAAGGACGCCTGCCCGCGCCCGCCAATTCGTCGCGCCTCGTGTCGTCGTGGCAGCGTTCGTATGAGCAATACCAGCTCGATCCCAGTTCGGTGATCGGGCCTCGCGTGCTGACCTCGTCCGAACTGCGCGAGGTGCAAGGCAAGGAAGAAGCCTTTTTGCGTGCGTCGGGCCAGTGCCTCACGCGTCTGCACGACATGATCCGCGTGGCCGACTACTGCGTGATGCTCACCGACGCGCACGGCGTCACGATCGACTACCGCATCGACCGCGACCGGCGCGGCGACTTCAAGCATGCAGGTCTTTACATCGGCTCGTGCTGGTCGGAACGCGAGGAAGGCACGTGCGGAGTCGCGAACGTGCTGACGGATCTCGCGCCCATCACCGTGCACAAGACCGATCACTTTCGCGCGGCCTTCACGACGCTCACCTGCAGCGCATCGCCGATCTTCTCGCTGACGGGCGAACTGATCGGCGTGCTCGATGCATCCGCCGTGCAATCGCCCGACAACCGCGACAGCCAGCGGCTCGTGTTTCAGCTGGTGCGCCAGAGCGCGGCACTGATCGAAGACGGCTACTTCCTCAATCAGACGGCGCAGCATTGGGTGATCTTCGGCCACCAGAGCCGCAATTTCGTCGAGGCGCAACCGGAAGTACTGATCGCATTCGACGAATGCGGCAACATCGCAGCATCGAACCGCAAGGCGCAGGAGTGCATCGCGGGCCTGAGCGGTCCGCGTCACGTCGACGAAATCTTCGATACGTCCGCCGTGCATCTGCACGACGTGGCGCGCACCGATACGATCGTGCCGCTGCGTCTGCGCGCCACGGGTGCCGTGCTCTATGCGCGGATTCGCGCGCCGTTGAAGCGCACTTCGCGCGTTGCGCCCGTCGTGTCTTCCGCGAGCGCCGTCAATGCATCGCTCGATGTGCATGCCGATACGAGCCTCGACGCCATCAGCCGCTTCCTGCACAGCCGCGACTCGCGCATCGCGCGCAATGCGGAAGTCGCGCTACGCATCGCGGGCAAGCATCTGCCGATTCTGATTCTCGGCGAGACGGGCGTCGGCAAGGAAGTGTTCGCGCAGGCGTTGCACGCGTCGGGCGCACGACGCGCCAAGCCGTTCGTCGCCGTGAATTGCGGCGCGATCCCCGATTCGCTGATCGAAAGCGAACTGTTCGGCTATGCGCCAGGCGCGTTCACGGGCGCGCGCAGCCGCGGCGCGCGTGGCAAGATCGCGCAGGCGAACGGCGGCACGCTGTTCCTCGATGAGATCGGCGACATGCCGCTCAATCTGCAAACGCGCCTGTTGCGTGTGCTCGCCGAAGGCGAAGTGCTGCCGCTGGGCGGCGATGCGCCCGTGCGCGTCGATATCGACGTGATCTGCGCGACGCACCGCGATCTCGCCCGCATGGTCGATGAAGGCACGTTTCGAGAGGATCTGTTTTACCGGCTGAGCGGCGCGACGCTGCACATGCCGCCACTGCGAGAGCGCGCCGATGTGCTGGACGTCGTGCACGCGGTGTTCGATGAAGAAGCGCAAAGCGCGGGACACGTGCTCACTCTGGATGCGCGGCTCGCCGAACGCCTGTCGCGTTTCTCGTGGCCTGGCAATATCCGGCAACTGCGCAACGTGCTGCGCTACGCATGCGCGGTGTGCGATGCGACGCGCGTCGAATTGCGACATGTGTCGCCCGATGTGGCGGCATTGCTCGCGCCCGATGAAGCCGCGCCGCGCCCTGCGCTCACTAGCCTCGACGATGAGCGGGCGCGCATTGTCGAGGCGCTGACGCAGCACCACTGGCGACCGAACGCGGCAGCCGAAGCGCTCGGCATGTCGCGCGCGACGCTGTATCGACGGATTGCGAAACTGGGGATCGTCGGACCGCATCGGAGTTGATGCGTTTCAACGGTAACAGTCAACCTGCGTTGAGCGTCGCAATCTGCTCGCCGAGCTTGCGCAGGCCCTCGCGCAACTGCGGCGGATCGAGCACTTCGACATGACCGGCTAAACCGAGCAATTGCTCGGCCGCGTAGCTGAACTGCTCGACGGGCAAGGTCACTTCCTGCCAGCCGTCCTGCTCCGAAGGCAGCGAGATCTGTGCCTGTTCGACGGCCGCCGCGCCGAGCCTGTGAAGCCGCGTCATCCCTTCCGGCGACAGCCGCAAACGCGCGGTGTGCTTGAGCAGGCTCGTCTCGAACGACTCGACGGCCGCCGTCCATTCGTCGCGCAGATCAAAACCTTCCGGACGTTCGAACGTTTCGTCGTGCACCGTGAGCTGCGCGATGCTCGACACGCGGTAGGTGCGCAACTGCGTGCGCACGCGCGTGACCAGATACCATTCGCCGCCCTTTAGCACCAGCCCGAGCGGATCGCGCACGCGCACGCCTTCGTTTTCGCCGCTGGCGTTCCACGTGCGGTATTGCATCGAGATACGCTTCTGTTCCCACACGGCGCCCGCAAGCATCGTCAGCCACGGTGTGGGCGAGGGCCGCTGATACCAGCCGACGGGATCGATATGCAGCCGCGAGCCAATGCGCGACGTATCGGGCGCGGCGTCGGGCAGCGCGGTCACGAGCTTGAGCTGCGCGGCACGCAGTTGCTCGGACAGACCGAGATCGGACGCCGCGCCTGTCAACCCGGCGATCGACAGCGTTTCCGCTTCGGCCCGCGTGATGCCTGTCAACTTCGCGCGATATCCATCGAGCAAGGCGAAGCCGCCGCCCGGCCCACGATCCGCGTAAACGGGCACGCCCGCCGCGCTCAACTGGTCGATATCGCGATACACGGTGCGGATCGACACGTTGAATTCGTCGGCGAGCGCCTGCGCGGTCACACGGCCTTTCACCTGGAGCATCAACAGCATCGAAACGAGTCGGCTCGTCGCCAATTTTTGCGCTCCTTTTAATTCATGACATGGGTTGTCAGTTATTGACGAGTATAAAGGTAGTTATAGACCAAGATCATCCGGAGTGTGCGGCATGCACGTGACCTACGTAGTCCGTTTTCAGGTGTTACCCGACAAGCTCGAGCGCTTTCTGACGCTGCTGGACGGCGTGCTCGACGCAATGCGCGACGAGCACGATTTCCGTGAGGCCGTGCTGCATCGCGATCCTGATTCGCCGTGTCGGCTGATGCTCTATGAGACGTGGGAGAGCCGTGAGGACGCGAGCGATGAACAGGTTCACAGGCCTTACCGTCGCAGATATCACGAGGCGCTCGCCGATCTGCTCGTGCGGCCGCGCGAAGTGACGCAATGGCACACAGTGCGCGCGGACCGGCGCGATGCGACGCCTGAATCGCTGCAATCGGGCCACGCCGAAGAACTGGCCGAGGCGCGCGCATGAGCACGCGAACGTTCGTTTCCCGTGAGAGTGCAATGCCATGACGATGCAACACGTACGACAAAACTGGTTGACAACACATCGACGTCAAGACAAACTCGAACGCATGCTGACACTCATCACCAACGCCTACGTCATTAAAAACCGTATGGCACGCCATCGCGGCGGGCCTATGGGAGCGTGCGTGCGTTAGCATCTGCAGCAGTCAGCAAAACGATCCCAAGGCCCCGCCGGAAACGGAAGGGGCCTTTTGTTTTGGGTAAGCCTTCCGGTCTCTGGCTCAATTGACGGAGTGCATGATGGACAAGGCTTGCCAGCAGTTCACCGATGACGAATCACTCTGCTTTCCGCGCTCGCACGAAGAGCGGTTGCCGAGAGTCGTCATCCACTTTGAAGTGCAACCCGGCGCGACGATGTCGTGGCGCGTCGACGCGAACACGGAACTTCTCGTGCAAGGCGCGCGGGTGTGGTTGACGCGCGCGGCGTCGCCATACGACCACTGGTTGCAGATTGGAGAGACGTTTCGGTTGCATCGCGGCGAGCGCGTGTGGATTAGCGCGGATGGCAATGTGGCGGCACGTCTTTCGTTGACCACGCATCCGGTGAGGGTGCAGGGCAGGCTTGCGCGCCTGCTCGAGCGCTGTTCTTCGCTGGGGGCGGATATTTTTGCGCCTCGGTCGCGGTGAGTGGTTTTTTTTGCTGCGCAAGCGGGGCTGGGGTGGTTTTGATTTTTGCGTTGGATTGCCTGGTGTTTCGCTGGCGTCCGCGTTGTGCCTGCACGGGGGCGTTGGCGTTCGGGGTTGCTAGCCTTTTCGCTGGCATCCGCGTTTTGCTATTGGTTCGCAAGCGTTGCCCCTGTGCGGGGCGGCACCTACTTTTCTTTGCCGCCGCAAAGAAAAGTAGGCAAAAGAAAGCGGCTCACACCGCCAGTTCTTGTTTTCGCCTGAGGGCCCCCAACGGGTCTTACGCTTCACACGGCAACGCGCTGATCTAATGTTGGTTGCCAACGTTCTGAATGTTGGCCTCACCCGCTTCGCACGCCCGTACAACGGCTAACGATCGCGAATGGTATGCGCCGCCCAGGTGGCAAACTGTGTGTAGGTTGTCGCGGCGTATAGCTTGGCGCTCGCACAGGGTGGACGCGTGCGCTATCGGTCCGGAGTGAGGCGTGTGAGGTACTACGGCCTGCACACAGTTTGCCACCTGGGCGGCCGTGGACTGTCTGGCTCCGCGTGCTGTAGTGCGGGAGCGTGAAGTGGGTGAGGCGCACTGCAAGAGCGCTGGCAACGAACGTCGGTCACGTGGTTGCCGTGTGAAGTGTAAGACCCTGTGGGGGCCCTCAGGCAGGAACAAGAACTGGCGGTGTGAGCCGCTTTCTTTTGCCTACTTTTCTTTGCGGCGGCAAAGAAAAGTAGGTGCCGCCCCGCACAGGGGCAACGCTAGCAAACCAAATAACATCACGCGAATGCCAGCGCAACAACCAGCAAACCCATAAAAAAAGGCCCGCACCCAGTACGAGCCTTCACGCGCCGCGTGACAAACGATTCAACCGCGCATCGATCAGACGCGTTCAATCGCGATAGCAATCCCCTGCCCCACCCCAATGCACATCGTGCACAACGCAAACCGGCCTTGCGTACGTTGCAACTGATACATCGCCGTGGTCACGAGCCGAGCCCCGCTCATCCCGAGCGGATGCCCCAGCGCAATCGCACCACCGTTCGGATTAACGCGCGCATCATCATCACCAACACCAAGCGCGCGCAGCACAGCAAGACCTTGCGACGCGAACGCCTCGTTCAGCTCGATCACATCAAACTGCCCAATGTTCATGTTCAGGCGCGCCAACAGCTTCTGCGTCGCAGGCGCGGGACCAATGCCCATCACACGCGGATCAACACCCGCCGTCGCGATACCGAGCACGCGTGCGCGCGGCGTCAGGCCGAAACGCTTCGCGGTCTCGGCGTTCGCCAGCAGCAATGCCGCCGCGCCATCGTTGACGCCCGATGCATTGCCCGCCGTCACCGTGCCATCCGGACGCACGACGCCCTTCAGCTTCGCGAGCGCTTCGAGGCTCGTCTCGCGCGGATGCTCGTCCTTCGATACGACGATCGCATCGCCCTTCTTCTGCGGGATCGTCACGGAGACGATTTCCTGCGCGAGCGTGCCGTCCTGCTGCGCGCGTGCCGCCTTCAACTGGCTGCGTACCGCGAACGCGTCCTGGTCGGCGCGGCTGATGTTGTAGTCCGTCGCGACGTTTTCGCCGGTTTCCGGCATCGAATCGACGCCGTACAGTTGCTTCATCAGCGGGTTGACGAAGCGCCAGCCGATCGTCGTGTCGTAGATGTCGGCCTGACGCGAGAACGCGCTCGTCGCCTTGCCCATCACGAACGGCGCGCGGCTCATGCTTTCGACGCCGCCCGCAATCATCAACCCAGCCTCGCCCGATTTGATCGCGCGCGCCGCGATGCCAACGGCATCCATGCCCGAGCCGCACAGGCGGTTCACGGTCGAACCCGGCACGTCTTTCGGCAGGCCCGCCAGCAACAGCGACATGCGCGCGACGTTGCGGTTATCTTCGCCCGCCTGGTTCGCGCAGCCGTAGATCACGTCGGCGACCGCGCTCCAGTCGACTTCCTTGTTGCGCTCCATCAGCGCCCTGAGCGGCACGGCGCCCAGATCGTCGGCGCGCACCGACGACAGCGAACCCGCGTAGCGGCCAATCGGCGTGCGAATCGCGTCGCACAGGAAAGCTTCCGTCATGAGATGTCTCCAGTAATGGCTAGCCGGCGTATCGGTGAAGGCGCCAGCGTCGGCGCCTTGGGCAGCGCCACAAAAAACGTGTCGACAAAGCAAGATTTGTTCTATACTCGAACAAACGATCATCTATCGAACATTTCAGGTTCGATAATAGGCGGGGCGCGGAAAGACTGTCAAGCGCGCCGGCGGGTGGGTGGGTCGTCGAAAACGGCAATAAAGTGCGGCGGAAACGGCAGGAATGCGTGCCCCCCCGGGCTTCTGAACGGCCGGCACGCCCCGCCACATGCCCTCAGCCGTAAAGTTGGCGAATCCTGGGCGCTTGCGCTATCGTCACGGCTTTCTGCAGACTAACGAACGCCCGTCCCGACGTCCGGACGTTTCGCATCGATTTCACATAGTCCCATGAGCAAAGTACCTGCCGCGTCACAAGCCGTCCCCGCCAACGAGACGGACGCCCCGGACAAACCGGGCGACTCGTATGTGCAGTCGTTCGCGCGCGGCCTCGCAGTGATTCGCGCGTTCAACGCCGAGCGCCCCGAGCAGACGCTGACGGACGTCGCATCGGCGACCGGCCTCACGCGCGCGGGCGCGCGCCGCATTCTGCTGACGCTGCAGACGCTCGGCTATGTCGAGGCGGAAGGCCGCCTGTTTCGACTGACACCGAAGATTCTCGACCTCGGCTTCGCCTATCTGACCTCGATGCCGTTCTGGAATCTCGCCGAGCCGTTCATGGAAGAACTGTCGGCGGAAGTTCACGAAAGCTGTTCGGCCGCCGTGCTCGACCGCACGGAGATCGTCTACGTGCTGCGCGTGCCGACGCACAAGATCATGACGATCAATCTGTCGATCGGTAGCCGCTTGCCGGCGTACTGCACGTCGATGGGCCGGGTGCTGCTGTCGGCGCTCGACCCGGCGACGCTCGACGCGACCCTCGACGCGTCGCCCATCGTCGCGCACACGCCGCGCACGATCACCGACAAGGATGAACTGAAGAAGGTGATCGCGCAGGTGCGCAGCCAGGGCTGGTCCGTTGTCGATCAGGAACTGGAAGGCGGGTTGATCTCGCTGTCCGCGCCGATCCGTAACCGGCGCGGACAGGTCATCGCCGCGATGAACATCAGCGGTAATGCGCAGCGCAATTCCGCGAAGCAGATGGTGAAGGCGTTTCTCGAACCGCTGCAGAAAGCCGCGCAATCGGTGTCGGACATGGTCGCGTTGCGCGGCTGACGTCGCTCGACGCCTACGCGCAACGCACCCGATCAACGGCCCAGATAACGCTCTACCAGACGCGCCCAGTACGCCGCACCGACAGGCAGATTGCGGTCGTTGAAATCGTAGTGCGGGTTGTGCACCATGCAGCCGTCTTCGCCGACGCCGTTGCCCAGGCGCAGGAACGAACCCGGCCGCTGTTCGAGCATGAACGCGAAGTCCTCGCTGCCCATCAGGATGTCGGCGTTCGGCTCGACGTTTTCCGCGCCGACCAGTTCGCGCGCCACCTCGATCGCGAACTCGGTTTCCGCGTCCGTGTTCACGACGACGGGATACCCTTCCACATACTCGACGTGCGCCTTGCCGCCATAACTGGCGGCCTGGCTTTCCGCGAGTTCCTTGATGCGCTCTTTCAACAGCGCGCGCACTTCCGGACTGAACGAGCGCACGCTCAATTCGAGCTTCGCGCTCGACGGAATCACGTTGTTCGCCACGCCCGAATGCATCGTGCCGACCGTCACCACGGCAGGCTGCGAAGGGTTCACGTTACGCGCGACGATGGTCTGCAGCGCCATCACGATGCTCGACGCGATCACGATGGGATCGACGGTCAGATGCGGGCGCGCCGCGTGACCACCGACGCCTTCGATCGTAATCGTCGCCTTGTCGCCCGCCGCCATGAACGCGCCCTTGCGGAACAGGAACTTGCCCGGCTCCGCGCCCGGATGGTTGTGCACGCCGAACACGGCGTCGCACGGAAACCGCTCGAACAGGCCGTCTTCGATCATCTTCTTCGCGCCGCTGTCGATGCCGCTTTCCTCGGCCGGCTGAAAATACAGATGCACAGTGCCCGAAAAACGGCGCGTCTTGGCCAGATGCTGCGCGGCGCCGAGCAGCATCGTCGTGTGGCCGTCGTGGCCGCATGCGTGCATCTTGCCGTGCGTGCCGCTCGCGTACGGCAACCCCGTCTGCTCGATGATGGGCAGCGCATCCATATCCGCGCGCAAGCCAATGCTGCGCGCGCCGTCGCCCACCTTCAACGTGCCGACCACGCCCGTCTTGCCGACTCCGCGCGTCACCTGCCAGCCCCACGCTTCCAGCTTTTCCGCGACGAGCGCCGCCGTTGCGACCTCTTCGTACGCGAGTTCCGGATGGTGGTGAATGTGATGGCGAATGTCGCGCAGCGCGGCGGCTGCGGGTTCGAGGTCGGCGATTTCGGTCAGGCGAGTGGCGTCGGTCATCAGGTGTACTCCGGGGTTCACGTACTGCGTCTTGCGCGCAGCGTTAAACCGCAGACTATAGCAACGCGCGAGTTTTCCCGTAAGACGACGACACCTTCAGCTTACTTGACGCTTTCACTGGACGCCGACTCGGCGGCATGCGCCCGATCTTGTGTGCGCGCGAAGCCCTTTAGCACGTTGACGAACGCGAGGCCCGCTTCTTCGATCGAACCGGAATTGTCGATATGCGTCAGATGCGCGCCGTCGGGCAGCGCAAACGGCGCCTGACGCGCGAGGCGCGCCTCGACCTGCTCCCGCGTTTCACGGCCACGCGCCGACAGACGCGCCGCGAGAATATCGGGCGCCGCGTGAACATGCACGACTTCGAGATGCTGATAGCGCTTCAACGCACGCGACAGATACGCGCGCGAGCCATTGACGACGACCGTGCAGCCCCGCTCGAGCCACGCATCGATCTCGATGCCAATGCCGTAGTGCAATTCGTGACTCGACCATTCGAGCGCAAAGAGACCTCGCGCCGAGCGTGCGTCGAACTCTTCGCGGGTCAGCGCGATGTGGTTTTCGTTGTGCCCCGTCTCGCGTGTGATGTAGCGATGCGCGAACACCACGGACGTGCCCGCGACATGCTCGCGCGCGAAATGCAGCAGCGAATCCTTGCCCGCGCCCGACGGGCCGACCACATAGATCAAGCGGCCTTTCATGCGTTCTCCTGTCCTTCTTGCGCCGTGAACGCGAGCCGTTGCCACAACATGAACGGCTCGCCCGGCGCCGGCTCGACGAAGATCGCCGCACCGTCGATCGTCAACGGCCCGAGACGCTGCGCCTCGCGATGCCACCATTCGACTATCGCGGCGCGATCGGCGGCGTTGTCGAGCGAATTGGACACCGTCATATGGAAGCGGAATTCGTCGAGCACATACGGATATCCCCATTCGACGAGCAATTCGCGCTGACGTTCCGTGAGCGGCGCTTCCATGCGTTTCGCAATATCCGCTCTGGATGGCGCGACGCGCAGGGGCGTGAAGGTGCGCAACGCATCGGCGGCGAGCGCGCGCATCTGTTCTTCACCGGATGGCGTAGCCGGACGCAGCGCAACGAAGTCGCCCAGCGTCGCCGCTTCGACGGGCAATGCAAACGGCATCTGCGTTTGCGCCCAGCTTTCCGATACGTCGAGCAGATCGGCGACCGTCACATGCTCCGCGAGATGAAACGGCGCGACCAGCGTGCCGTGCCAGCCGTAACGGCGCGGCGAGGTCGTCAGTTGCGCGAGCGGTTGCGACAGCGCGGGCGCATCATGCGGATCGAGTGATGTATCGCTTTCGGCATCGCGTGCGAGCCATATCGAGCCGGCATCCCACCAGCCCGACGCGCGCGCAGGCGCGTAGTAGATCGCGAAGCGCGCCTGCACGCTCCACGCGTTCTGCATGGCCGCGCTCATACGTCGTGCTCCACCATCAGTTGCACGCGGTCGGCGGCAAAATGCGTGAAGCCGTATTTGATCGGCGTGCCTTCCGTATCGACATCGACGTTCTCGACCCACAGCACCGGCTGTTGCCGGTTGATGCCAAGACGCCGCGCGACTTCCGGCTCGGGCAGCACGCTGCCGATACGGCTCCACTTGCGCAGATAGTCGGTCACGCCATACTCGGCCATCGCCCTGGTCATACCACCTTTGCGTTCGAGCACATCGGGCAGATCGACGAACCGTGCAGCCGGATAGAAGCTGCGCGAGTAGGTGAGAGGTACGCCGTCCGCTGCATGCACCGACTCGATGCGGTAGACGAACGCCCCCGCTCGCAGACCCAACGCCTTCGCGACAGTCGGATCCGCCTTCACGCGCGCCGCCGATAGCAACATCGCGTCCGCCGGCGAATGATGTTGCTGGCGCAAGTTTTCGGTGAAGCGCGTGCGACGGCCGATCGTGTAATCGATCGCGCCCGGCTGCACGAACGTGCCGCGTCCCTGTTCGACGCTGACGAGCCCTTGGGCCGCAAGACCCAGCATTGCGCGGCGGATGGTATGGCGGTTCACGTCGAAGCGTTTGGCCAGTTCGCCTTCGCTCGGCAGACGCCCGTCGTCGCCGAAACCGCTTGCCGCAATCTCTTTCGCGAGTATCTGCTCGATCTGCCGCCACACGGCGACGCCCGCTCCCCGCTCTAGCATCGTGCCCGGCGCCGCGTCGTCGTTCGATGTCATGGTGCTGTCATTCCCTTCGGTTCCAATAAGCGTTCTGTGCATTGTAGTCCGCGTGCCGTGGCGGAAATATGAAACTGCGCCTTCTGTCACGAACAAGCGACAGTTCAGCTCTAAACGTCTAGACGTTTAGACGAATAGATGCTCAAATGTCTGGACTCGCCACCGAGTATCCCTTCTCCAGGAAACTTCCAGGAAACCCGATGAGTGCCGCCGCCTCTCCTCCTTTAGCTGACTCCCCCTCTTCCGCCAACCCTGCCCGCCGCGCGTGGATGGCCGTCATGGCCCGCTCCGCACGCACCGATCTCGAAGCCGCATTGAACCGCGCAATGGAAGGCCTGCCGCTTCCCGCATTCGACTGGCTGCGTCCGCCCGAAATCGGGCTGGCGATGGTGCGCGGGCGGGTCGGCGGCACGGGCGACGCGTTCAATCTCGGCGAAGCGACCGTGACGCGCGCGACGCTGCGTCTGCGCGACGAATCGGATGAAGGCACCACCGTTGGCGTCGCCTGTCATCTGGGCCGCGACCGCCGCCGCGCCGAACTCGCTGCTATTGCAGACGCGCTGCTGCAAACGCGGCAGCATCACGCACGATTGCAGGCGCAACTGATTGCGCCGCTCGCTTCGCAGCTCGCGGCGAAACAGGCGCAACGCCAACAGGACGCCGCATCGACGCGCGTCGAATTCTTCACGATGGTCCGAGGCGACTGATGAACACTTCCGCTCAATCTCCGCAGATCGCGCTGTCGACGCTGACGCCGGGCTTCACCGACCCTGTGCACGACACCCAATCCGTGTTCCGCACGCTGCTCGATACGCTGTCGCGGCCGGGCAAGATCGGCACGATCGACAATGTCTTGCCCGCCTCCCGCAGCGACGCGCGCAACACGCTGCCGCACGCGCGCGCCGATCTCGCCGCGTTTGCCGCGCTGCTCGCGCTGTGCGACTACTCGACGCCCGTCTGGCTCGCGCAGCCCGACGCCGTGCTCGGCTCCGCGTTGCGCTTTCACACGGGCGCGCCGCTCGTCGACGAACCGCAAGACGCCGCCTTCGCCTATGTCCACGACGCGAGCACGTTGCCGCCGCTGTCGTGCTTCGCGCTCGGCGAGCCGGAAACGCCGGAACAATCGGTGACGCTGATCGTGCGCGTCGATTCCTTGACGCAAGGTTTGCCTGTCGTGCTGCGCGGACCCGGCATCGAACACACGCACACGATCGCGCCCGCCGGACTGCCCGAGCGCTTCTGGCGCGAACGCGCCGAACTCGCGCCGCTCTTTCCGTGCGGCATCGACTGTTATCTCGTCTGCGGCGACACGTTGATCGGCTTGCCGCGCACAACCCACGTGGAGCTCAACTAATGTACGTTGCCGTCAAAGGTGGAGAGCGCGCGATCGAAGCATCGTGGCGCCTGCTCGACAAGGCACGCCGCGGCGACACGCAGTTCGCCGAATTGAGCGTCGCGCAGATTCGCACACAGCTGCGGCTCGCCGTCGCGCGCGTGATGACGGAAGGCTCCGTCTACGACGAAGAGCTTGCGGCGCTGGCGATCAAGCAGGCCGCGGGCGATCTCGTCGAGGCGATCTTCCTGTTGCGCGCGTATCGCACGACGCTGCCGCGCTTCGGCTACACGCAGCCCGTCGATACGGAAGACATGCGGATCGAACGGCGCATCTCCGCGACCTTCAAGGATGTGCCCGGCGGACAGATGCTCGGCGCGACCTACGACTACACACAGCGTCTGCTCGACTTCACGCTGCTGGCCCAAGGTGACGGCGAAAGCGCGCTGAACGTCAAGCGCACCGAACCCGCCGCGCAGGACGCCATGCCGCGCGTCGTCTCGCTGCTCGACAAGGAAGGCCTGATCGAACAGGAGCGCGTATCGGAAGACGCGCCCGAACCCGGCGACCTGTCGCGCGAGCCGTTGTCGTTTCCTGCCAGCCGCGCGACGCGCCTGCAAAACCTCGCGCGCGGCGATGAAGGCTTCCTGCTCGCAATGGGCTACGCGACGCAACGCGGTTACGCGCACTCGCATCCGTTCGCGGGCGAAATCCGCTTCGGCACGGTCGCGGTCGAAATGGAACTCGACGAACTGGGCGTTGCCGTCGAGATCGGCGAAATCGACGTCACCGAATGCCAGATGATCAACCAGTTCGCGGGCAGCAGCGAAGTGCCGCCGACCTTCACGCAAGGCTATGGTCTCGCGTTCGGTCATTCCGAGCGCAAGGCAATGGCGATGGCACTCGTCGATCGCGCCTTGCGTGCGGAAGAACTCGGCGAAACGATCGGCTCGCCGACGCAGGACGTCGAATTCATGCTGTCGCATAGCGACAACGTCGAAGCGTCGGGCTTCGTGCAGCATCTGAAACTGCCGCATTACGTCGACTTCCAGTCCGAACTCGAACTCGTGCGACGCTTGCGCGCCAAGCATGCTGCACGCGACGACGACAACGATCAACAGGAGCAAGCGGCATGAACGTGCCCGACACGACGATGCAAACGGCCGCGCACGACAGCGCCGCTGAAGGCTACAACTTCGCGTACCTCGACGAACAGACCAAGCGCATGATCCGCCGCGCGCTGTTGAAAGCCGTGGCCGTGCCTGGCTATCAGGTGCCGTTCGCGTCGCGCGAAATGCCGTTGCCGTATGGTTGGGGAACGGGCGGCATTCAGGTGACGGCGTCGATCATCGGGCGCGACGACACGCTCAAGGTGATCGACCAGGGCTCCGACGAAACGACCAACGCGGTCAACATTCGCCGCTTCTTCGCGCGTACGACAGGCGTCAACACCACGCGCAAGACGAGCGAAGCGACCATCGTGCAGACGCGTCACCGCATCCCCGAAACGCCGCTCACCGACAAGCAGATTCTCGTCTATCAGGTGCCGATGCCCGAGCCGCTGTATCGGCTGGAGCCGCGCACGGCCGAATGCAAGAAGCTGCACGCGCTTGCTGACTATGGCCTCATCAGCGTGAAGTTGTATGAGGACATCGTGCATCACGGCAGCATCGCGACGACGTACGACTACCCGGTGATCGTCAACGGGCGCTACCTCGCGTCGCCGTCGCCGATTCCAAAGTACGACAACCCGAAGATGCATATGAACCCCGCACTGCAACTGTTCGGCGCGGGACGCGAGCAGCGCATCCACGCGATTCCGCCTTTTACGCCGGTAAAAAGCCTCGATTTCGACGACCATCCGTTCGAAGTGCAGCGCTGGGATCATGCCTGCGCGTTGTGCGGATCGACGGACAGCTTCCTCGACGAAATGATCGTCGACGATGCGGGCAAGCGCATGTTCGTCTGCTCCGACAGCGACTATTGCCACGACCGCCGCGAACAGCAAGGCACTGAAAACAGCGAAGGAGAAAGCGCATGACGCCGCTTCTGAGCGCACGCGCGCTCACCAAACAGTACGGCGGCCGCAACGGTTGCCGCAACGTCAGCTTCGATCTGTATCCGGGGGAAGTGCTGTGTATCGTCGGCGAATCGGGTTCGGGCAAAACGACGCTGCTTAACACGCTCGCGCTCCGTAATACCGCCGATTCCGGCACGCTGCACTATGCGAGCGCGCACGGCGAGACGCTCGATCTGCTTGCCTTGTCCGAGCCGCGCAAGCGTCTTCTGGTGCGCACCGAGTGGGGTTTCGTGCAGCAGAATCCGCGCGACGGGCTGCGCAACGGCGTGTCGGCGGGCGCGAATATCGGCGAGCCGTTGATGGCTGTCGGCGCGCGCCATTACGGCAAGATTCGCGACACGGCCACGCAATGGATGGCGCGCGTCGAACTCGATGCATCGCGTATCGACGAATTGCCTTCCGCGTTTTCGGGCGGCATGCAGCAGCGTCTGCAGATCGCGCGCAATCTCGTCACGGGGCCGCGTCTCGTGTTCATGGACGAGCCCACCGCGGGTCTCGATGTGTCCGTGCAGGCGCGTCTGCTCGATCTGCTGCGCACGTTGACATCGACGCTGCATCTGTCCGTGCTGATCGTCACGCACGATATCGGCGTCGCGCGCCTGCTCGCGCACCGGCTGATGGTGATGCAAGGCGGCGAAGTGGTCGAGGCCGGTCTCACCGATCAGGTGCTCGACGACCCGCAGCATCCGTACACGCAGACGCTGGTTTCCTCCGTTCTCCCCGTTTGAGGTCTCACGCGATGACAACGTCCAGCGAAACATCGTTCATCGACAACGACGCGCTGATGCTGCGCGCCGTCGGTATCGGCAAGACCTTCACGCTGCACGGCCAGGGTGGCGTGCAGATCGACGCGCTCGCGGGCGTGTCGCTCGACGTCGAACGCGGCGAGTGCGTCGTGCTGGTCGGGCCGTCGGGCGCGGGCAAGAGCACGTTCTTGCGCTGCCTGTACGGCAACTATCTGGCGAGTGCGGGCACGATCGCGATTCGCGACGACGCGCAGGACACGAAATATCTGTCGATCACGGGCGCGGAACCGCGCGACGTGCTGCATTTGCGGCGCGGCGTGGTCGGCTACGTGAGCCAGTTTCTGCGCGTGATTCCGCGTGTGAGCACGCTCGATCTCGTCGCCGAGCCTTTGGTTTCGCGCGGCGTCGATGAAAACGAAGCACATGCGCGCGCCGCCGCCTTGCTCGCGCGGCTCAACGTGCCCGAACGGTTGTGGCCGCTTGCGCCCGCAACGTTTTCGGGCGGCGAGCAACAGCGCGTGAACATCGCGCGCGGGCTGATCGCCGGGCATCCCGTGTTGCTGCTCGATGAGCCGACCGCTTCGCTCGATGCGGAAAACCGCGACATCGTCGCCGATCTGATCGTCGAGGCGCGCGGGCGCGGCGCGGCGATCGTCGGCATCTTCCACGATGAAGACACGCGCGCGAAGGTCGCCACACGCTGGCTGGAATTGACGCCACCGCTGCGTCACGCAACGGCATTACACTGATATCGATCCGCTACGGAGCATCGACATGTTGATCAAGAACGCCCGCGTCGTTACGCGGGACGAAGTATTCACAGGCGTCGTGCGCGTCGAGGACGGCGTGATTCGCGACGTCGCGCGCGGCACGACGTCGGCTGCGGACGCGCAGGACTGGGAGGGCGACTATCTGCTGCCGGGCCTGATCGAACTGCACACGGACAATCTGGAGAAGCATCTGTTGCCGCGGCCGGGCGTCGAATGGAATACGGATGCCGCGTTCGTGATTCACGACGCACAGGTCGCCGCTGCAGGCATCACGACCGTGTTCGACGCGCTCGCAATTGGCTCGCGCTCAAACGTCGGCTTGCGCCGCGCCGATACGCAAACGCGCTGCGCCGAAGCGCTGCAGCGTTTCTCCGAGCGCAAGCTGCTGCGCGCCGAGCACTTTCTGCATCTGCGCTGCGAAATCGCAACGGCCGATGTCGTCGAACTGTTCGATGCGCTCAAGGGCCATCCGCTGCTGCGTCTCGCGTCGGTGATGGATCACACGCCCGGACAGCGCCAGTGGCATGACCGCGAGCAGTGGCGCCGCTTCCAGGAGCGCCACGGCAAGATGACCGACGAGCACATGGCCGCGACGCTCGTCGAACTCGAAGACGAACAGCAGCGTTTCGCGGATGCGCACCGCCGCGAGATCGTCGAGCGCTGCAAGGCGCTGGGCGTGCCCGTCGCGAGCCACGACGATACGCTCGTCGAGCACGTGCAGCAGGCCGCCGAAGAAGGCATCGTGCTCGCCGAATTCCCGACCACGCGCATCGCCGCCGAAGCCGCGCATCGCCACGGCATCGCGACCATCATGGGCGCGCCGAACATCGTGCGCGGCGGCTCGCATTCGGGCAACGTGTCGGCGCTGGAACTGGCCAAGGCGGATCTGCTCGACATCCTGTCGTCGGACTATGTGCCGTCCAGTCTGCTGACGGCCGCGTTCGAACTCGTCGAAAAAGCCGGCTGGAGCCTGCCTCGCGCGATGGCGACCGTGTCGGCGGAACCGGCGCGCACAGCTGGGCTGCACGACCGCGGCGCGATCGAAGCCGGGCTGCGCGCGGATTTCGTGCGCGTCACCATGCTCGACGCCTTGCCGGTGCCGCGCGCGACCTATCGCGGCGGCGAGCGGATCGTCTGATCGCCGCCTTCACCTCGTCGACGACCTAAGCGCTTGAACGAAAAGCGTTTGCCGCACTGCCGCATGGGCGGCAAACGCCTGTTTCGCCTTCTGTTCGCCTTCGTTTTGCTTTCAGAACGACCTTCCTGCCCCATATCACAAAACCGCCCGTTAGAGGCAATACTCCTGTGCCATCCGGTGTTTCACTAGCACCGCAAATATTTTGATTTGTTAAGCTTGGCGCGCGTTGCTGGCTGGGCCAGCCGGCAACCACATAGAGACAAGCCCGGCACAACGGCCGGGCAACGTCGCGCAGCGGCACAACCGCATGCGGGACACTTTGAACCACTCCCGGGAGTACATCAGTGAAGAAACTGCTTGCGGCTTTGACGGTTGCCCTGCTCGCCACCGTATCGATCGGCGCACACGCCAAAGATTGGACCACCATCCGCTTCGGCGTCGACGCCAGCTACCCGCCGTTCGAATCGAAGGGTTCTGACGGCAAGCTGGTCGGCTTCGATATCGACCTCGGCAATGAAATCTGCACGCGCCTGAAAGCGAAGTGCGTGTGGGTCGAAAACGACTTCGACGGCATGATCCCGGCACTGAAGGCGAAGAAGTTCGACGGCGTGCTGTCGTCGATGTCGATGACGCCGCAACGCGCTGAACAGATCGCTTTCTCGTCGAAGCTGTTCAACACGCCGACGCGCCTCGTCGCCAAGAAGGGCTCGAACATCCTGCCGACGGCGGAATCGCTGTCGGGCAAGTCGGTCGGCGTCGAACAGGGCACGATCCAGGAAACCTACGCGAAGACCTACTGGGAACCGAAGGGCGCGAAGGTCGTGCCTTACCAGAACCAGGACCAGGTCTATGCCGACCTGATCTCGGGCCGTCTGGACGCAGCACTGCAAGACGCTGTGCAGGCTGACATCGGCTTCCTGAAGACGCCGCGCGGCGCGGGCTTCCAGTTCGTCGGCAAGGATCTCGAAGACAAGAAGATCCTCGGCGAAGGCGCAGGCATCGGCATGCGCAAGGAAGATACGGACCTGAAGGCGGCCGTCGACAAGGCGATCGCCGAGATCATCAAGGACGGCACGTACAAGAAGATCGAGAAGAAGTACTTCACGTTCGACGTGTACGGCGGCTGATCGACACGGCAGTGCATAGCGCGGTTCACCCGCGCGACGCGCCGGTATGCAGACGGGCTCCATTCGGAGCCCGTTTTGCTTTTGACGCCGAGACAGGAGGCGAGTCCATGCAGCGGCACAGCGTCGCCCGCGCTGCGCAAATGGGCTAAGATCGAACGATTCACGGCGCGGCCGTTGCGCGCGCCACCGTTTTCAGCAGTCAATCCGAAGTCATACCTCTGCAACTATAGGGCGCCCGCGCGTCGCTGGCGGCGCCACACCAATCATGCAAACCCTCAATCATCCGCTGATTTCCCCGACCCTCGGCACCGCTCGCAGCCTGACGAGCTTCCACTACGGTCCGAGCGGTGGACAGAAGGTCTATATCCAGTCATCGCTGCATGCTGACGAGCTGCCCGGCATGCTGGTGTCGTGGGCGCTGCGCCGCAAGCTCGAAGCGCTCGAAGCTGCCGGCAAGCTGCGCGGCGAAGTCGTGATCGTGCCCGTCGCGAACCCCATCGGCCTGAACCAGCATGTGCTCGGCCTGCTCGCTGGCCGCTTCGAAACGAACACCGCGCAGAATTTCAACCGCAACTTCTACAACCTGTTCGACCTGATCGAGCCCGTGATCGAAGCGCGTCTGACGACGGACGCCGACCAGAACCGCACCATCATCCGTCAGGCCATGGGCGAAGCGCTCGACGCGCAAAAACCGCGCACCGAGATCGAATCGCAACGCCTCGCGCTGCAACAGCTGTCGTACGACGCGGACGTCGTGCTCGATCTGCATTGCGACTGGGAAGCGGCGCTGCATCTGTATACGAACCCCGACCTGTGGCCCGATGTCGAGCCGCTTGCGCGCTATCTGGATTCGAAGGCTTCGCTGCTCGCGGTGGATTCCGTCGGCAATCCGTTCGACGAGATTCACAGCTTCTGCTGGTCGGAATTGCGCACGCGCGTCGGCGACCGTTTCCCGATCCCGAACGGCTCGATCTCGGTGACCGTCGAGTTGCGCAGCCAGCGCGACGTGTCGTATGAGTTCGCGGAGCACGACGCGCAGGGCATCATCGAATATCTGACGCATCGCGGCGTGATTGCCGGCGAAGCCGCGCCGATGCCGCCGCTCGAATTCGCCGCGACGCCGCTCGCCGGCACCGAGCCGATCGTGACGCCCGTGAGCGGCGTCGTCGTGTATCGCCAGGAAGTGGGCAAATGGATCGATGCCGGCGAGCCCATCGCCGATATCATCGATCCGCTGACCGATCAGGTCATTACGTTGAAGTCGACGGTGGCGGGCGTGATGTATGCGCGTCATCTGTCGCGCTTCGCGCAGGCGGGCATGGAGATCGTGCGGATTGCGGGCGCGAAGGCGTTCCGCACAGGGCAGTTGCTGTCGGCCTGACGACATTCGCGGCGTGCACACTGCGTCGCATCGAATGAAAAACGCCCGCTTTATGCGGGCGTTTTCTTTGGCTCTGAATTCATGCATAACGACATTTGTTTCGTGGTGGGCACTAAACAAACCTGCTCGTGACTCGAGTGGCGACGCGGCAAATATGAAGCATATGCACAGATTTGCGCACGAGCCTTTTGCGCACAAAGCAATCGCTGTCGTATTTGTACTACATATTTAGCAAAAACATTTGCTGTCATATTCCTTTCCTTTCTCCTCGTTACATTTGCGCCCGTCGCGCGACCTGCCGCAGAGTCTGGCTCGCGATCGCCATTTTTCAATTCGGAGAAAGCTTTGAACAAGAAAGTACTTACCACCGCTCTACTCGCCTCGGCATTTGCAGGGACCGCGCACGCACAAAGCAGCGTCACGCTGTACGGCATCATCGATGCAGGTATCAGCTACGCAAACCACTCGAAGAACGCAGCAGGCGGCAGCGACAAGCTGTTCAAGTATGACGACGGCGTGGCGCAAGGCAGCCGTTGGGGCCTGCGCGGCACGGAAGACCTGGGCGGCGGCCTGAAGGCACTGTTCGTGCTCGAAAGCGGCTTCAACAGCGGCAACGGCACGTCGGGCCAGGGCGGCGCACTGTTCGGCCGTCAGGCGTTCGTGGGTCTGTCGAAGGACGGCATCGGCTCGCTGACGTTCGGTCGTCAATACGCGTTCACGACCGACTATCTGGGCAGCAACTATTCGACGGGTGGCCTGACGGTCGCTGGTAACTACGCTTACCACATCAACGACGTCGACCAGCTCACGTCGAGCCGTATCAACAATGCGGTCAAGTTCAGCAGCGCGAACTACGCAGGCCTGACGTTCGGCGCGATGTATGGCTTCTCGAACCAGGCTGGCGCATTCGGCGGCGCACCGACCGTCGGCACGGCGACGGGCTCGTCGCGCGCTTACAGCTTCGGCGTGAACTACGCGAACGGCCCGATCGGCCTGGGCGCAGCGTACACGGACATCCGTTTCCCGAGCCTGGCAACGCCGGCATTCTCGACGTCGATCGCCAACGTGAACACGAGCGCCACGACCACCACCGTGCGCGACCTGCGTACGTTCGGTCTGGGCGGCCGTTACATCATCGGACCGGCAACGCTGTACGCGCTGTGGACGAACACGCACTTCGAGCCGATCACGGGCGCGTCGACGACGTTCAACAACTTCGAAGGCGGGGCGAAGTACGCGTTCACGCCGGCGCTGACGACGGGCCTCGGCTACACGTACTCGCGTCTGACGGGCGCGACGACGGGCCACTTCAACCAGGTGGACGCAAGCGTCGACTACGCGCTGTCGAAGCGTACCGACGTCTACGGCCTGGTGATCTATCAGGACGCGTCGGGCAAGACGGCTTCGGGCGCACCGATCCAGGCTCAGATCGGTTCGTCGACGTCGTACTTCAACACGTCGGGTTCGGGCTCGCAGAACCAGCTCGCGTTCCGCGTCGGCATGCGTCACAAGTTCTAAGCTGTGTTGTCGGGCGAAGCGCTTGCGGGCGCTTTGCCTGAACGCTTGCAGATGGACTGGAAACGCCCCGCTTTTGTGGGGCGTTTTTGTTGGTGGTGATAGGTGAAAAGTGAAACTCAGGCTGCCAGCTTCATGCTGACGAGCCGGTTCAGGCTCACGCCCTGCTCGGCCGCCTGCATCGCCAGCGCGCGATGTTGCTCAGGTGGAATGCGTACTCTGAACTCGCCGCTATAGCGCTTCTCCGCGAGCGGCTCAGGTACGGCTTCACCTTGTTCGATCATGTCGGCGATGGCTTCCGCGACAGCAGCGCGTATTCCCTTGAGCGCGGCGTCGGGCGAACGGGCAAGCCACGAAAGGGATGGAAACTCCGCGCACAGCCCCACATGTTCGCCGTCTTCCGGCGACCAGGTGACGCGGTAGGTGTAGTGATCAGCGGGCACGTTGACTCTCCTTCAGCTTATCGATGGCCTGCAGCACCTGGCGAACCTGGTATGCCTTGGCCTTTCCTTTTTCGTTTTGAATATTGACGCGTGGATCGCCCATCCAGGGCATGCGGAAAACTGCGTGACTCGAACCCGATTGACGCGGTTTTCCGAAATACTCCTCGCAGACCTTGAACAATGCCGTGTAACGGACGTTCGCGGGTTCACGACGCATTTGTTCAAGGATTTTTTCTGTCATGCACGAATGGTACCATTAATGGCACCATTCGGTCGGCGCGGCCGTGATGTACGGGTAACAGATCTGCACTAATCCGGCGACACAAAAATCCGCACTTCCCCGTCCGCCGTCGGCATCGTGAAGTCATTGATGCGGTCCGCGCGGACGTCGAAGAGCAGGCGCTCCAGGCGCTCGAGCCGTGCCGCCTTTTCGCCGGCGTTCAACGATAGCGTGTCCGAATCCTTCATCAGCGCCACACGCGCGGCCATGATGCGCGCGACTGCGCTCGATCTCGATGTGAAAACCTCTTCCATGTCGGGTACTTCCTTCCCGCTGCGGCCACATGGAAAGCGTCATTTCGCATGCCGCGCCAGCTATGTTCGTCAAAAAGTGGCGCCCGCGTAGCCGGGCGCGCGACGATTCTATGAGCTTGCGCAAATTCTTGCCGCGCCGTTGACATGCACCTCGCCGTCCCCGTTCGGGCAATATCAATCAATCATTGCTTATGATAAATATAAAAAACATTAACTATCATAAATGAATCGATGATCCTACTCTTCAGTTCATCCCACGGCATCGTGCGCAAGCAGCGATGCGAAACACCGGGATGAGCAACAGGAGTGGATCATGAACACCGCCGCCCAATCGCTGCACTCTCAGGTCGAAAAGTGGCTCGCCCCCGGACCACTGGGGCAGATTCGGGTCGTGCGGTTCGGTCATCGGCGCAGGGACGGAACGAGATACGCGCACGTCGAGGCATCGACGACGCGCGGTGCGCGGGCAATCTTCTTCTTTCGTCATCACGACGGCGGCTGGTGCGTCTTTTCGCCTCAAGCAGGCGGACCGTCGATGTCGGCGCATCTCGGCGTGTACTGCTAGTCCCGTCGCCAGAGCGCCGATCGACTTCAACTCGCCGAGACCAGCTCCGCGAACTTTTGCACATCGACATTGCCGCCGCTGATCAACACGCCGATCCGCTTGCCCTTGAGCTTGTCCTTCATCTGGCGTGCGGCGGCGAAGCCCAGACAACCGGTCGGCTCCACGACGATCTTCATCCGGGCCGCAAAGAAACGCATGCAATCGATGAGTTCCGCGTCGCTCGCCGTGAGCACATCGGTGACATCGCGCTGGATGATCGGGAACGTGTACTGGCCGAGATGCTGCGTTTGCGCGCCGTCGGCGATCGTCTTCGGCGTCTCGATGTGAATGATCTTGCCTGAGCGGAAAGACTGCTGCCCATCGTTGCCCGCTTCCGGTTCCACCGCGTAGAGCGCGCAGTCCGGCGACAGCGCGCGCGTCGACAGCGCCGAGCCCGACAGCAATCCGCCGCCGCCGAGCGGCACGAAGAACGCGTCGAGCGGCCCGACTTCGTCGAACAGTTCTTTCGCCGCCGTACCCTGCCCGGCCATCACATCGGGGTGATCGTAGGGCGGAATCAGCGTCAGGCCGTGCTTCTGCGCGAGGTCGCGGCCAATCTGCTCGCGGTCTTCCTTGTAGCGGTCGTAAATGACGACGTTGCCGCCGTAGCCTTTGGTCGCCTCGACCTTCATGTGCGGCGCGTCGTGCGGCATCACGATCGTTGCGGGCATGCCGAGCAGACGCGCGGACAGCGCCACGGCCTGCGCGTGATTACCCGACGAAAACGCGACCACGCCCTGACGGCGCTGCTGCGCATCGAACTTCGACAACGCGTTGAACGCGCCGCGAAACTTGAACGCGCCCATGCGCTGGAAGTTTTCGCATTTGAAGAACACTTCGGCGCCGAACATGTCGTTGACGGTCCGCGAAGTCAGAACGGGCGTGCGGTGCGCGACGCCTTCGAGCCGCCTGGATGCGGCAACGACGTCGTCATAAGTGGGCAGAGTGAGCATGGTGGTCCGGGAGACAGGGTGTTGAGCGACGCGGGCGTGGAACGCGCGAGCTACAGCGACGCGCAATTATCCCGCTGGATTGATCGAATTGTGATTAGACATATTGTCTATGTCAATACATTTTGTAAATCGACGCCGCCGTGCAGTGCTATTTGCGCCATGGAGGCGGATCCATCGCGGCCCGCGCCGCGTCGAGAAAGAGCCGCACGCGGGCAGGCACGCCCTTTCGCGTCGGCACGAGCGCGACGATGGGCGCTGGCGCCAGCCGCCATTGGGGCAGCAAACGCTTGAGCTTTCCGCTTGCGATCAGCGCGCCCGCGTCCCATTCGGATCGCATCATGATGCCGAGCCCGCGCATTGCCCAATCACCGATCACACCGCCATCGTTCGACGACAGCGCGCCCGTCACGCGCACCGTCACCGCCTTGCCCTGTTTCGCCTGTTTGCCTGACGCCTGCTCGAAACGCCAGCGCGATACATCCTCGTCGTTCTCGCGCAGGCACAGACAAGGCAGATGCGTGAGTTCATGAGGATGTTCGAGCGCGGCAAGACTGGCCGCCAGTCGCGGGCTCGCGCACAGATAACGCTCGTTCGGCGCGAGCACATGCGCGACCCACGATGAATCCTTCATTTCGCCGATATGGATCACGATATCCGCGCCCGCGCTGTCAGCGAGCGGGTTATCAGAGAGAGTCAGGCTTGCCTTCACGTTCGGGTACATCAGGTGAAAGTCCCTGAGAACGGGCGCCACGTGAACGCGTCCGAAACCCAGCGGCGCGACGATGCGCAAGCTCCCCGATACCGACTGATGTTCCGCGGCGATCCGCTCAGGCAGCGTTTCGAGACGTTCGAGCAGATCGATTGCTTCGAGCATCAGACGCGTGCCTTCGTCCGTGAGCGAGATACCGCGCGCCTCGCGCACGGCGAGATGCACGCCGAGGCGCTCTTCGAGTTTTTGCAGCCGCACGGTGAGCGCGGGCGGCGTGACGTCGAGCAGTCGTGCGGCACCCGCAAGCGAATGCGTCGTGCCGAGCGCCCTGAACATGCGCATATCGTCGAGATCGATCATTAAACTCAATTAAATGGAAGGTTGATGGATCATTAACCACACTATAGCCCAACGGCTCTACAGTCAATGCGCGCACACTTGCCACAAGGAAAGCACCGTGAATCTCGCCTCGCTCAATACGCCCGCTGCCATCGTCGATGTCGACGTCATGACGCGCAACATCCAGCGCATGCAAACGCGGATGGACGCACTCGGCGTCAGGTTCCGGCCACACGTGAAAACGACCAAGTGCGAGCAGGTCGTGCGCGCGCAGCTTGCCGCCGGCGCGCAAGGCATCACCGTTTCGACGCTGAAGGAGGCGGAACAATTCTTCGCTGCAGGCATAGACGATATCGTCTATGCCGTGGCCATGGCACCCGGCAAACTCGAACAGGCGTTGCAACTGCTCCGCCGTGGCTGTCGCCTGAAGATCATCACGGACAGCGTCCATTCGGCGCAGGCCATCGTGGCGTTCGGCAATGCTCATGCTGCGACCTTCGAGGTGTGGATCGAAGTCGACGTCGACGGACATCGCTCGGGCATCGCGCCGGATGACGATCTGCTGCTCGAAGTCGGGCGCATTCTGCACGAAGGAAAAATGAAGCTGGGCGGCGTGCTCGCGCACGCGGGCTCGAGCTACGACTACAGCACGTCGGCAGAGCTCGAGCGGATCGCGGAACAGGAGCGCGCCGGCTGCGTGCATGCGGCCGAACGGCTGCGCGCGGCGGGTCTACCTTGCGACACGGTCAGCATCGGCTCGACACCCACCGCGCTCGCCGCGCGGCATCCAGACGGCGTGACGGAAGTGCGCGCGGGCGTCTACGTGTTCTTCGATCTCGTGATGCACAACGTGACCGTGTGCGGCATCGACGAAATCGCGCTCAGCGTGCTGACCACGGTGATCGGTCATCAGGAGAGCAAAGGCTGGGCAATTGTCGACGCGGGCTGGATGGCGATGAGCCGCGACCGCGGCACGCAGCGCCAGAAGCAGGACTTCGGCTACGGGCTCGTCTGCACCGAAGACGGCGTGCCTGTCGAAGGCTTCGTGATGAGCGCCGCGAATCAGGAGCATGGCATCGTCTCGCAAGCCAGCGTACCGGACACGTCGATCGCGCAGCGTTTCCCGGTTGGCACGCGGTTGCGTATTTTGCCCAACCACGCATGTGCGACGGGCGCTCAACATCCCCAGTATCACGCGCTGTCACGCGACGGCAGTGTGTCGGCGTGGCCGCGATTTTATGGCTGGTGAGCGGGCGGGAATAACAACGCCGCGTCACTTCGCATCGTTGTACACCGTCGCTCGCGATACGCCCAGGTGCGCCGCAATGATTTCCATCGACTTGCGCACCTCCAGAAAACCCGCCTGCTTCAACTCCTGCATCAACGCGCGCCGATGCTCCGTCTTCAGCGCCTGCGGCGTGGTGGACAGCGACATCGCGTACTGGTCGATGCGCTCCCGGATCGCCTCGGCATTCGCCGGATCGAGCGATTCCTTTACGCCTGCGCCCGAAGCCGTACAAAACTGCTCCAGCACATTCTGGATACCGCGAAACAGATTCAGATCGACGTTCAGACACAACGCGGCGACATAGCGTCCCGACGAATCCTTGATCCCGACCGACGTGCTCTTCGCGCGGCGGCCGTCGCCGAACTGGTTCGGATAGTTGGTCAGCAACTGCGGGTAGTCTTCGTCCGCGATCCGCGCGAGTCCGAGTTCCGTTGCCGGGTCGCCGACAGCGCGCCCAGACAGGTTGTTGTGTATCGCGAGAATCGCATGCCCCGGGTCGCGCAGATCGTGGACGACGACTTCGCAAAATGGGGCGAACGTCTGCCCCAGACCGTCGGCGATCTGCTTCACCTGATCGAGAAGCGACTCGTGCTCCCGCTCCAACGCGCTTTTTTTCATGATAGACGTTTCATCTAATATTACTCATATTGTACAGTCAATTGCGGTCGCATCCGTAGCGAACCGAAGTGTCGTGCGGTTTCATTTCTCTTGAACGCGATCCGGCATCGCCTATATTTCGACTCATGCATGCCGCATCGAACGCAGTGCCTCGAGTCGTAATGACGTTGTTAAACGAGTGAGGCCGCTCATGTGCAATACGTATGAATATCCACGGCAGTACAAAGGCTCGGGCCGCCGGCAATTTCTCAGGTTGACGAGCGCTGCCGCCGTCGCGGGCTTTGCCCAGATCACGTTCCTGTCCGGCGTGGCACGCGCCGATGCGCTGACGCGGGCGCAGCGCGACCGGATGTCGCCGCAAGACATCATCGACGACATGAAAAAGGGCAACGCGCGCTTCCAGAAAGGCGAGCGAAAACCACGCAACTATCTGCGCGAGCAACGCGCAAGCGCAGCGGGGCAATATCCGGCCGCCGTGCTGCTGAGCTGCATCGATTCGCGCGCACCCGCCGAGGTCATCATGGACCTCGGTATTGGCGACATCTTCAACTGCCGCGTTGCGGGCAACGTCGAGAACACCGACATCCTCGGCAGCATGGAGTTTGCGTGCAAGCTGTCGGGCGCGAAGGTCGTAGTCGTGATGGGCCACACGGCCTGCGGCGCGATCAAGGGCGCCATTGCGAACGCCGAGCTGGGCAATCTCACCGCGTTGCTCGACAAGATCAAACCCGCCGTGCAGGCCACCGAGTACACCGGCGAGCGCTCCGCAACCAACTATGAGTTCGTGAATGCCGTGGCGCGCAAGAACGTCGAGCTGACGATCGGCAACATACGCCGCGATAGCCCTGTGCTGGCCGACATGGAGCAGCAAGGCGCGATCAAGATCGTCGGCGCGATGTACAACCTGAGCACGGGCGCGCTGGCGTTTTTCCCCTGATCGGCGGGTTGATGGGCGGGTTGATGTGCATCTGACAGGGCGATTGAATTTTCTGTTACCCTGCGCCCTTTCTCCCAGCTTGAACCCGTATAGATGGATACCCCTTTCAACGAACGCGGCGTGTCGGTCACGCGCAATGCGCTGTCGGCGGCCGGCCAGGTCTTTCCGTTGCGCGAGATCAAGGACGTGCGCGTCGTTACCGTGCAGAAGAACAAGCTCGTGCCCTGGGCGATTTCGCTGGTCGGCGCCGTGGCCGCGGTAGTCGGCGGCCTGTTCGCGTCGTCGGCGGGTGTGGTGGTTGGCGTGATGCTGATCGTCGTCGGCTGGCTCACGTGGATTACGCAGGACGTCACGCATCGCCTGATGGTCCAGACAGCGGGCAGCGAACGCGAAGCCCTGTCGAGCATCGATCTGTCGTTCGTCGAACGCGTCGCGCAAACGGTCCGTGACGCGCTCGCCTCGGCCGCCGTCACTGCCGCCGCGCCGAAGAACCAATAACACGCGCGCGCCGCCTCGCCGTCTTTACACAAAATTGACGGCGCACGTAGCCCTTTTTTGCATCGGGTTGAGATGCAGCCCGCTACAGTGAATGCGTCTCCACAGCCGCGCCGCCCACTTCGAGGCGGCGCATCGACGATGCATACCGCTTTCGCTTCATCGCGCACGCTGCCGCGCCGCGCGCCCGCCATCGACCGCTCCACACAACCCGCCCTGTCGCTCGTGACGCTCGACGTGACCGTGCCCGGCACTTCGTCGGCAGCGGGCCGCCGCGCGCTGCTCGCGGCACTCGGCGAAGGCTCGCGTCTGTTCGTGATGACGGTCGACAAACGCAACGACGCCATCACGTTTCGCGTCGATGTGATGGCGCGCAGTGTCGGCGATGTGGTCGGCGCACTCGCGGGCGTGCTGCGCCGCGCGACGATTGGCCGCGTGCGCTCGATCTCGCTCGCACATCAGGTCGTGCCGCAGCACTGAAGCAAGGCCACACCTTCACACATTTTTGCAGGTCGCGATGCTCGCGCGCGTAGAGTCGGCGCTCCTGTCATCTCGCGTGTCCTCGCGCCAGGCCCGCGCATACCGTCGGGCCGGATCGACTGTACCCGCCGACGCCTGAACGGCTCGCACGGCTGGCATCGGAGGTCACGCACTTCTGCAAGGTGTGTGCGATGTCTGTCCATTTCTTCCGGCGCCTCGCCGGCGGGCGCGTCGATCGTGCTCGCGCTCGCGGCCTCGCTCTCGGCCTGTTCAACGCCGATTTCCACGCCCGTCCCGCCCGCGACGAAAGCAAGCCTCATCAACGAAGGACGCGACGGCCTGCTCGTGCTGCTGTCCGCGGAACGCAGCGACACGCGCGGCCGCGCGTCGATCGGCTTGCCCGTGCAGATGGACGGCAAGGCTGTCTATCTGATGCTCGAAACGGGCACGACCGGCGTGCGCGTGCTGTCGAAGGTCTTGCCGCGTTCGAGCTATCCCGTTGCGGGCACGCGGACCTCGTACACGTTCGCCACGGACGCGCAGGTTTCCGGCGCAACCGTCACCGTGCCGTTCAGCATCGCCGGCACGAAGCCCGTCGATCTCGCCGTGCAAGCCGTCGACGAAGTCAGCTGTCTGAAGATCAACAAGCGCTGCGTTGCGCAGGATGGCTACACGGGCGAGTTCGGCTGGGCGTTCTCGGGCATTCTCGGTATCGGCGCCGACGATCCGCGCGATGCCTGCTGCACGCAGCCGCTGCGCGCGCTGCCTGCGAACATCGGCCAGCGCTATCTGGTGCGCGCCAATCTCGATCGTCCGCTGCTGGTGTTGAGTCCATCGATTGCGCTGACGAAAGACTTCACGCTCGTCCCGCTCACGATGGGCAAGGACGGCTCCGCGCAATGGCCGGTCGGCTGCGTGCAGGTCGGCAGCAAGATGCGCTTCTGCGCGCCTGTGGTGTTTTCGACGGGCGGCACCGACATGATCCGAGTCGAAACCGACAAGGCACCCGACTGGGCCGACGACGTCGACGAACACAAGCCGTTCGCGCAAGGCAACTACGACGTGGTGCTGGGCGTAGGCGACTGGGCGCACCGTTTCAACGACGCGCAAACCATCATCGCGAAGGCCGCGCGCGGTGGGAACCGCATCGTGATCGGGCTGATGGCGCTGCAGAACATCGACTTGTACTTCGACTTCGCGCATGGCCAGCTCGGACTGCGCGCGCCGCGCAACATCGAGCGCATGGGCAACTGACGCAAGTTCCACTCAGACTGCAAACAGAAAGCCGCCGCGCGATGCTCAATCGCGCGGCGGCTTTTTATCATGCACACATCACGTCGCGTCATTCGAGTTCGAGCGGCTTCACCTTCCAGATATCGCGTGCGTACTCGGCGATGGTGCGGTCCGACGAAAACTGCCCCATGCCCGCGACATTCTCGATCGCGCTCTTGGTCCAACTGCGCCGGTCGAGATAGCGCTTGTCGACTTCGTCCTGCGCCTTCGCGAACGCCGCGAAATCGGCGAGCACCATGTAGTGATCGCCCCAATCGACCAGCGTATGGAAGATGTCAGAGAAGCGCAGTGGATCGTCCGGCGAGAAGAAGCCTGTGCGAATCTGGTCGAGCGCGACCTTCAGTTCCGGATTGTGCTCGTAGATTTCGCGCGGACGATACCCCGTCGCGCGCAACTCGTCGACCTGATCCGCCGTGTGCCCGAAGATGAAAATGTTCTCGCGCCCCACTGCATCGCAGATCTCGATGTTCGCGCCGTCCATCGTGCCGATGGTCAGCGCGCCGTTCAGCGCGAGCTTCATGTTGCCCGTGCCCGAGGCTTCCGTGCCCGCCATCGAAATCTGCTCCGACAGATCCGCGGCGGGAATGATCAGCTCGGCCACGCTCACGCCGTAGTTCGGCACGAACACGACCTTCAGTTTGTCGCCGATGATGGGATCTTCATTCACCGCCTTGCTGACGTCGCCGATCAGCTTGATGATCGTCTTCGCCATCCGGTACGCGGACGCCGCCTTGCCCGCGAACATCACGACGCGCGGCACCCACTCACGCTCCGGGTTCGCACGAATCTGGTTGTAGCGCACGATCACATGCAGCACGTTCAGCAATTGCCGCTTGTATTCATGAATGCGCTTGACCTGCAGATCGAACAGCGCATCGGGATCGAACGTCATCTTCGTGTGCTGCTGCAGGCGCTGGATCAGACGCAGCTTGTTCTGCCGCTTCGCTTCATGAAACGCGTGGATGAACGACGGGTCGTCGCGCAGATCGCGTAGCTTGCCAAGCTCGAACAGATCGCGCCGCCAGTGCGTGCCGATCTGCTCGTCGATCAGATGCGACATCGACGGGCTCGACTGCGCAAGCCAGCGCCTTGGCGTCACGCCGTTCGTGACATTCGTGAAGCGCTCGGGCCAGATCTTTGCGAAGTCCGAGAAGATATCGCGCGTCATCAGTTGCGAGTGCAGCTTCGACACGCCGTTGACCTTCTGGCTCGCGACGATCGCCAGATGCGCCATGCGCACGCGGCGCTGTCCATACTCGTCGACGAGCGAAATGCGCCGGATCATGTCGACGTCATGACCCGAATGCTCGCTGACGTGCTTCAGAAACTCGGCGTTGATCTCGAAGATGATTTCGAGGTGGCGCGGCAACAAGCGCGCGAGCGTTTCCACGTCCCATGTTTCGAGCGCTTCGGGCATCAGCGTGTGGTTCGTGTACGAGAACATCTGCTGGATGTCTTTCCACGCTTTCGCCCACGGCACATGATGCACATCGACGAGCAGACGCATCAGCTCGGGAATCGCGAGCACCGGGTGCGTGTCGTTCAGGTGCACCGCGACCTTCTCCGCAAAGCGGCCGAACGTGCTGTGCGTGCGCTGATAGCGGCGGATCAGGTCCTGCATCGTCGCCGACACGAAGAAGTACTCCTGGCGCAGACGCAGTTCGCGGCCGGCAGGCGTCGAATCGTCGGGATACAGCAGACGCGAGACATTTTCCGACATGTTCTTCGCATCGACGGCACGACGATAGTCGCCCTTATTGAACGCAGACAGATCGAGTTCTTCCGTCGCGCGCGCGGACCACAGACGCAGCGTATTCGTCGCGCTCGTCGCGAAGCCGGGAATCACGGTGTCGTACGCCATCGCGTTCACGTGCTGCGTTTCGATCCATTCGACATGACCGTCGCGCTGCACCGTGCGCCCGCCGAAATGCACGATGTATTGCACTTCAGGACGCGGAAATTCCCATGGGTTGCCGGCACGCAGCCAGTAGTCGGGCGTTTCGAGTTGCTCGCCGTCGACGATCTGCTGCCTGAACATCCCGTACTCATAGCGGATGCCGTAGCCGAAGCCCGGAATGCCGAGCGTCGCCATCGAATCCAGAAAGCATGCGGCAAGGCGCCCGAGGCCGCCGTTGCCGAGCGCGGCATCGGGCTCGAGATCAGTGAGCGCTTCCATATCGACGCCGAGGCCCGACAGCGCCTCCTTCATCTGATCGTAGATGCCGAGCGCGAGCAGCGCGTTGGTGAACGTGCGCCCGATCAGGAATTCCATCGACAGGTAATACACGCGCTTCACATCCTGCTCGTACTGCAGGCGCGTGGTCTTCATCCAGCGCGCGACGAGCCGGTCGCGCACGGCGAGCGCCGCGGCGTGCAGCCAGTCCTGCGGACGCGCCGTCACAGCGTCCTTACCGACGCCGTACATCATGCGGTTGGAAATCGAGCGCCGCAGCGCATCGACGGTACTGTTGAGCTGGTCGAATTCCAGATCCACCGCTGTCATCGAAGCCTCCGGTAGAACGACGCGGCGCGCGCTGAATGGCTTGCGTATCGGGTGCGGGCGGCGCGAGCCGGTCTGGTGGATAAATAAGCAGAGTAGGACATTTTGCGTAATCCCGCGTCTGCGGCCATTGCGTTATCGAAAACCCGCTAATCCAAGCAGACAACACCTACCGCCGCGCAGTTCCGCGACTGCCGGGTTGGATTTTGCCTGGCTTAACGCTGAAGTCCTTGTGACTGGCACGATGCCGGTGCAGACGGCTCTGTTCCTTGCACTAGTATGGATGAGTAACAAGGCGGATCGGAGACAGTATCGCCGTGCCGCGTCCCGCCGGGTCCTGCTGTAAAAGCCGCTAGCGTCGTCGTGCTCCGACGGAGGTCGAAATGAACGCACAATCCGTGCTCGGTATCATCCATGCGCAGGAACTGCTCATTGTGTCGCTGATCCGCGCGCTTCCGCCCGGCGAACGGCGCAAAGTGTCCGACGAGTTCCAGGATCAGGTCGAACTGGCCGAGGCTCCGCATCTGAGCGCCGGTCACGACCGAGAAATGACCGACGCATTCAAGGCGCATATCCGCAAGCTGTCGATTCTGCTGGCGTCGTGTAACTGACGTCGTGTCGCCGTCGGCGCATTTTGTCCTGTTGGCGCGCTCGGGTGTCGACAGTTAGTTGCGACGACGGCGTGGGGGGCTGAGCTTCCAGGCAGCTTTCAGAAGGCCCATTTTTGGGCGGCTCCCAGCACGATCCGCGCCGCTCTGTAACAATCGCTTCATTCGCTTCGAGCACGCGCGTCGCCCCATGATGTGGCCGATGCCGATATGCGCCCCGCTCAGTCCTCTGCAGAGCCTGTCCTTGTCCGAGAACACACCCAATCCGGCCCGCGTCGCCGACGTGCCGATGTCCGCCGGTCACCGTTTCGCGATGGCGGCGATCATGCTGTCGGTCGCCCTCGCCTCGCTCGATACCGCCATCGCCAACACTGCGCTGCCCGCAATGGCCGCGGATCTGCACGCGCGGCCCGCCGCGTCGGTATGGATCATCAACGCCTATCAGCTGGCGATGGTCGCGACGCTACTGCCGCTCGCGGCACTCGGCGATATCGTCGGGCATCGGCGCATCTACATCAGCGGGATCATCGTGTTCACGGCGGCCTCGCTGGCCTGCGCGCTATCACCGACGCTGCCATGGCTGGCTGGCGCGCGCGTCGTGCAGGGCCTCGGCGCGGCGGCGATCATGAGCGTGAACACCGCGCTCATCAAGCACCTGTATCCGCCGCATCGGCTGGGCGCGGGCGTCGGGCTGAATGCGTTGGTGGTGGGCGTGTCGTTTGCCGTGGGGCCGACGGTGGCGTCGCTGATCCTGTCGGTGGCAAGCTGGCCGTGGCTGTTTGCCGTCAATGTGCCGCTCGGCGTGCTGGCGCTGTCGTTCGCATTGCCGGGACTGCCGCGCACGCCGCGCGGCACGCATCACTTCGACCGGGTTGCGGCGATGCTCAACGTGATCACGTTCGCCGCGCTGGTGTTCGCGCTCGGCGAAGCGGCGCAGCGCGCGTCGGCTGCCGTCGTGCTCGGTGCCGCGGCTGTCGCGATCGTATTCGGCGCGCTGCTGATGCGCCGCGAGTCCGGTCACCCCGCACCGATGCTGCCCGTCGATCTGTTCAAGCTGCCGGTGTTCGCGTTGTCGGCGGTAACGGCCGTGTGCTCGTTCGCTGCGCAAGGGCTCGCGTTCGTGTCGCTGCCGTTCTATTTCGAGGACGTCTTGCATCGCAGCCAGGTCGAAACGGGTTTCCTGATGACGCCCTGGCCTGTGATCGTCGCGCTGGCGGCGCCGTTCGCGGGACGGTTGTCGGATCGCTATCCGCCTGGACTACTCGGCGCAATCGGCCTTGCGATCCTGTGCGCCGGCATGGCGGCGCTCGCGATGCTGCCGCCGCATCCGAGCGTGATCGACATCTCGATCCGTATGGCGATCTGCGGCGCAGGCTTCGGATTTTTCCAGTCACCGAATCTGAAGGCGCTGATGGCGAGCGCGCCGCCCAATCGCAGTGGCGGCGCGAGTGGGATCATCGCGACGTCGCGGCTGATCGGGCAGACGACGGGCGCCGCGCTGGTTGCGTTGAGCTTCAGCATTGCCGGTCGTCATGGCCCGACGCTTTCGCTGGCGACGGGCGCGGTGTTCGCGGGGGCCGCGAGTATTGCCAGCGGGTTGCGGCTGTTTGCGCCGTCGCATCGGGAGCAGGCAAGTGTGACGGTTACGACGGTTGCGGCAGAAGAGCAGTAGCTAGCAAGGGCGAGTATTGCGCTCGCCGCCACCGCACTTCACGCGAGAAGCGTGAAGTGCCGCCCCTCACTTACCGCGCAAAATACTCCTTCACCGCCGTCACAAACGTATCGATATCCGCACGCGACACATCCATGTGCGTAACGAACCGCGACGCATACAACATCTGCGTCAGGATGCCCCGCTCCTTGAGCCACGTCTCAAGCGGCGCGCAATGCTCTTGCGGGAACTGCGCGAACACCATATTGGTGGCCTGCGACTGCACCTTCACCTGATCGATCTGCGCAAGTCCCGCCGCGAGATGCGCCGCGTTGTCATGATCTTCAGCAAGCCGTTCGACGTTGTGATCGAGCGCATACAGACACGCAGCCGCCAGCACGCCCGCCTGGCGCATGCCGCCGCCGAGCACCTTGCGCCAGCGGTGTGCAACGTCGACCAGCGCCTTGCTCCCCACCAGCACCGACCCCACAGGCGCGCCGAGCCCTTTCGAAAAGCAGATCGAAACCGTATCGAAAGGCGCACACAACGCTTCGACAGGCTGCTTCGACGCGACGGCCGCATTGCATACACGCGCGCCGTCGAGGTGTGTCGACAGCCCGCGATCACGCGCCAGCTGCGTGGCCTCGGCGACATAACCCGCCAGCAGTACCTTGCCGCCGATCGTGTTTTCCAGCGCAAGCAGGCGCGTGCGCGCGAAGTGATTGTCGATGGGCTTGATCGCGGCGGCGATCTTGTCGAGGGGGATCGAGCCGTCGAGCGCATTCTCGATCGGCTGCGGCTGAATGCTGCCCAGCACGGCCGCGCCGCCGCCTTCGTATTTGTACGTGTGCGCCGCCTGGCCGACGATGTACTCGTCGCCGCGCGCGCAGTGTGCCATCAGCGCGGCGAGATTGCTCTGCGTGCCGCTCGGGAAGAACAGCCCGGCCTCCTTGCCCGCGCGCTCGGCGACGGTGGCTTGCAGCCGCAGGACCGTCGGATCGTCGCCCCAGACGTCGTCGCCGACTTCGGCGGCTGTCATTGCCGCGAGCATGTTCTTGGTCGGACGGGTCACGGTATCGCTGCGCAAATCGATCATGTGCTTTTCCTTGAGGATGACGGGGCGCCCCACGTACAACGGCACGACGCGTGAAGCGCGCGATTGAATCCGCAAGTTTAACAACTCCGTCTCAAGGCGTCTCCAGCGCCCACTCCTTCGAATCGAAGGTATCCGCGAACACCTCGAAGTCCTCGATCGGCAACGGCCGGCAGAACAGATAGCCCTGATACGCCTGACACCCCGCGTCGGCCAGGAACTGCCACTGCGCTTCCGTCTCCACGCCTTCCGCGATCACGCCCAGACCGAGACTCTGTGCGAGCGTGACGATCGCGCGCGCGATCACGGCATCGTTCGGATCGTCGAGCACGTCGCGCACGAACGACCTGTCGATCTTCAGTTGCCCCAGCGGCAGCCGCTTCAGATACGACAGCGACGAATACCCGACGCCGAAATCATCGAGCGAAAACACGACGCCTTTCGTGCGCAGCAACATCATCTTGCCGATGATGTCCTCGACATTGTCGACCAGTACGCTCTCCGTCAATTCGAGCTTCAGACGGCTCGGTTCGGCGCCCGTGCGCGCGAGCGCGTCGAGCACGGTGGCGACGAAATTTTCCTCGCGTAGCTGCTGCGCGCTCACGTTGACGGCGATCGACAGATGCGCCCGGTCGGCGCGCTGTGCCCACTGCGCGAGCTGCCGGCAGGCCGTATCGAGCACCTTGTCGCCAACGGAGAGAATCAGTCCCGTCTCTTCGGCCAGCGGAATGAATTCGGCAGGCGGCACGAGGCCATGCTCGGGATGCTGCCAGCGCACCAGCGCCTCGGCGCCCGTCACGCGGTTGCCGTTGAACACCTGCGCCTGGTAATGCACGAGCAACTGGTCTTCATCGATCGCGCGGCGCAGCGCCGCTTCCAGCGCTGCGCGCTCCATCACCACCGTCTGCATCGCCGGATCGAAGAAGCAGATCGCGTTGCGCCCGCTTTCCTTCGACTTGTACATCGCCAGATCCGACTGCTTCAGCAACTCGTCGATCGACGTCTCGTGGCCCGTGAACAGCGTCGCGCCGATGCTCGCGGTCGTGCGGAAATCCGTGCCTTCGAGGTAGTAAGGGCTCGACAGCGCGGCCAGCACTTTTTCGGCGGCGCCCTCGGTCTCGCTGGCCGCTTCTTCGCGGATACGGCTCAGGTCGCCCAGCACGACCACGAACTCGTCGCCGCCCATGCGCGCCACCGTGTCGCCCTCGCGCACGCTCGCCAGCAGGCGTCGCGCGACCTGGCTCAGGAGCAGATCGCCCTTGTCGTGACCGAGCGTGTCGTTGAGCGTCTTGAAGTTGTCGAGATCGACGAACAGCAGCGCGCCGTGCGTATGGTTCTGCGCGCTCAACGCGATCACCTGCCTGAGCCGGTCGCGCAGCAGCGTGCGGTTCGGCAGATGCGTGAGCGCGTCGAAGAACGCCAGTTCCTTGATCTGCTCTTCCGCGAGCTTGCGCTCGGTAATGTCGTAGTGCGTGCCGACATAGTGCGTGACGCGCCCGTCGTCCGCCTTCACGGCCGTGATGGTCAGCCACTTCGGATAGATCTCGCCGTTCTTGCGGCGGTCCCAGATTTCGCCCTGCCAGCCGCCCACGCGACGGATCGTCTCCCACATATCGCGAAAGAACGCGGCATCGTGACGGCCCGAGCTGAGGATGCGCGGGTTCCTGCCGATCACGTCTTCAGCCGTATAGCCGGTGCATTTGGTGAACGCCGAGTTGACGCGCAGGATCGTGCCGTCGGCGTCTGTCACCATCATGCCTTCGAGCGAATCGAACGCAACGGCGGCGATGCGCAGTTCGGCCTCGCTCTCGCGCACTTCGGCCGTCATCTTCGACGCGAGCCGCATCGCGCGGCTGCGCCCGCTCGCGAGGCTCCATGCGAGCAGCGCGAGCAGCAAGCTCAGGCCCGCGCCCGTGAAGGCGATCAGCAGCTTCGCGTTGCGGCCGAAGCGCGCCTTGAAGTCGGGCTGTGCCGTCATCGACAGCGTCCAGTCGTGTCCGCCCACCACCAGGTATTCGTTCGCGGAGATCACCTCGCGATTCTTCGGCTCCGACGAGCGGTACAGCAGCGCTTCGGACGACGGCTGCGTGCCGTCGAAGATCGACAGATAGAGGCCGGGCGGCTGCTCGCCGTAGAGGGTCGCCAGCACGTCGCGCATGCGGAACGCCGCGTACACCCAGCCGAGCAGATGCGCGCGCCGGTCCTCGACGTTGTCCTGCGGCTCGCCGCGCGCGTAGATGGGCAGATACATCACGAAGCCGGCGACGGGCGGCGCACCCGCATCCGACGCCAGTTGCACCTTGCCCGATACGACGGCAAGACCGGAATCGCGCGATTTTTCCATCGCCAGCCGGCGCACGGGACTTGCCCACGAGTCGAAGCCGAGCAGCGCATTGCCTGCGCCGTTGATCGGCTCGCGCGCGATCAACGGCGCGTAGCCGTTGCGCTCGCCGGGCGGATCGATCGCGTAGCGGCGGCCCGTGCGAATACGCATGTCGGCCATGTGTGCGTCCCGCCGGTCTGCGGGCACCCATTGCACGACGCCGATCGCCTGGACGCCCGCGAAGTTCGCGTCCGCGTTGATCGCGCCGAGGTAGCCGTGAAACGCGTCGAGATCGAGCGCGCCGCGCGCCGCGAACATGCCCTGCACGCCGCGCAGCATCTGCTCGTAGGTGGCCATGCGCTGCTCGATGCGGCTGACGGCGTCGCCCAGTGCGAAATTGAACTCGGAAAGCAACTCGCGCCGCGCGGCCTGGCGCTCGTGATCCCACACTGACCAGGTGATGCTCAACCCGGTCAGGAGAATCAGCAGCGGCAACAGGACGAGGCGCGCGCGGTTCATCGCGGTAGCGTGACGTCGACCATCGAGTCCGCGAGTTCAGGTTTGAAGTACTTCCTGAAAATGCGGCGCACCGTGCCGTCCGTGCGCATCTCCTCGACGAGGGCGCGCCATTTCTCCCGCTCCTGCGGCGACAGCGCCCGCTTCGACATGATGAGACCGTGCGGCACGGAGGCGTCGTTGAATTCGATGATGGTGGTGATGTCGCGGATGCGCTTCTCATCCAGCGCCGGATAGTCGAACGGCTCGATGATCATCCCCTGAATGGTGCCGCGCATCAGCGCCTGGTAGAGCGGCTCCAGGCCGCCTGCCTGACTGACGCGATTGGCTGCGGCGAGCGTATCGACCAGTTCGTTGGCCGACTGACTATACCGGAAGCTTCTTATGACGCCGAGTTGAAACTGGTCGTTGTGTTCGAAATCGGACAACTGCCGGATGCCGGCGTCCTTGCGCACGAGCAGATAGAACTTGTCGCTGAAGTACCACGCGAATTGCGCGTAGCCGTCGCGCTCGTCGTTGGTGATGCCGGACAGGCTGAAGTCGAGCGCGCCGGACTCGATCAGCTTCCAGATTCGCGCCCGCGACATCAGGCTCACACGGATGTCGCAGCCGCTGCGGCGGGTCAGTTCGTCGGCGAAATCCTTGTCGATGCCCGCGTTGGTGTCCTGCGAATACAGCAGGCCATGGTCGTGCAGCGCGAGTGTGAATGGCCGCGTGCAATCGGGGCCGCCCGCCAGTGCAGGCGTGCTGGTGGCGCCCAGTGTCGCGAGCACGACTAGCAAGCCTATGAGTCCGCGGTGAATCACGCTGATGCTCCCCGTTGTTCAGTGGTGACTGGATGGACGCTCGCTGGACGATGGCGAGCCTACGCGAAAACGGACCATTCGGGTTAACGGCAAAAAGACAGCTGACTTGACCTGGGGTTTGTCTGGTGTTTTGCCTCGCGCTTGCGAGGATAACTGAACGGCTCGACAACGCAGATTCGTCTGCCTGCAAATTTCATTTCGCTAACGGCGTACGAGTTGGTCATTGGCACCGCACGTCGACTGCGGACAGTGCTGCTGCATTGTCGTTGATCGTGCAATGACGGCGAGTCTCGACGGTATGGAGCGTGACATACGAACGTTTCAACTCTTCGCGCGTGCCATTCGGGTTTGCGAAGCGCATCGGCAAGTGCTTTTTGATCGACATCATGTTCAGGTCACGCGGTGAATGTGGCGCCTAGGTCGACAGCACGCCTGAGTGACTATGTGCAGGGCGAGGCGCCAGCTTCGTTGGGCCGCCCTCGGACGCGCCCGACGACACGGTCACGCCTTGCAGCATCAGGCACAGCACGAAGCCAAGCACTTGCATGAATCGGGCGAGAGAAAAGAAGCTCGCGTTGACGTCGACGCGATAACGGATCGCCGAGCCGTTCGCCAGATTGCCTGTCGCGTAGACCGTATTGCCGGGCAGCCGAAACAGCGCTGAAAGCGCACTCGCGACGAAGCGCGCGATCAGCAACGCGCCGAACACGGCCGAGCCGACGTGCAGATCGAACATCCAGGCCGGCTGACTGGGCATGCCGGGCGATATCGCACCCGATAGATTGGCGAACGCCGATGCGCCCCCACACGCGGCCGCGAACAGAAACGAAATAAGCCAGGACCGTGGCGTCCCGGAGGCTCTCAGATAGTTGTACATGACTCTTGTCTCGCAGGATCCGTCTGCACGATGCGTGGCGCTAGCCATCACGCGCAAAAACGGCATGTCGCTCGAACATGCTTACGGCAATGAGTCACGAAACTTTAGTCGTGCGAGAACGGGGTTATCGGTTGACGAGGCATTTGACAATTCGAATGCAAAAACTCAAAAGCGACGCGCCCACGATCTCGATGATCGTGGGCGCGAAACGAATCCCGATACCGCTTTGAAAGAAGGAACTCCGCGTGCTCAGTGGCCCAGCGACTCCAGCTTCGCGCCCGCCACTTCGCTGACCTGCGGCCTCGCCATCTGCTTGATCAGCAGTGCGACGCACGCAACCAGACCGGCAATCGCGATCGTCGCGAACACACCGGAAAACGTGAAATGCCGGCGCGTCAGTTCAGCGACGAGGAACGAGCCGGCAATGCCGCCAAAGCGCCCGACACCGAGCATCCACGCGACACCCGTGCCGCGCCCTTCCGTCGGATAGAACGCAGCCGCGAGCGCGGGCATCGACGATTGCGCGGTGTTCATCAGCACGCCGGCGATGAACACGATCGCCACGAGCGCGCCGACATTGCCCGCCGCCTGCCCGATGCAGTACACGGTGACGGCCGTCAGCGCGTAGCACACGGCGATCACGCGATTCGCGTTGAAGCGATCCATCAGCACGCCCGCCAGCACCGCGCCGACGCCGCCGAGCGGGAACAGCGCCGAGATCAGCGTCGCGCTCTTCGGCGTGAGGCCCGCGTCTTTCAGCAGAATCGGCATCCAGTTGATCGACGCATAGAAGATCACGAGGCCCATGAAATACGTGAGCCACAGCATCACCGAGCCGACGATATACGAGCGCGACAGTACGACGCCGAGGCCCTTGCTGCCCGTTTGCGGCGCCGTCTCCGTCATCACGAACGAACCGGCGTTCATGGCCTGCGACGAGATGCGCGCGAGCGTCGCGCGAATCCGTTCGACGGGCTGACTGCTCGCCACCATGAAGCGCACCGACTCGGGCATCTTGATCAGCAGCACGACGCCGAGCAGCAACGGCGTGATGCCGCCGAGCATCAGCACGCTGCGCCAGCCGAAATGCGGGATCATCCACGCGGCGAGAAAGCCGCCGAATGCCGCACCCAGCGGAAAGCCGCAGAACATCAGGTTGATCACCGTCGCGCGCCGGCGGTCCGGGCAGAACTCGCCCATCATCGTGACGGCGTTGGGCATCGCGGCGCCGAGGCCGACGCCCGTGATGAAGCGCAGCACGGTCAATTGCCCGATGCTCGACGAAAACGCCGACGCGAGACACGCAATGCCGAACAGGAAGACGGATGTGAGCAGCAGCGAGCGGCGTCCGAGCCGGTCGGACAGCGGGCCCGAGACGAGCGCGCCGCACGCGAGGCCGAACAGCGCGGCGCTCAGCACGGGCGCCAGATCGGGCCGCGACAGGCCCCACTCGGTCAGCAATGATGGCGCGATGAAGCCGATCGCCGCCGTGTCGAAACCGTCCAGCAGGACGATCACGAAGCACATGAAAAACACGAGCCATTGAAAGCGGCCGAATGGCTGCTCGTTGATGAACGTCTGGACGTTCACGACGGAAGTGCGGTTCATCGCCTGTCTCCTGCTACGCACGACGCAGTGTTGCGCCTTTGATTCCATATTGCCTCAGAAACGAGGCGCGATACCCATGCTCATGACGAACACGCTGCGCGACATGACGAAGACGCCACGCGACGTTGTTCGTATATCGCACAATCTTTCAGATTGCGAACACTTTAGCGTTTTGCATCGGCGAGCGTCAATGAAGGGTTATTACTGATGGATCAGTATCCGGATGGCAGATGCGGCATGTCCGACACGTTACGGCCATGCAGGAGCTTCGATTGACTTCGCGTTCGCCTTAAACACGATCTGTGACATTTCAGGCTGGAAAACAAGGCAAAAACCGAAACGACAACAGATTCGGATGACTTATCAAATATGTTTTCACGTCACCAAAATGGACCGAAAAATCACCTTCACATGCCACGGCAGAAGATCTCGCCGCAAGCCGAACCTTCGAGGGTGGAGCTCGGTCGTTGACCGTTTTCGACTCCAAATCGACACGTTCCACCCCGCCTATTACTTACAAACAAAAAACTTTCCTTACTTTTTACTTTCATATATAACAGCAGGGCATGTCGCGAACACGCCTGTCTCGCACATGTCCTCAGCCCACCCGTGCTAGCCGGTGGGCTTTTTTTTGGTGTATTCGCTTAATCGCAGGCTACATACAAATTCCTTTCATCAGTCCATACACCTCGGTGAAAACCCCCTCTCTCTTTCACTTGACTTACTTGATATATCACATATCGTATGGAATCTATCAGCGTCGCATTTTTAGCGCCGATGATCGGAAGAGCCGCTCAGGCCCCCGCAAAACTCAACAGGCAAGTTTCGCAACTATCGTGCACGCGACGTGAGCGGCGCCCAGGCGCCGACTCCCGTCGTCAAAGGAGACAGCGATGAAGACAGAGCATCAGGAAGGCCCGTCGTCGTGGTACGCATCACCGTGGGTGCAGCTCGTATTCGGCGTGGTCTGCATGGCGATGATCGCCAACATGCAGTACGGCTGGACCCTGTTCGTCAACCCGATCGACGAGAAGTATCACTGGGGCCGCGCGGCCATTCAGGTTGCGTTCACAATCTTCGTCGTGACGGAAACATGGCTCGTGCCGATTGAAGGCTACCTCGTCGACAAGTACGGGCCCAAGCCTGTGGTGGTCGGCGGCGGCCTGCTGTGCGCCGTCGCCTGGGTGATCAACTCGATGGCATCGTCGCTGCCGCTGCTGTACCTCGCGGCCGCTATCGGCGGGATCGGCGCAGGCGCTGTCTACGGCACGTGCGTCGGCAATGCGCTGAAGTGGTTTCCGACTCGCCGCGGGCTCGCCGCCGGGATCACGGCCGCCGGCTTCGGCGCGGGTTCCGCGGCGACCGTCGTGCCGATCGCCAACATGATCAAGAGCAGCGGTTACGAGGCGACCTTCCTGTGGTTCGGCCTCGGCCAGGGCATCGTCGTGTTCCTGCTGGGCATGTTCCTGCTCGCGCCGTCCGCCAGCGTGCTGGCGTCCGCGAAGAGCGCGCTGTCCAGTGCCAGGCGCCTCGTGCACAACGCGACGCCGCGCGAAGTGATTTCCGCGCCCGTCTTCTGGGTCATGTACCTGATGTTCGTGATGATGGCGGCCGGCGGCCTGATGGCGACGGCGCAGCTCGGTCCGATCGCAAAGGACTTCGGCTTGCACGACTCGCCCGTTTCGCTGCTCGGCCTGACCTTGCCCGCGCTGACCTTTGCACTGACGATCGACCGTGTGCTCAACGGCCTGACGCGTCCGTTCTTCGGCTGGATCTCGGATCGCATCGGTCGCGAAAACACGATGTTCATCGCGTTCGCGATCGAGGCAGTCGGCATTCTCGCGCTGTCGAAGTTCGGCCAGAGCCCGGTGGCGTTCGTCGTGCTGACGGGCATCGTGTTCTTCGCATGGGGCGAAATCTACAGCCTGTTCCCCGCCACCTGCGGCGACACGTTCGGACCGAAGTTCGCGGCCACCAACGCCGGCCTGCTGTACACCGCGAAAGGCACGGCAGCGCTGCTGGTGCCGTTCACGAGCATCGTCACGGCGGCGACGGGCAGCTGGCACGCCGTGTTCATGCTCGCGTCGGGCATGGCCGCCGTCGCAGCGTTTCTGGCGCTCTTCGTGCTCAAGCCGATGCGCCGCGCTTATACGCTCCAGCATTCGGAAGCGGCGCTGGACACGCCATACGGTTCGTCGACCCGCATCAGCGACTCGGCGCGTATTTCGGCTGAAGGAGGCTGATCGGCAGCACGTGTCCTGAGGTTGTCAGGATGCCCGTCTGCCAGCGCGCGACGGGCATCCGTCGTTCCGGAAGCGTTTGAACTTACCGCTCTCGCACGCCATTCCTGGCGCACTCTGTAGCAGCGGGCGTGACAGACTGCCCTCATCCCGCCGCCAGCTGTCCACTTCCCGCGCCGCTCGCCCAACCCTGCACCAATCTGGCACGAACCGTGCGCGCTACGCAGTCGCCGATACGCACGCCGCTCCAGCAACGCTTCGCCGCCGCCATCCGTCGACTCCGCGGGCGTACGTGTCGCCCTTCCGACACTGGCCGACTGCAGAGGCGAATCCGATGGACCGCGAAGAGCTACTCGAAGACTGGCGCACGCTCGCGCTCGATATCGAGCATCAGGTGGAAAACGCCGTCATCGGGCAGCCCGAGACCATCCGGCTGATCAACGTCGCGCTGTTCGCGCGCGGCCACGTGCTGCTCGAAGGCGGTGTCGGCGTCGGCAAGACGACGGTCCTGCGCGCGTTCGCACGGGCGATCGGCGGGGATTTCGAGCGTGTCGAAGGCACGATCGACCTGATGCCGGGCGATCTCGTCTATCACACGTATGTCGATGCCGAGGGCAAGCCGCGCATCGAGCCCGGGCCGCTCATCAAACACGGCGAACGGCTCGCCACCTTCTTTTTCAACGAGATCAACCGCGCGCGGCCGCAGGTGCAATCGCTGCTGTTGCGCGCGATGGCCGAGCGCTCGGTGTTCGCCTTCGATCGCGAATACCGCTTTCCTTATATGACCGTGTTCGCCGACCGCAACAAGGTCGAGAAGGAAGAAACGTTCGAACTCGCGGCAGCGGCACGCGACCGTTTCATGTTCGAATTGAATATGTCGACGCCGGACGACGCGACCGCACGGCGCGCGCTCGTCTTCGATCCCGACTTCCACGACACGGAAGCGCTGCTCGCGCGTGTGACGACCGACGTGCTGCCGTGGCAACGACTGAACGCGATCGGCGCGAGCATTCAACGGACGATCCACGCGAGCGAAGCGATCGAACGCTACGCGCTCGACATCTGGCGCGCTACCGAAAACCCGCTGCAATTCGACATCACGCTCGACGACGTGGACATGCAGCGCCTGATTCTCGCCGGCGCGAGCCCGCGCGGCATGAGCGCGCTGCTGCGGGCGGCGCGTGTGGTCGCGTGGCTCGACGGGCGCACGTACCTGATGCCCGAGGACATCCACCGCGTGCTGCTGCCGACGCTCGGGCATCGCGTGTACTTCACACCCATCTACGAGTTGCGCCGCCAGGAACTCTCCGATGCGCTGATGACGCAGATCGTTTCGAGGATCGCGGCGCCGTGAACACGTTTGCGGAGTTCCAGTACCGGCTGCCCGTGCGGGTGTCGGGCGCGCGGCCCGGCGGGCATCGCGGATCGAGCGTCGGCATCGGCCAGGAGTTCGCCGCGCACACGCGGCTGTTCGATCATCCCGATCCACGCCGGATCGATGTACGCGCAAGCATTCGCAGCGTGCAGCGCGAGTGGCTCGTGCGCGTGCACCGGCAGCGCGTGGCCATTCCTGTGCATGCCGTCGTCGATGTATCCGCGTCGATGCGCTTCGGCGCCGCGAACACGAAGCTGGATGTGGCCGCGGCCTTCGTCGAAGCGCTCGGGCATAGCGCGTTTCGCATCGGCGACCCGGTCGGCATGCTGGCCTTCGACGACGAAGCGCGCGAGGATCTGTTCGTGCCCACGCGACACGCGCGCGGCATGGGCCCGCTGATGGCAGAGCTGTTGCGCGACTGCACGCCGCGGCAAACGCGCGCGCCGTCGCGTGAGCGCGGCCTGCGCGATATCGCCACGCGCCTTGCTGGCCGCGCCTGTATCGTCTTTCTCGTGTCTGATTTTCATTGGCCGCTCGCCGCGCTGCCGGGACTGCTCGACACGCTGACTCACGCGTGGATCGTGCCCGTCGTGCTGTGGGATCGCGCGGAAGTCGAGCCGCCGTCGCACAACGGCTGGATGTCGCTCGTCGATATCGAATCGGGCGAAATGCGTTCGATGTGGATGCGCGATTCCGTCCGCGAGCGCTGGCGCAGCGCCGTCGCGGAACGTCGCGCGCAGATCAACGCGCTGTTCGCGCGACACGGCATCCGTCCGTTCTTCAATCAAGGCACGTTCGAGCCCGAAGCGCTCAGCCGCTACTTTCTCGAGATGACGGCATGATGCGCACCGGCACCTGTGCGACAGCGCTCGCATGCGCCTTGATGACCGCGAGCACTGTCGCGAATGCAGAACAGGCGACCGTGCAGCAACCGCGCGCCTTCGGTCATGTGCTCGGCGACATCGTGACGCAACAGGTGCTGCTCGGCCCGGACGATCGCGCTGCCGAGCTATCCGCGATGCCATCGACGGGCCGCGTCAACGCATGGCTCGAACGCCGGCCGCCGTCCATCAGCACGGATGCCGACGGCCGCCGCTGGCTCGTGCTCGACTATCAGGTGATGAACTCGCCGCGCGCGCCGGCCGTGACGTCGACGCCGCCGCTGCAATTGCGGCTCGCATCGGGCAAGACGCTCGATGTCGCAGCCAGCCCGCTGTCGATCGGTCCGCTCGCGCCCTTGGGTCTCGCCGATGCCGGGCGCCTCGCGGGGCTTCAGCCCGACCGGCTGCTCGCGCCCGAATCGACGGCGCCGCTGCGGCGCGCGCTGACCGTGTGGATCGTGCTCGCCGTGGCGGTGATGATCGCGTGGCTCGGCTGGTGGCTATGGCGTAACCAGCGCGATGCGCATCAGCTTCCGTTCGCGAAGGCGTGGTCGCGCTTCGGCCGGCAGGACGACGCCGCGCTCGACGCCAATCCCGATGCGTGGCGCGGTCTGCATCGCGCGCTCGACGAAGCGGCGGGACGCGTCGTGCTGGCCGGATCGGTGCCCGACCTGACCGAGAAAGCGCCTCATCTGCGCGAACTTCAGCCGCAGCTCGAACAGTTCTTCCAGCGTTCGTCGAACCGGTTTTTCAGTCCGTTGCCAGTGGCCTCGCCGTTTTCATTGCGCGAGTTGTATCGCGCGCTGTATCGCGCGGAAAAGCGCCATCACCGATGAGCACGCCGCCCGACTTCCTCTATCCGTGGGCACTCGTTCTGCTGCCGCTCGCCGCGTTGCCGCTGCTGCGTCGGAGCATCGATACGCTGCCGTATTCGTGGGTCGCATGGCTGCCGCGCGACCGTGCAGGCCGCGTCGTCGCGCTCATCTGGCGCGCGGCCGCGATGGTCGCGCTCGCGGCGGTAATCGTCGGGCTTGCGGGGCCCGGCTGGTCCGGCGAGCAGACGCGCATCACAGGAACGGGCGCGGAGATCCTGATTCTGATGGACGGCAGCGGCAGTATGAACCAGCCGATCAGCAGCGGCTCGATGAATGTCGCCGATGCGCCCACGGCCGGCGAAACCAAAAACCAGATGGCGCGCGATGCGATCACCGCGTTCGTCGCGCAGCGCGTGAACGATCGCTTCGCGTTCATGCTGTTCGGCACGCATCCGATGCTGGCCGTGCCCTTCACGCGCGACCGTACGGTGATCGACGCCGCGATTGCCGCGACGGGCATCGGACGCGGCACGCCGGACACCTTGCTCGACCGCGGCATCCAGTATGCCGTCGAACTGTTCGATGGCCGCGCGCGCATGAGCAGCCGCGCGATCGTGCTGGTCTCGGACGGCGGCGCGCGACTCGACGACGTGGCGCGCGAGCACATCCGCGCGGGGCTGTCGCGTAACGGCGTCGCGTTCTACTTCGTCTATCTGCGCAGCGGCATTTACAGTCCTGATCTGCACGTGCGCCCCGCCGATACAGACCATTCGCCCGAAGCCGAACTGCACCGCTTCTTCCTGTCGCTGCCGACGCCCTATCGTCTCTATCAGGCCGACAGTCCGCAACAGGTTGCGCGCGCGATGAGCGATATCGCGCGCAATGAAAACGCGCCTGTGTCGTTCATCGAGCGTCTGCCGAGACAGGATCGCAGCGCCTGGTGTTACGCGACGGCGCTCATCTGCTGCGCGCTGCTGATCGGCGTGTGGTTCATGCAAAAGCGGAGCCTGCGATGAAGCGGCTGCCCATCCATCTGATGTTCGGCGCAGCGACGCTGTGCTGTATCGGCGTCGCCGGTTACTATGCGGTGCGTCTTCAGCATGTCGTGCAGGCGAACGCCGAGATCGCCGCAATCGACACGCAAAAACGCGAACAATGGAGCCCGTCCGCGACGAACAGCAACGCACCTGCCGTGCGGCTCGCGCAAGCCGTCGCGCTCGCGCGCGCCGGGCAGCATGCGGAGGCGGGCAAGCTCTACTACGACCTGTCGCGGCTCGCGCCTTCGAGCGAAACGGGCCGGCTCGCGCTCTACGATCTCGCCAACATGTATCTGCGCGAAGCTGCGGGCGATAGCGCACAAGGCCCCGTGCGCTCGCCGCCGATGCTCGAAACTGCGAAGGCGCGCTATCGGGACCTGTTGCGGCTCGAACCCGGCAACTGGGATGCGCGCTACAACCTCGAGCGCGCGCTGCGCCTCGCACCCGAAGCGCAAGACACCGCCGACGACATCAACGATGTGAAAGAGCAGCACAACATCAACGTGCGCGGCGCGGCGCCGGAGGAGCTGCCGTGAAGCGCGACGCGCGGCCATGGATGCGCTATGTTCGCGGACGCTGGTGGCAGCTTCCGCTTGCATCGCTGCTGCTCGCGGCGGCCATCCTGATGCCGCCCATCGAATTCAAACGCCCCGTGTTCCGCTATGTCGTCACGTTCGATATCACGCAGAGCATGGACGTCGAGGACGTTGCAATCGGCGGCAAGCCCGTGAGCCGGATCGACCTGGCGAAGGACGCCATGAGCGACGTGTTGCAGCATCTGCCATGCGGGTCGGAAATCGGCTGGAGTGTGTTCACGAATCAGCGCTCGCTGCTGCTGGTCGCACCCGTCGAGGTGTGCGGCAACTACGATGCGCTGCTCTCGTCGCTCGATCAGATCAGCGGGAAAATGCGCTGGGTCAACAGCAGCGTGATCGCGCAAGGCGGCATCTATTCGGCTGTCCGCGCGGCCACCGATCTGGGTCACAACACCGACGTCGTATTCATCACCGACGGCCAGGAAGCGCCGCCCGTCGCGCCGAACGAAACGACGGTGCGCGACATTCCGCAAGGGCTCGTGCATGGCTGGCTGATCGGTGTCGGCGGCGACCAGCCGGCGCCGATTCCGAAGACCAACGCCGACGGTGTGCGCACCGGTTTCTGGCAAGCGGATGAAGTGAGGCAGGTGCGGCCCGAGCCAGGCGCGCCTGCAGTCGCGGAGAGTCACGAAGAACTGTCGCAACTCAGAGAGACGTATCTGGAAGCCCTGGCCGGCCATCTCGGCTTTGGCTACAGGCGACTCGTCGGCCCGACTTCACTGCGCGCGCCGCTGATGGATGCACGTTACGCGCACCCGATACCCGTTGCGACCGATATCCGCTGGGCGCCCGCGCTGCTCGCGCTGGTGTTGCTCGTATGGCGTTTTCTGCCGGCACGACGGATCGCACAAGCGGACAAACTCGCCAGCACATCAATCACCACGACTCGCGCACGCAGTGCTTCCCGCAGTACGTCCGCTACCGCTGAATCGTTGCAGTGACTTCATCGCACCGCGCGTACGACTACCCGGCACGCGCTTAAAGAAACACGCCAGGCACGCCGACTGCTCCTTTGTCATCACTTCGTAAGGACAACCGGCCATGCACTCGACTCTTATTTCATCCGTCTCTCGCCGCCTGCTTTCGTCAACGGGCCTATTCTGCGCAGCGATGTCACTGTCCCCATTCGCCGACGCGCAGATCCCTGCGCCAAGCGGCTCTGGCTCGCAGGAAAACCGCAGCGCGCCAATGGGGACGAAGGCCGATCCGCCGCCGGCGCAGATGCACGAATCGAACACGCCGCAAGCAGCCGAAGCCAAGCCTGGGCAACGCAGCGCATCAAAAGGCAAGCCCGGCCACAAGCCTGAAGGCGCGGGTGGTTTCGACAACGGTCTGTATGGCACAGGCGCGGGCAGCAACAAATAACCCTTAAGCTGCCCTCATGATTCTCCGACGCGATTCATGTTCTTTTGAGTCGCGTCCTCTTTATTCACGTTCTTTTCTTCGGACCATTTGAGCAACGAATCGAGCGCGGGACACAGTGCCTGTCCCCACTCGGTCATCCGGTACTCGACCTTGGGCGGCACCTGCGGATATTGCTTTCGCTCGACGATGCCGTCCGCCTCCAGTTGCCGCAACTGTTGAGCGAGCATCTTTTGCGAAATGCCGGGGATCAGCTTTTCGAGGTCCGAGAAGCGCTGCACCTGGCCGCCAAAGAGATGAAAAAGAATCACGAGTTTCCAGCGTCCTTCGAGCAGACGAAAAACGGCTTCGACATCGGCGGCGGCCGTTGCGGCCGTATAAACCTTCCTCATAAGTAAGTCACTTACTTTTTCGTGCGTTCTTGTGGAACAGGTTGTGGATAGCGAGAATGAATGTATCGCAATTCACGACTTCATATCGGATATGGCATTGAACGCATTGAATCTCGCAGGCATGCGAACGCTCGTCACGGCAGGCACCAAAGGGATCGGCAAAGCGGTCGTCGAGCGCTTCGTCGAACTGGGCGCAACGGTGTTGACCACGGCGCGCACGCACGCTCCAGATATCGACGCACGACACTTCGTGGCCGCGGATCTGAGTACCAAAGAAGGTTGCGCAAGCGTCGCGCTGGCGGTTCAGGAAAAGCTGGGCGGTCTCGATGCGATCGTGCACGTGCTCGGCGGTTCATCCGCGCCCGCCGGAGGCTTTGCCGCGCTCGGCGACGACGAATGGCAGAAGGAACTCGACCTCAATCTCTTTCCCGCAGTGCGGCTCGATCGTGCGCTGTTGCCGGCCATGATTGCGCAGGGAACAGGCGTCGTGATTCATGTGACGTCGATTCAGAACCGTCTGCCGTTGCCCGAATCGACAACGGCTTATGCGGCCGCGAAGGCTGCGTTATCGGCGTATAGCAAATCGCTGTCGAAGGAAGTGACGCCCAAAGGCATCCGCGTCGTACGCGTGTCGCCTGGCTGGGTCGAAACAGAAGCGGCCGTCGCATTCGCGGAACGTCTCGCCGCGGAAGCAGGTACCGACTACGAAGGCGGCAAGTCGATCATCATGAAGTCGCTCGGTGGTATTCCGCTCGGTCGTCCGGCGAAGCCTGCGGAAGTCGCGGATCTGATCGCGTTTCTGGCTTCGCCGCTTGCATCGGCGATCAGCGGAACGGAGTATGTGATCGATGGGGGAACGGTGCCGACGGTGTAGGCGCGCAGCTTCTCCAGGCACCTGAAGCAACCCGTCTTGAGACATACATTGCGCTAGCGCACCCAACCTCGCTCGATCAACGGCACGTCCCATCCGGGCTCCGTGCCGAGCCAGTCCGCCAGAAACTCGACCAGCGCCTTCACCTTGAGCGCCTGGCGCTGCGTGGCCGGGTACACGGCCGCGAAGTTCAAAGGCGATAGCGCATAGTCGGCCAGAACGGGCACCAGCGAGCCGTCGAGCAGCGGCGCGCTCGCCACCAGCGTGGGCAAACACACGACACCGCCGCCCGTCAGCGCATAGTCGCGCAACAGATGCACGGAGTTCGAACGGATCATGCCGGGCAGTTCCATTTCGAAGACCTCGTCGCCGCGCGTCATCGTCCAGTGATTGCGCGACGGGTAGCCCGAATAGAGCGCCGTCGTGTGCTGCAGCAATTCGCGAGGGTGCTGCGGCGTACCGTGCTCTTCGAGGTACGACGGCGCCGCGCAAAAGAGCCGCCTCACGGTAAAGAGCCGCCGCTCGATCAACGACTCCGAGATAGCGGGGAATATCTGGAATGCGACATCGAAGCCTTCTTCGATGGGATCGACGACCCGGTCGTTCACGATGATGTCGAGCTGGATGCCGGGATAGCGTCGATTGAATTCCCCTAACACCGCGCCGAAATGACCCAGCGCGAAACCAGGCAGCATCTGGATACGCAGCCGCCCGGTAGGCGTGGCGCGCAATTCGCGCATCTGGTCGGTCAGGTCGTTGACGCGTCCCACCACCTCCGCGCATTCACGGTAGAAGGCCTCGCCGACTTCGGAGAGGCGCACGTGCCGCGTGCTGCGGTGGAACAACGGCGCGTTGACGAAGCGCTCCAGTTGCTGGATGCGGTTCGTCACGACCGAACTCGTCACGCCGAGTTGTCGTGCTGCCTCGGCGAAGCTGCTCGTTTCGGCAACCCGCACGAAAGCCTCGATACTCAGAAAACGATCCATGCCGCTTCCCTGTCATCGTGTACAGCACGTCAGTTTATACGCGCTGACGCCGGTGACAGTGGCACGCGTGACCATCGGCCCGGGTACGCATGAAAGCGCGCACGGCGTGCCGCTTCTTCTCGAAGCAGCACGCCGTGCGCATAGACGCCAGTATCGGCGGCGTTATTCGAATTGTTCGGCCGCGGGAAATTCACCCGTCGATGCATTGCTCCGGCGCAATTTAGCAGGCGCCGTCTCCTTGAGCAGCAAGCTCACGCCGATGCCGAGCACCACTGCGCAGATCGGCAGCCACAGGATATTCTGAATGCCAAAGCGAGTCGCGACGAAACCAGCAAGCGCAGGCGCCACCCCGCCGCCGAAGATCTCGCCCGCGCCAACCACGATCCCGATTGCCGTCGAGACCATGCCGACAGGCGCCGCCTCCGTCGCGACCGGGCCGGAGAGCAGCGAAACGAGACCCAGCGTGAAAAACGCCGCCACGAACAGCACCGCGAACAAGGCGACCGGCTGCGCGCCGAGTCCGCGAAACACGTACAGCATCACCGCCGTCCCCGCAAAACCGACGACGCTCGCAAAGCGCCGACCCACCAGATCAGAAAGCCCCGGCAAGCCGAACTGGCCGACGAATCCACCGAAGCCGATCGCCGAGACCACGATGCCCATGCGCTGTGTGTCGAGCGCCAGGTACTCGGTGAGATAGAGAGGCAACATCGCCCCCAGCACGAAGACGCCCGTCATCGCGCAGAACAGCGCGACCATCGCGACACGGATGTTCCCGCTCTTCAGCACGTCGCGCCAGTTGCCGCGTCCGGCTTGCGCCACCGCCGACGTCGACGACTCGGACACCGTCGATACGGGCGTGGTCTTGGGCTCGCGAATCACGCGGAACATCAGCAGGCCGAGGATCAGCCCGGGAATGGAGACCAACGCGAACACCCAGCGCCACGACATCACGTTCAGCAACTGCGTGGCGATGATCGGCGAGAGCGCCAGTCCGAACAGCGCGAATCCGCTTTGCTGGAGTCCAAGATTGAAGCCACGGCGTTTCGGATGCGAGGCGTCGGCGGTCGCGGCGAAACTCGTCGGGCAGAACGAGCCTTCGGCGACGCCCATCAGGGCTCGCACGGCCATCAGACTCGCCAGTCCGCCCGCCACACCCGAGAATCCCGACAACAACGAGAACGCGATGATCGCGGGAATCAGGACCTTGCGGCGTCCGAACCGGTCGGAGATGCCGCCCATCAGCGCCGCGAAGATACCCCATGAAAGACCGAGGATGCCGATACAGTTGCCGACGTCCTGGGCCGTCAGATGCAGGTCCTTCATGATGGACGGAAAGAGCGGCGCGATCAGCCATCGGTCGAGGCCCACCAGCCCGAATCCGAGCGCAAGCAGCGTCACCGCTTTCCATTCGTAGGACACGTCCCACTGGTTCGATCTCATCCTTGTCTCCTGTAGCAGATTCGACGGCGACCGCACGCAGTGCAAGCAGCCCACGGCGTACACAGCGCCGATGAGAGAAGGATGATCCAGGTGCTACTGGGAAAGAATGCGACGACGACCGAATACGTCATTCGCGAAATGCAAACAATGTCTGCGAGACGCTCCGTGAGGCGCGCCGGACAAGGCTTTGGGCTGAAAACAAAGGCGCCGATACCGCGCTTTTGGCGCGCCCCAGGGCTACTCCGGGTAGACGCACGCGCGATGTGGCGGCGGTCTGATGCCAGCACGCAGGACTTCGCCGGTGCTGCGCTGGAGAGTCAATTACCTCGGGTCAGACGCTCGCCGCCTGCCCGATCCTGTGATTCGTCGTTTCTCAACCAAGCGCTGCCATCAGCGCTTCCAGAAACCGCACATACGCCGTTGCCCCCGGATCGGCGTGACCGATGCTGCGCTCTTGCACCCACGCCGCACGCCCCTTCTGCGATTGCAGCGCGGCCGTCGTTTCCACCTGCCGCCGCGCGGTCGCAATCATCTCAGCGAGAATCTCACGCGCGCTCCCGGTCGACGCCTCGAGCACATCGAGGCTCGGCACCAGCGCATCGAGCACGGTCTTGTCGCCGACCTTGCTCTTGCCGCGTTCGACGATGCGCGCCGCTATCGCGCGCCCAATCGTGAGCACGTCGTCCTTGCCGACTTCATGTTTATCCACCATCGTCTTCGCCGCCGCCAACAGGCCGCCGCCCGTCAACGCCGCGAACGTCGACGGATTGGCCGTCGAAAAGGCCTGGCCGGCGGCACGCAACACGTCGCTCATCGCTGGGTCATCGGGTAAAGCGGCGAGCGCTTTCACGACAGCCGCCGATCCCGCCTTCACCGTGATGCCGAGATCGCCGTCGCCGAGCGCCGCATCGAGGTCGCGCAATTCGTCGGTATGCGCGGGCAGCGCATCCAGCGTGCGTATCAGCAGCGCACGGACTTGATTGGAGGACAGGCTCATGATGTGCGCTCCATCAGACCAGCAGCCAGTCGCGGTATAGCGGCGAACGCGCGGGCGCGGCGAGCAGCGTTTCGAGTTCGTCGTCGAGCAGCATCACGGTGATCGACGCCCCCGCCATTTCGAGGCTCGTCACGTATTCGCCGACATACGAGCGTGCAATCGACAAGCCGTGATCCCCAATCACTTTCGCCGCGCGCCTGAACAGCAGATACAGTTCTTCGAGCGGCGTCGCGCCGAGTCCGTTGATCAGCACGGCGAGCCGCGACCCCTTCGGTGCCTGCAGATCGCCAAGAATCTGACCCATCAGACGATCCGCAATCGCATCGGCAGATTCCAGCTTGCCACGATGCGTGCCGGGTTCGCCATGAATCCCGATGCCGATCTCCATCTCGCCATCGGGCAGCGTGAACGTGGGTTTGCCCGCAGCGGGCAGAATGGTCGGCGACAGCCCGACACCCATCGTGCGGCAATGATCGTTCGCCTTCGCGCAGATGCGCGCGACTTCGTCGAGTGAATCGCCGCGCTCCGCCGCGGCGCCCGTGCACTTGAAAACGAACGCCATGCCGGCCACGCCGCGCCGCTCGCTCGCGCGCTCCGCTGGCGCCGACGCGACATCGTCGGTCAGCAGTACCGTTTTGATGTCGATGCCTTCGGGTTCCGCGAGATCGGCGGCGAGATCGAAGTTGAAGACGTCGCCGCCGTAGTTGCCGTACACGTACAGCACGCCCGCTCCGCCGTTCACGGCTTTCGTGGCCTCGAAAATCTGTTCTGCCGACGGCGACGAGAACACGTTGCCTACCGCGACGCCGCTGCACAGCCCTTCGCCGACATAGCCGAGAAATCCCGGCATGTGCCCCGAGCCGCCACCCGTGACGATGCCGACATGCCCTGCTTTCGGCGCATCGGCCCGCACGAGCGCGCGACGGTCGGCTGTCGCGGCCTTGATCCAGCCTGGGTGCGCGATCAACAGCGCATCAATCACTTCGTCGACGAAATCATCTGGCTGGTTGATGATCTTTTTCACGCGATTCTCCTTGTGATGATCAGTTCTTGCGCCGTTGGCTGAGCGCATCGAGCATGACGGCGGCGAAGATGACGCCGCCCTGAATGAACTGTGTCCAGAATGGATTGACGCCGAGCAGCGACAGACCGACGTTGATGACGCCGATCAGCACCACGCCGATAAACGTGCCGATGATCGAGCCGCGCCCGCCCGCCAGCGATGTCCCGCCGATCACCACGCCCGCGATCACCTGCAATTCGAGCCCGTTGGCGGCCGAAGGCAACGCCGAATTGAGCCGTCCCGCGAGCACGATCCCCGCAATCGCCGCCGTCACGCCCGCGAGCGTATAGGTCAGAAAGATCACGCGACGCACAGGAATACCCGCCAGCCGCGCCGCTTCCTGATTGCCGCCGACCGCGAACACCTGATGTCCGAACGTCGTCTTGCGCAGCAACACGTGGCCGATCACGAACACGATCAGCATCACGATCATCGGCGCGGGCAATCCAGCGAACGTCTTCGCGCCGAACAGCGTGAACGCGTTCGGAAAATCGAACTTGGTGCGGCCATCGGAAATGGCGAGTGTGAGGCCACGGCCCATCGCCATCATCGCGAGTGTCACGATGAACGGCACGAGCCGCAGCCATGTCACCGACAAGCCGTTCAGCGCACCGACGAGCGCGCCGACCGCGAGCGCTATCGCGAGACCGGCAATGCCGACGCCGACGGCGTCGGGTGTCGAGCCCGCCATGAAGGTCGCGGCAACCATCCCGCTCAACGCGACCAGCGAGCCGACCGACAGATCGATGCCCGACGTGATGATCACGAATGTGCCGCCCACCGCCGCGATCCCGACCACCGACGTCTGCACGAGGATGTTGGTCAGCGTGCTCGTGGTGAGAAACTCCGGCGACGCGATCGACAGCACGACGCAGATGACGATCAGCGCGGCCAGCAAGGGACCGACACCGCTGCGCAATTGCCGGATCACGCGACTCGAAAGCGCTTCCGGGTCAGTCTGTTTCGCTGCCGTCGAAGTCATGCTCGTGCTCCTGTTGTCGCCCATTGAATCACCGTCTCCGAATCGGCTTCGTCGCGGGGCAGTTCCGCAACGATCCTGCCGCGATACATCACCAGCACCCGGTCGGACATGCCGAGCAGTTCCGGCAACTCCGAACTGACCATCACCACGGCTGCGCCCGCGCGTGCCATCGCCACCATATGCGCGTAGATTTCCGTCTTCGCGCCGACATCGATGCCGCGCGTCGGCTCGTCGAGCATGATCACGGCGGGCTGCGTGGCCGTCGCGCGCCCGAGAATGACCTTCTGCTGATTGCCGCCCGACAGATTGCCCGTGATCTGCACGACGCTCGACGCCCGCACGCCGAAGCGCGCACTCGCCTTCTGCGCGAGCGCACGCTTTCGCGCGCTGCGCACGAAGCCGCCCGTCGCGATTGCCTTGAGGCTCGACAGCACGATGTTCTCTTCAATGCTCGCTTCGAGCACGAGTCCTTCGAGCTTGCGATCTTCGGCGGTGTAGACGAGACCCTGGCGCACGCCATCGGCGGGCGAGCGGACCACGGTCTTGTTGCCGCGAATGAAGATGTCGCCTTCGGTCACCTTCTGCGCACCGAAGATCGCCTTCAGCAACTCCGTGCGGCCCGCGCCCGCAATGCCCGCAATCCCGACGATCTCGCCCGCGCGCACCTTGAAGCTCGCGTGCCGCACGATGGGCGGACTCGCGAGATCGCGCACTTCGAGCACGACCGGTCCGTAATCGCGCGGCTCCCACGGGTAGAAGGAATCGAGATTGCGCGCGACCATCGCCTGCACCAGATCCTGTTCGGTCCACGCCGACATCGGGCGCTCGCTGACCGTCGCGCCATCGCGCATCACGACGGCCGAATCGGCCAGCTCGAACACTTCTTCCAGATGGTGCGAAATGAAAATGATGCCCATGCCCGCTGCGCGCAACCGTTTCACGACCGCATACAGATGCGAGATGTCGTCGCGCTGCAAAGCGGCCGTCGGTTCGTCCATCACCAGAATGCGTGCGTCGCGTGCAACGGCTTTTGCGACTTCGATCAGTTGCCGCTTGTTGAGCGGCAGATCGCCGAGCCGCATGGAGGGCGACACGCCGTCGAGGCCCACTTGCGCGAGCGCCTGTCGCGCATTCTGATCGGCTTCGCGCCGCTGGACGAAGCCGTTGCGTGCCGGCATGCGACCAAGAAACAGGTTTTCCGCCACCGTCATGTCGTTGACGAGCGACAGCTCCTGATAGATCACCGCCACGCCCGCATCGATTGCCGCGTGCGTACCGCGGCCAAGCGGCACGCCGTTGATCTCGATCGTGCCTTCGTCCGGTTCGTAAGCGCCCGACAATGTCTTGATCAGCGACGACTTCCCCGCGCCGTTTTCGCCGACGATGGCCAGCACCCGGCCCGCCTCCAGCGTCAGACTGACGCCGCGCAGCGCCTTCACACCCGGAAAGCTCTTGACGATGCCCGCCATGCGCAGCAACGGCGGCACATGGCTGTCGGCACCCGCTTGCGGGTGTGATTGCACGTTGTCTTGCGACTGCGAACTCGTCCCGGCGCTCATGTGCTGATTCCGCATTCGATGACGGGTCCGCGCCTCGCACACGGTGCCCGTCGAAGTGACATCGATACGTTACTGGCTCACCTGCAGCGACCACAGACCGTATTTTTTCGTTTCGTCCGAATCGATATTCGACTTGTCGATCAGGAACGTCGGCCATGCGTAGGTGGCGGGCACGGACTTGCCCGCCGCGTTGTCGGCGATGAAGTTGAGCGACTTCGCCGCCATTTCGATCGGGTTCTGCGAGATCGTCGCGTCCTGCTTGCCTGCGCGGATCGCCGACAAGGCCTGCGCCGTGCCATCCGCGCCGATCACGAGAATGTGTGCCTTGTCGTCGAGCGGCTTGTAGCGGCCCGCGTTGTCGATGGCTTTTTCCGCGCCCACCGTGTTGTCGTCGTTGGCTCCGAACACCGCGTCGATCTGCGGGAATTTCTGCAGGATGTTGGTCATCGCGTTCAGCGACTTCTCCTGATCGAAAGCTCCTTCCTGACGCGCTACGACCTTGATGTCCGGGTACTTGGCGATCTCGTCGCTAAAGCCCTTTTCACGATCGGTGGCGGCTGTCGTGCCGACCAGGCCGATCAGGTCGACGACATTGCCTTTCGCCGAGCCGTAGCGTTTGGTCAACTGATCGGCAATCCATTTCGCGCCTGTTGCGCCGAGCGCAACGTTATCCGACGCGACGAACGACGTGACCTTGCCGCCGTCCGATCCGCGATCGAGCGTAAAGACGGGGATGTTCATCTGATTCGCTTTCTGCACCACGGGGATGATCGCCTTCGAATCGATCGGGTTCAGAACGAGCGCGGTGATGCCCTGGCTCAGCAGATTGTTGGCGTCGTTGACCTGTTGCTGCGCATCGCCGTTCGCATTGGTCTGTACCAGTTCGAACGACTCGGCTTTCGAGCCCTTCTCGACGCCGAGCTTCAAGCCAACGAAGAACGCATTGTTCAACGTCGCAATGGAGAAGCCGATCTTGGTCTTGCCTGCGGGAGCCGACGCCGGCGCAGCGCTCGCGACTGCGGCGCCGCTTGCGCTGGCATCGCTCGCCGCGGTTCCCGTCGACGGCGACTCGCTCTTCGAGCAGCCGCTCAACGCAGCGGCGACGCACAACAGTCCAGCACCCGCCGGCGCGGCGAGTGAACTCCATCCGTTAAACCGTGCTGAATTCCAGGCCATGAGCGTCTCCGTTATTCAAATAGTCAGTTATCAGATACCGGGAGTCGATGTACGCGGATGCGCACCGACGGGTCAGACTCGACACACTGCACACTACGGGCGTTTGCGTCGCACGCCATATTGACTAAACCTGTCCACCACCTCGGCCATCTGCTCGTCCGACAGCACGGGCGGCGCGCCGAGCGTCGCCGCGAGCAGATACTGCTGTGCCAGTACTTCGACTTCATTCGCGAGCCACAAGGCCCGCGCGAGATCGGGTCCAAGCGCGATCACGCCATGATGCGCAAGCAAACATGCTGTGCGGTCTTGCAGCGCAGCCAGCGCGTGATCCGATAGCGCCTGACTGCCGAAGGTCGCATAAGGCGCGCAACGAATCGAATTGCCGCCCGCAGCGGCGACCATGTAGTGATGCGCGGGAATATCGCGGCCGTGAATCGACATCGCCGTGGCCGCGTTCGAATGGGTGTGGACCACCGCGCCGATTTCGGGCCGTGCGTGGAGAATGTCGCGATGAAAGCGCCATTCCGTCGACGGCCGCTTTTCGTCGAACACGGGCGCAGTCGCTTCGATATCGAGCGGCAACCAGACGATCGTGTCCGTATCCAGTTGCGCCGCCGGCACGCCGCTCGGCGTAATCAGAAAGCCGTCGCGCCAGCGCGTGCTCACGTTGCCCGACGTGCCCTGATTGATGCCCAACCGCACCATCTCCTGCATCGTGTTCACGATGTCGGCACGCAATGCGTCTTCCGTCGCTGGCTGGTTGCTCACGCTCACGATGCCGTACTCGCAGCGGGCGCTTCGGCCTGAAACAAGGCGGCGAGGTTGGCTTCGAACGGTTTGGCGATGATGCCTCGTTCCGTGATGTAACCCGTCACGAGATCGTGCGGCGTGACGTCGAATGCGGGATTCAACACCTTGATACCAGCAGGCGCGATCTGCTGGCCACCGAGATGGGTCACTTCGTCGCCGTGCCGCTCTTCGATGACGATCGTGCTGCCATCGGGTGTCTGCAGATCGAGTGTGGACGACGGGCACGCAACATAAAACGGTACGCCGAAATGACGCGATGCAATGGCGAGACTCAGCGTGCCGATCTTGTTCGCAAAGTCGCCATTCGCCGCCACGCGGTCCGCGCCGACGATCACGACATCCACCTTGCGCCGCGCCATCAGCGACGCCGCTGTGCCATCGGTGATCAACGTGACGTCGACATTGGCCTGACGCAATTCATACGCCGTCAACCGCGCGCCTTGCAGCAGTGGTCGCGTTTCATCCGCATACACGCGAAACGCGATGCCTTCCTGATGCGCCATATAGATCGGTGCGGTCGCGGTGCCGAGTCCGGTCGTCGCCAGTGCGCCGGCGTTGCAATGCGTCAGGACACCACAGCCCGCGGTAATGAGCGGCATGCCGTGCAAGCCGATCTGTTCGCACAACAACTGGTCTTCGCGATGAATCTGCATCGCCTCTTCGACCAGCGCGCGATACAGCGATGCGGAATCGCTCGCGCCCGAACGATCGGCGGCGCGCAACATGCGCTTGAGGCTCCAGTTGAGATTCACCGCCGTTGGCCGCGCGCTGTCGAGATACGCGGCCTGCTCGATCAAGGCGGCGCGGAAGCCATCGAGCGGCAGGTCACGCGAAGCCTGCATCGACACACACAACCCATAGGCGGCCGCGACGCCGATTGCCGGTGCGCCGCGTACCCGAAGTTCGTGAATGGCCCGCCACACTTCGAAAGCCGTCGTTAGCGCTTCGATCACGGTTTCGCGCGGCAAGCGTGTCTGATCGATAATTCGCAGACTGTCGTCTTCCCACGTGAGCGTCGCCGGCAGACTTTCGAAGATTGGCAAAACCATAGTCACTCCACGGCAATTTGATGTGTGCCCGACTGCGTCCCGTTCAGTGCAACCGATGCTCGCGGTCCTGCACATCGCGCGCCAGTTCCACGACCTCCTCGATCGATCCAAACGCATGACGCTCGATCAGCAGACGCTCGGCACACTGCACGCATTTCACTTCGACGGACGCGCGAATCGCATCGTCTGAAATGCTGGTGATGTCCGCGACCTTCGCCATGCCGACGATCCGGCGAATCATCTTGCATCCCGCAAAGCCCAGCGAATTCGCCAGCAAGCGCTGCATGAAACGCGTGCGATAGGCTTCCGCGCAGTGTCCGCCCGGATCGTCGCCGATAAAGTGACTTTTCCGGCGGCTCTCATGCTCGCGCCACAGCAGCGTGAATTTATTCGCGAACTCCGTCCAGATGCCCGTGATCTGACCGAGCAGCCACTCGCGATAGTCGTCGGATCGTTGTCCTGTGCGACGGTCATGCCAGTCGCGGGAGAAATAGGCGAGCAACAGGTTCGCCAGCACTGCGCCGACATCGAATCCCATGGGTCCGTAGAACGCGAACTCGGGATCGATGACGTAGGTTTCGTCCTCGTTCACCATGATCGACCCCGTATGCAGGTCACCATGCACCAGGGTCTCCGTATCGTTCATGAACGACCATTTCATCTCGGCCACAGCCACGCGCAGCGCGGGCGCTCGCCGGATGCGCTCGATCATCTGTTTCGGGAACGCGTTGCTGTAGACGTTGGATGGGTGATCTTCGAACGGGAAGGTGAACACGAGGTCTTCGGTGATCTTGCAGAGCTCGGTGTTGATTGCCGCGCCCACCGCCTGCTTTTTGACTTCGGGTGCAAGAAAGAGATCGGAGCCGTAGAACAGCGTATGCGCAAGATAGGTCGACAGATGGTCGATGAGCTTCGGATAGACATGACCCTCCATCAGCTTCTGCCGCAGAATCGCGTGCGACGACAGCCGCTGCATCACCATCAGATACAACTCGGTATCGGCGTGATACACGCGCGGCACGTGTTCTGGACATAGTTCGCCGAAGCGGCGCAGTGCCGCCACTTCGCGGATCATCCGGTGCCGCGTCAACGGCCACGTCTTGCCCACGAGCCGCAGAAACGGCGGGGCCTGTTTGACGACGACACTTTTTTCCGGCGTCCGCGCGTTGCTGACGAAGTAGACGTAGTTGAGATTGCCGTCACCCACTTCCGCGATGTCGAGTTCGCCCGGTTGATTGAGCAACGCATACACGGATGGCACGCCTCGCAGATAAGCGGCCAGCTCCGAAGAACTCAATGCTTCGAATTCCATCAACGTCTCCTCCGCGATCGATCCGGTATCAGCGTTTCTTGCGAACCAGATCGAACTTGAAGATGCTCGTGTTGTAGTAGTCGTTGCTGTAACAGATCGGCTCGCCGCTTTGATCGAAATCGACTTCGTCGAGCAACAGAAACAGACCGAATCCGTCGCCGAGTTCCGGCAGATCGCGCGGCGTCAGAATGGTCGGCTGGATCGATGTGTGTGTATGCGACAGCCGGCGACCCGTGCGTGCGAACATCGCGAATAGCGACTCGCCGAGTTCGCCATTTGCCGCATCGAATACATGCTTCGGCACCGTGTCGATGCAGTACGCGGCGATTGCATCGTCGGCGCATCGCACCCGTTCGATGCGTACACAATCGGCGCCGACGCCTAACCGCAGTTTCGCGGCGAGGTTCTCCGACGCCTTGATCTGATCGATCCGCAGCCGGCACGTGGTTGGAACCGCACCGACACTCCGGATCATGTCCGTCACAGACATCAGATCATCGAGCCCGCCTTCGAGCTTCAATGAAATTTGTCTGATGAAGGTACCGCGTCCCTGCACGCGAGACAGCAAGCCATGTGAAATCATCTGCGCAACCGCCTCGCGCAGACTGGAACGTCCTACGCCCAGCAGCTCACATAGCTCTATTTCCGTGGGGATCTGATCACCTGGCTTGAGCGCGCGCTCCCGGATCATCGACGTCAACGACTCCTGGATCTTGTCACTCATCGAACGTTCGACACTCAGGCGCATGCGCGGACCCAGTATTGAAAGTAGATGAAATATAGATCAGACGTCTGATGTTTTTATCGGTGTTTACCCGCGCGGAGCGGTGGCCCTTGATTGGGACCGATAGAACCGGTTACCTGTGCTGCTTCGCTTTTGCAGCAGCATTGAGTCCGCCAGCGATGAACCCGCGAGCGTGTGTCGCAAGGTCCATGCTGTCGTCCCACAAATTTCGCCAGATGGCCAGCGCATTGGACAACTGTTCGTTGACGACGGCAGATGAAAAGCTCTCGAAGGTGATCACGCCTTTGTAGTCGATCATCGCCAGTGCATGGAAGAACTGTGCGAAATCGATCGTGCCGGAGCCAAGGTATCCACGGTTGCTCTCGCCGATATGGACATAGCCGAGACGCGCGCCGCACTGCAGCACCGGCTGCATGAAGTCGCACTCTTCGATGTTCATGTGGTAGGTGTCCAGATGCACCACCACGTTTGGCGCCCCGATCTCGTCCAGCATGCCAAGCGCTTGCGACGCCGTATTGAGCAGATTGCTTTCGTAGCGATTGACCACTTCCAGACCGAGCGTCACCTTCTTCTTCAACGCAAGCTCTGCAATCCGCTTTAGCGATTCCACTGCGTTTCGACGCCCCTTTGCGGTAATGGGCGCCTGGTATTTGCCCATCGCACTGTACAAAATACCGCCAAAGTAAGCCCCGCCGAGTTCCGCGGCAATCCTGACGCCCTCCTCCAGCAATGCCATGCCGCGCGCTACCACTGCGGGGTCTTCGCTGGAAATGTCGGCGTCGAAAGTCAGGCCGCGCGAGCAGCCAATATCAAGGTTGTGCTCCTGCAGCAAGTCACGGGTCAGCGAAAGGTCCATGACCTTGGGACCGTGCAAGGAGAGTTCGATCAGGTCGAAACCCGCCGCTTTCGTCTGGGTAATGACCTTACGCGTCGACTCCGGCGACAGATCTCCCGCCCATACCAACGCGTGGACGCCTAGTTTGTTCATTGCGCTGCGCCTCCCGTCGAGAAGACCAGATCAGCCAACTACCCGAGTTCGCGTTCAGTTCACGCGCATCGCATCGGCAACGGGCTGCTTGCGTTCGAGCGCCATGCCATCCTGACGGAACAGGTGCACGTGACGCTTCGAGAATCCCGCCTTGATCGACTGCCCTTCCACCGCCGAGGATTCTCCCGAGCCCTTCACCTGGATGACCCGTTCATCGGCAAGACGCACGTGCAGAAGTGTCTCGCTGCCGAGATGTTCGATGACCATCACCTCGCCCGCCAGCGCGCTATCGCAGTCGCTATTCGCCGACTCGTTCAGATGCTCGGGTCGCACACCGAGCACGAGCTTCTGACCCGGCTCGACGGCGTCGCCATTGCACGGCACATCGAGCGGCGCGCCGCCGGGCAGTTCGATCGTGACGCCCGTCTCGTCCCGCTTCTGCACGCGGACATCGAGAAAATTCATCTTCGGCGAACCGATGAAGCCCGCCACGAAACGATTGCGCGGCGTGCGGTACAGTTCGAGCGGCGAGCCGATCTGCTCGACTTCGCCGTGATTGAGCACGACGATCCGGTCGGCCATCGTCATCGCTTCCGTCTGGTCGTGCGTGACGTAGATCATCGTGGCGTTGAGCTGCTTGTGCAGCTTGATCAGTTCGAGGCGCATCTGCACGCGCAAGGCGGCGTCGAGGTTCGACAGCGGTTCGTCGAACAGAAACACCTTGGGCTCGCGCACGATCGACCGTCCGATCGCCACCCGTTGACGCTGGCCGCCCGACAATGCGCGCGGACGGCGCTCCAGCAGTTGCCCGATCTGCAGGATGTCCGCTGCACGATGCACGCGCTCCTTGATCTGCGCCTCAGGCAGCTTGATCATGCGCAGCCCGAACGCGATGTTCTCGTACACGGACATATGCGGATACAGCGCGTACGACTGAAACACCATCGCCACACCGCGCTCAGATGGTTCGAGTTCCGTCACGTCTTCGCCTTCGATCACGACGCGGCCCGAATCGATCCGTTCGAGCCCCGCGATGCTGCGCAACAACGTCGACTTGCCGCATCCGGACGGACCGACGAACACGAGAAATTCGTGTTCCTTCACATCGATATCGACGCCCTTCAGCACGTCGGTGCCTGCAAACGCTTTGCGAATCTGCTGCAAATGTACGGCGCTCATGCGTGTCTCCTGTCCCATGCAAGGTCGTACGGCGTCTTGCGCTGGTCTCATGCAAAGCAGTGGCTGCGTCGTGACGGGTGCACAACGTCGCGCGGCGAATCTGCGGCGAACTCGAATCGCACATGCCGCGGCGCACCATGCAGCACTTGACGATTTTCTTCTTGACAACAGGTGCGCGTCAAAATATACATTTGTAAAACGCAAATTACAAGTGAAACGACGAGGGCACGCCGTACGTTTTGCGACGCGTTGATACGCGTCGCCGCAATGACGATGAACGCCGCGGCATTTGCCGATGGTTCAAGAACAATCAAGGAGACGAACGATGAAGAAGCGCTTTCTGCAGCCTGCTGCCATAGCCTTGTCGCTTGCCACGGTATCGCTGCTCAGCGCTGCCAACGCGGGTGCATGGACACTGAAAGAGGCCGCGCAGCCGTACTCGGGCACCACCATCAAGGCGATCTTTCTCGATCGCCCCGGCTACAAGGCCGCGCAGAAACTCATTCCGCAGTTCGAAAAGGAAACGGGCATCAACGTGAAGTGGGAAGTGATCCCGTACGAGAACACGCGCGAGAAGGAAGTGCTCAACTTCGTCGGCGGCGGCGATCAGGACGTGGTGCTCGTCGACGTCGTGTGGATCGGTGAATTTGCAAGCAACAAGTGGCTCGTGCCCATCAAGACCTTCACCGACAACCCGAAGCTCGCCGATCCGAAGCTGAACCTGCCCGGCTTCTTCCCGATTCTGCTCGACTCGTTCGGCTCATGGGACAAGGTGACGTACGGCTTGCCGTTCGATAACTACTCGGGCCTGATGTTCTACAACAAATGCATGTTGAAGGACGCCGGCTTCAACGAGCCGCCGAAGACCTGGGATGAACTGCTCAACACCTATGCGCCAAAGCTGACGCAGGCCAGCAAGAACCAGTTCGCGTTCGCGCTGCAATCGCGGCGCGGCGAAACGCAGTCCGCGGACAGTTTCATGCGCGTGCTGTGGCCGAACGGCGGCTCGCTGCTCGACGCCAAATTCAAGTCGAACCTGATGTCGCCGCAATCGCAGGCGGGCCTCGAATACCGGCAGAAGCTGATGAAGTACATGCCGCCCGGCATCGTGGATTTCGATCACGCCGAAGCCGTCAACGCGCTCGCGCAAGGCCAGGTCGCGATGATCACCGAATGGTCCGCGTTCTATCCGACACTCACCGATCCCGCCAAATCGAAGATCGGCAACTGCCTTGCGATCACCACGGAACCGAAGGGTCCCGCCGGTCTGAAGCCCGCGCTCGGCGGTTTCTCGCTGGCCGTCAACGCGAAGTCGAATGCGAAGAAGCAGGCGGCCGCTTGGCTCTTCATCCAGTGGATCACGTCCGAAGAAATGGCCAAGCCCTATCTGGAAGCGGGCGGCGTGCCCGCGCGCACAGCCGTGTACCAGGACAAGGCGGTGCAGGACAAGTATCCGTTCGTGAAGCCGATGGTCGAGTCGTGGCAAGGCGGCGTGCCTGACTATCGTCCGCGCTTCCCGGAATGGCCGGCTGTGTCGGAAGTGATCGGCGAATGGGGCACCAAGATCATGCTGGGCCAGGTGTCGGTGAAAGACGGTGCGCAAACCATCGGCTCGAAGACAGAAGAGATATTGAACAAGGCGGGCTATTACAGCGGCAAGAAGCCTTTGCTGAAGTAACGGCAACGCACCGAAGGGAGCATCGATGTTGAACAGCACTGCTCGACCCGGTAACGGCATGACACCGGCAAGACCCCGCTCGCGGGTCCGCTTGCCGGGTTCGGCCGCGTTCTGGTTTCTGATTCCTGCGATCTTCACGCTGGCGGCAATCGGTATCTATCCGCTGCTGCTCGCGTTGTACAACTCGTTTCATCAGTACAAGCTCGCGGATCTGGCCTCGGGCACGCCGTTCATCTGGTTCGACAACTACATCGCGACGCTGAGCGACCCGTCGTTCTGGGGCGCGCTCGGACGCACGGCGCTGTTCCTGTGCGTGACCTTGCCGATCGAAGTTGCGCTCGGCCTGTTCGCCGCGCTGATGCTCCATCGCACGACGCTGCCGTGGATGCGCGCCATCGCGCGTGTCAGCCTGGTCATTCCGATGGCGACGACGTATGCCGTCGTCGGTCTGATCGGGCGGCTCATCTTCAACCGGCAGTTCGGCGTCGCGAACTATATCGGCGGTCTGGTCGGCATGCCGCCGCAGGACTGGCTCGCCGATCCGACGCTTGCGTTCGTCTCGGTGATGATCATGGACATCTGGCAATGGACGCCGTTCTGCGCGCTGATTCTGCTGGCGGGCCTGACGATGGTGCCCAAAGAAGCCGAAGAAGCCGCGCGCCTCGAAACGCCCAGGTGGAGCAAGATCCTGTGGCATCTGCAACGGCCCTATCTGCTGCCCGGTCTCACGGCAATCCTGATCCTGCGTTCCGCCGACATGCTGAAGATGTTCGATGCCGTCTTCACCATGACGCGCGGCGGGCCAGGCACCGCGACGGAGTTCATCAGCGTGTATATCCAGCGCGTCGGTTTCCGCCTGTTCGATCAGGGCATGGCGTCCGCGCAGGCGATCCTGCTGCTGATCCTGACCATCGTGCTGTCGCGGCTCTATATCCGTTTCGTCTATCGGGAGGCCGCGTGAACGCACCTTCGACGCAACGCGCGAGCGGCGACGCCGCGCTGCCCGGCAACTCCGGCTTGACGGCGCGCGCACGCCGCGCTCGCGCGGCGCGGCGCACGGCGACCGGCTGGCATTTTCTGGGGCTGCTGGTCGTATTCCTGTCGTCCGTGTTTCCGTTCTACTGGATGGTGACGACGAGCCTGAAGAGCCAGGCGGAGGCGCTCGCCTATCCGCCCGTGTGGCTCTTCAAGCCGACCTTCGCGCATTACGTGGAAGCGCTGTTCACGCATGAAGTGGGCGGCAGCCTGATCAACTCGCTGATCATCGCCAGCAGCACGACGGTGCTGTCGATCCTGCTCGGCACGCCCGCCGCGTATGCGCTCGCGCGCTATGAATTCCGCGGCAAGGAAGACCTGTGGTTCTGGTTCATCTCGAACCGGATGGTCAGTCCCGTCGTGCTCGCCGTGCCCTTCTTCCTGATCGCGACCAGGCTCGATATCGTCGATACGCACATCGTGCTGATCCTGCTGTACATCACGTTCTCGCTGCCTATCGTGATCTGGATCTGCACCGACCAGTTTCGCAATATCCCCGTCGAACTCGACGAAGCTGCGCGGCTCGACGGCGCTTCGCCGTGGCGGATTTTCTGGCGCATCAATCTGCCGCTGGCGATGCCGGGTATCGTCGTGTCGGCGATCTTCGCTTTCATCTTTTCCTGGAACGACCTGCTCTACGCACTGGTGCTGACGCGCACCGACGCGATCACGTCGCCCGTCGCAGCCACCAGCTACATGAGCGGCTATGAGTTGCCGTGGGGCGAAATCATGGCGACGGGTACGCTGATCGTCCTGCCGATGGTCGTGTTCGCGCTGCTCGTTTCGGGCCGGCTCGTGCAAGGGCTGACGATGGGCGCAGTGAAGTGACGCTCTGGTATAACCGCGTGTTGCTTTTCACTCGAACACAAAACGATACATGACCAAGACCGCCCCACCCGTCACGATGCCGGACGCCGATGTCGCCGTCGACGCCGAAGAAGAATTGCAGGCGCGCGTCGCCTGGCATTACTACATCGGCAACATGACGCAGCAGGAAATTGCGCATCGCATCGGCAGTAACCGCGTGCGCGTGAACCGGCTGCTCGCCGCGGGCCGCGAATCGGGCCTCGTGCAGATTACGATCAATAGCCGGATCGCGCCGTGCGTTGCGCTGGAGCAAGAGCTGGTCGAACGCTTCGAACTCGAATCCGCCGTGGTCGTGCCGACGGGGATCAACCCCGAGGCGAACATGGCCGCGCTCGGGATCGGCGCGGCGGGTTGCCTCGTCAAACGCATCACGGAAGCCGCGACGGTCGGCATCGGCTGGGGCCGCACGATACGCGCGGTGCTGCGCGCCATGCCGCAGCGCGCCTATGGCGCCCTCAACGCCGTGTCGCTGCAAGGCGGCCTGTCGCATTGCCCGAGCATCAACACGTTCGACATCGTCTCGGACTTCGCGAATCTCTGCCACGCCGACGGCTATCTGTTCGCTGCGCCCATTTACGTCGGCAGTCAGAAGGCGCGCGATCTGATCCTCCAGGAAGAAACCGTGCGCAGCACCTATGAGCTCGCGCGCAATGCCGATCTCGCGCTGCTGACCTGCGGCGACCTGACGGAATCGCTCGTCGTCACGTACGGCATCTCGAAGCCCGACGATCTGCGAACCTTGCGCAAGGCAGGCGCGATCGGCGACATGCTCGGCCATTTCATGGATGCGAACGGCGATCCCATCGATCACCCACTCAACCGCCGCACGGTCGCGATCTCGCTAGACGACCTGCGCAAGATCGAAGACGTGGTGCTGGTATCGGGTGGCACGAAGAAGTTTCATGTGACGCGCGCCGCCTTGCGAGGCCGCTATGCGTCGGTGCTCGTGACGGACGAAGACACGGCGCGCCGTCTGTGCGACGAACCTTAGGAAGCCGCCATGTCCACGCACGACGACTCTCGGCAATTCGACGGCAAAACGGTGCTCATCACCGGCGCGGGCAAAGGCATTGGCCGCGCGACGGCGCAACTGCTGGTACAGCGGGGCGCACGCGTGATTGCGCTGAGCCGCTCGGCCGACGACCTGCGAACGCTCGAAGACGAGATCGGCTGCATGACGCTATGCGCCGATCTCGCCGATGCGAGTGCGGCACGCAGCGCGGCGGACGCGGCGCAACCCGTCGATCTGCTCGTCAACTGCGCGGGCGTCGTCGAACTGCAACCGTTTCTCGACACGACCGTCGACGCCTTCGACACCATCATGGCCGTCAACGTGCGGGCCGCGATGATCGTCGCGCAGCAATGCGCGCGCAGCATGATCGGGCGCGGCGTGGCCGGCTCGATCGTCAATGTGTCGAGCCTGTCGGCGACCGTCGGCTTGCCGCTGCACGCGGCCTATTGCGCGTCGAAAGCCGCGCTCGATGGCCTCACGCGCGTGATGGCCGTCGAACTGGGTCCGCACGGCATCCGCGTGAACACGGTCAACCCGGTCGTCACGATGACGCCGATGGCCGAGAAAGCATGGAGCGACCCACAGAAGTCCGCGCCGATGCTCGCGCGCATTCCGCTCGAGCGCTTCGTGCAGCCGCTCGAAGTGGCGCGCACGATCGCTTATCTGCTCAGTGACGAGTCGGCCATGGTGAACGGCGTGAGCCTCGCCGTTGACGGCGGTTTTCAGGCGGGCTGAGCACGCCCGGCAGGTTGCGCAGATCAATCTCTCTCTTGCGAAAGGAACGACTATGGAAGCATTGGTACTCGAAGGCGCACAACGCATCAGCCTGCGCCCGTTCAGCCTGCCGCAGACAGTCGGGCCGCGCGACGTGCGCATCCGCATCCATACCGTCGGCATTTGCGGCAGCGACATCCACTACTATCAGCACGGCCGCATCGGTCCGTTCGTCGTCAACGAGCCGATGGTGCTCGGGCACGAGGCGGCGGGCACTGTCGTGCAGGTCGGCGACGAAGTGACCCATCTGAAACCGGGTGATCGCGTCTGCATGGAACCCGGCGTGCCCGACATGGATTCGCGCGCATCGCGTGAAGGGCTCTACAACCTCGACCCGAAAGTGCGCTTCTGGGCGACGCCGCCCGTGCACGGCTGTCTCGCACCGTTCGTCGTGCATCCCGCTGCGTTCACGTTCAAGTTGCCCGACAACGTGAGCTTTGCCGAAGGCGCGATTGTCGAGCCGCTGTCGATCGGTCTGCAGGCCGCGAAGAAAGCGGCCATCAAGCCGGGCGACGTCGCTGTCGTGCTGGGCGCCGGCACGATCGGCATGATGTGCGTGCTCGCGGCACTGGCGGGCGGATGCAGCCGCGTGATCGTCTGCGACATGGTGCCGGAGAAGCTCGCGTTGATAGGCGGCACGCCGGGTGTGACGGCCGTCAATATCCGCGAAGCGTCCGTGAAGGAAGTCGTCCGGCGCGCGACGGACGACTGGGGCGCGAACATCGTGTTCGAAGCGAGCGGCAGCGAGAAGGCGTTCGATGGCATCGTCGATCTGCTGTGCCCCGGCGGCTGCCTGGTGCTGGTCGGCATGCCGCAGCATCCCGTGCCGATCGATATCGTCGCGTTGCAGATCAAGGAAGCGCGCGTCGAGTCCGTGTTCCGGTACGCGAATATCTTTCCGCGCGCGATTCAACTGATCGCGTCGGGACGCATCGACGTCAAGCCGTTCATTTCACGCTCGTTTGCTTTCGCAGACGGCATCAAGGCATTCGAAGAAGCCGCAAGCGGCAATCCGAACGACGTGAAGGTGCAGATCGTGATGGAGTGATGGTGCAAACGATGCGGCTTGCGCGTTTGCCAACGAAACCAGCGTGAGGTGCAGCATGAACGCGACCGAAGATGCAGCGTCGACCATGACGGCGATCGTTTGCCGTGCGCCGAAGGACTATCGCGTCGAACAGGTGGCGCGCCCGCGCGCCGGGCGTAACGAACTGGTGATACGCATTGCCGCGTGTGGCATTTGCGCGAGCGACTGCAAATGCTGGTCGGGCGCCAAGATGTTCTGGGGCGGCCCGAACCCGTGGGTCAAGGCGCCCGTCATTCCGGGCCACGAGTTCTTCGGCTATGTCGAGGAACTCGGTGAAGGCGCGGCGGAGCATTTCAATGTGCAGCTGGGCGACCGCGTGATCGCCGAACAGATCGTGCCCTGCGAGAAGTGCCGCTATTGCAGATCGGGCCAGTACTGGATGTGCGAGGTGCACAACATCTTCGGCTTCCAGCGGGAAGTCGCCGACGGCGGCATGGCCCAGTACATGCGCTTTCCGCCGACGGCCATCGTGCACAAGATCCCGCTTGGCGTATCGCTGGAAGATGCGGCCATCATCGAACCGCTCGCCTGCGCGATACACACCGTCAATCGCGGCGACATCCAGCTCGACGATGTCGTCGTGATCGCGGGCGCGGGACCGCTGGGCCTGATGATGGTGCAGGTCGCGCATCTGAAAACCCCGAAGAAACTGGTCGTGATCGATCTGGTCGACGAGCGTCTCGCGCTCGCGCGCGAATACGGCGCAGACGTGACGATCAATCCGAAGTCAGACGATGCACTCGGTGTTATCCGGTCATTGACCGATCAGTACGGCTGCGATGTGTATATCGAAACGACGGGCTCGCCGTCGGGCGTCACGCAAGGGCTGGATCTGATCCGCAAACTCGGGCGCTTCGTCGAATTCTCCGTATTCGGCAGCGACACGACGACGGACTGGTCGATCATCGGCGACCGCAAGGAACTCGACGTGCGCGGCGCGCATCTCGGCCCGTATTGCTACCCGATTGCCATTGATCTGCTCGCGCGTGGGCTCGTCACATCGAAAGGAATCGTCACGCATGGGTTTTCGCTGGAGCAATGGGACGAGGCGATCAAGGTCGCGAATTCGCTCGATTCGATCAAGGTTCTGATGAAGCCGAAGACCTGACATTCCGGGTGAGCGCAATGTGTTGCGCCTTCCTGGAACCCGCGGCGGCCAAAAGCATAGGTGTGTGATAGCGTTGACCCGAAAAGGACCGGGTAACGCGGGCTACGTCGATTCGCCCATTGGAAGATCACATGAAGAATTTGCAGATCCGTGCGTCACTGCCAGCGTTGGCGCTTTTGCTCGCTGGCTGTGCCGCAGGCGGCATGCCGGGAGGCGCAACGCATCTGAGCGCCAACCAGTGCCGCGACCTGACCGAGCTTCGAAACAATGCGCCCCTCAATCGCGAGCGCAACCTCAGCGAACTGGCCGCGCTCAGGCAGGCGGGTTACGACCCGTCACGGTGGTTCGATCCGTACTATCCGGAAGATCTGCAGGCTGCACAGGCCCAGGTCGATCGCTGGTATCACGACGAATGCCAACAGGCTCAAATGAAGTGATGACCGGTGCGGGAACCGCGCCAACTGACGCAGAGCATCGAAGCTGCGGTTTGCATTCAGGGCGACTACCGGGTACCTGACACCGCGTGACGAGGCTTTCGTTTGCCTGCTTTTCTTTGCCGCGGCGTACTCGCGATGACCGCCGCCAGGCGTTGAGCAGCGGCTCTCATCTGCTCGCTGCTGAACCCGCCAAAGCCAAGGACAAGGCCGGGACGTCCCGTCAGCGGCGCGAACATCGGCGACACCGCACGTACCGCGACGCCCTCCCTGGCGGCGCGCTCGACAACCTCCCGGTCGTCCAGCCCTTCTGCGAGCCAGAGTACGAGGTGCATCCCCTGATCGCCAGGCTCGATCCACGCGAGATCAGCGGGGAGCAACGCTTCGATCGTCTCGATCAGTTGACGCCGATGTTCGGCGTAGACATTTCGAACCTTGCGTATGTGGCGCTCCAGATGTCCTTCCGCCATGAAGGCAGCGAGCACGTGCTGATCGGCAGTGGGCGGGTGGCGATCCATCAGCACGCGCGCACCGCAGAACGCATCGACGAGATTGCGCGGGACGATCAGATAGCCCAGTCTAAGGGACGGAAACAGAATCTTGCTGAACGTACCCAGATAGACCACGCGGTCAGGCGCCAATCCTTGAAGGGCTGGAAACGGATAGCCCTCGTAACGTAACTCGCTATCGTAATCGTCCTCGACGACCCAGGCATTGCTGCCGCGCGCCCACGCGAGCAAGGCCGTGCGCCGCGCCATGCTCAAGGGCATCCCCAAAGGATACTGATGGGACGGCGTCACGAATGCCGCGCGTGCATGCGGGGCCATGTTTATGCCAGCTTCGACATCGAGACCCTCGGCGTCGACAGGCACGCGGATCACGCTCTCGCGATAGCCTATGTTTTCCAGTATCGCGGTGACGCCGCGGTAAGCGGGGTTCTCCACCCATACCTGATCGCCCGGACCAAGCAGGACCTGACTCGCGAGAAAAAGCCCCTGTTGGGTGCCGCTGGTCACGATGACCTGGTCCGACTCACATCGCACGGAGCGAGACCTTCGCACATAGGCGGCGATCGCTTCGCGCAAGGGTAACGCGCCCGATGGATCGGCGTATCCCGTGGGCGCGCCCGGGCCTCTTGCGCGCACGCGGTTACCCAGGCGACGCCAGATATCGCCGGGTGCGGTCAAACCGACCGGGACAGATATCGCGAAGGGTATCGGCTCGAGCGGACGGAACTCGCGTGCAATCCGGGCGAACGCCTGGGCGCGCTCGGGCAGCCCGGACTTCGTTGCCGGCTCCGGTATCGCCTCGGGCGCGCTGACCGACCGCGACTCCGTCAGCGCTTGCGCGACATGGGTTCCTGCTCCCGCTTTCGATTCCAGAAAGCCTTCGGCAAGCAATTGCTCGTAGGCCTCGATCACCGTTCCTCTTGCAACGTGAAGCGAAGCAGCGAGCGAACGCGATGACGGCAATCCGTCTCCGGCCCGGATGTCGCCCTTGCGCACCGCCTCCCGCAGCGCCTCGGCAATTTGACGGCTCAGATTGCCCGCCGTGCGATCAAGCGCTCCGAGGGAGGGCATGTCCGCGGCTCGCGCAGTTCTCGCCATAATTCTGGTTCACTATAAATTAAATAAACTGGTCCTTTAGGATAAACCACTTTTACAGCAAACTGGACGGATTGCAGTGACTCCAACCCATCGCCCTTAGCAGCCAGAGACCGCGTATGTACGTACCAGCCCACTTTGCCGAAACCCGAAAGGACGTTTTACATGCACGCATCGTCGAACACCCGTTTGGCACGTTGATCACCCACGGGAGCAGCGGACTAGACGCAAATCACATTCCATTTGAACTTGCAGCAGAGGACGGCGAACTCGGCGTGCTGCGCGCGCATGTGGCGCGGGCCAACCCGGTGTGGCAGGAGGTCGCGAACGGCGACGAGGTGCTGGTCGTCTTCCACGCGGGCGACGCCTATATTTCTCCGAACTGGTATCCGAGCAAGCACGAACTGCACAAACAGGTGCCGACGTGGAATTACATGGTCGTGCATGCGCACGGCCGCATTACGATTCTCGATGATGAGCGCTACGTGCGAGGCGTAGTGGGACGACTCACGCGCACCCATGAGGCATCGGAACCGAAACCCTGGAAGATGGGCGACGCTCCGAAGGACTACGTGGATACGATGGTGAAAGCGATCGTCGGTATTCAGATCGAGGTCACGCGTCTCGTGGGCAAGAGCAAGCTCAGTCAGAACAAGGAGGCCCGGGATATCCAGGGCGCCGCCGAAGCTCTCAGGTCGAGTGGCGAATCCCAGCTTGCCGACGCAATGCTCGCGGGTGTTCCAACGAAGCAGCCATAGAGAGCGATCGGCGTCGCGGCGCACGCGCGCCAGTGTTCGTTCTGGCAACGCGTGACGCCAACGAAAGCCAAGCCTTACTGCACAGTGATGACTTCCTTCATGTTCGGATGGATGCCGCAAAACACGTTGTAGACACCCGGCTTGTCGAACTTGAATTGATAGGTGTCGTTCTGGTCCAGCGCGGCGGAACGAAACAGGCCGGAGTCGCTCACTACGGTATGCGGTTCGCCGTCGAGATTTTTCCAGGTCACCGTCGTACCCGCTTTGATCGTGGTGGACATCGGTGAAAACATGAAGTTCTTGATAAGCACCGCGTTGGCGTCCTGCGCCTGCGCGGCAGTCATTCCTGAAGTCAATGCCGCGACGATCATCCCGATTCCAACGGAGACAACCAGCGAGCGACGAAAGATGGCAGATAGCATGATCCTGTTCCTTGCTTGATCAGTGGAGGGTGATTGCAATCAGACGAGCGTCGCGTCGGAAAGCGTCGCCTTGAGCGGATGGCGCGAGATCTTGATGCTGGTCACGCCAAGCATGCTGGCGAGCTGATCGTCCGGCACCTTGAGCGGCATGGGTCCAGGGCCATTGCCAGCCGTCGGTTGCGGATAGGCAGTGGAACGCGCGGTGTGGAAAGTAATGTTCCCCTCCACCTTCGACACGATCTGATGGATATGTCCATTCAGTACCGTGACCGAACCGAACCGCCTCAGATAGTCCATCGCCCGGCCAGCGTCGCCCGTGCCCCATCCCCACGGCTCGTATATCGTCCACATCGGCATGTGTGCGAAGACAACGATCGGCGTGCTGGAAGAGCGCCCCTTCAGATCGTTTTCCAGCCATTCAAGCTGGTCGTCGCCGAGACTTCCCAAACCATTCGGCTTGAAGTGCATCACATTGACGAGCCCGATGAAGTGCACGCCGTTGTGGTCGAAGCTGTAGTACCCCTTGTTGTCCGAAGCCTTGCCGAAGCGCTTGAAGTATTCGGTTCCGGGGCCGTCGGTCACATCATGTTCTCCGGGTACCGTGTGAAGTTCCGTGATATTCAGCCCTGACATCAATTGAGCTGCGAGATCGAATTCCGACGCTTTCGAGAGATGGGTGATATCGCCCGTGTGTATCGTCAGTGCCGGCTTGACGGGCATCGCGTTGACGAAGTTGATGGTCTCCGTGAGCGTGCCGGCAACATCCGGATTGGCTTCCTTGTTGAAGCCGATATGCGAGTCACTGATCTGAAGGAACAGCGGCACGCCCGAGGATACGGGCTTGCCAGTCGTACCGGCGGCGAGCGCCAGCTCGACGGGCGTGAGAATGCCGCCGGCCAGCATGAACAGAGTGCCAGCGCCGCCGTAGGCAAGGCATTTCAATGCGCCACGGCGCGACGGATTGGAAGGCGTATCAGATGACATGATGTGCTCTCGATTGGGGGTTCAGAAGGTATAGACCGCCGAATCACCCAGTGGACCTCCTCCGGCTGGGTTCAAGCACTAGACTGCTGTGTCCTCCGTTCTATTCCCAACACGTGAATTCCCATTGATGGCGCCATGTCATGCGCACATCCTTCGCGGCGCTGCGTCGACGTCGCATGCGAGTGCGGAATATCCAGCGCGTGCGTTCGGTCTAGCAGACAGGACACACGAAATGGGGAATTGAAATGGACATCATCGACCTGGCCCGTGAATCGGGATTGACAGTCATCCTCGATGGCAGAATCGGCCGCGAGGAATATCACAGCATATGCGGCTCGATTTCGGCGCTATCGCGATTCGCCGAATCGGTATGTCAATACGCAGCGCACCCGGATGACTGCGCGCCCTGTGCCGCGCAACGCTCGTTGCAGTCAGAAACGAGTCGCGTCGATGGCATGTCCCGCACATCGGCGAATTGAGGTTTCGGGTGCAATCCGTTCTGCGCCGTCTTCAGCTCGGGTCGGGCATCGTGTTGCTGACCTATCTCTTCCTCCATCTGATCAATCACGCGCTCGCTATCTGGTCACTGGACCTTGCCGGGCGCGGTCTGCAGGCGGCGCTGTGGCTCTGGCGCAGCATCCCTGGCACCCTCGTGCTGTACGGCGCGGCAACACTGCACTTTTCGCTCGCGTTGCACACGATTTACACGCGCCGCCAATGGACGCTACAGCCGGCAGAATGGATCCGCCTCTGGGCAGGGCTCAGCCTGCCGCTGCTGCTGATTCGCCACGCGGTGACGACCCGGCTTGCCTCCACGCTCTACGGCTTCGAGCCAAACTATGAGCGCGTCGTCATCACGCTGCTCTCGAGTGGCACGCAGGGACTGCAACTTGCGCTGCTTGCCCCCGGCTGGGTACATGGCTGCCTCGGGTTGTGGTTCCGCTTGCGCCATCATCCATCGGCGCAACGTCTGAAACCCGCATTGCTTACGTTCGCGATCCTCTTGCCGCTGCTGTCTGCGGCAGGTTTTATCCGCATGATGCGAACCGTCGAATCAAAGAACTTCATACTCCCGGCCGATCCGAAGCTGGTTGCCCATCAACTCGCGCTGGATGCCTGGCGTCACGATCTCGTCGCCATCTACCTCGTGGTGACGATCTGCGCATTCGTTGCCGGTCAGATGCGCAACGGACTCGAACGGCAAAGACAGCAGAGGAATCGCTGAATTCCTGATACGTCACGGCACGACACGAAGTCTGGCAACTCGCGCCGCGTTCCGAATCAGGGACGCCGCGACGACGACATTTCGCATGGCCGAATCGATACCAAAATTGTCGATGGAGACCGTATTTTCCGGCGCGCCAGGTTTGTACAGTGTCGCTCACCGCATGAGCGCTTACGCGGGCCTGCAGAACAAAGGCTAACCGCCAATCCCAAACCAACAGCAAACCCGGAGTACACAGATGAACGAGCATGCCCACGTAGATGGGATTTATCCTTTCCCGGCTGCGATGCAAACGCGAACGATCGAAACCAACGGTGCATCCATCCATGTGCGGGTCGGCGGTCAGGGTCCAGCCGTCGTCATGCTGCACGGCTTCGGCACAACGGGCGACATGTGGGGGCATCTTGCGAGCGCACTCATCGAGGACCACATGATCATCGTGCCCGACCTGCGTGGCCTGGGGCTCTCGTCGAAACCCGACGGCGGCTACGACAAGAAGAACCAGGCGGCGGACGTAGTGGGCGTGCTCGACGCCCTGGGCGTGCACACGGCCGAGCTGGTGACGCACGACATCGGCATCATGGTCGGCTTCGCAGTTGCCGCCACCCGCCCCGAGCGCGTGAACCGATGGGTCGCGATCGATGCGCCGCTGCCCGGCGTCGGCCCATGGGATCAGATCACGCAAGATCCGGCCATGTGGCACTTCGGCTTCGGTGGTCAGGATATGGAGCGCCTCGTCGCCGGCCGCGAGCGCATCTATCTCGACCGTTTCTGGAACGAACTTTCCCGGAACCCGAAGCGGTTCGATGAAGCGAAGCGCCAGCATTACGCAGCGCTCTATACCCAACCCGGCGCAATGCGAGCGAGCTTTGCACAGTTCCTGGCGTTCAGCCAGGATGCGGCCGACAACAGACGGTTTCTCGCGCAAGGCAAGCTTCAGATGCCGGTCCTGGCCCTGGGTGGCGAAGCTACGTTCGGCCCGATGATCGGCGCGGTGATCGGATGTGCCGCCGACGACGTCGAAAACGTGACCATCCCTGATTGCGGCCACTGGATCACGGAAGAACAGCCTGCCGCGACGACAAGACTCGTCGTCGACTTCCTGCGTCGCCGTTCATGAGTTAGCCGGCGTCACGTAGTGCGGCGCCGCGCGGCTGGGTCCAGTCGCGCCACAGCCCATCATCGACATTTTGGGAGTCTGATTTGAGCAAGCACCTGATTGCATCGTGTGTTCTCGCATTGATCGCTGGATCAGCGATGGCGGCCACGACCACTTATAACCTTGACCCGAGGCACACCTATCCAAGCTTCGAAGCTGATCACTTTGGTGGTATTTCGGTGTGGCGGGGCAAGTTCACAAAAAGCAGCGGCGTCGTGACGCTCGATCGCTCCGCAAAGACCGGCGTGATCGACGTGTCGATTGACACCGCGTCGATTGACACGGGGAATGCGCCACTCGATACGCGCGTGAAATCGGATGAATTTTTCGATGTCAGCAAGTATCCGACCGCGACATTCAAAAGTAGCGTGCTGCGCTTCGACGGCGACACGCCAGTCGAAGCATCGGGCGACTTCACGTTTCACGGGGTCACCAAACCACTGACGTTGAAGATCGATTCGTTCAAGTGTTTCATCAACCCGCTGATCAAGCGCGAAGTGTGCGGTGCGGAAGCCAGCGCGCAATTCGACCGCGCCGATTACGGCGTGACGTGGGGCACCCATTACGGTTTCAGGACGCTCACTCGCTTGCAGATTCAGGTTGAAGGCGTGAAGGCCGACTGAGCCGCAGACGGCTGTTTGCAACTTGCCAGATGAGCATCGCCAAATTGGTTGATGCGTGTCTGGCAAGCTTCGGACACTTCATCTACCAGCAGAAACAGAAGCCGCTTCCACCAACGCCACAGCCCGCTCGCGTGCAGCCTGTCTCGCCGCGTGATCGACTTCGGGCCCAAGCAGCGTTTTCTCGACGACAACCGATTCGACGTCAGTGATGCCAACGGATCTCAGCCACGCTTCGATATAGGGCCGCTGGAAATCGAACGAATGGGCCGGCGTGCTCGAGTCGATCGAATAGTCGAGTCCTCTGGCATAGATCACGACCGCTTTCTTGTTTTTCAGCAGGCCCTGGAGCCCGCGCTCATCGAACGAAAACAGGATGTCTCGCTGCGACACGACATCGATGAAATGCTTCAGCTTGTACGGAATAGAGAAATTCCAAAGTGGCACGGAGAGCAACAACGTATCCGCGTCGTGCAGCCGCTGCGCGAGGTGCCGGATGTCCGCCCACGCCTGCTGCTGGGCGTCGCTGAGCGGCGTACCGCTCAGGTCCGCGTATTTCGCATCGAGTGCATCGCCGTCGAATTCCGGCAAGTCAATCGACCACAGATCGAGCACGTCGATCGGATGATCCGGATGGGCGCCGCGATAAGCGTCCAGATAGGCGCGCGCGACGTCGAGGGACGCAGATCGCGTCTTGCGTGGTGACGATTCGATATGCAGCAAGGTCGGCATGGCAATACTCCAGGTGAGTGACTGCCGCCATCACAACATATTTCAATCTAAAATATAAACGAAGTATCACAGCCTTATTCAGTTCAATTCGCACTGTATTGGAAGGACCATGTTCGATACCGTTCTGCTGCGCTCCTTCGTGGCCGTCGTCCAGGAAGGCGGGTTCACGCACGCCGCGGCGCGCCTCAATCTGACGCAGTCCGCGGTTAGCGCGCATCTGCGACGTCTGGAAAAACAGACCGGCCGGGACCTGCTCGTGCGTACCACGCGCTCGGTGACGCTCACGCCGGACGGTGAGCTTCTGCTGGGCTACGCGCGCGCCATTCTCGCGCTCAACCATGATGCCCATGCGCAACTGCTTCGCGGGCCCAGCGAAGGTGCGATCCGGGTTGGCCTGTCCGAAGACCTCGCCAACGTCAGGCTGATGAATGTCATGCAGGCGTTCGCGGTGCGCTACCCGCGCATTGCCTTCAGCGTGAGGGTCGGCATTCCTGGCGAACTGCTGCAGGCGATGGACCGGGGCGAATTCGACGTGGTGATGGGCGGACGCTGCCACGATTCACGCCCCGGACGCGTGTTATGGCGAGAGCCGCTCGTGTGGGCTGGCGCGGAGTGGGCTTCGTTGACCTCCGGCGCGCCGGTGCCACTCGCGCTGTTCCCGGAACCCTGTCCGTATCGTGAGGCCGCCCTTTCCGCCCTCGCCCGCGCCGGCCTCGATTACCGGATCGCACTGGTGTGCTCGAGCGGCGCCGGCCTGTGCGCGGCTGCGCAAGCCGGCTTTGCGGTGACGCCGGTCGTGCATACCCAACTCGTGCACGGCTTGCGCGCGATCGCGCCGGATGCCGGCCTGCCGGCACTGCCCGATGTCGAGTTCACGATGTTCTCGATGCCGGGGGCATCGGCCAGCATCGCGGACGAACTAGGCAACGCGATCGTGCTTGCATTCGCGCACAAGGGATGACGCCGGGCGAACGCAACGCGTGCAGCCGAAGCGTCGCCACCGCGACTCACGACGCGCGCAACTCACGTACACCCTTCCCTATCCGCCGCCGCAGCAACGTTCGCAAAGTATGGCCGTCCGCATACCCGACCTGCTCGGCAATGCGCTCGACGGTGAGTTCGCTCGTCCGTAGCAGATGGACGGCGCGCTCGATCCGCAGATCCTGAATGTACTCGACGGGCGTTTTACCGAGAACCGCGTTCAGACGCCGCGTCAACGTCCGCTTGCTGGTCGCCAGTTCATCGACCACGACGTCGAGTGAAATGGCCGTACCGAGGTGTTGGCGCACCCAGCGGTCGAACCGCTCGACGAGCACATCCGAGTGTGAGAGCTGATCGGAGATCGCATAGGCAGACTGCGATAGTCGCGAGTCGAAGACGAGGTACCTTGCAACGAGCGCCGCCAATTCAGGGCTGTGGTTGCGGATCAACCATAGCGCGAGGTCGAGGTGGCTCAGGGCTGCCCCTGCCGTTATCGCACCGCCGCTGGGAACGACAATCCGGTGCGCGTCGAGGTGCACGTTCGGGTAGCGCTGCCGGAATAGCGGTGAAAGCCACCAGGTCGTCGTGGCATCGTAGCCGTCGAGCAAGCCGCTTTCAGCCAGCACGAACGTACCCGTGCATGCGGCTGCAACGCGCGCGCCATTGCTTCTCCACGACCGCAAAGCCCCCAGCGCATCGACCACATCGTCCCGCCCGAGTGCAGGCACGAGCGCGTCGGGCGTCGTGCGGTTGAGCGCGGGCAAGACGACCCAATCGGGCGCAGGGGTGTCGGGCACTTCGCGCACGGGAACTTGCAACCCCAACTCGGTACGGACCTGCGGGCGCATTCCCACCACGGTGATGTCGAAGCCCGCCGTAGCCACCCCCGTCGTGCGCGCGAGGCTGTTGGCCATCGTCAAGCTGTCGAGCACGGTAGTGAGCCCCGTATCGAACACCCCTTCGAGCGCAAGGACAAAAATTCGCATGGCAGCATTGATACCAAAATTGTCGAGCGCGGGCGTATTCGCCCGCGCGTTCCGTTTGTACAGTGTCGATCACCTCATGACCCCCTCATGCGGAGCACTGGAGAACAACGATGATCAAACACGCCTTGTTTGTCCGACTCGAAGCCAAACCGGGAAAGGAGCAGGCGGTCGCGAACTTCCTCGTCGACGGGCTCGAGATGGCCAATCGGGAGTCGACCACGCCAATCTGGTTCGCCCTCAAGCTGTCGCCGACGACGTTCGGCGTATTCGACGCTTTCGCGAGTGAAGCGGATCGCCAGGCACACCTGAACGGCAGTATCGCCAGTGCCCTGATGGCCTGCGCCGGCGAGATGCTGGCAAGTCCGCCATCGATAGAAGCGATCGACGTCCTTGGCATGAAGAACCTGCTGGCGTGAGTGCCGGATGGCGTCCTGATTCAATCCCGTTCATATAGATGGAGCAGTTCGTGTCGATTCATTTCAAACCATACGTTTTGTTCGCTGCCCTTGCATTGTCTAGCGCGTCTTTCGCGCAGACGCCCGACGTCAAACCGGAACGGATTCGCGGCGATATCGTGTCGTTCAAAGGCGAATTGCTGACCGTACACCGGAAGAGCGGCGACACTGTATCGATCGATGTCAAACCGGACGTCGGCGTCTCGGCTCTCAAGCCCGCCAGGCTCTCCGACGCCAAAATCGGTTCGTATGTGGGAACACCGGCGCTGACGGGCAGCGATGGAAAATTGACGGCCACTTCGATGATCGTTTTTCCCGAGGCAGCGCGTGGTACAGCAGAAGGGCATTTCGCGTATGACTTCGGTCCCAACAGCACGATGACTAATGCAAACGTGGTGTCGGTTGTCACCGGCACCAGCGGCCGTGAATTGAATCTTTCATACAAGGGCGGTTCCAGCACAGTGACGGTGCCGGAGAACGTGCCCGTCGTGACGCCGGTTCCTGCGAGCAGAACGGATCTGACGGCAGGAAAGAAGGTGTTCCTCGTAGTGACGCCAGGCACTGGCGGTGTTTATGACGCGCATGTGCTTTTCGTTGAAAAGGACGGCATCGCGCCGCAGTTCTAACAGCAACGTTTCATCCCGATCATACAGCGATTCCAGTTTCCATCCATTCAATAATCCTAATTACTTTTGACATGTTCCCGACTCAAGGATTGACGATGCGTTTTCTCACGTTACGATCAGCAGCGGCGCAGGCCGCCGCCGCACTTTGCCTGCTCGCCACTGCCGCTGCGCCCGCTTTTTCCGCACCGGTGAAGAATATCGTGGTGGTCCACGGTGCATTCGCCGACGCCGCAGGATGGCGTCCTGTGTACAACATTCTGACGAAGGATGGCTACCACGTCACACTGGTTCAGCAACCTCTGACATCGTTCAACGACGACGTGACTGCCACGAAACGCGTGCTCGATAGCCTCGATGGTCCGTGCGTGCTCGTCGGCCACAGCTACGCTGGGGCGATCATCAGTGAAGCCGGGAACGACGATCACGTGACGTCGCTGGTCTACATCGCCGCGCACGCGCTCGACGCGGGTGAAACCATCGGGGACAACGGCAAGAAGTATCCCGTCGGCCCGCTATCGATCGTCGCAACGCCGGATCATTTTGTTTACCTGAAGCCCACCGACTATCCGTCCCAGTTCGCACCCGACCTGCCTCGCGCGCAGGCCGATTTCGAAGCGCATGCGCAGATACCGCTCGCAGTATCCGAATTCTCCGCACAGGTTTCCGATCCGGCATGGAAGACGAAGCCCAGCTGGTATATGGTCGCGAAGGCCGACAAGATCATCAGTCCCGACCTCGAACGCATGTACGCAGAGCGCGCGCACGCGAATACGGTCGAGATCAATGGTGCAAGCCATGCGGTGTTCGAATCCCATCCGAGGGAAGTCGCCGCACTGATCGAACAGGCAGCGCAGCGGTCCGGGCAGTGACGGAGCGTTCTTCGGCGCTTACCGCCGGCCTGACGCCATATGGGCGGTTAGAAAGGCCGATCAGGCAGGCGTGAACGCGGCCGCATGGCGCCGAGCGAACTCGGCGGCGGAAATCGGCGCGCGACCGACTAACTGCTCGAAGGTGTGGGTCATGCGGTCGTAGCGGTTGTCGCGATGCAACTGAGCCATAACGATCAGGTGCGCGACCAGGTGAGCCGGCTGTTTGGCCTCCTGGAGCCGGGCTTCCCAGATCTGCGGCGGCACGTTGACGTATTGGATGGTGCGGCCCAGTGCGCCGCTGAACTCCTGTGCGAGCGCGGCCATCGTCAGCGACTGGGGGCCGGTCAGTTCGTAGACCTTGCTGATGTGTGGCTCCGGGTTGGCCAGCACAGCAGCAACGGCGGCACCCACGTCGGCGGCGGCGATCGGAGAGGTCTTGCCGTCAGCGAACGGCAGGCGGATAGCGTTGTCGTCCCGGATCCCCTGGGCCGCCGGCAGGAACAAGCCTTCGAAGAAAGCGGTTGGACGCAGGTAAACCACCGGCAGGCCGGACCAGCGCAGCACCTGCTCTGCGAGCCAGTGCTGCTTCTGTTGCGGGCTGCCGGTGGTCTCTGTCTCGCTCATTTGCGACAGCGTCATCTGCGACAGATTGACGAAGGCCTTCACACCCAGGCTTTTCGCTGTGACCGCGACGTTGGTGGTCGCTTCCAGGAAGTTGGGCGAAACCGACATCGTGAAATACACCACTGAGCAGCCTTGCATGGCCGCACGCACCGCGACGATGTCGAGCATGTCGGCGACCACGACTTCGGCGCCCAGATCACGCAACGTGTCGGCGCGCGCGTCCAGCTTGCGCACCATGGCGCGTACGCGATGGCCTTGCTCCAGCAGGATGGCGATAGCTGCGCGCGCGGTCGAGCCGACGCTGCCGGCGGCACCAGTGACGAGGATGGTTTCTTGGGACAAGATTCTCTTCCTTGTGTTCGTGAGAAAGATGAAGGACATGAGCAACGGACCTCAGGAATCGCCAGCCTGGCACGTCTGCGCGGCATCAACGTTCGCACGCACCGCACTGGAAGCGAGGACGTAGCAGACCGGGCCGGTGCGCATCGGCAGCGGCCCTTCTGGACGGTCTGGCCGGAATCGTCGAACCCGGCACCGGTCGGCGCCGCCTCGACTCAGACAGCCTTGGTGCCCGGAGGAAGCGACGCGGCGCAGCGACCGCGTCCGGCGAAAGCTGAGAAGGCTCGCGCGGCCACAGCCAAGGGGCACAGGGAAAACGGAGGCCGCATACATGATAAAATCATCTATGTTGAAAAATACATAGTGACACGGTTCCTATGACTATGTCAAAAAAAACATAGTCATTCCGCGTGCGCATCGACGCAATCAAGGAGCGAATGCGAGTGAGTGATTTGAAGGAAGCCAAGGCAAGCAAGGCGAAACCACTGAAAAATGTTCTCCTCGCCGGGCTATATAACCAGCCGCGTTCGGGCTATGAAATGACCAAATGGCTGCAGATGGCGGGCCAGCATTGCTGGTCGGTTGAGCACAGCTCCGTGTACCCTGCTTTGCGCGAGCTGGAGAAGGACGGACTCATCAAATCGGAACGCGCGCCGGGAACGCGCGGACCGGAACGCTCGATCTACAGCGTGACCGACGCTGGACGGGAGGATCTGACGGCCTGGGTGGCCAATGGTTCTCCGCGCCCGGCCATCAAGGACGAACAGATACTGCGGGTGTTATGTTTCGATTTACTGCCGCGCGAGACAGCGCTACAGCAGATTCGTGCGGTGCGCGCGGATCATCAGGCCCAGCTTGAATTCTTTCTCGAAAGGCAGGCCGTGCTGACCGAGCATCAGCTGGGACCGCTGTTGGTCACGCGCCGCGGCGTGTTGGCGGAACAGGCGTATATCGCGTGGTGTGACGAGGTGGCGGAAATGATTGCTCGCAGGCCAACCTGATCCCGGCCGAATTCAGGTCGGCGCGCAGCGGGAATCTGCCCAAAGGAAGCACCAGGCGAGGGAGGCGCTATCATCCTCGACGATGGCGCGCGGTGCACCCAGGTAGACAAACAGACCGTGTGTCTCCGCAGCGATGCTTCGCAACCGGTGCGAGTTCGTTAGGGTGTCACGGACGGGCATTCTCGACGGATGCGGGGAGGAAGATGAAGCTACGCTCGTCGCCGCCGGCGAGGAAAATCCGTTAGCGTCGTTGAAGCCAACGTTCGATCTACCGAGTCACCGCCGCTTCGTGGCTGATTTGCGTACGTGGAGATCGACGGATTGTCGACCTCATTGAAGCGTAATGTCGAACGAACGAACGGGCGGCCGGGGGCGGAAGTTTGACGTCAAGCCGTAACGGACCTTCAACCTTCCCCAAAGCAGTCACTCCCAATTCGGCAATGATGTGGTTGCCAGCTCGCTCACGATCGGCTCATCTTCCGCATCGACGACAAGCACGACAGTCTGTCCAACCATGTAGTAGCTGTTCAAGCGCTCATAGTTCACTTTCCCTAGCTCTCCGTACAACTCGATTCGCGAACTGTTCTCCTCAAGCCACAATTCGCATCCGCGCCATGTGGGATCAGAGTTGTCGAATTCCGCCGGGACAGCGGAGTAATGTGTCGTGACTTCAACACTTTCGTCGACTAAGTAAAGGCCGGCAACGCTTTGTTCGAAGTGGATCCGCAGTCCACCGACGCAAACACGATCGCGCCATACGTAACGGTCAACCGTCAAACTACGGCCCTTCGCGGTCAACTCAAAACCCGGCCAGTCGCCTCTTAAAAGCTGTCCCAGTGGTTTCCACGGTCTGTACATGGTGCAATTTGCGTTCTTTAAGGATCGGGTAGGGCTGTCGATCCGCGGGTAGCGAAACGGCGGGCGGTCGATTGTGGATGATCTGGGCAGCAGTGTCGAATGTCTCCATGCCGATAGCACTCGTTCGAGAACGCTATGCAGAGCATTCGTTGTTATCCTCAATGGCTGCTCGCTGGTATCTGATGTGAACGCGTACTACCGGCCACAAACAGTCACCCGACGCGAGCATCTAAATCGTCAACAATCGACGACGCCGGGCCTTGCGTTGTGCGCTAGGCTTCAAATGCAAAATAGGCGCCTGCACAATTCGGAAAACAGCGATGACGACGGTGTTCGTAGACACGACCGAAATTACAGACTGGCCCTCGCTTCATCGGGTCTTCTCGCGAAACTTTGGCTTCCCGCCTTTTTACGGCAATAACTTGGATGCGCTAATTGACTGTTTGGGTTACCTCGACGAGCCCGAAGCCGCGATGACGCAGGTGCACGTGAGCCCAGGATGCACACTAACGATATTACTTGGCGGTGTCGACAGTTTCAGAAAGCGCTGTCCGGACCAATTCGCGGGATTGCAAGACGCATGCGCTTTTGTGAACTGGCGTCGTACGCGCGAGCACGGAGGTGCTCTGGTCGCACTCGCGTATCACGACTGATGCAACGGGCAGCGGACGGCCAGAAGAGGTCGGTCGACACCTGCGCGTAGATCGTCGACAATGCCTCGTCCAATAGTTATACGGGGAGAGCAACGTGATTCGTTCAGGAGACGTCTTTGCAATCCGGACGTCCGGCGGCGACGCATACTTCCAGTATGTGAAGAAAAGCGTTCTGATGGGCTCGCTGATCCGGGTGTTGCCGGGCGTGTTCGCGGACGCACCTACGGATTTTGAATCGCTAGTAGCGATAGAAACGAATTTCTGGATCTTTTTCCCTGCTGGAGCCGCGCTCTCTCGTGGCATTGTTCGCAAGATCGGCAGGTATGCCATTCCGGATCATTCGAAGGACGTCCCGGTGTTCCGGGCTGGCGTTGTCGATCCTGCCGTCGGGAAAGTGGTCGACTGGTGGTTGTGGGATGGTGAGAAGGAATGGCGCGTCGGTTCGATTACCGATGAGCAGCGAAAGCTCCCCATTCGAGGCTCCTGGAATGACACGATGCTGATAAAGCGGATCGAGGAGGGTTGGTTGCCTGAAAACGATCCGAGTTAATTCAACTTCGCAAACCGTCGGGCGGGAGATGGCCGATCCGATTCAACGATCCCGCGAGATGCAGAACCTCGAGTGCGCCTCTTGGTCTGCGCCGTAGCGTCTGAGTCCGTCGCTACGCGTGAGTAAACAAGTGCCGGATACGGTGCACGGGTGAGAAAGGCTAGAAATGTTTCCAACGCCAAAATCCTATGGCCGAATGACCGCTGCGAGCAAATTCCACTGACCGCTTCGGGTCGGCAAGACTCACTCATCGATAGTGAAAAGTGTCGTTCGCCGACGCCAGGTTACGAATGGCAGCAAACCAGCCTGGAGCCGACGCACGGCTCCCATCGCCGAACGTCGGCAATGGCCGAGATGTTTGCATAGCACCTGCAGCGGGATTCGCACGCGGACCAACCATTTGCGTGCCAGTTCCGTGCAATGGGCAACCGCAACAATTGGCGGCCGCGATGTGAATGTCCCCTTCGACCATCTGTTCGGGCTCCAAACATCCGACGGAGGATGCACGTTTCGCGCAACTCAGAGCTTTTGATGGCCCCTGAGACCGGACAAATGCCTCCTGCGCAGACATCGCCGACTCCTGCCCTATGAAAAGAAAGTAAGCACATTCATTCTGCATTCCTGGTTGATTGACTCATCCAACCATCGAAAGTCGCAGTACGTTCGACACGCAAGTCAATTTGCTCCAGTTGATGTCCGCCAGCAACGGCGCGGGTAACAGGCCGACTTTTCATGCTGTGGAGAATCACGGGGGCACAATCTTGTCGAAATGCCACGTTTTCACGAAAGCAAGCCCCATTTTTGCTCCTAGCAACAAACCCTAACCCCCGACAGCCGCACCGCGCGTAACCCAACACCCGCCCTACATCCCTTTCAGCAAGACTACCAATATCCCAAATCGGCACGCACGGCTTGCCGGTTTCGGCGTTGGCCCGATTTTTCGTCGATCTACAGTCGCCCCACACAACGTGAATCTCTACCGGAGGCGACATGAGAATAAGGCGACGAACCGCGTCCATCGCGGCGACGCTGTCATTTGCTGCTGCATGCATCGGCAGCGCGCACGCAATCGAAAAGCCCGAAGACCTCACCGTGCAGAAGCTGCCCGCGTGGCATCCGCATGAAGTGTTCGTCGTCGATATTTCGATGCCGTCGATGACGGACGCACGCGTCTACCTGTACGACGCCGATGCGAAGAAGCTGCTCGGCCAGATCGACGCCGGCTTTGCGCCGGGCTTCGCGATCTCGCCGGATCACAAGACGAGCTTCGTCTCGACCACGTACTTCGCGCGCGGCTCGCACGGCACGCGCACCGACGTCGTCGAACTGACCGACAACGCAACGCTCGATCACACGGGCGAAATCGTGATTCCGCCGAAGCACGGCCAGCATGTGCCGTCGCCGTACAACACCACATTCAGCGCGGACGGCAAGCGTCTGTACGTGACGAACATCACGCCCGCCGCATCGGTGACGGTGATCGACGTCGCATCGAAGAAGGTGCTGTCGGAGATCGACATGGCGGCCTGCGTGCTCGCGTTTCCGTCGGGTAACGACCGCTTCACGGGTCTGTGCGAAAGCGGCAAGGCGCTCACCGTGACGCTCGACGCGAACGGCAAGGAAACGAAGCGCGTCATGTCCGACGCGTTCATCGACGTCGACAAGGACCCCGCGTACATCAATGCGTCGCCGTATCAGGGCGGCTATCTGTTCACGACTTTCCACGGCATGGTGCGCACCGCCGACTTCCGCGGCGACAAGCCGGTGTTCGGCAAGCCGTGGTCGCTGCTGACGGATGCCGAACGCGCCGAAGGATGGCGTCCCGGCGGCTTGCAGCAGACGGCCGTGCAGGCGAAGCTGCATCGCTACTACGTCGCGATGCACAAGGGCGAAGACGGTTCGCACAAGGACCCGGGCACGGAAGTCTGGGTGTACGACCTGCAGACGAAAAAGCGCATCGCGCGCTGGGATCTGTCGCAGCAGAAGATCGATCCGATCGCATCGATCCAGGTCAGCGAAGACGACAAGCCGCTGTTCTACGGCATCACGGGCACGTCGGATCTCGTCGTGATGGATGCACGCACGGGCAAGCTGCAGCACGTCGAAAAGCAGGTCGGCAATACGTCGTCGCTGCTCGTCAATCCGTGAGGCCGACATGATGCTCGATCCTGTACTCGCGACGGGCGCGCAAGCCAGCACGGCGATTGTCGTGCTGCTCGGCGCCGTCGCCAAATGGCGGCGCCCTGCCGCGTTCCGTCAGGCGCTCGGCGACTACCGCCTGTTGCCCGACGCGTTGACGGCGCCCGCCGCCATCGCGATCACGGTAGCGGAAACGGTGGGCGCCGCCGCGCTGCTGTTCCCCGATACGCGCGTGATCGGCGCAATCGTGCTGGTCGCGTTGCTGCTCGCGTTCGCGGCGGGGCTCGCGTTCAACATCCTGCGTGGCCACACCGATATCGACTGCGGCTGCTCTGGCTTTGCCGCGACGCAAGCGGCAACGCAAGCAAATGCACCGCGCGGTATCGGCTGGTTCCATGTCGCGCGTGCCATGTTGCTCGCCGCCCTCGCCGCGACCGCGTTCATCGAACCCGCGACGCGTTCGATCGTGTGGTTCGACTACCTGACGCTCTTCTTCGCCGTGCTGCTGATCGTCTGCGCACTGCTCACTTTCGATGTGCTGCTGGCCAACGTGCCGCGCCTCTCTCACTTGAGGAATTCATGATGCAAACCGCTCTCACCGTTTCCACCGCGCTCCTGTGGATCGCCGTACTCGCGCTCGGCGCGATCTGTCTCGCGCTGGTTCGCCAGGTCGGCATTCTGTACGAACGCATCATGCCCGCAGGCGCATTGATGATCGACAAGGGCCCCGCTGTCGGCGCAATCGCACCGACGTTCGAACTGTCCGATATTCGCGGCCAGAACGTGAAGGTTGGCGGTATGGACGCGCAAGGCAAGGCCACGCTGCTGTTCTTCCTGTCGCCGACGTGCCCCGTCTGCAAGAAGCTGCTGCCGCTGCTGCCTTCGCTGCAATCGAGCGAATCGTCGCCCGGCGAAACCACGCCCGTGAACATCGTGCTCGCCAGCGACGGCGATCTCGCCGAACACCAGCGCTTCGCGCAGAAGCAGAACCTCGATCGCTTCCCGTATGTGCTCTCGCAGGAACTGGGCATGGCGTATCAGATCGGCAAGCTGCCGTATGCCGTGCTGCTCGACGACAGCGGCAAGGTGCGCGCGAAGGGTCTCGTCAACACGCGCGAGCATCTGGAAAGCCTGTTCGAAGCGAAGGAACGCGGCGTCGCGTCGCTGCAGGAGTTCGTGCACGGCGATCATCGCCACGAGCAGCACGAGCAACACGCATAAGTGCCGAACCGATAACAACCTGAGCGGAGAACAATCACATGGGCGTTTTTGATTCATTGTTCGAGAAGTCGGCGCGCAGCGTCGCGCAGCGCAGTTCGCGGCGCAGCGCGATGGCGAAGCTCGGCAAGGTGCTTGTCGGCTCGGCAATGTTGCCGCTGCTGCCCGTCGATCGCACGGCATATGCAGCCGATGCGGCGTCGGCTGCGTCGGGCGCATCAGGCGCTGCGGCATCGGGCGCCAGCGACGATCCGATGAGCTGCGATTACTGGAAGTACTGCGCGATCGACGGCTGGCTTTGCAGCTGCTGCGGCGGCACGTCGAGCAGCTGCCCGCCGGGCACGACGCCCTCGCCCATCACGTGGATCGGCACCTGCCGCAATCCGCACGACGGCACCGACTACATCGTCTCGTACAACGACTGCTGCGGCAAAACCTCGTGCGGCAAGTGCTTCTGCAACCGCAACGAACGCGAGAAGCCGCTCTACAAGCTGTCGCTCGACAACGACATCAACTGGTGTATGGCGAACGGCAATTCGAACTATCACTGTTCGGTTTCGGTCCTGCTTGGAGCAGCAAAGCAATGAAAGTGAATCACGCTGGAAAAATCGCGGCCGCCTGCCTTGCGGCGGCTGCGTCGTTGGCGATGCCGGGCGTCGCGCATGCCCAGAACGTGCACTACCCCGCCGGCAAGAGCATGTTCGACGCGCAGTGCGCCGTGTGCCATCAGGCAGGCGGCAAGGGCCAGGACGGACTCGCGCCGCCGCTGACCGAGTATCCGGGCAAGTACTCGACCACGGCGCCGGGCCGCGCGCAACTGACATCGACCGTGGTGCACGGCATGTTCGGCGAGATCAAGGTTCACGACAAGAGCTACAACTTCAAGATGCCGAGCTTCGCAAGCGCAAGCGACGAAGACCTGGCGCAGGTGTTGAACTACGTCGTGTTCGATCTGAACGCGCAGCACGGCGATGCGAAGCCGTTCACCGCCGCCGACATCAAGGCGGCCCGCGCGCAGAGCACGGACAGCTCAGCTGTCCATTCGCAACGCGCCGTCGTCATCAAAGGACTCGGCCTATGAACGCCGCCCGCGTGTCTCGTGCCGGCGACCGCGTGTCCACGCATCAGCCCGCGCGCGGCGCGCGCGCGGCTTCAGCGGCCACGCTGTGGATCAACGCAGCGCGGCGCATGTCGATGCTGCTCATCGCGTGCGCCGCGACGGTCGTGCCGCCCTCGCCTGCCAATGCGCAAAGCAGCGCCGACGCTTCGCTCGCGCAGCAGCACTGGGTGCTCAACTGCATGGGTTGTCACACGGCAACGGGTGGCGGCATTCCCGGCAAGGTGCCGCCGCTCGCGCACTCGCTTGGCTACTTCGAGCATCTGCCCGCCGGGCGCGAGTACGTGATGCGTGTGCCGGGCGCATCGAACTCGGCGCTCTCCGATCAGGAGCTCGCTGACGTGCTGAACTGGCTGATGACGACGATGAACCACGAAGCGTTGCCGAAAGACTTCAAGCCCTACACAGCCGCTGAAGTCTCCGTCCACCGCCGCCCCGCTTACTCCGATGTCGCGACCGTACGCGCCGGACTGATCCGCGATCTGCACGAGCGCGGCATCAAGGGCGTCGCGGACCGCTACTGAACATCCCCAATCAAAGGAATCGAACATGGAGACGAACAACACCTTCCCGCTGCTCGCCGCAACACAAGCATTCATCGCAAAGACGAAGAAGATGCTGATCGGCGCGGAGTGGACGGATGCATCGTCGGGCCGCACGATAGACGTCGTGAATCCCGCCGACGGCAGCGTGCTCACGCGCGTGCCCGAAGCGAACGAGCACGACGTGCAGCAAGCCGTCGCCGCTGCACGCCGCGCATTCGACGCCGGCCCGTGGCGCACGATGAAGACCACCGACCGCGAACGTCTGCTGCTCAAGCTCGCCGATCTCGTCGAAGCGAATGCGCGCGAACTGGCGGAAATCGAATCGCTCGACAACGGCAAACCAGTGATGGTCGCGCAAGGTCTCGATGTGTCGATGACCGCGCAATGCTTCCGCTACATGGCGGGCTGGGCGACGAAGATCGAAGGCAGCGTGATCGATGCGGGCATGCCGTACATGCCGGACAGCGAAGTGTTTGCCTACACGCGCAAGGAACCCGTCGGCGTAGTCGGCGCGATCATTCCGTGGAATTTCCCGCTGCTGATGGCCGCCTGGAAGCTCGCGCCTGCGCTCGCGACCGGCTGCACCGTCGTACTGAAACCCGCTGAAGACACGCCGCTCACCGCGCTGCGCCTTGGCGAACTGATCCGCGAGGCGGGTTATCCGGAAGGCGTCGTCAACATCGTCACGGGTTATGGACATACGGCGGGCGCGGCGCTGTCGCGCGATCCGCGCATCGACAAGATCGCGTTCACGGGTTCGACGCAGACGGGCAAGCTGATCGGTCACGCGGCGCTCGACAACATGACGCGCATGTCGCTCGAACTGGGCGGCAAGTCGCCCGTGATCGTGCTGCCCGACGTCGATATCGACAAGGCTGCGCAGGGCGTCGCCAACGCGATCTTCTTCAACTCGGGCCAGGTGTGCACGGCGGGCTCGCGCGTCTATATCCACAGCAAGGTATTCGACAAGGTGATCGACGGTGTCGCGCAGATTGCGAAGAGCCTGAAGGTCGGCGCGGGCATGGACCCGTCGACGCTGATCGGCCCGCTCGTGTCCGCGAAACAGCGCGAGCGCGTGTGCGGCTATATCGACTCGGGCTTCTCGGAAGGCGCGCGCGCCGCTGCGGGCGGCAAGCTCATCGACAAGCCGGGCTTCTTCGTCGAGCCGACTGTGATGGTCGATACGAACCATACGATGCGCGTGGTGCGCGAAGAGATTTTTGGGCCGGTGCTGGTCGCGATGCCCTTCGACGATATCGACAGCGCCGTGCAACTCGCCAACGACACGCCGTATGGTCTCGGCGCGAGCATCTGGTCGAACGACATGTCGGCGGTACACAAGCTGATTCCGCGTATCGCAGCGGGCACGGTGTGGGTCAATTGCCATTCGCTGCTCGACAACGCGATGCCGTTCGGCGGCATGAAGCAATCGGGCTTTGGCCGCGAGCTGGGACGCGCGGTCATCGACCAGTACACGGAAAGCAAGTCCGTGATGATCAATTACGCGTAAGCGGCCGCACGCTGCCTTGCCCATCGGCAAGGCAGCCGGATCGCACGCGCGCAAAGCAGACGCACAAGACAAAGGGGAAGAGACATGGAACATCGGACGACGCCGCGCACCATCGCGGCGGCGGTGGCCGCGCTCGCCGGCGCACTGGCGACGATCGCGACGCCCGGCATTGCGCACGCGGAGAGCAGCGTGACGTTATACGGCGATGTCGACGCGGGCATTACGTACACGAACAATCAGCAGGTCACGCATGCGGACGGCAGTGTCGGCGGTGGACACAATTTTCAGTTCACGGGCGGCAACTCCGCGCCTTCGCGTTTCGGGCTGACGGGCAGTGAGGACATTGGCGGCGGTACGTCGGTGACCTTCAAGCTCGAAAACAGCTTCTTTACGGGGAGTGGTAGTTTCGTGCAGGGCGGCACGCTGTTCAACCAGAACGCGTGGGTCGGCCTGACCAACGAGAATTACGGCACGCTGACATTCGGCCGCCAGTTCGACTCGTACACGAATGCGCTCGCGCCGTACGCTTCGAGCAATGCGTGGGCTACGTTGTATGGCTCGCATATCGGCGATGTCGATAATCTGAATGCCGCGCTTAATCTGAACAATGCAGTGCAGTATGTGAGTCCTACGATTGCGGGCTTTTCCGTGAGCGGCACGTATTCGCTGGGCGGCGTAGCGGGTGATTTTTCGCAGAAGCGTGGCTGGGCCGTTTCAGCGAGCTATAACAATGCGCCGTTCTCGTTCGGCGTCGGTTATCTCGATCTGAACAATCCGCTCGATGCTGCGTTGGGTGGTGAGCAGGGTTATATCGGCGATTTCGCGTGTTCGAATCCGACTGCGATGTATTGCGAGTTGCAGAATGCGCATTCGTTGAAGGCAGTGGGTGTTGGCGGTTCGTACGCGTTCGGAGCGGCGACTTTCGGCCTCGTTTATACCCACACGAAGCTCGACGATAGCCAGTATTTTGCGAGCGCCACACTGCCGCAAGGCGCGGATGTGCGGTTCGATATCGTCGAGGTGAATGCGACTTATGCGTTGTCGCCGGCTTTAACGCTGGGTGCGGCGTATATCTATAACTCGATGAAAACCGATGTTAGCGGGTCGCCGAAATTTCATCAGGTCAATCTTGGGGCGACGTATAGCTTGTCGAAGCGGACGACGTTGTATGCGGTTGGGATTTTTCAGAAAGCCGCTGGCAGTGGGATTGGGACGGATCCTGTCACCGGACAGAGCGTGAATTATGCGCAGATTCCTAATCTGCCGAATTCCACTACAGATAAGCAGGTGTCTGTGACTGTTGGGCTGAAGCATAACTTCTGAGTTTTTTTGTCTGCGACGGCGGAGGGGTTTGGTAGCCTTTTCGCTGACGTCTGCGGGTTGCCGGTTTGGTTTGGTTTGCTTGTGTTTGCGCTGGCATCCGCGTAATGACGTACCCCTTCACGCGTCGCCCCTGTGCGGGGAATTTCTACTGTTCGCGGGGGTTCGTTGGAGTATCCTAAACCCTGTGAAATCAGGGATTTAGGCCATAAAGTGTTCGTTACGGTTCGCTAGGGTTCGTTTGGGTTTGTGCCCTAACGTGCCCTACGACCAGCAACAACCGGACAACACTTTCCAGCGAGGATACCCCGACATGGCCCGCAGCAAGCGCATCGAAATCACGGCAGCGTTTCTCAAATCGATCAGGCCGACAGGCGGCTACCAGGAGTTCAGCGATATCCGCATGGCCGGGTTCGGCGTCAAGGTCACGCCATCGGGCAGCATCGCTTACACCTACCGCTGGCGCTCGCCGGATGGCAAGCAGCCGCGCAAGGTCATCGCCCGCTTCCCGCAGGACACGCCCGCGCAGGCCCGCGAACATGCGCGTGCGTTCGCGCAGACGGTCGATCACCAGTCCGACACCGACACGCGTCGCGCCGAGCGCAAGGCATTGCGCCTCGCGGCGCAGAAAACAGCGGGCATGCCGACCGTGCGCCGGTATCTGGCGGACCGCTATACGCCGCATCTGGTTATCAAGAGCGACAACTGGGCGCGCACCGTCTACATCATCGAACAGGGTTTTGCCGACCTGCTCGACACGCCGCTCGATGAGGTCACGCCCGGTTACTTCGAGACGTGGCTCGCGGCCGCGCTCAAGACTGTTTCCAAATCGACTCTCAACCGCAAGATGACCGCGCTGCGCGGGCTGTTTTCACACGCCATCGAGAAAGGCGTGCTGACCAGCGAACACCCGATGAACGGGTTCAAGAAATTTCGCGAGCCGAAAGGTATCGAGCGCTATCTGACGCACACTGAAGAACTCGCGCTGCGCGCCGCGCTCGACGCGCGCGAGACAACGCTGCGCCGCGAGCGCGAACAGATGACGGCGAGCGACCTGCGTAGTCGTCACCTCGCGCCGCGGACCGCGACCTACATGGATTTCGTCAAGCCGGTCGTGCTGCTCGCGTCGCTGACGGGCCTCCGTCGCGGTGAACTGCTGCAACTGCAATGGCACGCCATCGACCTCGACAACCGGCTTATCAAGGTGATGCCCGATACGTCGAAGTCCGACGAACTGCGCTATGTGCCGATGGTTCAGGAAGTGCATGACATACTGACGCACTGGAAGGCACAGAGCCGCAACACGCACAGCATGGCGTATGTGTTCGCCAACGCGCTCGGCAATCCCTTCCGCGAAATCAGGGCATGGCCCACCGTCCGCAAAGAGGCGAAGCTCGACGGCTTCCGCTGGCACGACATGCGCCATACATTCGCGTCGCACCTGGTGCAGGAGGGCGTCGGGCTTTACGCGGTGAGCAAGTTGCTCGGCCATACCGACACGCGCATGACGCAACGCTATGCGCATCTGTGCCCCGAGTACATGATCGAAGCTATGGCGAAACTTGAGAAGCGCAAGGCTCGCATGGCCGACAGTCACGTCGGGAAGGTCGCAAGCGTCGCGCCAGCCGCCAACGCGGGCACGGCGGCCGACGCGGCCTGATTTGCAAGCTGTACCGCGTGCCCGAGATCGTACGTACCGACCACGCGGTGCTATTCAGTCCATTTTTTCTGTACGTTGCTGTATGCCTTCAATTACATAAGCGAGCAACAAACAATAGCCGTTGTGCTCCACGGCAAATTTCCGTCGGGCACTGACTGCGTTCGCGATTCGTTGCCACTCTTCAGTCAGTTCGTTTCGGTCCGCAGCCGAAAGCATACTGAGATCGATCCGTTGGACATTGCGTTTCAAGTATTCGAAGACGGTCCCGGCTTCTATCTGGCTGTACATTTCCTCAAAACTGGTGTGATTGCCAGCGTCGACCGCGCCGTTTATGTAGAACGCAAGTACCGTAAGAGAACTGATGTGCATAGATCGTATTCCTGTCGTGGCTACTTCGCGAAGTGTGGATACAACAAGGCAACACGCTTATGCAGTGCAGGAACATCGGTCTCAATCGTATTCCAAACGATCCCTAGATCAACTTTCCAGTGTTGATGGATCAATAGGTCACGCATGCGACGAAACCCGCTAAGCGTCAGCATAATGTCACCAAAACCGGCTTGAATGATCTGTGGGGAGTTGTAATCCTGCAGGTCGCCTGTTGCCTCACCAATCACGCAAAGCCTGTACAACACCGCATCGACAATGCTATCTCTTGCATATTCAAACGGCCGCCCGCTAGCCTTCAAGATCATGCGGCCTTCGTGGAGGTCCACCGTTGCGCTCTTTGCCGCGTCGGTAAAGTCATCATAAGCCGTGAACGACGGCGCAGCGTAATCAATAACCTGCTTCGCAGAATCCAGAATATCCTGGCACAATTGACGTCCGTTACGCACCGTGGTCCTCCTCCACAAGCGGCTTTACCAGCTTTTGCATTTCGTTGGGAATGGAATTTGTTGTCACGAACTGGACGCGAGCATTGAACAGCGCCTCGAGTTCGTTGAGGATCGCGCCCATATCCAGAAGTGTGGGCTTACCGACAGGACTTCCGCCTATGGTTAAGTCGTAATCTTTTGCATATTCTTCGACAAAAACAGGATTGGAAAATCTGTGTGCGCTCAAGATAGCCGCGATTTCGCCAGCATGGCGGCGTGCAAAATGATAGGTCTTTCGCATCGCATGACCCCAATTAACATACGTGGCACGCATTATAGTGTCCTTTTCACATGGCTAGTGGTTGGGGCAACGCGCGCCGTCCGCGCTTCGGGCCCGACAGGCTGCAAGGCATCAGGAGGCTGCCACATGCACAACTGCGCAAGCGATCTAGTCTGCTATCTTTGGTTTCTGCCATGCGCTTTCCCCCACGCCAGCGCGGCCGCCAGCGTGATGAAGACCTTTCGGTCCGACCCCCGCGTTGCTTCCAGCCCATCAAATTCGCGCTGGTGCGCATATTAGGTCTCCGCTCCATTCCGTAGCAGCGGGAGAACGCACAGATTGACGAACGGTGGCAACACACTCAGCGCGCATCTAACATTGGTAGCGCGGTCGATACCATCTAGTCAGTCGCGTTCGGATATCCATCGAGAGCAGACCGGAGCAACACGGCTACTCGTCGCACGTTCCGCAAGTCGTGTGGCCGATCCTGCACTTAGTACCGAGCAATCGTGTAATCTTCTCAAGCGCGGTGATATCCCGCTATACTGCGAAATCGCTCTCGAATAGGGCCATAGCTTTCGCGCTGCTATTAAAATCATCAGATAAGCATGGAACAAATTAAACCATACGCAGACATTTTAGCCGACGTCACAAACTTTGTCGTGCTGGTTGCTTCCGCCTTGGCAATTTATGTCTTTTTTTCGAACAGAAAGAAAATATCGGCCGCGATTAATCTTTTGCTTGCGTATTCTTTTCAGACCACGCTCTCTGAGCTTAGAGAAAAATTGGAACGGCTTAATGAATACAATATGAATGAACCGGCCGAAGCACAAGAAATCAGAAACATTCTTCACGAAATTTCTGGCCAAATTCGTGGAAACGCACGTTTGTCAGAAGCGCTGTCTGGTTTGACGATCAAAATTGAGTCGTTGGCGAGCGGCAAAAAGCTTACTGAGCCTGCCAAGCGTTCAATTGTCAGTGAGCTTCGTGAGCAGCTGAAAAATATTCAAGTTGCCAACGTCGATTTTAATGTGGGAAACGGTGATGAGTAAAATCGTGCAAGCAGTGAATGCCATGATTTCCAATAGCAAATTCATAACGGAAGTCACGAGAGGGAATGATGAGATTTTCTTTCTATACAAAAGGAAATACCGTTGGTCTATGGCTCGCCGAGACGATGAACATGTTTTGTGGTTCTATCCCGGTGACGAATCTGTGAGGAGTTTGGCATCTCGCGATGGAAATTGGGACGATGTGGAGATGGTCGTCTATAAAGATTCTGAAATCGGCACAAGGGAGGCAAGAGCATCGTTCACGGAGCTTTACTCACTTCTGACGGAGAAGGTATACGGTGTTGACGAAGTCCTTGATGACATCATCGCAGATGACGATATCTGATCTCGCGACTTGTGGTCTGAGAGACTAATTGGTCAAGCGATCGCGCGCATCAAGATGCGACCTTTGAAAGCAATCTCTTAGTGTCTCTGCGGATGAGAACCCGGACGGACACTATTTCCTCACGCGGCGATGTGCCGTTTCCCACGTGAGCGCAGCCGCCAGCGTGATGAACACTTTCCGGTTCGATACGCGCGTTTCTTCTGGCCCCTGGCCTTCGCGCTGGAGCTTGTAATAGGTCGTGCGCCCGATCCGGTAGCGCCGGCAGAACGCGCTGATTGACAGCACCCGCGAGGGGTCAGTCACGCCGCTCTCACGCGGCTCGCCGTCCACGTCCTGCATGGTGTCGTCGTCGGTCTCGTCGGGCATCATCATCGGCTTACCAGTGCGCCGGATCGGCGCACGCCTCATTGCCAAACGTGCAGGCGCCGCAACGTCGCGACGCGTACACGACCCGTCCGCGCCGCAGCCCGGTCACGCAGGGCCGCGCGCCGCAAACGTCACACGTGCGGCCGTAGTCCGCTTCAAACCACTCGACGTCATGCGGCAACGCCGCCGTATCGGCGGCGGCCACTATCCGTTCGTGCTCGCGACGGCTACGCGAGGACATGGAACACGGCGTCATTCGACGCCAGCGGGACAGATGGCACGATGTACGCGGACAGGCAGGTCTCGGCCTGCATGCGGATACGCACTAGGAAAAGCTCGAAAGCTATTTCGCCACCGCCCGCCGGTTGTGCCGGTTCCGCCCGCGCTTCACCGTCCACCACGCGCGCAGAAAGACCCAGTGCATGCGCGATGCCGCGCAGCCCGCGTGGCCATTCGGTTGTACAGTCGGTCGCGTTGTCGTGCAGCGCCTGCAACGCGAGCAGCAGCGGATAGTGCTGGCCAAGGAATCCGGCCAGCATGCGATGCTGGCCGTTGCCGTGCACCTGCAGATCAACGATCAGGCCGCGCAGGCTGTTATCTTCGAGCCAGTGCTCATACAGGCTGTCCGGGATCAGTGCACCGACCGCGCACGCGCTCGGGTCATAGATGCCGCGATAACGGCAATAGCCTTCCGGTCCGATGCAGCGGCGGCCCTGCCGCAGCAGGTGTCGCGCGACATGATCGAAAACGTCCTGTGTATCCATCGACAGCAACTGTTCGAGTGTCGGAAACATGGTGTATGCACCTCATGGAGTGATGTGCCGGATCATCCAGACCACCGCCGCCGCGCCCGTCGCAATGACGAGCATCAGCAGCACGATCACCAGCACGTGGAGAAGGACGGCGACGACCTGTGCAGCGGGCGGCAGGTGGCGCCAGCGCAGGCGCACGCTGTCACGTTCCAGGCCTGATTCACGCAGCGGGTTCATTGCTGCCGTCGGCGCTGCCCGCGCCGTCTCCGTCTTGCGTCGTCTCCTGGCCCGATTCCGGCGACGCGCCGGGCGGGTCTGTTGTTTGTGGTGTTTTCGCTGTCTTGCGGCGGCGGATACGTTCCTTAGTCGCTGCCGTGCGCGAGCCTGCGCCGGACGCGGCGGCTGTCGTGGCGGGGGCGCCCACGTTTTCGAACCAGTCACCCGGCGTGCTCATGCCGTCCGCCAGCGAATTGAAAATGCGCCGCAGCTCAAGACCCTGTGCGGGCGTGAGCGACGCAATTCGCCGCTGGATGCGCTTCTCGATGTGTTCCTGTGTCACACCCACCTCAGCGAAGCGCGCGAGCATGCGCGGAATGAATGCGTCGTCCATGTCGAGCGAGGCGGCCTGGGTCTGCTCGCACTGTGCAACGGCGGCCTCGATCACGTCGCCATCAATGAGCGCGAGAATCGCCGAGCGCTTGCGCCGCTGCCCGGCGTTCGCGACCACTTCGTAAATGTCGCGCGCGTCGGTGACGAAGTAGCCACCACCTTCCTTTCGGTCGCGCCAGTGCGGCACGCTGAAACCTCGCACGTCGCGCGTGTTGGTTTCCAGGTCCCACGCCCACGCCTCGCACTCCGACACGTGATGCTGGCGCGAGAGTTCGCGGATACCGCACCAGAGATTGCCCCAGCGCTTCGCGATCACTTCAGCAAGCCGGATCGACGGGCCTTGTATCGCGGTGCCGCCGCGTGCGTACTGGTACGTGGCCTTTTCCGCAAGGGTTGGACGCAGACAGTCCCGAAGGATCAGGTCCATCGCGCGGCGTGGGTCGCGTGGCTGCATGCGCGCCATCAGCAGCGCCGCCTGGACCTCGGTCACAGCGCGCGTCTGCTCGGCGGCAGCCAGTGCGCCGCCTGCGGGCCGTTCATCTGCCCCGAACGGATTGAGGGAGTGCGGTCGCGCCGCCAGTGCGTCGTCGCTCATGCGGGTTCCTTTCTGGTTCGCGGCTTGAAATAACGAAGCTGCACGTATTCGGTTTCGTCAACGTCATAAGCGCTGCGCTCGACCATCGTGCGCCGGTACTCGCCACCGCCCGGCAGTTGTCCGATACCGGCGTCGCCCATGCATTCGAGAATGTGCAGCCGTGCGGTCTTTTCGACGGCTGTATAGCGCTTCGCCATTGCGTCGGCTTCGATGCGGACCTCGTGCCACGACTGCACGGCATCATCGAGTGCGACCACGCCGCCGTCCGTGCCCGGGTACAGCCGCCTCATCAGCGCAGGCGTGGTCGGATGGTCATAGTCGAACGGCGGCGGCTCGCCGCTTTCGACGCGCTGCCAGAATTCGCGCAGCCCGTCGAGCACCAGCGCCTCGAACTCGGTGTCGCGCTCGATCAGATAGGTGCGCAAGGTGTTGCCACCGACCAGAGCGGCCAGGTACCAGCGCTCGAAGTCGAGCACCGCCATGTAGACCACGCATTGCACGAGGTAGTGCATCGGCACGCAGTCGGTGAAATCGTGTCCCCACTCGTCGGAGCGGAATGCGAACGCGTCGACACATTTGCATTCGACGCCGACGCGCTCGCCCTCGATACGGCGGTCAATGTGCGCACCAATGAACGGATAACGCGGATGACGGACCAGCGCACGCTGGCGGCGCAGCCTGTAGCCGTTGCGCTGTGCGAACTCACCGGCAATCGTGTCTTCCAGCAGGATGCCGAAGCGCACGCGCTCGGCGTCCAGTTCCTTGCGGGGTAGTTCGCCGCGCTTCTCGTACCACAGCTCGCGCGCGGTCTTCCACGGCGACAGGCCGAGCGCTGCGCCCGCGTCGCTGCCGCCAATCAGGGTGCGCCGGTCGTCCTTGTCCGCCATGATTTCGCCCAGGAACTGCTGTTGTTTCGGTATGGAAGATTAGGACGGCGACTGCGGAGGCTGTCAGTACACGCTACTGATAATGGAACAGCGGAGATATATCTGATGCGCAATATTCGCCCGATTAGGGCACGGCAGGGGCAACACGCACTCTCCCGCATAGCCCGGTCTATTCTGGCGCGGCGACTTTCTGCATTGCATATGCCATGTGTTTTTAACCCGCAATCGTGACAGCGGATTTCAGACATCACAATCAGGGCAAAGCCACGTCCAGTATGGGTTCTAAACCGATTGAAAGTGCTGTCCTATTGGATAGCTTGAACTCAAAGGAACACTAACGAACTCTAAAGAACAATTCAAATTTGTTTGCGCATGTCGTCGCCTGTTTGACTGATAACGACGTGCGTTCTAATGTCCAGAATGCCTTTTCCAATTTGCAGGAGGCGTTCATGTTGTCAGCCTCGCAGTTCGACTATGGCGCGCGTGACGCGCGTATCCAGTCTGCGCCCGTGCAGTACCGCAACATGCACATTGTCACGCTGGCCGACTATGAACGCGCCATGCGCGTGGCACTGCACGATGCCGAATCGACGCGCACGCGCATTCTCGCCCGGCTCGCGCAACTGCGCGAACTCGACGTGCGCGGCCGCGCACTGCTGCGAGTAGCGCCGTTGCCCGCAACCTTCGACTGAGTGCTGACGATGGATTCGCTGTCCGTTTGCACTGCTGTGGGCGCTGCGGAACGCAAGCCGCTGAGCAAGCGAGCGCGATTCACGGTATTCAAGCGCGACGCGTTCACGTGCCAGTATCGCGGCGCGACGCCTCCAGCTGTGGTGCTGGAAGTCGATCATGTCCTGCCCGTTGCCAAGGGCGGTGGCAACGATCCGGACAACTTGATTACTGCGTGTTTCGACTGTAATCGTGGCAAAGCCGCCGGGTTGCTGACCGAGGCTCCCGTCTCTCTCCTGAAGCGAGCAGAAATTCGTCGCGAATTGCAAGAACAGACTCGCGCATACGAAAAGCTTCTACGCTCAATTCGCATGGGCGAAGAAAAAGCGATTGCGTCGGTCGAGGCGATCTTCCGATCCCGCTTCAACGATTGCCAGTTCACGCCGATATTTCGCGAGTCAGTGAGACGGTTTATACGGCAGATGCCCGCCTGCGCGGTTGAGGACGCGATGGAAATCGCGTGCATGCGCATACCGGATGGCCAGCGGGCGCTGAAGTATTTCTGTGGTATCTGCTGGCGCGACATCCGGGGGCCGCGAACATGAGGCGCCCCTCGTTTCAGTTCTATCCGGCTGACTGGACCGCAAACGGGAACCTGCGGCGGTGTACGCATGCAGAAAAAGGCATCTGGATCGACGTGATGTGCGTCCTGCACGATCAGGAAGAGTACGGCCTTGTGCGATGGTCTCTGAAAGAAATTGCGCAGGCCGTCAATTGCCCGGTATCGGCTCTGCTCGGCTTGGTCGAAAAGGGAATCCTGAAAGGCGCTGACGCGGGTTATCACGTGGACGCGTTCGTCTACGTGCCGCGTACCGGACGCCGGAATGGTACGCCGGTCGAACTGATTGCGGCGCAGCCGGGGCCACTCTGGTACTCGTCACGGATGGTGCGGGATGAATACGTGCGCAGGGTTCGCGCGGAATCTGCGCTGCCCGACGCACCGGACGACACCTTGGAACCATCACCAAACCCCGCACCAAAGCCCCCCATTGGTGTTGGTTCAATTGACTGTTCTTCATCTTCTACTTCTTCTACTGCTTCTTCTACGAAGCCCAAACCCCTACGGTTTGAGTCTTCGCCAGAACAATTGCTTAAGCCGCGCGAAAAAAGCGCTTCGCGCGGTGCGCGCTTGCCCGATGCATGGGCATTGCCCGACGAATGGGCGCGGTGGGCCACGCACGAGTGTGGTTTTTCGCCGTCTCTGGTTCGGGTAACCGGCGAGAAGTTCGCCGACTATTGGCACGCGAAAGCCGGCGCCGATGCATGCAAGCGCGACTGGTTCGCGACGTGGCGCAACTGGTGCCGGAGGGACCAGGAGCACGCCGCGCGTGCGCCGCCGCGCGCTGGCGGCACGCGCGAAGGCTCAACGCTGTGGTCGCTCGATCACGGCGCGCTGAACGCGCTGGCGCGCGAACTCGGCATTGGCGAGGCACGCGCAGGCGAATCCGCACAGGCGTTCATCGCGCGGATTCAGGCGGCACAGGCTCGGCGGCACTAGGCGACGGGTGCGGACATGGACGACACGGCAGACGCGACTGGCGAGACAGCGGACGGACGTGATGCGCGGTGGGGTCTGTGCAGCGCGTTTGCATGCCCGCTGCCGGGCACCGTGAAGCGTGGCGAGGCGTTGCTCTGCTGCTGTCACGCCGAAGGCGACGCGGGCGCGAATGACGCGGTGACGCGTCTCGTGCGCAGCCGTCGCGCGGTCTACACGGCGACGCTCGACGTGCGCGCGCACGTTGGCGCGGACGACTGGCCTCAGGTGTACCGCGCGGTACAGCAACGGCTGCTCGATGCGGGATATGCGGACCTGCTGCCGTGCGAGCTGGACGCGTCACCGTACCAGCCAGGCCGCGCGCTCGCGAAGCAGTGGCTCGCGCGCCTCGAACGCTTCCTGCTCGACACCGTGCGCGATGGGCTGCGGCAGCTTGAGGCGCAGGCGAAGGCCACGACGGGTGCGGCGAGGTACTCGCCGCCGCTGCCATCGAGCCGCGACTGCGCGGCACGCATGCGTGCTGCGCTCGCATCGACCGCCACGCGTGTGCCATCCGCGCAATGGGCGTTCGACCTGCTCGACGGCATCGCGGAGAACCCTGCAAGCGCGCCGCCGCCCGAGGCGATAAGGATTGCACTGGACGCGGTTGCATCGTCGGCAGGACGGGCCTGTGTCGAGCGAGCAAGCGAAGCGCAGCGCGCCCGCTGGCGTTGTGCGCTCGAAGCGATCAGCGGCGCAGCGGCGGCGCTCGTGCCCTCGCGCGTGCCGGGCGAGGACGACGAGGAACCGGAGCGGGAGGAAGCATGAAAGCGCTTGCGCACCTCGAGGCACGACGGATACGGGCAATGGACGGCGATGCGTATAACGGCGCGTTCCGCCTGATTGCAGCGCCGACGCGCGCGACGTTGTACGCCATCGCATCGGACGGTGGCGGCTGGGATCACGTGAGCATCACCGTGGCGGGGGAACGGCGCTGTCCGATGTGGATTGAGATGGTCTGGGTCAAGGACCAGTTTTTCGAGTCCGGCGAGACGGTGATGCAGCTTCATCCGTCGCGCGAGTACGTGAACAACCATCCCCACTGTCTGCACCTGTGGCGACCGCAGGCCGGCAGCATTCCGTTACCGCCGTCGCTGATGGTCGGCTTTACGGAACTCACGCCGCGCGACGTGGCGCGGATGACACGGGCCGGGCTCGAAGCACTGCGCGCGCTGGCCGCGACCGGATCGGGAAGCATTCCCAGGACTTCAACGGAGGCAAACCATGATCGAGTTTGAGAACGATGTACGCACGCGCGGCGAGCAGCTGCTGCTACGCGCGATCCTGCGCGGCAGCGAGCACCTTGCCGTGAGCGAATGGAACTGGATGCGCCCGGATGACTTCGCGCACGACCTGCACGGGCGCATCTTCCGGCACGTGCTGCGGCTGGGCGCCGAACACATTGAGCCGGAGCCGCGCGCGGTGTTTGCCGCCATGTGCGACGAACGCCGGGGACGTGAGCCAGACGGGTTGGCCGATTACCTCGACTGGCTGGTCGATGACGACCCGTGCTTCAGCATCGCGCGCGCCCACGCACTAAGCAGTTTCCTGTTCACCGTCCACGCGCAGCGTGAGGCTCGAGAGGAAGCTGCTCGCGGCAAGCAATGAAAAGGCAAGACCACGTTATCCGCCGCTACGTGGTCGCGCAGCCCGCACGCGTCACTTTGGGCGATCAGGTACGCGCGGAAGCGCGCCGCCGCGGCGAGGCAGTAGCGCGCTTTGCGGCGCGCTACGCGGCACAGGCCGAACAGTGGTACGGCTGGCACCCGCTGCGCGGCGATGAGTTGCGCCTCGTGTACGACGAGGTATTCGGCCTGCCATCGGTGCCGGAAGGAATGACGAAATGAACCTGAAACAACGGGAGATAAGGGTAATGCACGCCGACCATCTGCGCGCCCGCGCACTGCATGACGTCACTCGCTTGCGCGAAGTGCTCGCGACGATTGCAGAACTCGCTGAAAAGTCATCGTCGGCGCTAGTGCTGCCTGATATCGCGCGGCTCGCGCGCTCGGCGCTGGTCGGCTCGACGCCGGAAGACCCGCGCCTCGCGCGGCTCGGATGACGTCAAGCACTGAACGGGTGACGACATGGGCCATGCTTTCGCGCATCAGGTGACACTCGAAACGGTGTCGTGCCGCAAATGCGGCGTGCTGTTTGCGATGCCGGAATCCCTGCTGGACCAGTTCAGGCGCTCGGGTGACTCGTTCTGGTGTCCGGCTGGACACGTCCAGCACTTCACCGAGTCCGAAGTGGACCGGCTACGGGCATTGCTTGAAAAGGCGAACCGCTCGAATACGGAGCTGGCGAACGACTACCAGTGCGCGGTTGTGCGTGCGACCCGCGCCGAGCGCGAGAACAGACGGCTGCTGAACCGTGCTCGCACGGGCGCCTGTCCGTGCTGCAACCGGACCTTCCAGAACCTCGCGCGGCATATGTCGGTGAAGCACAAGGCACAGCCTCATGAAGCTGTGTCTGATAGCAGGCTTGAATAAAAAGGCCGCGCCCGGAGGCGCGGCAAAGGGGGATCGTTGGTGGAGTCCCCATAAGAGAGCGGTGTGTTGTGTCAGCCGTCGACGGGCACGAAATGCCACTGTCCGAACTCAGGATCGAACAATGCGTACTGGTCGCATTCGTCGAATAACCTGCGTCGTGTTGTGATCCCTGCGAGTTCGCGTAATGCATGTTTCGCCATCTCCGCCACGCGTTCAGGTCGCCAGCGTCTGAAATCCAGGGCGGTCTCTTTCCAGGCGAACAGTCCTGCGCGTTCGTGGATCGATTCGATATGCGCCAGCGCCTCAGCGTCGGGCATCATGCTTATCCATTCTCCCTGGAGCCGCTTTTGCAGGGGCAGCGCGGTTGCGAACGGTCGACCGCATGGCCGCACCGGTATCCTGAACTGATGCGCCCGCCACGCGACATGTACGGTGAACTGTATCTGGTCGGGACTCTTGTTGCGGATTGCATGCCGGTTAATCGAGGACACAGGGATGACCTCCTTGGGCTGGTCCGGCGTCGCAATCTGGACCGCTTCGATACAGGCATCAAAGGGCGACATGAAGCAGCGTATTGCCTCATTGTGTCCGGTCAGCCGGTCGCCGTTGACAACAAAGTGACCTGATGGCGTGCTGTCGATAATAACGAAGGGTTTGAGCATGGCAGGTCACATCACAGGAGGCTCGATATCAGGCTGCAGCCGCACGTCGCCTTGTGTCCGTGCCGTGCGATGGGTACGCCGTGATCGGTAATCGCCCCGTCGCCTTCCGTAATGACGTTTGGCTTCGTATCGGGATGTTCACGACATTTCACGTGGTCTCCCACACGAGCGACAGGTATCCCGCGAAACTTCAACCGTTGAGATGCGGTGACGACCTCACCGCCATGATTGGTGGTATCGCCGAGTCGGATGAGGTCAATCATTGTTTGCTCGATTGCGGGAACGGATTCACAAGATCGGCTGAGCGGACCCAACCAGTTGTGATACGCCCTGAACTCGGCGTATCGACCCGTGTGTCCGTGAACCGGACATAGGAAAACTGATCTTGCATCCGGATTACGATGACCCCGTCCCGTTTGGCTAAATACGCCTTTCTTGCGACGAACTTTCCATTTCGAAAATCGTGCAAGTAGGTTTTGCGAGTTATCAAGCGAATTCCAACTGCAGATATTTTTTCTTCGACATTAAATATTTCGCCCCCAACTTTGTCTTTTGGAAAGGAGGTAAATGAACCCAACGCGCTTTCACAGCCTGCCTGTCCTTCGTCCGTACGGACTATCCACGTCTCATCTCTTCTAAAGAGTTCCCCAGTGATATCAAAAAACTGGTTACGGTCGACGTATGAAAACTCCGCCTCCCCTGGTACGTAGGTAAGTATCTTTGTTTCCGAATACGGCGGTTGGGGTTGTCCCTCCATTTGCGCACCATTCTGAGCAAACAGAAAAACACACGATCGTTTTTTGCCCTGTGCATTGTAGTACCCCGTCACAACGCCACCTTCATCAAAAGCAAGCAGTTCGGTACGATCGAAAACAAACGCCGAACCGGCGGCATAAGTTGTTTGAACAAGGAGAAGCTGCACAAAGAACGCGACTGCTCTACTTATATTTATCATAGAAGTCCCCAAGGTTTTTAGCGTAGTCCGGATTGGTTTCCCGCCAACTATTGCCGTTGTATGCGGCTGCAACTGCTTCCCAGTTACGAGAACGTAGCGCAGTGACTCCATGTGGTTTCACGTTTTTCATAAAAAGGATAAATATATTCATTTGACCGTCTGAGCTGGACATGAACTTATTCGCGAATTCGAACGATGTGGCACACCCGCATGCCGCATATTCATTAGCAAGTATCTGGAAGCCACCCCAAGAGCACGCCTGTATGGCTAGATCAAAATCAAGCTCCGCCGCTTGGGTGAGTTTTTCATACTGATGCAAGCCGTCGGCACCATATCCGCCGACTTTAGGAAAGCACAAATCGGGATACTTGGGATAGGGGTTCTTAAACGGTATAGCTTTCCTCTTCACTCCCTGTTTGCGAGCTAATTGAACGGCCTCGGCCTCTTGACGCTCGTGCTGTAACTGCAAGAGCGCATAAAATCTATGGCGCTCGTATCGGATTTTCGGCAGGCCGTTTTCCTCGAACGGAATGCCCCCACACTCCTGCATAACTATTGCTTTGATCGCTGCAACTTCGACATTCAGTTGCGTTGCAATCGTCTGATACTGCTGCTCGGAAAAGGTGCTTGGAGAAGGGTAATTCAATCTCGAACCCAACACGTTAAGCACTATTGTTCGGGGCTTTCCATTGTCCACTACCTTGTAATGGTGTTCGACTACGGGTTTGGATTTCTTCTTATGCGTCTGTTTGTCTTCAGTCACTTCCATCTTGCGGGTTGGCACGTCTATTTTTACCTTGCCTTGTTCGGTGACCTTCTGCGACCAGCCGATATATGGCCCGAACTCCTTCACGAGCCGTTCGATGGTCATAATTTCGCCCTGCTTGACACCGGGAAGGTTCAGTTCCTGCTCGAATTCCTCCCTGGGCGTCAGCTTCGTAGTCGCTTCGATGTGGTACTCGGGGCTGACAATCGTGAAGGCGCTGATGTCCTTCTTGGGTGTGACGGTGGCTTTCCATACGTAGTCGCCCCGGCGGTTCTTCACCAGTACGTCAATCGGCTGGTCACGGGCCGCATTGCGGATCGTCACGAGATAGCCGCTGGCGTCCGTTACGCCTTCTTCCTTGTTGGTAACTCCCTCTACTGAGGAATTGGTTTCGGGTGCCGTCGTGCCGCCCGCAGTCGGTGCTGCCTCCACGGGCGAAGCTGGAGTGTCGGGACGCTCGTCGCTGTCAGGTCCGAATTTCCAAGCGGGCGCTGGCAGCGCACCCGTGCCGGCTGCGAGCCGCACTGATAGCCCTTCAATCGGTTTTTGCAGCACGTCACGAAACACGAAAGTCACTGCCACGTATGGTGAGAACGGCGCTTTTGTGGCCTTGGTTTGAGACGGGTGATGCTGGTGCGTCATTTGTTACCTTCGACAAGTCGCGTTGCAAAGGACTGCGGTTTCAGGCCTGGGTGGCCCCGGTTTCGAATTCGTGATGATCGTAAGCATCCTCAACTGCATTCCAGTCGCCCGCGCCAATCTCGCATTTCACTCTGGTTGACTCGGACGTGTTCACCGTCACCGTTGAACCTTCGGTTAGCATCCCCTGCTGCTGGATCGTGCCGTCAGCCAGATAGACGCGATACGGCTGGTTTGCGAGCAGTGGACCGATGCCGAGATTCGTGGCCACCGTGCTGACGTCGAACGTCTGCGAATAAACATTGATAGGGTTCTGCGCGAACGGCGTAACCGGCAAGACCGGCAGCGACATGCGCTTCGAGTCGGCTCCTGGCACGTCCCATGAAGGTGTCTTTTCGAGAATCGGCCCGGGCGAGCCGTTCGTAATGCCGTTGCCACTGATATCAATGTACGAACCGGCAGCACCAATCCATACGCGCTTCGAGGCGGTAATGACAACTTCCCCGTTAGAACTGCTGATCGTCACGTCGTCAAGTGCCGCCAGCGACATAGGTCCGCTCTGCGCCTGTGCGACCCATGCGCCTTTGGCCGCGATGAATTTCATTCCCTGCTGGTAGGCAAATAGCGAGACCGCGCCCTTTGTCGCGACGTGATACGAGCGACCTACCGAATAGCTGACGTCCCGGCCCGCCGTGATTGCATGGTCGTTCCGGCTTGCCATGTGCGTGCTGTCGGTCGCGGTGGTGGCAATCCCCGCTGCGCTCGCGAGCACAATATCGGGCCGCGTGAGTTCTGGAAAGTCGGTGTTTCCGGCATTGCCGCTGCTGCCCCGGATGGCGTCGTTCTGTGCCTTGATCGTGCTGGCTGCATCCGCCTGGCTCGCGTCCAGCGTCTGCGCGTTGTGCTGCTGCGCGAGCTGCGCCAGATCATCCTCGTGCTGTGCGCGTGCGTGAGTGAGCCGCGCGACGGATTCGGCCATTTCCTTGACCTTGCCCGCCGCCCCGGCTCGACCGAAGGTCGTAACAAGCACGCCCATTGCCGCGCGCAGTGCGCCCCACAAGTCGGTACGCAGTTCGAAACCTTCGCCGCGCGCATCCTGCCGTCCCGCGTTGCCATCGATGCGCGTGTTATAGCCGACGCTGAGGCTCGACTTGCCGTGATCGCTCGCCAGTTGCGCCTGCTGCTTCCCCTTCGTATCGTCCAGCACCAGGTGATTGGAAGACACGCCGCCCTGCATGCGGCTACGCAGACCCGACAGCCACTGGTTCGCGGGCAATTGCCACCCGGGCTGGTTGTTCGCATTAACGGTGCTGCCGAGCAGGACCGGCATGTCGGGATTGGAGTTCACATAGCCGATATAGACCTCGCTGCCAATACGCGGCACCGCCGCCGTCCCCGTCTGACCGTGCTGCCACGGCTGCATGGGTGACACCCAGATGAACGAGTTTTCGTCAAAGTTGCCTTCCCGGTCGGGGACCACCTGGCACTTGATCCGGCCGTAGGCATCGGTCCAGATTTCCTGTCCGTCCGGCCCGGTCACGATCGCGCGCTCGACGCCCACCTGCGGCCACGGTGTCTCATGTGGCATGCGGAAATACTCGCGTACAGGCTGGACCTCGAAATCCGTTTCGCAGCTGAACTCCTGCGCGGTGCCGCTTGACTGACCGGCATCCGTGATCCGCAGCGTGGTCGACACCACCACATACTCCTGGTTGGCCTTTCCGTACGGATGCCCGGCCAGTTCGAACGTGAAGCCCGTCGTCAGGCCGCGCATGTTGCCGTGTCCCTTCGCCCGCAGCCCCTGGCAGCGCAGCGCCTGCATCCGCACCAGCGCCGCGAACTGCGCTTCCTGATCCACCTGGTTCGGCGTACCGCTCAGCCCCTGCGCGCCCTGGCGCGGCTGGCTCACGTTCGCGTAGGTGTAATACTCCTGATCCGCTTCGGCGGTGTCGCGAGGGTCTTCGCTTTCCTCACTCAGCGGGAAGTTGTGGCGCGCGAGGCGGGGCCGCGTGTAGTCGTGATCGACGGCGGTGACCTTGCCTTCCGTCTGCCGGCTGATGACTTCGAACCTGTCGATGTGCTCTTCATCGATACGGTCGGCCGTGCTGAACAGGATCGTCTCGTAGGCTTCCCCATGTGGGTGGAACGCGCCCATCGTGTCCGCAATGACGATCCGGTGATACGTGTTCGAATGTTCAAACCAGTAAAACAGGCCGTAGTGCTCGCATAGGCGCTGAAAGAACGCAGCATCACTCTCGAAGTGCTGCCGTATCAGGTCACGCGTGGGATAGTGGTCGATGACAGGCGGCCCGGCAATCCGCCAGTCAATCGACATGGGGTAGGCGGCCAGAATGGACTCGATGACGTCGATGACCGTGCTGTTCTGGAAGATGCGGTAATTGCGACCTTTGCGCGCCTTGGCCAACGCCGGTTCGATCACAAACTGGTAGACGATTGCGCGGTCGTCATGCCGCACGTACCCGGCCTCGGTCACAATGCCGGAAATCTCACGGATGCAGAAGCCGATATTGCCCCGGCCAGAGTCGCCTGGCATGCCGGGAATGAATGTGCCCTTGCCCGGAATGTCGATAGAGACAGTGACCGCCGTGCCGACAATACTGTCGAGGTCTAGCGTGATGACGTCGGGATAGCCGGGAACGTCAATGTCCGTCCTACACTGCACGACATAGCGATACGGCTGTCCAATCGCCTCACGTCCTTCCAGGCTGACCGGAATGAGGACGGGCCGGGTATCTTCGCCTTCGGGCAGCATGTCGGTATAGGGCGGCGTCCAGCGCGGCAGCGCGGGACCGGCTATTTCGAGCGAGCGCTCGGGCTTCCTGTAAACGCCTTGGAGATTGCGCGAATAGTTCTTCATGGCGTTCCTATCGCTCAACGGACGCGGCGTTAATGAGCGGGGCACCGTAACTGGCCATACTCGCTGGTTGCGCAATATTGCGATTTTCGTTGTTTCTCATTTTTCCCCCGTCAGTCATTCGTTTCGATGCAAGGTGCCGCTATGCCGCTAACCTGTGGCCTGTACCAAGCGCCGGCGGGCGTTCCACAGATCGTGGTCAAGCTGCATCGTCAGCCACAGCTCGGCCCGCCCACCCCGGTCAACGCCGAGCCACTGCTCGATGCGGAGCGCAAAATCCGCGGTAATCGTGCGCTGCCCCTCAAGCACGCGGGAAAGCTCTGCAGGCGCCACGCCGAGCTGTGCGGCGGCATCACCCACCGACAGGCCAAGCGCGGGTAGCACGTCGTCGTGCAGGATTGCCGCAGGGTGCGGCGGTTCAAACAGGCGAGCCACCGGATAGGTCACATCGCGAGCCGCCGTGATTACGTAGTCGCGCTGGGCCGCCAAGTACGTGCTGTCGGTCGCGGTTATATTGCCAGGGCGCGCGGTTTCGCCCGAATCGTTGCCGTTCATGATTTTCCTTGCTGTAAATTGTTTTGATGCAATGCCAATCCGGGCCATATAAAACAATGTCGCAGATAACCGCTATCAGATAACTTCGAAAATGTGTAGGCATTGCCTGAAAATGCACTTGCCTTGACGCAGGCTAAAAAAAGACCCGCCTGAGCGGGTCAAGTCTCCAGTCGATCGTTAGAGGAGCCAATTCCTTGAGGCAGAGAACTACTGGAGGACCGGCCCCTGGGGGATATCAAGGCCCGGTATCACAAAATGATGAATCGCGCCTTTAACTGGCCCAATACGATAATTCTGAAATTGCCATGACTGAGGGTATTCCCCGATGCGGAAAAACCAGTCTGGATAATTAAGTGTGCTGCTAATGGACGTGCGAAACCATAGAATCCATCGTTCCATTTGACAAACGCCAATTGATGGCTAATATGCCGGTTAATCGGGTAATCGCCCGATTTATCTCTGGCCCGCCACTGTGCGGGCCTTTTTCATGTCTGGCCGGTTTTTCCCGCTAGAGAATCCTCATGAAAGACTGTTACCGCAGCACAGCAGCGGCGCTGCGCGACGCGCTGCGCCATGCGGTCGAGCGCGGCGGCATGTCCTCGCTCGGCGTGCTGCATCAGGGCGTGCCGTCGGCGACGACATTAACGGGCAGTGACGCGAGCGCGCAGTCCGGGCGCATCCGCCGCCAGCTCGACCGCGTTGCGCCGGTACCGCGCGCGCTGCTCATGATTGCTTACGCGCCGCGTACGCTCAAATGCACGTGTGGTGCGCGCTGCTGCGCGGGCAGCTATCCCAATCCTGAATGGGACGAGGCGATGCGCGTCACGCTCGCGCACCTCGCGCCATTGCTCGCCGGACATGCCGCCAACGAGACGCTGCACCGCGCGATCATCGCCAACGCGCTCACGCGTACGCGCGAGACAGCAACCGCGCTTGCAGAGCGCTGCGGCGTCAACCGTCATACGGTCGCGTCGCATATCGGCATCATCGAGACCGACCTGATCGGCAATCGCCACGCGCCGGGCCGCTTCGATCTTGCCTTCGCGCGCGCCGACGCGCTGCTTCGCGAAGCGGGCATCGTTGAAGATGACGGCGCGCACGCGGCGAATGATGCACAGGTGCGCGCGGCCTGACTCCGCCTTTCCGGCTGCTTCACGGTCCAAACGCGGCACGCATGAAAGCGACCGAATGCATAGACGCAGATATCGACCATGCTGGACTGCCGAATCAGGAAGTCATCAGTGCGGCGCTGTGTCCGGCATGCCCAGCATGCGCGCAAAATGCGCTTCGGCGGCGGCGTCCATTTCGAAGTAGCGCATTGAGCGCTCCAGCGCCCGAACCAGCAAGGTGCGGTCATTGCCCGATACTTTCATGCTGTTGATGGCGCGAATCTGAGCAGCGATTTCCGCGATACGGTCGGCGTGCCGTAGCGCCATTTCCTGAATCGTGCGTACGTGCACACATGGGCCATCGTCAGGCGAAGGGGTCTCGTTGCTGGATACCAGCTTGAGATTTTGACGGTCGTTTTTCATTGGTCCTCGTCACTGCGTAGCAATGTCCCGACCCGGCCGACAAATTGGTGAGCGGGCACGATAGCAAGGTTGTCAGACCGGGATTGAGGTACCGGCAGACGCTCGCGCGTCTCATCACTACGGGCCGCCCATTGAGAAAGCAACAGACGTGCAGCAGCTAACGCGACGCCTGCGAAGGCAGGCGCGCGCCCCAATCATCAGGCTGCCAAGCCTGAACTGCCACGAATGCAGCAGCGACGCCGACTGTATAGCACGTGCATTTGGCCCGGTGTAACCGCTTGGGCTAAACCGCACGCGCTCGCGACGAATGGGCAGATCATCCGCTTCCAGCTCGAAGGCGCGCGCATGGCCCGCTGAACAGGTCGAACGCTGGGCACTGGATCGCATCCGGGAGGCCGCGCGCAATCCGCGCACGCATTCGGACGCGCAGGTCGAAGCGCTCGCGGCGTCACTGCGCGAATTTGGCTGGACGATTCCGCTGCTGGTCGACGACGCTGGTGTGCTGATCGCGGGACATGGGCGACTGCGCGCGGCGCGGCTGCTTGGGCTGGCTGATGCGCCCGTAATGGTCGCGCGAGGCTGGACCGAGGCACAGACGCGTGCCTATCGTGTTGCAGACAACCAGCTTGCGCTCGCGGCCGGGTGGGACGAAGAGCTGCTTGCGGCCGAACTGGCAGAGATCAAAAGTGTTGATTTTGACCTGTCGCTGATCGGCTTTAACGATGAAGATCTGGCGCGCCTGCTAGACACCATAACGGACGATCCTGCGGAAAATCACGACGAGCGGCATGACCGCGATATCGTCTATCGCGAGCAGTATGGAGTGATCGTGATTTGCGACGACGTGAGCGCGCAGGAACAGACATACAACCGCCTCATGCAGCTTGGTTATCACTGCAAGGTGGTGTGTACATGAAAGTCAGTGTGCGCAACCGGTGCGCGGACTTCACCAGCTATCGGGCCGCGCGGGTCAAATCGCTGTTTAATGCAGAAAGCGGCTGCAATTTTGCCGTCGATGCCGAACTCGACATTGACGACGCCGACTGGCGTATCGGCGTCATTGTCGGCCCATCGGGCTCGGGCAAGACCAGCATCGGGCGGCAGCTTTTCGGCGGCGGCACGCTTTACGCGCCCGACGGTTGGAGCGCGGATCAACCGATCGTTGACTGCATAGCGCCCGCTGGGGCCTTTGATGCAGTAACCTCGGCGTTGGCCGCGGTCGGGCTGGGGTCGGTGCCGGCATGGTTGCGGCCATATGCGGTGCTCTCCAACGGTGAACGGTTTCGTGCCGACCTCGCGAAGGTGGTCTGTGAGGCACCGGCGTGTGTGGTAATTGACGAGTTTTCATCGGTCGTGGACCGCCAGATTGCGCGCTTTGGCGCACTTGCATTCCAGAAGGCATGGCGACGCACAGGTGGAAAGTGCGTACTGCTGTCCTGCCACTACGACATTCTGGACTGGCTCGAGCCTGACTGGGTCTTCGATACCGCAACGGGCAGATTCGAACGGGGGCGTCTTTGGCGGCGACCAGAGTTTGAGCTCGAGATTTGGCAGACGGACAGCCGTTACTGGCATCTCTTTGAGCCACATTACTATTTGAACCTGCCTTCCATGATTGCCGCCGACTACTATATTGGCACGGTCGACGGTGAACTGGTCGCGCACTTGGGCGTCTCGCCCCGACTTTTCGACGGTGCAATGCGTGCAAGCCGCATGGTTGTGATGCCGGAATGGCAAGGCGCGGGGATCGGGCTACGTTTCCTGAACGCGATATGTGAACTGCAGGTAAGTGGAAAGAGCCGCTATGGTTCGCGGGTCAAATCGGTCCAGTTTCACACGTCGCATCCGGGCCTTTGCACGGCACTTCGACGGGACCCTCACTGGCGGCAGATCAGCGCGGTGCTTTACGGCGGAAACAAGACCAGAAGCGCCCGTACAATCCGCCTGGCCGGTCATCGGGGCGTCGGATATGGCGGTCACTTTCGGGCGGTCCAGGGGTTTCGCTACGTCGTTTCCGAATGAACATTTACGTCTGCGGGCAGAAGCATTTCGGCGCCGCTGTCTTTTCGGCATTGCATGCTGCGGGACACGGCATGCTCGGTGTATGCGCCCCCGCATTGAACGATGCTGGCGAACGTGACCGGCTGCGCGCGCGGGCGACCGAGGTCGACGTTCCCTGGACCGATTGCGGGCGCCTGTGCGCTGATATCTTGCCGTCCGGCATCGACGTTATTGTCGCGGCGCACACCCATCAGTTCATAGACAGCCGCACGCGAGGCCAGGCGAACTTTGGGGCAATTGGCTATCACCCGTCGCTGCTGCCGCTGTATCGGGGTCGCGACGCCATAGCATGCGCACTACGGGCACATGAACGGGTCACCGGCGGCACCGTGTACTGGCTGTCGGACCGCATGGACGGTGGCGACATAGCAGCGCAGGAGCATGTATTCGTGAGACCTGCCGACACTGCGACGATGCTATGGCGTCGCGATCTGGCGCCGCTAGGCGTGCGTCTGCTGATCCGCGTCTGCGCCGAGGTCGAACACGGCCAGCAGCACAGGACGCCTCAGGACGAAACACTGGCGACATGGGCGCGAGCGTTGGCTCACGATGTTTGATATCTCGGTGAAAGCGAACGTCGATGTCGTCGCACGCGGACTGTCTGCGCTTGCGTTCCGGCAGTTGCCGTTTGCCGAAGCACGCACCGTGACCGAACTCGGGAAGCTCGCGCAGGCCGCCGAAAAGCAGGCCATGCCCAAAGTGTTCGAGAATCCCACGCCCTTTACGGTCAACTCGGTCGCAGTACAGGCGGCGAAAAAGTCGATGCCCGTCGCGCGCGTCTATATCCGCGACAAGGCAGCGCAGTATCTCGCGCCGTACGAGTATGGCGGCATGCAGTATCTCGGCGGGAAGCGCGCCGACCTCGTGCCGGTCGGCGCTGCCGCGAACCGCTACGGCAACCTGCCGCGCAACGCGATCCGCAAGTATCTGAGCCGCCCGGACGTCTTTCTCGGGAATGTAAAGACCGCACACGGCAACGTCTACGGGCTGTGGCAGCGCCCGCAGCCCGTCGCGAAGAAAACCGGACGGCGCGCAGCGAAAGGCGCGAACACGAGCGGCAAGCTCAAGCTGCTGGTGGCTTTTCATGCGCCCGTGCAGACACGCAAGCGGCTCGGCTTCGGTGATCGTGCGCAGGCGGTCGTATCAGCGAATTTTAATCGCGTGTTCGGTGCGGAGCTGGCGCAGGCCATCGCGCGCGCGACGTAGTTTTGGCGTGAATCGCGTTTAACCGTTCTGATAAAAATCGACGATGAGGTCGTAATTGTTTGTCCCATGCGAATCGATGACGATGCGCCACCCATAGTTCGTTTGACAAGCTCGTATTGGGCGTGGAACGGGTGGGTTAAAGCACGCGCCACCGGTACCGTCATCGAATTTTGAGCCTCCCCAGACGAAAATCCGTCCGGCACCCTGATTAAAAAAGCTGTCCTTAGGCGGCACGATCGCGCTGTCGAAGTTAGTGTCCTCACTCGTAAAGTTCATACACGCGAAGATAGGCATCGGATATTGAACCGGATGGAACCGGCCGAAATGACCGTGAGGCATTGGTGCAGACGCGAGCCAAATTCCAGGACTATGCCCTCCATAATTGTCTGTTCCTTGCAGGACCGGTCCCGTACAGTTGCCAAGAGGAGGCAATGCGTCGAGTTGAGTCGTGCTGCAAGCCCCAAGCAAGCCACCAATGCCCAGCATGTATAGAAATGCTCGCTTCAGTCTCCGCACACGGTCACGCATCTCTTGACGCGATCTATTGGTACTGGACAGCAAGCGCAATTTCATCTTGTTCATTGCTTCCTCGCTATGGTTTGTCCACTACTGCCGTCGACGTGAGCACCTCGTCATGCGATTCGTTAAGCCACTTAACTATATCGTTCGGTCGATTCGCGTAAATGTGCGGAAACGAACACTCTGCCTCCTGTGGATCGAGTAGGCAATTAACGCATCCGACCCACACTGATGGCATCCATGTGAATTGCGAGGCGCCTAGTCTTAGCGCTCGTGTTCAGGCTTTCGTCTCGGCGAACTTCGACCGCGTATTTGGCGCGGAACTGGCAAAGGCGAGTGCGACTAGGCACTGGCCGACGCGACGCTGATCATACTGTCAAGCTGCTCTCGGAACGCTTCGCGATCGGATAGTATTCGGCCCAAAAAACAATGCTCGCTGCGAGCAGCCATAGCAACGTTCCAATAGAGCATGACCATGCAGCACCAATCGAAAAAAGTTGATCGATGCCTTGCGCAAGACAGGGTATGGCTATCAAGGAAAACATGATTGGAACTGTTTGGGCCAGCCAATATATCCAACCAACGGGCTTGTAATTTTTGTTGCGGAAATAGTCAGTGATCAAACCGACGTCAGCCGAGAACATGTTTCCGGCTTGACGATACGCAACATTTTGATTGTGCCAACCGCAGTAGTTCAGCATGTGCCATATGCAATTCAGGATAAGGACAATGAGCCCCACCCAGCCCAATATTAGCTTGTTATTGCGAACGGCATCATTGGTAAGTGCATTGACGAGAAATCCATTCACGACTATGAATCCCGTGTAGCGTTGCCAGATAAGCTGAAGCTCTTGGCAAGCGATCGCAATGCCCGCGCGATAGAGGGTCGCATCAGGGGCCTGCAATTCAGCGGGGGCAATGGGTTGCCGCTTCCGCCCCTCTTCGGTTTTCGCCTCTAGGCTAGTCATTGCTTCCTCTCAATGGCGGGTTCGGCGGTAAGCACGAATGAGAGTCACGTCATGCCATTTGTAAAGCACCCCAACTATATTCGGCAGGCGAATTGAGCAAATGTGCGGTAACGAACACTGATCGAAGCATCGGTCGGGTATGCGGTCGATACAAAGACTACGCATCGCACCTGCGACGGCGATCACGGACGCGAAATAGCCCTCTCAGAGTACCCTTCCGTGCATGCCCAAGAAACGAAGCCTCTCGCCCACAACGACTTCAACACGCGCACGCTGCGACGTGCCGAAACGGTGTCGCCGGGGTCCGTCCTCGACGGTGGCTTCCGGAGTGTCAAAAGGTACTTTCCGGGCTATCGAAAGCCGGGGGCAATTGCGCACCGCGTACTTCCCCCAGCTGCGGAGGGTCATTTGTCTTTGCACTACGCACTGTGTTGGGTTGCTTCACGAAATGGATCTCTATCACGGCTCATCCCGGGGGATGTGAGAGTTCCGCCCAGTCACTGGTTTCGTTTTGATATTTTCCAGACTCTGAATATTGCCAAAACCAACCTGAACTCCCATAACACGACGAAACGTTCCATTTTTGTGCATAGGGTTTGACATGCGCTCCGTTGACGGTCTGGCACAGGAAACTACAAAGCGCGCCGTTATTCGTATTCTGACGCGACGTCGGATGCCTTTAGCTAGTGATCCACATTCATTTGCAAGCAACGCGAACACCTAGAATCACTTCTTATAAAGCAAAACGTCTCTCCACTGTGCGCCAGGTCCCCTGAGGAGGACCGTTCCGCACACTATTCCAGCGCCGTAGTCCGCGTGATTCAGAGTTGGAAATCCTCCTACAAAGCCGTTTTTGGTCGCATAGTCCTGCGTTGAACGGAATCTTTGCAATGGATCAGCTAGATCGGGGTGGCCTAACTCAGCTAGAGGCACATCTCTGAACTCGGCGCTAGGAGCTTTGAGGCAGACTGTGCCGCACACAATGCCTTTCCCATAGTCGGCGTGGAAGTAAGTCGGGAATCCACCGACAAACCCGTTTCCAGCAGCGTATGCGTTGGCCAGTTGCAAACGCAGCCAAAAGTTCTCAAGACTCGGGTTTCCTAGTTGTGTTAGGAAAACGTCTCTCCATTCTGCGATAGAGTTGTCGACGAAGATTGTGCCACCCACATGATCTGGACCGTAATCCGCTTCGTAGAAGTTAGGGAAGGCGGCAACTAAACCTTCGTTGGAGGCGAGCGTGCAACGCTGCCGAAAAGCCTCCATAGCCTTTGTCGGCCAATCGGGCCCAATAAAGGACACCACAACCTTAAATGTACTCAATTGCACACTTGTGAGCGTAACGCCGTTCTTGTCATCGATGTCGTTGGTATCGCCGCTCAAGGGGTCACCCATGATGGCTTTCCCACCTGGGTCTGGTCCATAGGCAGATGCGTTGGTGAAAATCACTGGGGAGAAAGCGACTAAGGCGTTATCCGGCTCGCCGTAGTCAGGGTCTTCCATTATCCACTCAGCAGTCGAGCCCACAGACTTCACAAGGGGCGGCGGCGGCAGTGTCTGAGAGACAATCTTGTCGGTAGAAATGTTGGCAAAGAGGATGTGTCCTTGTCCTCCTCTATAGGAGATGGAAGCAAAGACTTCGTGACCGGGCGCGACTTCAAAGTGTTTAAAGGCAGTTTCATAGACGTAGTCTGGCGAACCATCGGGAGGTTTACCGTCGGGGCCAGCAGAAAACCATTCAAACCACGCTTCGCAGGTTGCCTCGCCGGTATTTAATAGGTCTTGGCGGATACCGGCTTGCAGAACGTCGTTGGTCGTCGATCCATCAAGACCAACCCACGACGAGGATTTCCATCGATTGCCATTTCCGGCAGGATAGGGAGGCCTGCTAATCACGGGGATTCTCCACTGACCATATACTGAACTCCAATTCCCCCCTAACACTCCACCGGCCCACCTAGCGCCGCGAAACACGTTGCCAGTGTTAGTCGGTTTGATTAGGGCATCTCGAACGTGTGTTATGCCGGGGTGTGGCGTAAGTTCGGGTATCACGACGTCCCCTGGTTTGATCTGCCGGTCAAGGATAAAGTCTTTGAAATGACGCGACGCCGGGGAGTCTATGCTTTTGATGTGTTCAACGACTTGAGGATCAAGGAGCGACTCTAAAGTGACTTTCTTTCGTTCAAAATCTTTAGGATCTATGTCGTGGAATACGATTCCACGTATGTTCGTTGTACGAATGATAGAACCAGCGGGCTTGACAGTAGGCATGGGAACTCTCCCGATCGGAAATCTCGACAGTAAATTGGCCTTAGGGGAAGTTGCGGACGGAACTTATTCTTGATAGCTCGAAAGGCGTAATTATGCAAGGGGCGCAAAGAGGCGAAAGGTAGATGAGGGTTCGCGAAGAAGTTGGTCAGCCTGGACTCACCAACATACATTGAAATGGCGAGGACCATTGCTGAGATCAAAGAAATAACAGTCCATCTGTCACGTTTCAGAAAAAACAGTTTGTCTGTCATTTTTTTAAACTTCGTAATAGACGTCGCATTTCGATCAAGGCGATATCGGACTGCTGACCGAGGGGGCCGTCGTGAAACCGAGTTGCTAATGTAGCGCGCTGCCGCGCCCAATCAGACACGATTATTTTTTGGAAAGGTTAGCTAGCGAAGCACGTTTCACACGGTCAATCGAAAAAGTGACGGCGACCATTTCAATCCGTGAATTCGCGCGGCGCGAGGAGGTCTCCGATACGCTCGTTCATCAGGCGCTAAAACAGGGGCGACTGAGCAAATCGGCGGACGGCGGAATGGACCCGGCGTTGGTCGGTACAGCATGGCGTGCGGGCGCGGCGCGCGCAAATCCCGATGCAAACCCCGCTTTGCAGTCTGCCGGTGGTCCCAAGGGCGTCACCTATGGCGAAGCGCTGCGCCTGAAAGAGAACTGGCTCGCGCTGCTGCGCCGCTTGGAATACGAACACAAGTCCGGCGCGCTGGTGGAGGTGTCGATTGCGCAGCGCGTAGTGTTCGACCTGTGCCGCGAGCAGCGCGACCAGTGGCTGGCGTGGCCCGCGAAGATCGCGCCATTTCTCGCGGTCGAGTTTGGTATCGCCGACCTCGAGCGGCTGACCGCTTCGCTAGATGCGCATGTTCACGACCAGCTTGCCGAACTTGGAGAGCCAGAAGCGCGCTTCGAAGCCGGCGAAGCATGAGCTGATCGCGCAGACCGGGCGGCGCGGCTGGACACCACCGCCGCGGCTGAGCCTGCCCGAATGGGCGGACCAGCATCGGAGGCTGGCACGTTCGGCGGGCAGCCTGTCGGGGCACTGGCACACATCGACCGTCGAGATTGCGCGCGGCCCGATGCTCGCGGTCACGGAACCCGGCGTGCATGTCATCACGGCGATGGTCTGCACGCAGCTGCTCAAGACCGCGCTGCTTGAAAACATCATCGGCTATCACGCACACCTCGATCCGTGCCCGATGCTGCTGCTACAGCCCAAGGACGACGCCGCCGAACAGTTCAGCAAGGAAAGGCTGACGCCGCTGATTCGCGCGACGCCCGTGCTGCGCGAGCTGATCGGCCCGGCGCGCACGCGCAGCGCGGACGACACGCTGCTGTACAAGGCATTTCCGGGCGGCTTTGTCGCGCTGGCCGGCGCGGGCAGTCCCGACAATCTCGCGCGCCGCCCGGTGCGCATTGTCCTGGCGGACGAGATCGACAAGTATCCCGTCACGCGTGAAGGCGATCCGATCACGCTCGCGGAAGAACGTACCGCCACGTTTCTCGCATGGCTCAGTGTGCGGGCCTGTTCGCCCACGGTATCGGAAGAAAGCCGGATCGAGGACAGCTATGAAGCGTCCGACCAGCGCCGTGCGTCGCTGGCGTGTCCGCACTGCGGGCATCGCCTGTTTCCCGATTTCTTCCGCCACATTGAATGGGACAAGACACGCGACGACGCGGGTCGCGTCACCGCACATCGCACAGCGACCGCGCGGCTGTACTGCGAGGCGTGCGGCGCGGGCTGGTCCGAAGCCGACCGGATGACGGCATTGCAGAGCGCGCGCTGGCATCAGACGCGCCCGTTCGAGTGCTGCGGCGTGCGACATGTGCCGCTCGATGACTACGCGAGCGCCTGGCGCGAGCGCGACGGCGATGCTGCTGTGTCCGCCGTATGGGACTGGTGGCGGGATGGACAGAACGACCGTTACGCGGTCTGGCGCGCGCGCTGTCCGACATGCGGCAGATGGGGCGTCGAGAACGCCCACGCAGGTTTTCAGGCATCGAAGCTGTTCAGCCCGTGGTCCCGCGACCGTCCGCCCTCGATTGCCGAAAAGTGGATTGCTGCGCTGGGTGACGAGGAAAAACTCCAGGCCTGGTGGAACACGCAGATGGGCCTTCCGTACCGTGCGCATGCGGGGCGACGCGTCCAGGCGGACGTACTCGCGTCACGCGGTGAGGTGTGGGCCGCCGAAGTACCCGATGGTGTCGCCGTGGTCGTGACCGGCATCGACGTGCAGGACTATCGCATCGAATGCGAGACGGTCGGCTGGGGCCGCAACGAGGAAAGCTGGTCAATCGACTACACGATCATTGAGGGCGAGTTTGGCGATACGCCCACACAGATGCGGATCGACACGTACCTGAGACGCACGTGGACGCGCGCGGATGGACGGCCATTCGAAGTGATCGCGGCGTGTATCGACTCGGGCGGACACCATACCCAGGCCGTCTATGAGTTCTGCAAGGCGCGCATTGGACGGCGCGTCTGGGCGATCAAGGGCGAAGCCGCGCGCGGCGGCGAGCGCAATCCCGTGTGGCCATCGAAACGGCCCACGCAGCGCACGAAAAAGACCTATCGCCCGGTGATTCTCGGCGTGAACGCCGCCAAGGACACGATCCGCCAGCGCCTGCTGGTCGAAGCACCGGGACCCGGTTACATGCACTTTCCGGCGGATCGCGATATCGGCTACTTCGCGCAGCTCACCGCCGAACGGCTGGTCGTCAAGGAATCGGGCGGCAAGCGCTATCGGGTGTGGGAACTGCCGCCAGGTCGCGCCAATGAGGCGCTCGACTGCCGCGTCTATGCATACGGCGCGCTGTGCGGGCTGCTGCATTTCGGCCTGCAGCTGAACCGCCGCGCCAATGCGGTTGGCGCCTGGACGACGCCAGCGGCGCCGCGTGCTCCCGCAGCTGGACCTGTACCGGGTGCGGTGGTTGCGTCCGCGCCACCTGTGATACGGAAATCGCTGATTAACCGGCTTGCGTAAATCATGGCTACCTGTGGCTGCGCCAGCATCCTTGATGGCGTGCCGCTTGACGTGCTGCGCGCGCGCCTGCTGGAGATGCAGCAAGCGTATCTCGACCTCGTGACGGGTGGCAAGCTCGAGGTCGCGTCCTACTCGCAGGCGGACGGCAGCCGCTCCGTCACCTACACGCGCGCGAACCTGGGCGACCTTGTGCAGGGCATTCTCGGCCTGCAGAAACAGATTGCGATGCTGACAGGTAACTGCTGCAACCGCCGTCCGCCTGTGGTGCCATTCTTCTGAGTCTTTGTCATGGGCGCGCTGGTCGATTCGCACGGCGATCCGCTGCAGCGCGCGGTCGTGCCTGCGCACCGGCCTGGACGGCGCGCGCAGTCAGGCGGCGCAGCGAGCGTATGGCCGTCTGTCGCGCTCGGCGCGCTGCCGTACAGCTTCCCGTATGAGGCGTCGGCGTGGCTCACGCAGGAGATGGGTAACTGGCTGCCGTGGATACGCAGCCCCGATGCAGAGATCAATCTCTACCGCGACCAGATGGTCGCGCGCTCGCGGGATCTGTCGCGCAACGACGGCTGGATTGTCGGCGGTGTCAATCGCATCCTCGACAACACGATCGGCACGCACCTGCGGCTGTCGGCCAATCCCGATTACCGCGCGTTGGCGCTGCGCAGCGGCATCGCCGCATTCGATTCGACATGGGCGGACGATTTCCGGCGTACCGCTGAATCGCTCTGGCGCGGTTACGCGGACCATCCCGACCATTACAACGATGTGACGTGCCAGCTCACGCTCGGACAGCAGTTTCGTCTTGCGATGCGGCACAAGCTGATCGACGGCGAAGGCGTCGGGCTGATCTACTGGATGCCGGAGCGCATCGGCGCGGGCGGCGCGGACTACGCGACCGCGCTGCTGCTGGTCGATCCGGACCGCCTGTGCAATCCGTGGCAGATGATGGACACGGCCACGCTGCGTGGCGGTGTCGAGCTGGACGTCGACGGTGTACCTGTCGCGTATCACTTTCGCAAGGCCGAGCCGAACGACTGGTTCAGCGCCGTCGAGGCGAACACGTGGGAGCGCGTGAAGCGCTACGACGCGGACGGCTGGCTGCGCGTGATTCACGATTACGACCGCGACCGCGCCGGGCAGCATCGCGGCCTGGGTGTCTTCACGTCCGTGCTGACGCATGCGCGCATGCTCGCGCGCTACTACGGCGTCGAACTCCAGGCGGCGACCGTTGCATCGGTCTTCGGTACGTACGTCACCAGCCCGTATGACCCGGCACTGGTGCAGGATGCACTCGGCGCGTGTGAAGGTGAAGAACTGCCGCTGTATCAGGCGCTGCGTGCGCAGTGGGCGAATGAGCGGCCCGCGTATCTGAACGGCGTGCGCATCCCGACGCTCGCGCCGGGTGAATCGCTCGATAGCGTGTCGAGTACGCATCCGCACGGCGGGTTTGAGACGTTCGCGCAGGAGATGCAGCGGGTCATTGCGGCCGCGCTCGGGCTGTCCGCCGAACAGGTCACGCAGGATTGGAGCAAGACCAATTACAGCAGCGCACGTGCGGCGCTGCTCGAAGCGTGGAAGACCCTACAGCGACGGCGCGACGAGTTCTGCATGAACTTCGCGACGCCGTTCTATGGCGCGTGGCTGTGGGAAGCGATGGACGGGGGCGAACTGCCGTTACCGGCCGGCTCGCTCCCGTATATCGAGGCGCGCGCCGCCTATTCGCGCTGTTCGTGGACGGGTGTCGCGCGCGGCTGGATCGATCCGACCAAGGAGCGCGCGGGCGCGGTGATGGGGATGGACGCCGCGCTTTCGACGCTCAAGCGCGAATGCGCGGAACAGGGACTGGATTACGAGGAAGTGCTGCACCAGCGCGCGGCGGAGATCCGGCTCATGAAAGAGCTGGGACTGGAACTGCCCGACTGGACGGGAACGGCGGCTGCGGCGGCGGTCGCAAGTACGCCTGACACCGCACAACCTCGCTGATGTTCCCCAGAGGCGTGAACTGTTGGAGGCATCGACATATCTGCACCATGCGCATTGTTTCGAGCCTATTGTCCATCCAACACTGCGATGCTGTTCTCGCTCACGCGGAGCCAACCAGTATTCTCCAGTACCAGCTGGCGTGCCCCTTCTTGCGAAAGCTCGCCACCAAGAACCAACCGGAGTAGGCCGAGCAAATCGATTGTTCGCATCACTAGTATGCGCATCTTGACAGCATGCCGAATCTGTTGAGCATCAATCTGCTGCTCTTTGTCAGCGATTGACCTAGCACTCTTTATGTTTGTGTTTGCGATCAGAACAGCTGGGAATGATTCATCATATCCAGAACGCTCGCGGTGCGAGTCCGTCTGATTTATGTTCTCTCTTCCAACTCCTCGATTAATTCCTTTTATTTCGCACAACGCGACGATTTTTCCGCTGTCGTCCAGTAGCTTGACGTCTTCTCGCAACTCATCGGTCGCATCGATCTTCAGACCGAGCGCGGCCTGTAGAATCGCGCTTACGTCCGCGACTAGCTCTTCGCCAGAGTGAAAGAGCGCCGATTTGAACCGGTTCAATTCTTCGAAGCGTCGGTCGATCCCGTTCACGCGCTCCAAAAGTTCGGCCTTAGTGCTTGCCAGCGTGTCTTCCTCATCAAATTTGTATGAATCAACCCATTCCGGCAGGATTTGATGCAGCTTGTTATGTGCAGCTGTTACAGCGCCGAGAAGCAGCGTGAGATATTCAACAAGCGTTCGACTTTCAGGTAAAAGCGAAGGGACAAAGTACTCGGAGCGATTAATGAGCAGGCCAACCGTTCTTTCCCCGAAAGTCGCCAACGGGCGGCAGTCAAGCTCGTCGTTGAAGTTTTCGAAATAACTGAATGCAGCCCCAAATACGTCGAAGAAATTTTTGAACTCGTTGTATGTATGCGCGAATGTTATATGAGCGACGCGAGCGTTAAAGTTGCGTCTGTGGAAGTAACCATAAGAAAGATGGAACTTGGTCAGATCAGTGCGGCTGAAATCGCGCCCATCGTCATTGTCGAGGAAAGGATCGGTCAGCAGGTGACAAATAAATCCTCCGCTATCTAACAGCAGCTTCGATTCTTTCTTCCGTTTGTCTAGCTCATCGACATCGTAGGAGTGGCGCAGATAAGCGCTCATCGCCCCATTCTTTCGCTCAAACCGTTCGAAGATACCTTGGAACAAGACAACGCCGTCATATTCTTGAAAGCGTCTGGCAGTGTGAAATTCTTCAAAAAAAACATCGAAGTACTTGGTCCGCAAAGGCTCGGATGGTGTCTGAAGACCTCTGCGCTCAAAGCCGTACGCTAGGATTTTGTAAGTGCGCTCGGGATTTTCAGTCGATGCCATAAGAATCGGTATTTGCGTGCCACATCACGGAAATTCGAAGTCTACCACCTTGTAGATGCGAATCTACGCCCACCATGAGCAACGATTATCCGCATCTCGCGCAGCGTCTGTTTAACGTGCCGCTTGCGATCACACCCGCCAAGCTCGAAATCGTCATGGCTGCGCTTGCGGATCGCTTCGGCCTTGCGCGCCTGATGCGTGCGAACGGTGAAATCGTCCTGTTCGATGGTGACTACGACGCGGGCGAACCGGCGCACGAGCGGCCTTACGAAGTGATCGAAAGCGTTGCTGTGATTCCCGTACAGGGGACGCTCGTCGCGAAGCTCGGCACATTGCACCCGTATTCAGGCATGACCGGCTATGACGGTATCCGCGCGAATCTCGCGCTCGCACTGGCCGATGACAGCGTGCGGGCTATTGCGCTCGATATCGACTCGCCGGGCGGCGAAGTATCGGGCTGCTTCGACCTGGTAGACGCAATTCATGCGGCGCGAGGGATCAAGCCCATGCGCGCGATTCTCACGGAGAACGCGTACAGCGCGGCCTATGCGCTCGCGTCGGCGTGTGACTCAATCACCGTACCGCGCACAGGCGGTACGGGCTCAATTGGCGTGATCGTTGCGCATGTCGACTTTTCCAAAGCGCTGACGAGCGCGGGCATTACGGTCACGCTCATTACCTACGGCGAACACAAGGCCGACGCCAACGATGTGCAGGCTCTTGCCGACAGCGCGCGCGAGCATATCCAGACCGATGTCGATGCGGTGGGCGAACTGTTCGTCGCGACGGTCGCACGCAATCGCGGGCTCTCGCCCGCGAAGGTCCGCGCCACGCAGGGGCTGACTTATCTCGGCGCGGCGGGTGTCGAGGCGGGACTGGCTGACGCCGTGATGGCACCCGATGAAGCGCTGGTCGACCTCTTGGCCGCACTGCAATCCTGAAAGGGAGATTCAATCATGGGACTCAAAACGGGTATGTCTGCGGGCGTGTCGCGCGCGCTGTCGTTTGCACATCTGGGCGCGCGTGCGCGTGCATCGGATGACAACGACAAGCCGGATGACGATGCACGTCGCGCACAGGATGATGACGGCGACAACGACAAGCCGGACGACGAGCGCGAAAGCCGTCAGGCGCAGCGCGCACAGGACGACGACAAGGACACGGAGAACGACGCGCGCGCGCAGGATGACGATGGCGACGACAAACCCGACGACGACAGAGGCAAGCGCGGACGCAAGGCGCGCGCTCAGGACGATGACGGCGACGCCGAAGACGATGACGACGAATCGGAGATGCGCGGCGCGTCTGCCGCTGCCTCAGCGCGCCGCCGCGAACAGGCACGCTGCGCGGCCATCTTCGCGACGCGTGCGGCGGGACGCAATCCCGTCCTCGCCGCGCAGTTCGCGTTCCGTACGCGCCTGCCTCGCGGCGAAGCGATTGCGATGCTGGAAGCCGCACCTGCGCCCGCCAGCACATCGACGGACCGTGCCGCGCGCAATCCACAGGTGGGTCCGGGCGGCAGTCCCGAAACGCACTCGCGGCAGGCCATCGCCTCAGGCTGGGACCACGCCTTCGCGAAGGTCAGCTCGCGCGCGCGTTGAGCACATCCGATATCGAGGGAGATTCCATCATGGGCAATCCAACTGTCCCGCCGCTTGTCGAAATCTGGCACGACGGCGGCTTCCTGGTTTCCGAAGCGAACGGCCACCAGTCGCGCGACACGATCACGCTGACGGGCGGCGCAGTGGTACTGGCGGGCACTGTGCTTGGCCAGCTCAGTACGGGCGATAAATGGGCACCGTGGAAGCCTGCCGGCTCGGACGGTTCGCAAAGCCCCGCTGGCATCCTGTTCGGCACGCGCGACGCGACGATCGGTGACAAGGCCGCCGTGGCGATCACGCGCAACGCCGAAGTCAACACCGCGGAACTGGTGTGGCCGGATGGTGTGACGCCCGAACAGATCGCGACCGCAACCGAGCAGCTCCAGGCGTTCGGCATTCTGCTGCGCTGACCTTCCGATAATCACACGGTTTTTCACTCCATGAAGGCCGCTCACGGTTCACGCCGTGCGCGGCCTTCTCCTTTTCGGGGGCGCTGCCATGTCAGGCGAAATTCTCGATATCTTCAATCGTGACCCGTTCACCGCGATTGCGCTGACTGATGCCGTCCAGCGCAACCCGTTCCAGCCGGTCGGCCTCGGCGCGCTCGGCGTCTTCGAGCCGAATCCCATCCGCACCAAGGCGCTCGCGGTCGAGGAACGCACCGGCAAACTGGTGCTCATTCCGTTCTCGGAGCGCGGCGCGGAAGGCACCCAGCGCACGACCGAAAAGCGCAAGATGCGCTACTTCGACGTGCCGCGCCTGATGCACGACGACACGGTCTACGCCGAGGAAGTCCAGGGCATCCGCGAGTTCGGCACGGAAAGCGTGCTGATGCAGGTCGAAACGGAGGTCGCCCGGCGGCTCGCGGGACCGACGGGGCTGCTTGCGTCGGTCGAGTACACGAAGGAATATCTGCGCCTCGCTGCACTACAGGGCCTCGTGCTCGATCCGAAAGACGGCTCGGTCCGTTACAACTGGTTCGATGAGTTCCAGATTCCGCAGCCGCCCGAAGTGGATTTCGATTTCAGTATCAACAGCAAGGGCACGCCGGCCATGTCCCTGCGGCCCGTGTGCAATGCGATCACGCGTGCAATGGCGCGCAAGGCACAGGGTGCGTTCACACCATCCACGCGCGTCTACGGGCTGTGCGGTGACGCGTTCTACGACTCGTTCTGCAATCACCCGGACGTCATCCGCACGTTTGTGAACTGGTCGGATGCCCGTGCGCTGCGTGATAACTCGCAGGGCGCGGCATTCGAAGCGTTTAATTTCTCGGGGATTACATGGTGGAACTATCGCGGCAGCGACGACAACGCGACGATCAAGATTCCCGATGACGCGGTGAAGTTCTTCCCGGTCGGCGCGCCTGGCATCTTCCGCGAAGCGATGGCACCGGGCGAGACGGTTGATTGGGTCAACACGCCGGGACGGCCCGTCTACGTGCTGCCGATCTTCGACCTGCTGCGCCGCATGTTCTGGAAGATGGAAGTCTATGCGTATCCGCTCTATGTCTGCACGCGGCCGGAAGTGCTGTTCTCGGGGCGCATGACGGCAGACGCCAATACGGTGACGTCCGGACCGCCTGACGGCGACACACCAGCCGATAGCGCGCAACTGCCCGCACCCGACAGCCCGACTGCGACCGACAGCGGCACCGCCACGGGTAGCACGGGCCCGTCGTCCATGTCGAAGTCGAAGACCCCAGCGAAAACGACTACCACGCAGTGATTGACTGGGACAGCGTTGTGCTCGCGACAGTCGGGCGCGTATTCGGCCAGAGCGCGAGCTATCGCACGCGCGATGGCGCAGCGTATCCACTCGACGGTGTGTTCGATGAAGCCGTGACGGACGTGGACGTAATCGACGGCGTGCCCGTCACGACCGTGCGCCCATGCTTCGGCTACCGCGTGCGCATGCTGCCCGTTTCCGCGCATCAGGGCGACACGCTGTTCATTCCCGCTGCGCCGGGTGCGCCGCTCGCAGACACCGCCTATGTGGTGCGTGAAGTGCGTATCGATGGTCACGGCTGGGCGCTGCTGCTGCTCAATGACGCGCCGTAAATCTCCGGGTTGCCATGCCACGCGCGAAGCCAGTCCGCCCGCTGATGACGGGGCGGCGACAGCTACGTCTCGCCGCGTTGGCCGCGCTCAGACGCGCAGCGCTGACGGTGCGCGGCGTGCCGGTGGCGATCGATTCGCCCGGCGACTGGAGCATCCCCGCTGACCGGTTGCCCGCGTTGATCGTACGCACCGCGCACGAAACCAAGACTTCGTTCAATCGCGGCATGCCCGAGTTCACGACGACATGCGCGCTCGAAGTAAAAGCCGTTGTCGAAGCGCCGACCGCCGCGCAGGCACAGGACGATATCGAGGCGCTGTGGTACGGCATCGAAAACACGCTGCTGACGGACTGGTCACTGGTGCGCATGCTCCAGCAGGTTGCGAGCGTCGAGATTTCGCTCGATATCCGCGCCGAGGGCGCGCGGCATCTCGCAGGCATTGCGGGTTCGCTGTCGTGCGAGTTCGCCGAGATATTCGACCCGACCGCATTGCCGCCCGGCGACGCGACCTGGCCGCTCGACCCACCCGCGCCCGCACCGCTTGAGCGCGTCGGCATTCACGCCGACCTGATCGCGCCCGCCGATCCATCCGGCACTTACCCGAATCCGCCATTTCCCGAATCCGTCACGCCCGCGCCGCGCACCCATGGCCCGGATGGGCGCGACGAGGGAACGCTCGCTATCGACCCGCAAGACCTGCACGGCGACCAGCTGTAAAGGACTCCCGCCATGAACACGCTACGCATCCGCCCGGTGGCGGGCCGCGTCGTGCGCGATCCCGACCTGCACGACCTCATCACCGAAACCCGCACCGTGCCCGACACGCCGTTCTGGCGCCGCCGCGTGCGCGACGGCGATGTGGCGCCCGATCCGTCGCCGCCAGCCGCGGCTGTGCCCGCCTCGCAGGCGGCAGACGCATCCGCGAGCGCTACGACAAAGGGCAGCGCGAGTGCGAAACGTTCGACTGATGGGAGCGCGTCATGATCCCGTTCCACCAGATTCCGCAGAACATCCGCGTGCCGCTCTTTTACGCGGAGGTCGATAACAGCCAGGCGAACACGGCGAGCACGACTCAGCGCGCACTGGTTCTCGCGCAAATCACGGCGGACGGCACGGCAACACCCAATGTCCCGGCAATCAGCCAGGGCAGCGACGATGCAATCCGCGCGGGCGGTGTCGGTTCGATGCTCGCGCTCATGCTTGCCGCGTACCGCACAAACGATGCGTTTGGCGAGGTCTGGTATCTGCCGCTTGCGGACGCGGACGGCGCGACGCCTGCAAAGGGGCGACTCACGATCGATTCCGCGCCCACCGCTGCCGGGACATTCAATCTCTACATCGCCGGGCGACGCATCGCACAGCCCGTGCAACCTACGCAGGGCATCAACGACATTGCGTCGGCGCTGGTCGCGACGATCCAGCAGACGCAGGGCATTCCCGTTACCGTCAGCGCGAGCAGCGGCACGGTGGATTTCACCTCGCTCAACGCGGGACCGTGCGGCAACGATATCGACCTGCGGGTGAATTACCTGGGCACGCCGGGCGGCGAAGCCGTACCGCAAGGCATGACGTACACGCTTTCACCCATGGCAGGCGGCGCAACGGCACCGGATCTTGCCGCCGCGCTCGATGCGCTTGGCGACATGCCATTCGATTTCGTCGTGTGCCCGTACACGGACCCGGCCTCGCTCGATGCGCTCAAGACCTTCCTCGACGACATTAACGGGCGCTGGAGCTGGCAACAGATGCTGTACGGGCACGCATTCACGGCGGCGCGCGGCACGCTCGGCCAACTCGTCAGCGTGGGCACTGCGCGCAACGACCAGCACGGTTCCATCATGGGCTTCAATGATTCACCCACGCCCGCGTGGTTGTGGGCCGCATCGCTCGCGGGCGCGTCAGCGGTCAGTCTGCGCGCCGATCCGGCGACGCCATTGCAGACCGTGCCGCTGCTCGGCGTGCTCGCGCCGCCTGTGCAAAGCCGCTTTCCGCTATCCGACCGTAACGCGCTGCTCTATGACGGAATCAGCACGTTCACGGTTGCGGATGACGGCACGGTGGCCATCGAGAACTGCATTTCGAATTATCAGAAAAACGCATTTGGCCAGCCGGACGACAGTTACCTCGAAGTCGAAACGCTCTTTACGCTCTCGACTGTCCTGCGGCATCTGCGCGCCGTGGTCACCAGCAAATACGCGCGCGTGAAGCTCGCGGACGACGGCACGCGCTTCGCGTCCGGCTCGAATGTGGTGACACCGAACATCATCCGCGGCGACCTGATCGCGACCTACCAGCAGGACGAAGAGGACGGACTCGTGCAGCACAGCGACGTGTTCGCCAAAGGCCTGATTGTCGAGCGCAACCGGAGCAACCGGAACCGCGTCGATGCGCTGTGGCCCGGCGTCCTGATTAACCAGCTTCGTATCTTCGCGCTGCTCGCGCAATTCCGGCTCGGCTAGCCGCGCGCGCAACCTCATTGCTTTCTCCTTCGCTGTCCCTTCGTCGGGCCGCTTCCGTTCATCGGGGGCGGCCTCTTTTTTTTCGTGGGGTGCGGTTATGAGTGACGACACCAACCGTCTCGCCGGTATCGCGTACATCGCGCTCGATGGACAGAACTACATGCTCGCGGGCGAACTGAGCTATTCGCCCGGCGACGTGCAGCGCGAATCACTGATCGGCCAGGACCGGGTGCATGGCTATGGTGAAAAGCCCCGTGCGCCGTTCATTTCGGGCAGCTTCCGCGATGCCGGGACGCTCACCGTTGCCGACTTTAACGCGATGACCAACGTCACCGTCACATGCGAACTCGCTAACGGCAAGACCGTCATAGGCCGCTCGATGTGGACCGTCGAGGCGCAGGAAGTCAAGACGCCAGAAGCCACCTTCGAAGTGAAATTCGAGGGTTTTAGCGGCTCGGTCACGGAGCAGTAAGGGGCACGACATGAGCGAAACATTCACGCTGCTGACGCCTGTCGATGGCATCACCGAAATCACGCTACGCGAACCGACCGTCGATGAAATCGCGAAAGTGGCCGATGAATCTGCAAAGTTCGGCGCGGTGCGCGCCATGAAAAACCTGATTGCCGCGATGGCCCATGTCGAGGTCGCGACAGTCGGCCGGATGGGTGCGCGCGACTTCAACGCGTGCAACAAGTATCTCTCCGGTTTTTTCGAGTAGTCCCGCCCAACCTGCGCGACGTGGTTGCAGACGTGACGCACTTCTACCATTGGGGGCCGCGCGACGCGGGCGCACTCACCTGGACGGAACTGTCGGAGTGGCGTGCGCAGGCGCTGCGCATCCTGCGCACGATGCGCGAACGCGAGGTCTGAACCATGGCCGGGAAATCGATCGAGTTCACCATCTCGGCGGTCGACAAGGCGACGGCCACCGTCGAGCGCATCAACCGCACGATTGCGAAGATGACGCGCCCATATGAAATGCTCGCGAAAAGCGCGAAGCGCTTCGCGGATGCGTCGGGTCTTACGAAGGTCGCAAAGGACCTGGGCAACGTCGCGAGCCAGGCCGACAAGGCGGCGCGCAGCGTGACGAAGATCGCCGCGCCACTGCTCGCCATCGTCGGCGGCGGCACGATTGCGGGCCTCTCGCAGATGGTCACGGAGTGGGAAAAGCTCGGCGCGGAGACAGAGCGCACATCGCGCATGCTCGGCATCACGGCGGCGCAGCTCACGCAGATGCGTAGCGCCGCGCACCTGATCGGCCTGTCATCGGAAAGCGTGACGGCAGGCTTCCAGTCGCTACAGGACACCTTGCAGGACGCACGCTGGGGCCGCAATCAGGCAGCGTTCGCGACGCTGCAGGCGCTCAGGGTCACGCTGCACACGGCGAAGAACGGCGCAATCGATACGAAGGCCGCAATGTACGACCTTGCGGAGCGCATGCAGCGCATCCAGAAGCGCGACCCGGCAGCCGCACGCAATCTCGCGCGTTCGCTGGGTGTCGAGCAGCTGTTGCCGATGCTGGTTCAGGGACGCGCGGGCATGCAGCAGTTCGAGGCGGAAGCACGGCGGCTGCGCGGCGACTTCACGCAGGACATGGCGGCGCGCGCGGAGCGCTTTACGCAATCGCTCGCGCGCATAGGCGAAGCGGCAGACGGGCTAAATGCCTCAATTGCTGACCGCCTTGTGCCTGTCCTGCAACCGTTGATTGAGCGCGTGACAGAATGGCTCGCGAAGAACCGCGAACTGATTTCGCAGAAGGTCGCTGCAATCGTCCAGCGCATCGCGGACACGCTCGGCAACGTTGACTGGGACAGGTTTGCGGATGACGTTACCCACGCCGTCAGTTCCATCCTCGACTTCGTGGGCGCGATCACGAAGGCCGTTGCAGCGCTCGGGGGCTGGAAGACCGTTGCAACGGCGGTTGCGCTCTACATGGGCGGCGGCTTCGTCGCGTCTCTTGCAACGTCTATCGCAAGCGTCGGGACGCTCGGCGTGCGCGTGTTCGGACTGATCCGCGCATGGCGTGGCGCAGGCGCGGCGGCCACCGCTGCGGGAACAGCGATGAACGGCGCCGCCGCTGCGGGCGGCGGAGGACTGCTCGCCCGTCTGGGAGGCCTAGCGCGCGTCATCAATCCGTTCACGGTCGGCGCGGCGCTGATGGGCCATAGCGAGGAACTGGGCGCAGGCGAAGCCGACCAGCTCAAGCGCATCCGCGCCGCTGAAGCGGCAGCGGGCGGCGCGTGGCCCGGCTCGCCCACATTTCAGCCGACCGACGCCGCGCCCGGTGGTGCGGGTGCACCCAGCGCGCGCGTCGCGGACTGGTCAAAACGGCTTGGCTTCGGGTTCCTCGAACAGCGCTACAAGCTGCCGCCCGGTCTGCTCGCGTCGGTCGCGCAGCAGGAATCAGGCGGTAACGCGGCAGCGGTTTCAAAGGCTGGCGCGGCTGGACTGTTCCAGTTCATGCCCGCAACCGCGCGCGAGTACGGAATCAATCCGATGGACCCGGCGCAGTCGGCCACGGCTGCCGCGCGCAAGCTGTCCGGGCTGCTCGCTCACTATCACGGCAATCTGACCGCCGCGCTGTCCGCGTACAACTGGGGCGAAGGCAACGTCGATAGAAAAGGCCTCGCGAACGCGCCAGCCGAGACGCGCGCCTATGCACCCGCGATCCTTGCGCGCATGGGTACGGGTGCGATGGGTTCCGCCGCAGCCATGCCGCCGCTGAACACGGCACCGCCGCCGATGGCCGCGACGGCGCCGCCCGTCGTGCATGTCAATACGCGCGTGCACGTCGAGCGCGACGGACGCACCAGCGTACGCACGGAGACGCCCAGCGGGCTGCATGTCGCGTATCCGATGGCGGATGCGGCGTAGGTATTGACCCAGCATGGGCACGATTGAGCGGCCGTTTTTCGCGTCGTTGCAGACGGCGAGTTGGCGCGGCGTGCCGTTCGCGGTGACAGGTGGAACGCTCAAGACCGGGCGGCGCGTCGCGCTGCACGAGTATCCTTATCGTGACGAGGTATGGGTTGAAGACCTCGGACGCGCCGGAAGGCGGATTGCGCTGACCGGCTTTCTGTTGCAGGACGCCGCCTATGGCGGCGGTGATGTGATCGCGCAGCGCTCGGCGCTGATTGCCGCGTGCGAGACACCCGAAAGCGGGACCGGCGAACTCGTACACCCGTCGTTCGGTCGCATTACGGCCTCGCTGCTTGACTTCGAATGCGAGGAACGCAGCGAGCGCGGGCGCGCGTTCGATGTCCGTTTTACCTTCATCGAGGCCGGCAGCGAGGAGTTTCCGTCGCTCGATATCGCAACACAGGCACAGGCCGGGCTGTCCGTCGTGGCCGCCTACGCGGCCATCGCGCAGGACTACGCGAACCACATGCTGACCTTGCTGAAAACGCCCGCGCTGGTTGGCGAGATCGAGCGCACGGCCCAGGCGTTCGTGACCAACGCCGAAGCGATCACGCAGCGGGCGACCAGTCTTGTCGCGATGGTTGCGACGCTCAAGGGCACATATGGTCGTTACGTGGGTGAGTTCACCGCAGGTATCAAGCAGCCTTCCACGACCATCCAGCAACTCATCGGCGCAGGCGCACAGGCGCGTCAGGCGGTCACGCAAAGCGGCAAGGTGTTGAGCGCGGCGGCGTCCGTCGCGGACTACGCGGGCATGGCGTCCGCGACGCAATCGCTAGTTTCGGCGGTACAGACGGCGAACGCCGATCCGCACCAGGGGGTGCAATCGCTTGCGACGCTGCAGGCGCAAACAGCGGCAACGGTGCGCGCGACGGCAGGACTGACCGCCGCGAACGCAGGCGTTACGGCGCTGTTCCGGCGCTCGACGGTCGCGGCACTGGCGGACACGACACGCGGCTATGCGCTGGCGTCCTACGACGACGCGCAGGCGCTGCGTACGACCGTATGCGACGCACTGGACGAGGAAGCGACGCTCGCGGCGGACACAGGCGACGACGCGACGTTCGAGGCGCTGGGCGCGCTACAGACGGCGGTGGTGCACGACCTCAGCACGCGCGGCGAATCGCTCGCGACAACGCGGGATGTGGTCATGGGCGCATCGCTCCCGGTGATCGTACTCGCGCAGCGGCTTTATCAGGACGTGTCGCGCTATGACGCGCTCGTGAAGCAGACTAACCCCGTGAATCCGGCATTTGCGCCAGTCAATTTTCGCGCACCTTTAGAGTGACGAATTGGTGCTTATCGCGACCAGTCGGAATACGGAATCATTCCTTCTTGTCGGGGCGAGTCATCGAGAAACAATGTCCAGTGAACGGGTGGCCGGTTTGCCTCTGTCCATCTTGCCTCTGTTGCCGTTACGCGCAGATCAAGCTCAGGGAATGCACTGTCCAGATTCAGGCGCCACGTTTGACCGGGCAAAAGCAATGTACCAGCCTGATTTTTCAAGTTCGGACCCGAATGGAATTCGACACGACGATAGTCAATGCCATTACGTTTGACGTTACCCATATGCCTTGCGGGCATCCCCGGACGTACGGCTCCGAATGTTGAGACATTGGCTGGAAGATCGAGCCAAAGTGACCAGTGACGTGCAGTAACTGATCCTTCATTGGTGACGATGGGGACGATCCTGACCGCGACAGAACCTAGCTGCTCCAGATCTTCAACATCAAAGGTGACCGCTACGTGCGGTCGCGTGCGGCGGTTCATGACATCGCGTATCGCGAAGTCGTACATGGGGGACGACGTCGGCCCGAGGCGCTGATAGTAGTTAAAATTGCGTTTATTCTGGTGTGCCGTATCTGCCTGATCGACTTCGATTACAAACACTCGCCCTTTGTGGTGCTGCAGTTCTCTTATGCGAAACGCGCCAAAGACCGGATCAGTGTTTGACTTGATGATTTCGGTAAGTTGTTCGATTGTGACTTTCGATTCATTGCTAACCGGCTCGATGCTTGTCGCGATTCGCGTCTCGCGGTTCTCCGCTATGCCGACAATGATTGCTCCTCCCGCAGCGTTCGCAAATGCGGTGACGTCCTTGACCAATTCTGTTCTGTCAATCTGACCTTCGAACATTCGCCCAGCTTTGAATTCAAGCGAAACGGTCTCCTCTTCGCCAATCAAAGCTTCGATTTCTTCAATGCTGTCGTACATGTGGCTGCTCTCATCGAAGGGCGTAATACGCCGGTTGTCTGTGTAAAACACCAAAATACTTTACCAGCAACCTGTTCTGTTTTTGCGCGTCATGTTCGATGATGTAGCCTTGGCTGTAGGTGGCCAGCACATCGCCGGATGGACGACTGTGCGCGTCACGCGCGGCATGGAACGCATCCCTGCCGACTTCGATATCGGACTCACGGAACGCTACCCGGACACGACCGACGTTGTCGTCAGTGAGGGGGACCCGTGTGTGCTGTCGATCGGTGGCGATACCGTCATCACTGGCTATGTGGATCGCGTGACTGAGCAGGTAGACGCACACAATCACGCGCTCTCGATTGCGGGCCGGGGCAAGTGTGAAGACCTGGTTGACTGCGCCGCGCAGTTTGACAGTTTCCAGTTTCAGGAGGTATCGACCGCCGATATTGCGGCGGCGCTGTGCAAGCCGTTCGGCATCGCCGTCAAGGCGCAGTCGCCCGGCATCGTGCATCCGCAGGTATGTCTGAACGTCGGCGAGTCGCCGTACGCCGTGATTGACCGGCTGTGCAAGATCGCACAGCTTCTGTGCTATGAGGACGCGGAGGGCGACCTGGTGCTTGCGCCACTCTCGGACAACGAAGCGGCCAGCGGCTTTGCGCTTGGCATGAACGTCGAACGCGCCAGCTACACGCGCGATATCTCGCAGCGCTTTAGCGAGTACCGTGTCTATCTGGTCGGCACGGCATTGCTGCAGGACGCGGGCCTCCAGCCGCTTGCCGAATACACGATATCGGACGACACGATGCCACGCTATCGTCCCAAGGCCTTCATTGCGGAAACGGGTGACGCGGGCGCAAGCGTGTCGAACGCGCACGCGCTGTGGGAGTGCAACCGGCGAATCGGGCGCGGCAATGTGGTCACCGTCACTGCCTCGACGTGGCGCGACAGCGCAGGCGCGCTCTACCTGCCGAACACCAAAGCGCCCCTGTCGCTGCCGCAGCTGAAACTGGCCGATGGCCAGAAATTCACGATTGGCGAAGTCACGTACCGGCGCGACATGAATGGCTCGGCGTGCGACGTGACGCTGATGCCGCCCGAAGCCTTCATGCCTGAACCAATCCTGTATCTGCCGCTCGCGCAGGACGTCTCTGCTGCGCTCGGGCAATAGCCGCACAATCCGCCGTGAAATCCGCCTTCTGGAGTCTGGTCCGCTCGCTTGGACGCGGACGGCTCACGCGCGTTGACGACAGCGGGCCGGTGCAGCTCGTACAGCTGCAGCTCTCGCAGAACGAGACGCGCGACAAAACACCGCGAGTGGCCGAGTACGGGTTCCAGTCATACCCGCCTGATGGCGCGGACGGCATCGCGGTTTTCCTGGGCGGCGAGCGTACTAACGGCGTCGTGATTGCCTGTGGACACCAGCAGTACCGGATACGGAACCTGACGCACGGCGAAGTGTGCATCAGCGACGACAAGGGACAACGGGTGTATCTGTCCAGCACCGGCATCGTTGTCAATGGCGGCGGGCATCCCGTCACGATCACGAACGCGCCGGAAGTGACCGCCGATACGCCGCTCATGCGCTGCACCGGCAATATCGAGTGCGAGGGTTCAATCGTCGCGGCGGGCGATATCACGGACAACAGCGGCACGACCGCGCAGAGCATGGCGACAATGCGTGCGCTATACGACGTCCACGATCACGAAGTACCGGGCGTGCAGCGCGGCGGCGATACCGTCACCAGCAAGGGCCCGCACCCTCAACAGTGAGCGCGCGCTGTGGCCGACATATCGACGGTGTGGACCGTCGCACGGATGCGCGGGGATTGGGTATTGTCCGGCCCCTCGCTGCAATCGGGCGACGACCTGCAAACGGCGGTGCTCATTTCCCTGTTCACGGACCGTCTCGCGCTGCCCAGCGATCCGACGCCGGATGGCGACCGGCGCGGCTGGTGGGGCGACGATCCAAAGTGCCCGATTGGCTCACGTCTGTGGCTGCTCGACCGCGTGAAGGGACCGCAGGACGTGCCGCAGCGTGCGCAGGACTACGCCGCCGAGGCCCTGCAATGGCTGCTCGATGACGGCGTGGTGGCGCGCTTCGATATCGCCGCGCAATGGATCACGCCGAACCGTCTCGACCTCATGGTGACAGCCAACCGCCGCGACGGCTCGCGGGTTGCCATGAATTTCCCCAACGTGTGGACGCACTGACCGTTTCGCTTCCGCCGCCCGTCCGACATGCCGTATTCGCGTCCCACGCTCACGCAGTTGCGCGCGCAGGCGGCGCAGCAGCTCAACGCGGAACTGCCCGGCGCGGATGCGCTGTTGCGCTTCTCGAACCTGCGCGTCATTGGCGACATCGAGGCCGCGCTCGCGTGCATGTTGTACGACTATCTGGATTGGATCGCACTGCAATGCACGCCATTCACGGCGACGGATGAATACCTCGAAGCCTGGGGAGCGCTCAAGGGTGTTACGCGCAAGCCCTGCGCGCAATCATCCGGCTCGCTCGCGTTCACCGGTAGCGAGGGCAAGGAAATCGGCATCGGTGCGCCTGTCCAGCGCAGCGACGGCGTCGGGTACACGACGACGAGCGCCGCGAAGGTCATGGGCGGCACGGTGACGGTGTCAGCCTCGGCGGTTGCCGATCCGCAGGGACTGACAGGCGCGAACGGCGACTGCGCGCCGGGTACGCAGTTCACGCTATCCAATGCCATTCCGGGTGTCGACTCGACGGGCCGCGCAGTCACCGCATTCACGGGCGGTGCGGATATCGAGCGGGACGACGACTATCGCAATCGCGTCCTGCTGATCTACCAGAACCCGCCGCAAGGGGGCGATTCGACGGACTACGTCGAATGGGCGCTGACGGTTCCGGGCGTCACGCGCGCATGGTGTGTGGGCAATGGCTACGGCGCGGGCACGGTAGTCGTCTATGCGATGCTTGACGCTGCAAACGCGCCATATGGCGGGTTTCCACAGGGCACGGACGGATGTGCAACCGAAGAAACACGCGGGCCGACCGCGAGCGGCGACCAGCTCACGATTGCAGATGCGATCTACCCATTGCGGCCCGTCACGGCGCTCGTGTACGTCGTGGCGCCCATACCCTACGCGGTCGATATCAGCATCCGTGGCGTCGATGTGCGCTATCAGGCGGCGGCATCCGTGGCGCTCGATGCGCAACTGCGGGCCGATGGACAGCCGGGCGGCGAGGTGATTCTGGCGCATCTGTGGGCGGCGGTGTCAGCGGTGCCGGGCATCAATGATTTCCTGATCCTTTCACCCACCGACGATATACCGTTGCCCGCTGGCGCATTGCCGATGCTCGGCACCATTACGTGGAGCTAGTGGCATGGTTCGTGTGAGGCTTGCCGCTGGCATTGTGCCGGCGCGCAATCCGGCCGCCGACTATGCGGACGTGCTGCGCAAGCTGTTGCCACGTGGGCGCGTATGGACGCGCGAGGACGAAGGCACGCAGGCGGCCGTGCTCGATGCACTCGCCGTCACCTCAGAGGGTATCGACAGCGCGGCGCTGACGCTGATCCGTGCCGCGTTTCCGGCGACGGCCGACCAGTTTCTTCCGGAATGGAATGCGACGCTCGGCCTGCCTGATCCATGTTTTGGGCCGTTCATGAGCGATGCGGAAGACCGCCAGCAGGTCGTCGCCAAACTGCTCGGTTCGGGTGGACAGTCCATCGAATATTTTGAATCGCTCGCAAGCTCGCTCGGCTATGAAATCCAGATTGCCGAGTATGCCGTCCATACTGTTATCAGTCCCGTTACCGCGCCGATTGCGGGAACCGACTGGCCCTATGTGTGGCGCGTCACGATTGGCGACGCGCAGCAATCGGACTGGTACACCGTGGATCATTCCGTCGATACCGCGCTTTCGTCGCGAACCGCAACCGATAGCGATCACTGGCACACGGTAGACGATCCTGTCGAGGACCCGCTCTCGGAGCCTGTTACGCAGTCGGGCGAACAGCTTGTCGAATGCCTGCTCAGACGCTACGCGCCCGCACAGGCTGTCGTTGTTTTTGAATATACCTGAACAGCATCCTTGACATGGATCGATACTGGGAAGCGAACGCGATTTCGTCTGCGCCGCCGACACCGGCCAGCACCTCGGGCGGCTATCCGACCGACGGCAATCCCGTTACGGCGACGCCGCCCACGACGCCCGGCGCCTGGTGGTATCACGCGATTACCGAAGAACTGCGTAACGCGATTGTGAAGCTCGGCGGCACGCCGGACTTTACGCAGGTGGACCAGCTCGCCAATGCGATCGTTGCGTCGATTTCGAAGGCCATCAGCACCGCCACCGGCGACCTCGCAAAAGTTGCGTATACGGGCAGCTATGGCGACCTGAATAACACGCCGGTACTGGCGAAAGTGGCAACGTCGGGCGTGTACAACTGTCGGGGAAACCCGACCTGAGTGTCTACGCGACGACTTCGGCCATGAACGCAAATGTTTCAATCCTGCAAGGCGAGATTAACGGCAAGCAGGCAGCGGGCAACTATGTCGCGGGTGTCAATCATGGTTTCGCCATCTACTGGACCGGCGCGCGGCCCGGATTGTCAATCGACAACGCGGACCAGGGCGATCTCTACTGTGCAGACTGGTACAGGCCGATGACGATAGGTGCGCTCGGTAACACGCTGTTGGTGGAACAGAACGAAACCGGCTCGCCCGGCACACTCTCGGCGGGCATCCATTGCATGGGCACGCTTTACCCTGGCACGTGGATGAGTTGCGGCGGCGGGCAGACCAGCGGCAACAACTGGTATGCATGGCTACGCGTTGGATAGGAGCCGCAATGCGCTACACGGACGTGACGGACGCTGCTTATGTCGATGCCGGACATACGGCCATTCGATGCATGGTGCAGTTTGAGGCGTTTCCCGTGCCTGTCCCTTTTCTCGCGATGGCATCCGATATCGAAGCACATGGCCGCCAGCTCTTCGGGGAACTGGTTGCGGGCGAGCATGGCCCGATAGCGGATTACACCGCACCTGAGCATGCGTAATCATGGACCGTTACTGGAAGAGCAATCCGGCAGCCAGTGCGCCGGTCGCGCCCGTATCGAATGCGGGCGGCTATCCGCAGGACGGCAAGCCCGAAAGCGATGTAACGGGCACGGTCCCCGGCGCATGGTGGTTCCACGCGATTACGGAGGAAGTCCGTAACGCAATTGCGCAGGCAGGGATTACGCCGGACTTCTCGAAGACGGACCAGCTTGCCAAAGCGCTGTCATCAGCGCTCGAATTTATCAACACAGGGACGGGCGCACTGTCGCGGACGACGCTCGACAAGCAGCGCGAAACTATCGATGCGGACGACTACGACACGTTAATGGATGCCGCTGCCGAATCGGTACGCACGGGGCGACACGTGCGACTGCCTGGACGGAATCTGTCCGTACCGGCAAACACAGTGATTCCCGGCGGTGCCGTATTTCGCGGCGTCGAAGGTATGACACAGATCACAATCACGGGCAGCGGTGCGCTTGTTCATGGCGGGAACGGCATCCGCTTCACGGGTGTCACGTTCGCGGGCGGCACCTACGCTGTCAACACCTCCGGCAAATCGCGCGGGCGCTACCAGTCCTGCACGTTTTGCGGCCAGACGAGCCACGGTGTCTGGTGCGATGGTGACAATCATGTATTCGACCGCAATCTCTTCCTGAATTGCGGCGGCTCTGGGCTTGCATTCGTCGGTGCGTCTGCTGCCCTGAATGAAGTGACCGGAAACGTGTTCGACGGTTGCGCGAATTTTGGCATCTGGAACGCCCAGGGAGCCAACCGCAATCTGCTTAGCGGCAACCGGACTATCGGGAACGGGCTGGAACTGATCGGTGTGACGTCTGATAGCTGGGGGCACAGGATCACGGCCAATCACGCAGCGGGAACCGGGGACAATGGCATTTCGGTGAGCGGTTACCGATGTGCTGTAACGGGTAACGTCTGCGAGAGCAACGCGAATCACGGTATTGGCCTGTACGGCGAGCGAAACGCAGTAACGGGAAACATCTGTCGGAACAACGGACAGCGCAACCTGACGATGCCGGGCGGCGCGTATGCGGGCATTACCTGCACTCCGGCATTCGGCGGGCTCGCGCGCAAGAACATCATTACGTGCAATATCTGCGACGACGACCAGGACAGTAAAACCCAGTTCTACGGCGTGAAGGTAACGACAAACTCGCATGTGCAGTGGGCTGCTGGAATGACCGTCACCGCGGCGAACCTCGTCTGTTTCAATGAACTCAATCTGTACCGCGCAGCGGGTCCGGGCGTCGCTGGCAATACCCCGCCGACGCACGGCTCGGGCACGGTCAGCGACGGCTCGATCGCGTGGACATGGATCGCCTCGAACCTGCGCACGCTCGCTGCAACTTATGCCGACTGGTCGAAGGCGACTGCCGTCAAGGCCGGCACGCTGCGATTCAGTGGGGTTTGTCTTTATCAGGCTGCGACGGACGGCACAACCGGCACGACACCGCCCAGTCATAAGAGCGGTACGGTAAGCGATGGCGGCGTGAACTGGACGTTTATCGAGGAATATCCCGCGAACCTGGATGGATGGGACAACACCATCGGCCCGAACCGTGCAAGTGGAAACCTCAAGGCACCGTGGGCAATCCTTGGTGGCAACAAGAATGACATTCATGAAGACGGCGTACTGCGGCTTGGATTAAGTGGGCGCAATATTTCATCGAATGTGCTGGTGTTGCCCGGGAACCCGGAAGGCGCCGATTTTGGCGTTGCGGAACCCGGTACGCTCGGCCTGCGCAGGGACGCCAGCACGACCCCCGGTATTGCACTGATGGTCAAGCAGACCGGCTCAGACAATGCAGGCTGGCTGCACGTGATGCCGCGCCATCAGGGCGCGCTAACCGCGCGTCCCGACCTTTCTGCGCTGGGCAACGGACTGCGCGGCTATCAGTATTTCGCGACGGACGTTGGCGCGCACGGCACGCTTCTGATATGGCACGGTAGCGGCTACTTTGATCCGGTGACAGGCAGCACGTACCCGGCTGCGTAAGCGCTATGGATCGGTACTGGAAAAGCAACACGGCTCCAGTGCGCCCGCCGTGCCCGTAACGAACGCAGGGGGCTTTCCGGTTGACGGCGTGCCTTCGGCGGGGGTCCGGGGAACCGTGCCTGGCGCGTGGTGGTATCACTCGGTCACCGAGGAAATACGAAACACGATTGTGAAGTTCGGCGGGACACCGGATTTCACCAGGCTGGACCAACTCGCCAACGCAATCATTGCGTCGAAACTGACGCTGCGAATGAGTATCAAGGATCATGGAGCCGCAGGCGACGGCATCACGGATGACACCGCCGCGTTCGCACAGGCTGCGGCCATGGGCGGCGCGTGGTTCATCCCCGATGGCGTCTACATGATCGACACCTGGATCATTTCCAGGCCGATAGACGTAGAAATGTCGGCGTGCGCGGTGCTCAGGATGCGCCGCCTCCTGCCGCTGAACGCGGGCGACGTGCAGGCCGTCGTGCGCGTGACTGCGGGAGGGGCCGGCTCGATGCTGGACGGGCTGACGCTTGACGGCAATCGCGCGGCAATCGGACAGCACTTCGTGATCGATTCGGTGGTGATGGGTCTGCGCACCGAAGATGCCGATTCGCTCGTCATCCGGAACATCCGTGTGCGCAATGCAATCTGCCACGGCGCCTATGTTTTCGGCGGGAATGAAGTGGTGATCGATGGCATCTACGCGCAGGCCTGCGCGCAGGCGGTCGTTATTGACAGCCTGAACGGCGGCAACATCAGGGGACTCGTCGGCAAGGACATATCGAACGCGGGGTTTCCGGTCTACCAGCACGCGTACGAGCTGCGCAACCTGAACAACACGTTTGTCGACGGCGTCACGGTCGACGGACACGCGCCGGATGCAGCGGGACGGGACGGCGGCGATATCGGCGTCGATATCACGCGCATGTACAACAACACAACCATCCGCAACCTGTGCCTTTCCGGCTATAACCCCGCGAGCGGGCGCACAGGCCTGGGCGTATCCGTGACGGGCGGCGGCAACTTCCAGCTTGATCGCGCCAGCGTGAGCGGCTACGACATGGGCGTCGATCTGCTCGGCGTGCGGGGCGCGGGCGTCTCGAAAGTCTTTGTCGATTGCCAGTGGCGGCCGCGGGGCTATTTCGGGCTGCGCATTGAAGGCTCGGGTGCGTACCAGCAGAACAGCGCATCCGGCGATCTTCGCGCCAATTCCGATTCAGTGGGTGTAGCACTCTCTGACGTCCGCGTGTGTCGCGCCATTGACGGCATTGTCACGGATGGCCGGCTCCTGAGGTTCGATAGCGTCGAGACATATGGGCATTCCGAGTATGGTCTCGTGCTGCGGGCCGACCAGGGCAACCCGGTGCAGTTTCCGGGCAGTCCGCGACTCACGCCGGAGGATATCGACCTGTCAGGCGTGAGCTGCTATTCGAACGGCAGCGACGGCGTTTTCGTCAGTGACGCGCTGCGCGTGACATTCGGCTCGGCGCGTATCTTCAACAACGGACAGGACACAACCGCAACGACCCGTAACGGCTTCACCTTCTGGAGTACTCACGCAGGCGCTGTCGCGGAAAAGGTCGAACTGACGCGCGGCGTCAACATCTACGACAACCAGAACTGGACGCTCGTCTCGGGCGGCTCGTTCGTGCCAGGCCCATCCGATAGCGCCAATCACAAGCTTATTTACTGTGTGAACGCAAGTGAACTGGCGCTGAACCAGCGGATTCAGCTACGCAAGGCGGCTGGCGCGGACGTGACTGCGCGCGTCGTGGATATCAACCTCGATGACGTGACGGTCGAGACGTCCGGGCCGGTGACCTATCAGGAAGCGGGGAACCTTGTCGCAGTGGCAGGCACGGTGACGACCGCCGGCATCTACATGACGGGAACCGGCACCGATTTCATATCTGCTTTTGCGGGGCGCAGTGTCGTCAAGATTGCGGGCACCTGGCGCACCGTTGTGGGTGTGCAGAGCGCAACGCGTGCGGTACTCGATACAGCGCTGCCTGCCGATCTCAAGACGCAGACAGTCATCCAGCGCATTGCGATTGACGTGGCAGCGATTGCCTCGCAGCAGTATGGCGTGCAGATTTCGGACAACGCACGCGACGTGCTGATCGACCTCGCCGCGATGCCCGTTCAGGCCTCCGGCCAGTTCTTCAATATTGCGCAGGACCAGTACGGCAACCTGCGACCGGGCTCGAGGCTCAAGCTGCGCGCGGCAAAGGTCAGTGTGGCCGGCTATTACGCGAATCTCGCGCTTGCCAATGTGCCTGCTGGCTACCGCGTAATCGCATTGCGTATGGACGTTGACACCGCCATCAGTGGCGGTGGCGTGACTGGCTTCACCGCCGAAATGCAGGTCGGCGGCAGCACCGTCGAAACCTATGCAACCGGCCTTCCGCTCGCGCAGGGCACGGCCATCAATAGCGCGGTCTACGGTGTGCCGTTAGCCGCCTCGGGGTCGGTGGTCATCGTCGTGGAAGGCGGCGTCGCCAGCTCGGGCGCCGTCACCACGGAAATCGTGATTGAGCGTGTCGGGGTGCAGTGATGCGACGTTTGTCTTTTTTCTTGGTCGCCATGCTGGCCACGCATATAGCGGGCTGCACTTTCGTGAATATCGAAGGCAACAACAACAGTATCAGCGATACGGGCGGGCATGGCGGCGTGACGATACCGGCTGCCCAGCACGACGACACGACACGCGAACATTTCAGGATTTTCCACCAGCAGCAACAACAGGAGACGCCACCATGAAAGTGCGTGTCATCCGGCGGGACCACGGAGACGTAGCTCACGCAGGCGCATGACCGCTTCACGCCTCGAACGGTTTCAGCGCCTTGCGGGCCGCCTCGATTGCATTCATTGCGCGTACGTAATCATCGCTGGGGCCGAGCTGCAGCAACATCCGGCGCGCTTCCGTTAGCCCTTTCTCTGCGTGCGCGATCGCGAACCGTATCACGACCATATCCGTTTCTCTTGCCGGGTCCGGTTCGCGTGGGTGTCCCATCAGACCTTTATCGCTCATGCACATATCTCCCAGGACGGGCCGGTACTTGTCCGCTTTTATTCCGCCAGACATTTCCACAAATCAGGACGGAGATTTCTGAAATAATAGCGGCGCGCGATTCTTCGCGTATGGGTATCTATACTTTTCTTGCCGTCGAGACACGACGGATCAGGCTTGGCGGCCTGATTCACTGAAAACCGGCACGCCTGCTCACGCAGGCGGTGCTTTGCTGCTGCACGCCTCCTTACCATGGGCGGGCCGTGGCGGGGAGACCTCCGGGTCTGCCGGTTTATGGTTTTCAGTGCCGGTCCGCCAACCCTGTCACGTGCCCGCTCACCCGCAATCGGGCTGCGGGCTTCCCCTTGAACAGGAGAACCCATGTCGGATATCAAGACCCTTCCCATCGACCAGCTCAGAGAGCGCGCGCAGGCACTGCACAACGCCTGTGCATTAGCGTACGAGATGCTTCTCCGTTACCGGACCAACATCAGGAAAATGTATGCGGTGTCGGAATCTGCTAACGAGATAAATGCGGGCGAGACGCGACGGCTTTACCTGTCATCGACGCTTCACGACGCGGTGAAGAGTGCCAGCCTGGAAATTGATGTCCAGATGCCCCTGCTGGAGAGTGAAATAGTCAGGGGGACCGGCATCGAAAAGCAGTCGGAAACCCTGCACTAGGAAACGTATGCTAACCACCCGTCACAGGGTCCGTTCGACCTTGTAGAACCGGAACGGCGGATTGTGCATGTCCGCCGTCAGCCCGTAGCAGACGATCACCTTGTAGCGCGCATCGGGGAAGTATTGCTGCACAGAGCGGATCGCGACGTAGATCATGTCCTGTGCATACCCTGTCTTGTCATTCACGAGATAGCATTCTCCGAGTTCCAGATTCGAGAGATGCCAGGGCAGCGAGCCGGTAATCAGATGGTACTGACGCCCGGCGTGCGTGGATTTGGGTTTCATGCTCTTCTCGGCGGTCCTGCGAATGTCCGGCGGCAATGGCGGTCTCAATGCGTAGCAGACGCCCGCCGCTGGTGCGGGCGGGCGTCTCGCCATAGTCTAGCCGGATAATTTCCGCTTCATGGCAACCGTTCATCGTCCGCCATGCCGAGCGCGTAGCCCGTCGTAAAGCCGATCAGTGGCAGCATGCGGCGCGCAATATGCGCGGGCAGCATCACCGTCTTGCCGTCTGACTGTCGCAGTCGCGCTTCCATCACGAGCGACAAGTCATAGAGTTCCAGAATCCTGTCGCTGGCCTTTTTCACAGCATTGTCCTTCGTCTTTTCCCGCTTTCCCTGCTTTGTGCCGGGTTCGCGGACTGTGCCGCGTCTGACTGTCGTCCGGGCAACCATGTTCGGACCTCGAAGTAATGCGAGCCGCGCGCTATCGTGAGGCTGCAAGAGTGGCGTAAAACCGTCACGCTGCGGCGCGAGCATGATCGTCGCCAGGGTCGCAGAATAGCCCGGCAGGCGCCATGAGTTGCGCTGCCGAGCATCGGAAGATGGCGCGCAGCTTGTCGATTGCTTTCCGTTTAAGCAAATGCTGTTGTTCCATCTCGCGAATGATGGCGGGCGACGTGCCATAGCCGTCCGCGACGTCCTTCAGTGACAGGCCGCGATAGAGCCGCCACGCGGTCATCGGTGTTTTTCCTTCGAGCAACGAAGCGCGTACCGCATCGGGATAACAGGTATCTTCCGGCGCATGGACGATAGTCCCGACGTCGTCGTGTCCGGCAGGCGCGCACCAGGAGCTGGTATTGGAGCCGGGCTGGGGCGTCAGCTGGTCGACGCTGCAGCCGAATATCGGCGCGAGTCTGTCGAGCGTCTGGCGACGCGGTGCATTGCGACCGGACTCGAGGAAAGTGATCGCGCCGTAGGTTGCTTCATAGAGCAGCGCGACCTCGGAAACCGTCAGTTCCGCGAAGATCCGCCATGCGCGCAGGAAGTAGACACCGCGCTCAATCTGCACTTGGACTTCGGGTGGCGGCGCGTCGATAAAGATGCGGGGGAAAAAGCTGCCGGGCGTGCTGCTGATGGGTCTGCTGGCAAGAGAGTTATCAGGAAGTGTGGAGACAGGGGACGTTGCAACGGGTTCAGGCATGAGGGCCCTGTCTTCCGGCATCGCGGACAGCAGCCGCTGCCAGTGTCGCTCGTGCGGATTACGCTGGCCGCCTGCGGGAGCGGTTGGCGGTTTGCCTGCCGTCCCGGTGTTCGCCTCACGCGATTCCGGCAGCGTGCCTAGCGACGTTCTGAGTGCACCGCCACGCGCCTCGATGGCAGCAGTCTGTGCGCGCCGCGCTTCCTTCCAGAACTCCACCAGCGCGGAAAACATCGGATACGGCACAGTTGCCGTCAGCCGGTTACCCGCGTAGTCCGTTTCGAAGTGGACCGCCGCCATGTCCAGCCCATACACGTTCATCGTCATTCCTCGAACAGCGCACATGGCTGATTTCCGGCGGGGAAATCGGAAGCGCGCTTAATATTCCCGATGAATCATCAGGCTAGTTCGTAGGCTGACAGAAAGCAAGCACATTGTCGGTACAGAATACTGACAAATGCGACATGTTCGCAGGGCGGATTTACCGCGACAATTGGAGAGAATTAGCCCAAACGGGCACGTATTTCGCCGTGGAAAGACATCGGGCATTCTGTGGAAAATCGTCACTGCCCGGGACGATGTAGCGCGGGGACCACGAATCTGTGCCCTTTGTGTGCCCTAATCAAAAAGCAAAGTGGTTCTATGGCTTGCGGGAAATCGCGGGAAGCCTTGCCAGGCAAGGCGCTGGGCGCGACAGTAATTTTTCGCTGTGTCGCCCCTGTGCGGGGCGGCACCTACTTTTCTTTGCCGCCGCAAAGAAAAGTAGGCAAAAGAAAGCGGCTCACACCGCCAGCACGTGTCCTTATCCACGGGCCCCCAACGTCCCCACACTTCACACGGCAGCATTTCTGTTCGCGTGCGTTGCCAACGCTTCAAATGAGCGCCTCCCCCACTTCAAATACCCGTACCAAGGCAAGCGTCAGCAAATGGTATGCGCCCCCCAGGTGGCAAACTGTGTGTAGGTTGTCGCGGCGTAAAGGGTAGCGCTCTTACAGCGTGGAACACTTGCGCTATCGGTCCGGAGTGAGGCGTGTGGAGTACTTTGGCCTACACACTGTTTGCCACCTGGGCGGCCGTGGACTATCTGGCACGGCATGCTGTAGTGGGGGAACGTGAAGTAGGTGAGGCGCACCGCAAGAGCGCTGGCAACGAGCATGTATGACGTGATTGCCGTATGAAGCGTAGGACCCTTTGGGGGCCCTCAGGTAAATACTGGAACTGGCGGTGTGAGCCGCTTTCTTTTGCCTACTTTTCTTTGCGGCGGCAAAGAAAAGTAGGTGCCGCCCCGCACAGGGGCAACGCTTGCAGACCAAAGACATAACGCGGATGCCAGCGCAAACACAAGCAAGCCACCCCAACCCACCCGCGCCGCAAAGGCAAAAAACCCACCCCCTTACCGCATCAACTCATCAAAACTCACGAGCAACCGCTCGATATCCGGAGAATGAATATCCCCCATAGTAGAAATGCGGAAAAGCTCCTTAGACAGCCCACCCTGCCCGGCATAAATAACAAAGCCGCGCGCTTTCAGCGCATCATGCAACCGCTCATAAGAAACGCCGTCAGGCAACTTATAAGCCCGCAGCACGACAGAAGACTCAGCGGCTGGCAAAGCGCTCCCAATACCACGCGCAAAAAGCCCCTCACGAGCCTGCTCGGCCAGAGCCAGATACCGCGCATGCCGCGCCCGCCATCCACCTTCCTCATCGAGCTCGCGCAGCGCCTCGACAAGCGCATAGTAAGCATGCACGGAAGGCGTAAACGGCGTATTCCGCTGATCCTGCAAACTGGCAAGACGCACAAGCCCGAGGTAATAAGTCCGGCTCGCAGCAGCCGCCAACGCATCCCGCCGCACGATAACAAAAGCAGCCCCCGGCACACCATGCAAACACTTGTTCGCGGTCGCTGCAACAGCCGCAATCGTGCCTTCGGCAAAATCGATCTCTTCCGCACCGAAGCTGCTCACACCGTCGACCAGCATCTTCACGTTGCGCTCGCGGCAAACCGATGCCAGCGCCTTCAGATCGTTCAGACGCCCCGTCGTCGTCTCATGATGAATCACGGCAACATGCGTAATCGCCTCATCGGCATCCAGCGCAGCCGCAACGCGCGCCAGATCAGGCGCCTGCATCCACTCATGCTTGACGATGCTATGCGCAATGCGATACTGCGCCGCGATCTGCGAAATACGCTCGCCATACACACCGTTCTCGACGATCAGCAACTTGCCGTTCTCCGGCACGAGCGCCGCGATCATGCTCTCGACAGCCGCCGTCCCCGAGCCCGTCATCAACACAGCGCTCCACTGCGCGGGATCGAGATCGTACAGCTTGACGAGACGCGCGCGCGCTTCGTCCTGCAGGTCGAAAAACTCGCTTTCGCGATGACACAAGTCCGTTTGCAGCAGGCTATTACGCACGCGCTCCGTCAGCGTGACGGGGCCTGGATTCATTAGCAGCATCAACGTGCTCCTTCGTTCGAGCCGGAAGTGGCGATGTGGCGCATCAGGCGCGTCTTCACATCGGGCGGCGTAATGGTCGGGCGCGGCAGGCCGTCCGGCGTGCCGCGGCGGATCGCGATGCGCACGAAGCGCGGGCCGTCGGCAGGCGGCGATGCGAACAGTTCGTCGATCAGGCCCACGTCATCGCCTTCGACCGCGGACGCATAGCCGCACGCCGCCGCGACGCCCGCGAACGACACCTGCGGCGACACGGTCGACTGGCCGCCCGTCGAATCGTGCGCGCCGTTGTCGAGCAGAATGTGCGTGAGATTCGACGGACCATACGCGCCCAACGTTGCGAACACGCCCATGCGCATCAACGCCGCGCCGTCGCCGTCGAGCGCGACCACGTGCAGGTCCGGCCGCGTCAGCGCGAGGCCCAGCGCGAACGGCGTAATACAGCCCATCGAGCCGACCATGTACAACTGGTTCGGCCGGTCGTCGATCGCGTAAAGCTCGCGGCCGCAGAATCCCGTCGATGCAAGCACGACTGTCGAATTCAACGGCGTATGGGCGATCACACGCTGCAACGCTTCATGACGCGTCGGCAATGCGTCGGCTGCGACTGCGCGCGACACATCACGCGCGGCGCGCACTTCGCGTTTCGTTACGCGGCCCGAGTCCTTCAGTTCGTACGGCGCGACGCTGCCCTTCTGCATCACCAGCGCGTACGGCCGGCCCGTCGCATCCATGTGCGCGATCGCGCGGTCCAGCGCGGGGCCGATCGCTTCCGCTTCCGTCGGGAACGTCTCCCACGGAATCTCCATCGTGTCGAGCATCGCCGGCGTGATGGGGCCCATCAGTTGATGCTGCGGCTCATCCGCGACGCCGGGCTGGCCGCGCCACGTGACGATCAGCAACTGCGGCAGACGGAACGTCCACGTCAGCGACGTGAGCGGGCTCACCGCATTGCCGAGGCCCGAGTTCTGCATCATCGTCACGCCGCGACGACCGTTCTGCGCGCCGAGCGTCACGCCCGCGATGAACGCAACGGCATCGCCTTCGTTCGCCGCCGACACGTAATGCAGCTTCGGGTCCTGCAGCACGTAGTTGATGAACGGCGTCAGATACGAGCACGGCACGCCCGCATACCAGTCGAAGCCGCGCTCGCGCGCCGCCTCGACGAACTGTGCTGCCTCGATCATTGCGCCGCGCCTCCCGCTGCGTCGCTCTTCGCGAGCGGCGTCGCTTCGTGCGCGAAGTCGCCAGCACGACGGAAGTCTTCGAGGTCGTTCACGCCGCGCCAGTGGCCATGCACGTATTGCACTTCGATTTCTTCACCGGCTTCGATCAGCGCATTCAACAGCGCAGGCATATCGAGCGAATCGAAATCCGGGCGCGCGCGCAGCGTGTTCATCACGGCTTGCAGACGCTCGCGGCCCGCGCCGCGCACGTTCAGCAACCCGATCCAGCGGCCATTCGGCACTTCACCCTTCACGTCGGCTTCGTTGTTCGCGACGCGACGCAGCAGCACCTTGTTGCCGAACAGACCGCGATCGTCGGCCGCCGAGCACCACGCGAAATCGCGCACGCTCTGGTTCGTCGCGCCCGCTTCGGCAACCGTCGTCGAATCGACGACCACGCTGAACAGCGCTTCGCTATCCACCAGATCGCGCACGATGTAGCTGCGGAACAGCAGGTCGCCGTACGAGATCACGGTGTCGTTCTGCAAGCCGTCGACGGCGCACGCGAGCGACGCCAGTTCGCCCGTCTGCTCGTGACGTTCGTTGACGACGAGCTTGATGCCCGCCGTGTCGATCGCATCGGCACGATAGCCGCCCACCACCGTGATGTCGTTGACGCCCTGCTTCTTGAACGCGTCGACGAGCCAGCGCAGCAGCGGCTTGCCCGCGATGGGCAGCATGACCTTCGGACGGTCCGTCGTCACGGCTTCGAGGCCTTTGCCGCGGCTCGCGGCGAGCACGACAGCCGAACCGGCCACGCGCGATGACGACAGATAACGCTCTTCCGCCACCGAGTACTCGTCGGCGTCCTGCAGGCGGAAGATTTCGTTGACGGTCGCAATGCGGTCTTCGACGTTGACGAGTGTCTGGCTCTCGTAGATTTCCTTGACGACAGCCTGCATCGCGGAGGTCGCCGCGCGAATCTGATGGTTCGCCCAGATCACCGTGCTGATGCCCGCCTTGCGGAACACTTCCGTCGGCGTGCTGTAGTACTTGGTCGGCACGATCACCAGCGGACCGCGCCCTGCCCACTCACGTGCGAATTCGAGAATCTCGTCGGGACGCGACAGCTTGCTGTGAATCAGGATCGCGTCCGCCCCTGCCTGGCGATACGCTTCAGCACGCTTCAACGCTTCGTCCATGCCCCAGCCGGCGATCAGCGCTTCGACGCGCGCGACGATCGAGAAATGCTCGTCCGTCTGCGAGTCCTTGCCCGCCTTGATCTTGCCGCAGAACTCGTCGATATCGGCAAGCGGCTGCGCTTCGCCCTTGATGAAGCTGTTCGTCTTCGGGAACACCTTGTCTTCGATGCAGACGCCCGCGATGCCGCGCTGCTCCAGCTTGCGCACGAGGCGGCGCACGTTGTTGAAGTTGCCGTAGCCGGTGTCGCCGTCGAGCAGAATGGGCAGGTCGCTTGCGTCGGCCATGAATTCGAGCGTATCGACAACCTGCGTCCAGCTTGCTTCGTTGTTGTCGCGCACGCCGTATTGCGCGGAGATCGCAAGGCCCGAGCCCCAGATACCCTTGAAGCCGGCTTCGCGCGCAATGCGTGCCGAGATGCCGTTGTGCGCTTCCATCAGGAATTCGAGTTCGTTGCTGGTGAGCATCTGGCGCAGGCGTGCGCTGCGCGACAGGGTGGAAACGAAAGAGGGTTCGCGTGCGTTCATTTATGTGGCTCCTAGGTCGGCCCGAGTTAGCGCTTCAGCGCTTCATGCAAAGCCGGCCGCTGCAATTGCGGCAGGACTTCTCTGGTTGCTCGCGCAACGTCGTTGGGAAAATCGATTTCAATCCAGGGCAGGCCGGTGACATCGGCCGTATCGAATGCGTGGCTGCGTTCGAGCAGCAGGTCGCGCACGGCTTCTTCGTGCGGCAGGTTCGCGCGGCCGCTGTCGACATAGCCCGCGACGATCTCCGCAAAGCGCCGCGCAGCGGCCTCGGTGAAACGGAAGAAACCGACCGATTCGCCGATCGTGTCGTAGTCGAGGCCGACGGCCAGTTGCTTGCGCAATTCGACGGGCACGCCGTGTTTCAGGCAGAGCTTGACGGGTTCGTCGCCGGTTTCGAAGTCGCGGTCGATCAGCAGGCGGTTCGCGTGTTCGCCGGCGACGAGCGCGGCCAGCATGCGCTCGTCGTACAGCACGTCGGCGTCCATCAGCAGCACGTCGCCGCCGCGCGTGAGGGCATCGGCGACGGTGTGCACGGTCAGCACGCTGCCCAGATCGAAACGCGGATTCAGCTTGATCTCAGGCACCTTGCGGCCGGCGCGCGTCAGTTCGGCTTCGACCTGTTCCGGCTGGAAGCCGAGCGCAAGCACGACTTCATCGACACCGACGGCTTCGAGCATTTGCAGATGGCGCTCCAGCAGCGTGACCCCGTCGAAGCGCAACAGACATTTTGGAAACTGCTCCCCCGGCGGTTGCTGGAGTCGCAAGCCGAGGCCTGCGGCAAGAATGATCGCTCGCATTCGATTTCCAGGGAAAGATTTAAAGGTTTATTGGCTCTTTTATTCGGGCATTCAACGTGGCTTGCGCGCGGCGCGCGAAGGCGTCCCGGCGAGCCAAAAATGGCGACTATATCGGAATTGAGAACGGATTGCAGACCAGCCGGGCCGCTTTTGGCAATTGATGGAATTAGTTTGAAAAATGTGGTGATTTTGATTGAAATCGACGCTGATCCGGCTGTTTCAGCCGATGAAACGGTATGCTGCGTTTTCAGTAAATGGGAGGCACGGGTTTCATGAGCAAAGCAGCGGGCCGGTCAGTGACCATTGCGCCGGAGAAGCATCAGGCGCATCGATCGAAAGGCCAGAGGTATTTCAATTCGCTCGTCAAGCAGATCGAGAACCGGCGTGGACGGCTCGCGCAATGGGAAGCCTTCACGCCCGTCTTTCAGAAGAAATATGTCGACGTGCTGTTACCGCTGCAGCGAACTTCGTGGGACGCGCAGGTGAAGCTCCTTCATCGGCTCGACACGGTGCATGGCGATAAAGGCCTGAACGCCATCGATCGTCGAATGGTCTCGGAACTGATCGTCGACCTCGTGCAGCCGTTGCTTGGCCTTCACAACGACGATACGTTGCAGTCGATCTACGACCGGCATGCCCCAACCCGCGACGACGAGCAAGCCGAGATCGACTTCGAAGGCATGAAAGCGGAGATCGAAGACATGCTCGGCGTCGAACTCGAAGACGACGTGATTTCTCCACAGGAGTTCTTGAAGCGCGCGTCCGAAAAGTTCGCGGAACTGCGCGCGGAAGCCGCTGAAAAAGCACAGGCACGCGAGGAGCGTCGCGCGAAGCGCAAGAAGACGCCAAAGCAGCTCGCCGCCGAAGCGCGCAAGGAAGCGGCGAAGGCGGAAATCAGCCAGTCGCTGCGTGATGTCTATCGCAAGCTGGCGAGCGCGCTGCATCCCGATCGCGAGTCCGATCCCGAGGAGCGCGCACGTAAGACCGCGCTGATGCAACGGGTCAACGAGGCATACGCGAATCGCAAACTTCTGCAGCTACTGGAGTTGCAACTGGAACTCGAACATATCGACCAGAAAACAATCGACGGTATCAGCGAAGAAAAACTCGTGCACTATAACCAGGTATTGCGCGAGCAGCTCGGCGAACTGGATCGCGAACTCTCTGACGTTCAGCAAAAATTCAGAAGCGCTTTCGGCTTTCCCCGTAGACATTGCACAGCGCCTGAATTCGCCATGGAAGATCTCGACGACGAGATCGCGCAGCGCGTGCACATGGTGCAAGAGATCGAACACGATCTGCCCGTGTTCGACGACATCAGGAAAACGAAAGCCTGGTTGAAAGCGCTCAAGCGCCGCCAGCCCATCTGATTCCACGCAACGCCATCACCCAGGCTGGGGCGCGCTCGCGCCCAGCTTCTCGTCATACCAATACGCGTTATGCCAATTACGGGTTTCCCCGCCTCCTGCAACCGTTTGCGGCGGTCGTAAACCCTGTCAGGCATTGCCTGTATCTGCCGCCATCGACCCCACACACAGCCCGAAGACCGCCACACGCAACCCCAGCCTCCGCAAGCAAAGCACACCATGACTCTGAACAAGAAACTCGCCTCGATGATCGCCATCCTGTGGATCGGCCTCGTTCTCATCGGCGCGTTCGGCGCGTGGCAAAGCCGCGCGTCGATGATCGCCGATCGCCGCGACCAGCTGACCACGCTCGTCGAGCAGGCCAATTCGATCGTCAATCGCTACTACACGCTGTCGCAGCAGCACGCGATGAGCGAAGCCGACGCGAAGAAGCAGGCGCTCGACACGCTGTCCGCGCTGCGCTACGGCACCGACGGCTATCTGTCCGTCAACGATTCGCAGCCCGTCATGCTGATGCATCCGTTCAAGGCGGCGCTGGTCGGCAAGAACCTGTCGGGCTTCACGGACCCGGCGGGCAACCATCTGTTCGTCGATATCGTCAACGCGGCGAACCAGGGCAAGGGTGGCTTCGTCGACTACCTGTGGTCGAAGCCGGGCAGCGACACGCCGGTGCCGAAGACCAGCTACGCGATGCGTTTCGCGCCGTGGGACTGGGTGCTCGTCACGGGCATGTACATGGACGACGTGCAGAAAGCCTTCTACGTCGATCTCGGACGGTGGCTCATCATCACTTTCGTGCTCGGCGGCATCGCGACGCTCGTGATGGTGCTGGTGCTGCGCAGCGTGAAGCGCACGCTCGGCGGCGACCTCGAAGTGGCCGTCGAAGCGACCCAGCGGATTGCACGCGGCGATCTTGCGACGCCCGTCCCGCTCGCGCACAACGACCGCGCGAGCCTGCTGCATGCGCTGCACACGATGCAGAAGGGTCTCGTCGACACCGTCTCGCGCGTGCGCGCCGGCACCGAGAACATCAACGTCGGCGCAAGCGAAATCGCCGCGGGCAATACCGATCTCTCGCAACGCACGGAAGAGCAGGCGGCCGCGCTGGTGCAGACGGCATCGAGCATGGACCAGATGACCTCGAACGTGAAGCAGAACGCCGAAAGCGCCGCGACAGCCGCCGGGCTCGCGAGCGAAGCCGCCGACATCGCGAAGCGTGGCAGCCGCGTGGTCGACGACGTGGTCCGCACGATGGGCGACATCACGAGCAGTTCGAAGCAGATCGGCGACATCATCGGCGTGATCGACGGCATCGCTTTTCAGACCAACATCCTCGCGCTGAATGCCGCCGTCGAAGCGGCGCGCGCAGGCGAACAGGGCCGCGGCTTCGCGGTCGTCGCAGCGGAAGTGCGCAGCCTCGCGCAGCGCTCGGCAACGGCGGCGAAGGAAATCAAGGCGCTGATCGAAACGTCGACGGGCAGCGTCGAGGAAGGCGCGGCGCTCGTCGCGAACGCCGGTTCGACGATGGGCGAGATCGTCGCCTCCGTGCGTCGCGTGAACGAGATTCTCGAGGAAATCAGCCATGCGTCGCGCGAGCAGAGCGCGGGCATCGAGCAGGTGAACCGCGCCGTCGGCGAAATGGATCAGGTCACGCAGCAGAACGCGGCGCTCGTCGAGGAGGCAGCAGCGGCCGCCCATTCGCTGAAAGACCAGGTCGGCGGCCTGCGCGAGGCGATTTCGAGCTTCTCGCTGCCCGCCTGATCGAACGGTCCCACGCGGCAAACAATAAAAAGAAGGCGCTCATCGAGCGCCTCGTCAACACGCCGCGTCGGAGACGACGCATCAGTTGAACGGGCGACGGCCGCGGCTTTTTCAACGCGGCCCTGCAGCCTGCGTGCGCCGGATCACATTCGGCACGGCCTCTGAACGCCGCCCGTCAAGCAAAAACCTTGCGCGAAGCTCGCACCTAGATTACGTTCTTATTACAATCTGATCCACGTTCACTGTGGACCGGTTGTCAGAACGGCCGGCTTCGCCCTCATGATCCGCAAGAAAAATCACGATCCGTACGCGCCCGTCGCGAAAAATCCCGTCCTCGTCGCGCGCCTGCCCATGTGGCGCTCGAAGCTGATCGTGATCCTCGTGTTCGCGGCGTTCGCTGCGCTGATCGGCCGCGCGTTCTGGGTGCAGATCGTCAATCAGGACTTCTACGTCGAACAGGGGCAAAAGCGCTATCAGCGCACGATCGAGCTCGACGCGACGCGCGGGCGCATTGTCGACCGCAACGGCGCGATGCTGGCCGTCAGTCTCGCCACGTATGAAATCTGGGCGTCGCCAAAGCTGCTCGACGAAGCCGCCTGGCCGCCGCTGGCAAAGCTCCTCGACATGCCGCTTGCCGAGTTCACGCACCGCGTATCCGGCGACAAGAGCTTCGTGCTGCTCAAGCGCCAGGTCGATGCGGAAACGGCCACGCATATCGACAAACTCAATCTCGCGGGCATCACGCGCATTGCGGATTCGAAGCGCTTCTATCCCGAGGGGGAATCGGCGGCGCACGTGGTCGGCTTCACCGACATCGAGGACAACGGCCAGGAAGGCATCGAACTCGCGGCCAATGAACTGCTCACGGGCGAACCGGGCGAGCGCGAGGTGATCCGCGATCGGCTCGGGCGCGTGGTGTTGGACACGCGCCCGCTCACGCCGGCGCAACACGGCGCGACCGTGCATCTGACCGTCGACCGCCGCATCCAGCAGCTTGCGTATGCGCAGCTCAAGGCGGCCGTCGCAAAGCATAGTGCGCAGGCGGGCAGCGTCGTCGTGCTCGATGCGCGCAGCGGCGAGATTCTCGCGCTCGCGAACTATCCGAGCTTCGATCCGAACGACCGCTCGCGGCTCACGGGCCGCCAGTTGCGCAACCGCGCCGTCGTCGATACGTTCGAGCCCGGCTCGACGATCAAGCCGCTGGTAGTCGCGCTGTCGCTCGACCGGGGGCTGGTGCGGCCCGGCACGATGATCGACACGGCGCCCGGCTGGTACAAGATCGGCCCGAGCGTCATCCACGACACGTCGAATCACGGACGCATGACGATTGCGGAAGCGTTGCAGAAATCGAGCAATATCGCGCTCGCCAAGCTCGCGCTGAACCTGCCCGCCGAAACCATCTGGAACAAGTATCAGGAGTACGGACTGGGCCGCGCACCGGAGCTGACGTTTCCGGGCGTCGCGGCGGGCCGCGTGCGTCCGTTCGCGCGCTGGCGGCCCATCGAGCAGGCGACGATGGCCTACGGATACGGCCTGTCGGCATCGCTGCTGCAGATCGCGCAGGTCTACACGGCGTACGCGGGCGACGGTACGCTGCACCCCGCCACGCTGCTGATCGATCCCACGCGCGCCGCGTCGGACGGCCAGCGTGTGACGACACCCGCAACGGCTGCCGCGATCCGCTCGATGCTCGAAATGGCGACCAGCGAAGGCGGCACGGGACGCGCGGCAAATGTCGACGGCTACCGCATTGGCGGCAAGACGGGCACGGCGCGCAAGCAGGTTGGCGCGGGGTATGCGAAGGGCCGCTACCGGTCGCTGTTCGTCGGCATGGCGCCGATGAGCGATCCGCGCCTGGTCGTTGCCGTAATGATCGACGATCCTGCGGGGCGCGCGTTCTACGGCGGCACGGTGGCGGGTCCCGTATTCAGCGCGGTGACGGGCGGCTCGTTGCAACTGCTCGGCGTGCCGCCCGATGCGCCCGTGAAGACACCCGCTTCGGAAGTGGCACACGCGCCGGGCGTATAGCGCGGCAACTCACGCGCGGCGCTTTGCCAGCGCGCTCAGGTCGCGCGCGACGTCGTCCAGCAACGGTTGCCACTGCGCGAACTGGCGCTGCCGGTAGAGCGTGGCAGTCGGATACCACGGGCTGTCGCGCCGGTCGATCATCCACGTCCAGTACGGATTCACGTCGAGCAATACCCACGTGCGCCGACCGAGCGCGCCCGCCAGATGCGCCGCCGACGTGCATACGCTGATCACCAGATCGAGTTCGCTGACGAACGCCGCCGTGTCGTCGAAGCTGTGCCATTCGTGCGTGAAGTCGTGCATCGGGAGTCCCGCTGCGCGGGCCGCTTCGACATCGGCCGTTGCGCCGGGCTGCAGTGAATAAAACGCCACGCCGTCGATCTCGCGAAACGCCTTCGCATAACGCTCTGCGCCGACGCGCCGGAAACGGTTGCGTCCGTGATTCAGACTGCCCGTCCACGCAAGCCCGACCTTCAGTCGCTTTTCGTCCGAAAGACGCGTACGCCAGGCGTCGCGCAAGTCCGCGTCCGCGCGCAGGTAAGGCATTACGGGCGGGATCGATTCGATGCGCGTGTCCAGCATCAGCGGCGCGCTGACGAGCGGCAATTCGAAATCGAACGGTGGCAGTGCTTCGACCTCACGCGCGGTAGAAAACGCATCGATATGTTCGCCGAAACTGCGCGGCAACAACTCGCCCATTTGCGGAAACGCGTTCCACACGATGCGCCCGCCTTCACGATGCACGCGCTGCGCGAGCAGCGGCATGAATCGGCAAAACTGCAGCACGTCGCCCATGCCCTGCTCGCCCCACACCAGCAAGGTCTTGCCCTGCAGCGATTCGCCGCGCCACTGCGGCTTGCCGAACTGCGGACGCCCGTTCGTCAACATGCTGGCGGGATCGTTCCAGCGCGCCTCGTGCGCTTTCCAGCCTTCGGCATAGTTGCCGCGCAGCAGATGCAGCACGCCCAGCCCTGTGCGCAGCGATGCGTCATCGGGCGCGAGTTCAGATGCTGTAGCCGCATGCGTGAGCGCGTCATCCCAACGTTGCGCTTCCTTTAGCGCCTGCGCGAGATTGCTATGCGCCACGGCGCTGTTCGGGTCGAGTTCGACGGCGCGCCGCGCGGCCGCTAGCGCAGCGTCGAGATCGAGGCATGCGCGCCGCGCGCCCATCAGGTTGATCCACAGTGCGAAGTCCGATGGGTCCGCTGCGACGGCTGCTTCGAGCAATTGCCGTTCTTCGGCGGGATCGCCGCCCGTGCGGTTCAGCGCGATGGCGAGGTTCTTGCGCAATTGCGGAAACGCGGGGTCGATCGCAAGCGCGTGGCGATATGGCGCGAGCGCATCGCGATGCCGGTCCGCAATCTGCAGCGCGTACCCGAGACGCACGCTGGCCGCGGCGTTGTGCGGATCGAGTTGCGCAACGGTGTCGACGAGCTCGATGGCCGGTGCGATGTCTTGCTGTTCGAGCAGTTCAAGCATCAGCCGGTCGATCGACACGCTGTCCGTCGGGTGCAGACAGGACGCCGCTTCGAGCCACAACGCACGCGCGCGCACATCGCCTTCATGCTGCGCGGCGACGGCGCGGCGAAGGAAGATCAGGAATGGATCGAAGGTCGGCGACATGATGGCGAAGGGAACAGTTGACGATGCGCTGCGTCGATACGCACCTGGCGCGCCGAGCCGGACATTTTCTGGCTACGGGCGCGGCGTGTCGTAAAGAATCGTCAAGTGCCGACGCAATAGCGTCTGATCCCTGCGCCGCGCGCGGTCAATCGCGCTTCGTTTAAAGCCCTTCCACCCATCCCCGTCCAACACGATCCCACCCACCGATGTTCAGTGGCATGGCGCCCCGCGTCTTAAGCTTCGTTTAATTCTTTCCTGTGAAGATGCGGCCCAACATGCCCTCCAGATAGGGTTGTTGAGCCGCTACGTACCGGCGCGCTTTTTTATCCACCGGTGGGGCCTCCCCGACAGGAGACACGCGATGGTTGAAGACACGGTGTTCGAACATTTACGCGCGCTGCACGGCAACGCGCAGACGCTGACCATCCGCAGTTGCACCGTCTCGCCGCCGATGCAGCACCCTTGGGGCCGCTCGTACCGGCTCGTCGAATGGACCTTCAGGCACGACGTTGAATCCTTCCGACGCGTCGTGCCTGCCGAGAGCACGCCTCGTCAGATTGCCGAAGCCGTGATGTCGCACGTGCCGGGGCGGCGCTTCTGCCAGCCTGGCGGATAGCTTGCGCGCCGCACAGCGCAAGCCGCTCGATCTGCGTGCCGCGGGCGTTGAACGCCGGGTTGCCGTTTTTCATCACGCAGTCCTCCAGGCAGACATCGCCGGCCGTGTCTCGGCGGGCGGAAAGACATTCCAAGATCCGTCGTCGTGACGGAAAAAGAAAATCGACAGCAACCCGTTGGGGCGCACCGCCTCGACACACACGCAGCGGCGATGCATCTGCGTGCGGCAGAAGCGCACTACGCGCGCGGGCATCGCGGGCGTCGGTGCGAGCCATTTGTCGACGGCCCAGTGCAGTGTTTTTCCGGTCGGGCTCATGGTGGTCTCCTTCGCTTTGCTGACTGCTTTTACGGCATTTGACGTTTCGAACTTCAATCGCCGCTGTTCAATTGCGACGCTCATACTGCGTTAACAACGGAGCGGCCGATTTTCATCCGGTTGCCGACAAAAGCGCTGGCGAGGCACAGCAGAGCATGCATACCCGTGCGCGGATGCGTGAGGCAGGCATGGACCTGTTCGCTGCGGCTTTCGCCGAGCAGGCACCACGCGCAGAAGTGCTCGCAGTTGTTCGTCAGCAGGCGATAGTGGTTTTCGCCGAGGCGCGAGCGGGCGCGCAGCACGGTTTGTTCGGCGGTGTACTTCGGGAACGGATGCGGGCGGACGGCAACGGCGTGACCATCGGCGAAGGCTTCGAGCGCCACTTCTTCGACGGGGCCGCGATGGGCGGACTTCGCGAAACCTGCGTAGTGAATGACCTTGCCGCCACCGACGTAAATGCCGTGATGTTCGTAGCCGCGGCGTTGGGTGATCAGATGGGCACCGAGGGCGGGTTCGTCGCTGGAACCGTCGAGCACCACATCAGCCGATGCGTAAGCAGCCGCGCGGTTTGCACCTTGTTCATTGCGAGATTGTTGGAGGTTGCGGTTCATGGCTTTGCTCTGGTATCCGGTTCAAAAGGCCAACACTGTTGCCAGCTCTTTTGCATCATCCGGACCAGGCTTCTTAAGCCATTGATTTATCGCGATATTTCACGCCAAAGAGGTAGTTTGCGGTGGCGCTGTGTAGGGACACACCCAACAGAGTTTCAGGCTGATGTGTTGCGTGACCACCATCACTTTCAGCTTCCTGAGCCCGCGCATCGCGCGTTGAAAATGTGTTGGTTGCCCCGTCTTCTGCAAAGGCGCGCTGTTGGATCACTGCCAACGTCCACACGCGTACGCGCGCGACGCACGCACGCGCGTGTCCGCTTTATTCCAAGCCCAGCAAGGACGCACGAGAAAGCGCACCGACTCACGACAGATTGGCACAGCCCTTGCACGTCATAGCGCAACTTCCCTTGACTTCCGGCCGCGCAACGGGCGGCCATTCTGGAGACACGCCATGGCTTCCATCACCATCAGCGACCTCTCGCACAACCTCGCTCTCGATCGCAAGGCGATGTCCGCGATCAGCGGCGGCGGCGGTGCGCCGTGGGTATTCGGCTGGATCACGCCGTATGTGCACGACACGCCGAGCGTCGGACCCGTCGTAAACCTGTACGACATCACGAACAACTTCTATGCTGACCAGATGATCAATCAGTTCCAGAAGGTCGATGTGAACAACACCGGCAACAACTCGAACATCAACGTGTCCCCTGACGCGCGCAGCACGAACCTGGCTTAGATGCCGTGACCTGTACCAGTCAATTCCGGTGGGCGTCGGCGGCGCGCACCGACACGGGCCGGGTTCGCGAGATCAATGAGGACGCCTGTCTCGATCAACCGCAGCGCGGCCGCTGGGCCGTGGCTGACGGCATGGGCGGGCACGACGTCGGCGATCTCGCGAGCCAGCTCGTGGTCGAAACGCTCGGCCAGTTGCCGGAACAGGCGGGCATCAAGCATTGCATCGCCGAAGCGCGCACGCGCCTGCAGGATGCGAACCGACAATTGCGCGACGAAGCGAGCCGCCGGCAGGTGCAGCGCATCGGCACGACCGTCGTCGTGCTGCTCGCGTGCGACCGCTTCTGCGGCTATCTCTGGGCGGGCGACAGCCGCATCTATCTGCTGCGGCAAGGGCAATTGCGGCAGTTGACGCGCGATCACAGCCAGGTGGAAGCGCTCCGGCAATCCGGTTATCTGACCGAGGAAGAAGCTCGCCATCATCCTGCGCACAACATCATCACGCGCGCGGTCGGTGCGACGGATCAACTGGAACTCGACGAAGACGCCATCGAAGTCGCGGACGGCGACGTGTTCCTGCTGTGCAGCGACGGCCTCAGCAATGAACTGACCAATGAAGAAATCCAGCAGACGCTCGCGAGTGTCGATTGTCTGCATGCGCCCGATGAACTCGTCGATATCGCGCTCTCGCGCGGCGGCCGTGACAACATCACGGCCGTGGTCGTGCAGGCAGAAGACCCGCACGCTTCAGACAAGACCTTGTTGAACCCGTCGCCCTGACACGCTTCACTCGCCGTTGCCTCAATGCATCTCGGCTTCGTCGTCTTCTTCCGTGTCGTCCTTGCGCGCATTCGCCTGCGCATGCGCGCGGCGAAAATCCTTCGAATGCAATCCGTGCTTCTTCAGCAACATCTGAAGGTGTGAACGGTTCATGTCGACGCGGCGCGCCAGTTCGGCGACCGTGCCGCCCACTTCCTGCAAGCCGCGCTGCAAGAACGCCTTTTCGGCTTCGTCGCTGGCGGCGCGCTTCGCATCGCTGAGCGACAACAGATTGGTCACGCTCGCCGCGCCGTTGGCGGCCTCGTTCGCCCCGCCGAACAGGGACGCCGTCACGGGTGCCGTGGGCCGCATATCCACCGGCAAATGATCGACGTCCGCGATATCCCCTGCCAGACACGAGATGCGGTACATCACGTTGCGCAATTCGCGGATATTGCCCGGATACGCATAGGTCAGCAGAAAGTCCCTCAATTTAGGGGTGATTCTCACGGGGCGGCGCTTGAGCGCACCCGCCGCTTCATCGCCGAAGTACTGGATCAGCAACGGAATTTCATCGCGCCTTTCGCGCAGCGGCGGCAAGGTCACGTGAATGACACTCAGCCGGTAAAAGAGGTCTTCGCGGAACGTGCCCTGTTCGCTCAGTTTGCGCAGGTTGCGATTGGTCGCGGCAACGATCCGCGTATCGACGCCAATCGGCTCGTCCGAACCCACGCGCTGTATTTCATGCGCTTCCAGCACGCGCAGCAGCTTCACTTGCCCCGTCAAAGGCAATTCGCCGATTTCGTCGAGAAAGATCGTCCCCGTATGCGCGCTTTCGAATTTCCCCTTGCGGTCGTTCGTTGCGCCCGTGAACGCGCCTTTTCTGTGGCCGAACAGCTCCGACTCCAGCAGGTTGTCCGGTATCGCGCCGCAGTTCACGGAGATGAACGGCTTGTCCGAGCGGCTGCCGTTGGCATGGATGACCTTCGCCATCAGCTCCTTGCCGGTACCGCTTTCGCCGTCGATCAGAACGGGCAAATCCGTCGGCGCCGCTTTCTCCGCGATTTCGAGCGATTCCAGCAGCTTCGGGTTATCGCCGAACGTTCCTTCGAAAATGAAGCTGCGCGCGAGCAAGGCCTGGCGCCGCGCGCCGCGCGACAGGTCGCCGCGCATCGGTTCGACCACGGCCGCCTGCACGAAGCGCTCCTTGTGCGACATCTGCATCACTTCGTCGCGCAGCGAACTCGCCTGTTTCAGGAGTTTTTCGATATCCGCGCGTTCGAGCCGCGACGACCAGCGCAGCGTCGAGCGCAGGATCTCGATCTTCTCGATCAACCCTGCGTACGAGATAGCGGACCCGGCTTCTTCAGGCTGCTGGTCAAGTATTTTCATCAGGCGCTCAATTGTTTCTGGACGAGCTGGTAGTACATGCCCTTCCGGTTGACCAGTTCCTCGTGACGCCCCTGCTCGACGATCGCGCCTTCATAGAGCACGATGATCTTGTCGGCGCGCATGATCGTACTCAGCCGGTGCGCAATGATGACGGCCGTGCGTCCTTTGAGGATCTCCTGCATGTTGCCGAGGATATTGCTCTCCGATTGGGTATCGAGTGCGGAAGTCGCCTCGTCGAATACGAGAAGACGGGGATCGTGATACAGCGCGCGAGCAATGCACAGCCGCTGAATCTGGCCGCCCGACAAGCCAATGCCGCGCTCGCCCACAATCTGTTCGTAACCGAGCGGCAGCTTGGCGATGAACGCGTGCGCGTCGGCCATTCTGGCCACTTCTTCGATGCGTCGGCGATCGGGCGTGTCGTCGCCGCTCGCGATGTTCTCGGCGATCGTGCCCGAAAACAGCAGGTTCGATTGCATGACGTAGCCGATCTGCGCGCGGAAGAAAGCCTTGTCGATCACGTTCATGTCATACCCGTCGACCGTCATCTTGCCGTCGCTCGGCGCATAGAACCCGACCAGCAGTTTTGCGAGCGTGGTCTTGCCTGACCCGCTGCGCCCGACGATCGCCACCAGTTCGCCAGGTTTGATGTCAAAGCTGATGTTCTCCAGCACATAGGCGCTCTCGTCCTCGCCATAGCGGAAGTACACGCCGTTCAGGCTGATCGCGCCTTGCAGGTCAGGCAGCATCACGCGCGACGGCAGGTCTTGAGGCTTCTGCTCCGGTTCGATATCGAGCACGTCGCCCAGCCGCTCCATCGCGACGCCTGCGTCGTTGAGCATGCTCCACAAGCCGACGAGTCCCATCAACGGCGTCAGCACGCTACCCATGAACGCGTTGAACGCGATCAACTGCCCGATCGTCATTTCGCGGGCGAGCACGAGATTCGCACCGACCCAGAGAATCGCAATCGTCGTCGCCGCATTCAGCAACTGGCTGATAAAGCCGATCAGGATGTTGAAAGCGTGTGCGCGGTATTGCACTTCGAGTGCCTTCGCGTATTTCTTTTCCCAGCGCAAGCGTACGGGCCGCTCGATGCCCATGCCCTTCACGGTTTCGACGCCGGACAACGCTTCCATCAGAAACGATTTCGAATCCGTTCCGGCCGCAAACGTTTCGCGTGCATAGCTCTTGATCTTCGGCGTGGCGATCAGCGTCAGCGCCATGATGGGAATGACGAACGCGATCAGCACGAGTGTCATTTTCGCGTTATAGAAGAACATGATCGCGAAGTAGATGAACACCATCAGCAGATTGAGTGCCGTCGTCACTGTCGATTCGGTGAGAAACGCACGTATCGTCTGGTTTTCCTGGAAGCGCGCGAAAATGTCACCCGTCTTGCGCTTGGCAAAGAACGAGAACGGCAGCGACATCGTGTGCCTGAAGAACTGCGACATCATTGCGAAGTCCATGTTGCGTACCATGAAGTTCGACAGATACGCGCGAACCATCGACATCAACTGCGAAAATACATTCGAAATGATCAGACCGAGTATCAGCAGATGCAGCAGGCTGACGTTCTGATGCACGATTACGCCATCGAGGATGTTCTGAATGATCAATGGCGGAATCACACCGAGCACCTGAATCACGAAGGTCGCGAGGAACAGGTTCAGCAGAATCTTTTTATACGGCGTCAGATAGCCGACGAAGCGCAGCCACGGCGAGCGCGACGCGGAGATCTGCACGAGATTCGGTCCCGGCGTAAACAGCAGACACGTGCCGCTCCAGCCGCGCTCGAAGTCTTCGAGACTCAGCTTGCGGAATCCCAAAGCGGGATCGGCAAGCCATACGTGATTCTTCGACACGCCGTACACGATGATGTAGTGATAGCCTTCCCAGTGCACGATGAACGGCAAGTCGAAGCCGCGCAGCGAGTCGAACGTGCACTGCACGCCGCGCGCCGTGAAGCCGAGCGATTCACCCGCGCGCGCCAGACTGTCCAGCGTCGCGCCCTGCGTCGTGACGTTCGCGAGTTCGCGCAGCTTGCCGAGCGTCATCGGAATGCCGTAGTGCTTGCAGATCATTGCAAGACAGGCGGCACCGCAATCCATTTCCTCGGCCTGCTCGACGAGCCCGAAGCGCCGTATCACGCGCTCGCCGAGTTCGGGCTTCGAATGCAGGTCGAGCCGCAAAGGCCGCTTGCGGCGCTGCTCGATGCGTTTTTGCCGGTCGAGTTCGCGGTCGGCGTATTTGATGCGCTCGTCGAGCACCTCGCGCAGTTTCGGATTGCGCTCGAGGATGAAATGCACGGTGCGCTCGGGAATCACCAGCAGCCGCGTGTCCGTCGTCGCAACGGCCGATGCCGTCTGCTCCTGCCGCATCAGGCAGGCCTTCTCGCCGAAAATTTCGCCTTCGCGCAGCGTCGCGAGCGTGTAGTCGGTGCCATCCTCATTGCGTACGATGCGCACTTCGCCTTGCCGCACGACATACAGCCGCCGGTCGTCGCGCGCGTCCTGCTTGAGAATCTCCTTGCCCGCGCTGACCTTCTTGACACCGACACTGCGCACGTACTCTTCGAGTTCCTGCTTGTTCAGCTTGCCGCGCAAGTCGAATAACTGCGCAACGAAACCGCCCGCCGAGTTGATCGCGACATAACTCGCGACAAATGCAAGCGCCGCCTGATTGCCGGCGATGATCGGTTCCGTCGCGGCGCGCGGAATGAACAGCAGTTCGGTCTTTCCCGAAGAGCGTACCGACGATTCATGCACATACGCGCGCAGCATCGCAATGTCGGCAAATACTTCGCCCGCCTTGCGCACGCCCATGCTGATCTCTTTGCCGTGCTCTTCGGTGAAGATGCGCACCGAGCCCGACTTGATCACACAGAGGCCTTCGGCGGGATCGCCCGCGTTGCACACCGTTTCGCCAAACGAATAGAAGCGCGATTGCACATGCTCTGCGAGGCGTTCGAGTTCTTCGCGCGTGAACGGCGACAGAATCTCGACCGTCGACAGGAAGTCGGCGATGGAAGGCGTGGTTTGCGGTGCATCCATGATGCTTGGGGTCCCCGTCAGCAGCGCGCGTCAATCAGAGCGCTTCGATGATGTGTTCCTGCGCACGCGTTATCAGCCACTGTTCGCGCAACAGCCGCTTGATTTCCGACGCGACGTCCTCGTCGAGTTGCGCCGGATATTTCGCCGTCACCGCAAAGATCTCGAAGCACGAGCGGTCCAGCGACGCGAACGGCCCCAGCAGATCGCCGACTGCCGCATTGAAGATCTTCGCCTCGATATCAGGCTTCAGCGAACCGCGCAGTACTTTTCCGATCACGCCACCCGAGTCTTTCGTATCGGCAATCGAATGCTCGCGGGCCATTTCCGCGAACGCATCGGGATCGTCGCTCAGGTACGAGATCATTTCCTTCGCCTTGCCTTCGTCGTCGAGCAGAATGTGGCTGACCTCGATAGCATCGAATTTCGGCGAATTCATCGAAAAGTACTCTTCGATCTCGCCTTCGTTGCCCACCTTGTCGAGCATCTTTTCCTGATACAGGCTGTCGGTGATGAACGTCTCGAACTCGTCGAGACCGACCTTCAGCGTGTCGAGATACTGGTTCATGTCCGCCGCGCGATGCAGCCCGCGCACGCGCCGGAACTGGTCGGCGCGCTCCTGTATCTCGTCGGTGCTCACGGTCACGCCGTGTTTCTTCGCGGCGTGCACGGTCAGCTTGTCGCGCACCATCTGCTCGATCAGGCTTTCGAACTGGCCCGTGAGTTTCAGTAGGCGTATGAATTCGCCGACATCCACGACTTCATCATCGATTCGTACGATCGCGGTCATCTTGTCCGCTCCTTTAGTGGCGGCCCGAACGAACAGGCGGGCTGGCGGTTGTACTTTCGGCTACGCTTGCGTTGCAATGAGTTGTTCTGAAGCTATCCGGCCAGTTGCCTGAACGGGTCCAGCCCAAGATCGATCAGCCGCCGTTCGCGAACGACGATTTCGGCGCTCGCTGTCATGCCGTACCGCAGCGGGTAGCGGTTCTCCGCGATCTGGTAATAATTCCTGTCGAGCTGCACGCGGCCTTCGTAGACAGGCTGCTTGTCCTGCGCCGATGGCTTGGTTGCCGGCGAGATGTACGCGAGCGTGCCGTTGATCAGCCCGTAGCGCTGATACGGGAACGCATTGAACTTCATCTTGACGGCCATGCCTTCGTGCAGGAACGCGCGGTCGCGCTCCGCGATTTCGATCTTCAGCACGGGGCGCGCGTCCTTCGGCGCGATGCCGCCGAGCGGCGCATTCGCCTGGATCTTGTCGCCCGTTTGCGTCGACGTCACGTCGGTGATCACACCGGAAGTCGGCGCGAGTATCAGCAGAAAGTTGTCCTTGTCGATGTTCTCGAAGCGGATGCGCGTAGCCGCGTCGGCGACGAGGCGTGCCGTCTGTAATTGCAGGCGCAGCTTCTCTTCGGTGCTGGTGATGTCGCGGATCAGATCGTCGTATTCAAGCTGCAGCTTCGTCGACTGCTGGCCGCTCGTTTCGAGTTGCGCGTTGGCCTCGGCGTATTCGTGACTCAGCTTGAAGTCGAGTTCGGCGAGCCGCGATTGCGCGACACGGTAGGCGTTTTCCGCTTCCAGAGCGGTGTTGCGCTTCGCGTCGACCTGCAACTCCGCAACGCCACCGCCGCCGGGCTGCGCGAACAGCCGCGCGTATTTGTCCGCTTCCTGACGCGCCGCATCGCGCGCGCGGCGTGCATTGTCGAGCGTGCTGCGCGCTTCTTCGAGTTGCGCTTTCTGGCCTTCCGCCAGCTTGGACGTGCCTTCCGAAATGCGGTTCTCGTGCAGACGCTCTTCCACTTCGAGCTGATCCTTGAGCGCGGTCGCCTTGCGCTCCATCAATTCCTTCTTCTGCGGAAACTCTTTCCATTCGCGCTCGGCGTCGTCGAGCTTCAACTGCGCCTGCAGCGCGTTGGTGGCCGCTTCGATCGCGCCGCGCGCATTGAGCCGCGCGAGCACGTCACCCTTCGAGACGGGTTGCCCTTCCGCGATATAGAGATCCGTGAGTTCGCCGTCGATAGGCGCATAAATGCGCCGCACGTCCGACTCCGGCGCCAGCGTGCCTTGCGCCGTGACGATCACGTCCGCGCGTCCGAAGAACGACCACATCAGGCCGGAGACAACGAGCGCGACCATGGTCAGCACGAGCGCCTGCGCAATGCGCACGGGCTCCGCCGTGAGAATCGCCACGCCTTCGGCGCTGTGATCTTCCAGCGCTTCGTAAAGCGGCTTAGGGTGATTGTCGCGCTTCACTTTGGTCACTGCCTCCAATCAACGCAAGCTTTGATTTTAGCAAGCCGGGTTCGAGCACCATCCGCAATTCCTGCAACGAGCGGCGCTGCAATTGCGTTTCCGCTTCGATGTCTTCGAGCAATTGATCCGAGCCCGCCGGATGCGGCGCCTTCAGTTGCGTATAGACGCGCATGCCCTGCTGCGCCGCCGTATTCGCGCCCGACAGCAGAAGCGCCTGACTGCGGAAGCCGCCCGAGATGCCGGATTCCAGACGCTGCGTGCCGCCGATCGAACCATTCGCGCGATATTGCCGCCACAATCCCTGTGCGCGATCGATCTGATCTTGCGCCCGCGCCAGCGCCTTGTCGCGCAGCGCATTGACGTCGCCCTGAACGGCGCGCACGTAGTACGCGTCTTCGACGGGGTCGAGGCTGGCGTAAAACGACAGCAGTTTGTCGTCGCGATGCGCTGAACCACGGCTCTTCTGCAGATCGGCGAACTGGTCGAGCAGCGCCTTCTTGTGCGCCAGTTCCGCTGTGATCACATCGGACCACGGGCCAGCGGGCATCGCCTGCAAACCGGCCAGCGCCTGCTGGCTATCTCCGCTTTGCCACGCGGCGCTCGCCGCGTCGTGCTTCGCTACGACGTCCGCCGAAGGCAGACGGCTCGCGCTCAATTGCGCGTACTGCGAGTTGAACGGCGGCGTCCTGAAGTTCGCCTTTTTCATCAATGCAAGCAGGGGAACGAGGTGCCGTGCCGTCATTTCGTTGAAGATGTCCGTGTACTGGCGCAAGTCGCTACGCAGCGTATCCAGTCCGGCGAGCCGCGGATAGCGTTGCGCATAATCGTCCAGCACGGCGGGCAGCGCATCGGGCTTGTCGCGTCCTAGTTCGGTCGCGATGGTCGAGTTGAGCCGGTCGATCGCCGCGAGGTACACCGAGTCGTCGCTTTGCAGCTTGCGCAGATGGCTCATCGCGAGCGCATACGGCTCGCTGAATTCAGGCACGTACGACGCGATACGGTCCAGAATCCGCTGATGCCCTTTTGCATCGTCTTCCCACTGCTTGAGCAGATTCTGGATACGGCCTTCGTCGCTATAGATGCGAATCGGTGCATCCGGGCCGCCCCGACCGACGACAAACCGTTCCAGGTCTCCAACCCATTTCAACTGATTGATCAGCGCGAGCGCGTCGGGATTGTTCTGGCTCGTTGCGCGCATGCCGTCGATCAATGCTCCGGCACGATCGAACTGTTTCGCATGCAACGCCGACAGCCAGCCAGGCACGCGCGCTTTCATCAGCGCTTCGCTCGCTAGCGACCGGATCGCGTCGCTCGCTGGATGACGCTGCAACGACGACGTGGCAACATCCGCCGCCGATTCGTATTCTCCCGCCGCGAGCAGGCTCTTGATATCGCGCTCCGCCGCGCCGCGCATGTACAGCGTGACGGCCAGTCCCGCAACGACGACCAGCACCGCCAGACCGCCCCAGCCGACACGCCGCATCGTCGTGCGATCGCCTGCCGCGAACGTGCGCGTCAGTTCGCGCATCAGCAGTTGCCAGCGGCGGCGCGGACGGCGTGCCTGGGTTTCGGTTGCTTCGTCCGGCGTCAGGGGCGGAGCGTTTTCATTCACTTCGTCTTCGCGCTGCAATGCGCGGTCGACGCAGAAGATGTCGAGAAACGAATGCGCCGCGCCGACGAAGGTAGTCTTGTCGGGATCTTCCGCAGGCATCGCCGCCGCTGGCGCAGCGGCCACGGGCGCACCCGCTGCGGGAACGCCGATCGCTGCGGCAGGCGGCGTCATCTGGGTCACGGTAGGCTCGATTTCAAACGACTTTTCCAGCGCTACCTGATAGACGAAATGATCGCCGCCGAATCCAACGATATCGCCGTTTTGCAATGCGACAGCCGATTCGCCGAGACGCTTGTGATTGAGGAACGTGCCGTTCGTGCTGCCGAGATCTTCGATCCACGGTTCGCCGCCCTTCATGAAGATATGAGCGTGGCGCCGCGAAATGTAATTCACCTGATGCGGATAGCGGTCCTTGTAGCGCGAGAACAGTTCGTCCGTCTTGCTGACGAGAAACGGAAACGCAATGAGGTCGATGGGTTCGAGCCCCAGATCCACACGCTCCGGCTTAAGTGTCACAGTCAGATGCTGTACACCGCGCGCGGATGCCGAACTGAATGGACGCGGTTCGATTGCGACGCGATACGTCAGATCACCGCCAAAGCACAGTTCGTCGCCGGCCCGCACGCGCGACGGCGTCAGCCGCACGGCCACGCCATTGACCGTCGTGCCGTTCTTGCTGTCCAGATCCGCCACGTAGACCGCGCCGTGCTCACTAAAGATGCGCGCATGACGCCGCGATAGTTTAGTGGTCCGATCGCGCGGATAGTCGACGAACGGCGCCTCGCTGCGGCCGATCGCGAACAGATCGTCGACGATGCGAATGGGGCCGAGAGAAGGATGCGACACGGGCAGCAGCAGGACATCGAACTCCTTGTCCAGAGCCGCCCGCATCTCAGCAATCGGAGCTTCGCCGGGATTCATCTCTTTGCATCACTAAGCGTGGACACGAACGGAGCGTTCGACAGACGCGGCGATCAAGGCATATTCGACGCAGCCGTCATGCTGACCATATGAGCGGCTAATCAGGAATTTTAAGTCACGCATGGTGTTAGTCAATTATGGGTACGGCTAATGCGGTCTATATTCAGGCTACGGTTCTCACAGACGTCGTTTTAAGAACCGTGCCAGCTTTTCCTCTATTCGCCCGCGTCACGCACGCAGCACGCCCGGTTCATTGCTTCACCTGCGTCTGCACATCCACAGCCGGCCAGCCGCCGCCCAGTGCCTTGTAAAGCAGTACCGTGTCCGACAGTATTTGCTGGTGATTCGTCAGCAGATCGAGTTGCGCCTGCAGCAGCGTGCGCTCCGTTTCGAACACGTCCAGTTGCGACACCACACCTTCGCGCAATTGCGATTGCATCTGTACGTTGACGACGCTCAGACGCTCCACTTCCTGTTGCAATTCGACGCGCTGCTGCTTGTGCGAATCCAGATTGACGAGAGCGTTCTCCACTTCCTCGAATGCGCCCATCACGGTTTGCCGGTACTGCTGCTCGGCGACGGTGGTTTGCGCCTCGGTAGTCTTGACATGGGCACGCACGCCGGGATCGAGCAGCGGAATGTTGATGCTCGGCATAAAGCCGAACGTGAACGACTTCAAGAGGTCGGACAGCGCGAAGCTCGCGGTGCCGCCATGGCCCGTCAGACTGATGGTCGGCAATTGCGCCAGCTTGGCTTCGCCGACCAGGTTATACGCTTCGAGCACGCGCAATTCCGATGCGACGATATCGGGCCGGCGCGACAGCAGTTGCGAAGGCAGCCCACCCGGCACGGGCGGCTGTTGAACGCGCTGCTGCAGATGACCGACGGGCACGGTGAACTCACCCGCCGGCACGCCGATCAGCGTGCACAGTGCGTTGTTCGCAATGCTGCGTGAACGGCGCAGATCGAGCAGGTTCTTCGTTAGACGATTGACCTCGGCCTGTTGACGCATCACCTGCGTCTTTGGCACGAGGCCATTAAGGCTCATGCCTTCGAAGATCGAGAGAATCTTCTTGTTTTCGTCGACCATTCTCTGTTGCGCGTCGATCTGGTCGTCGAACTGAAGAATCTGGAAATACGTAGTCGCCACGTTCGACACGAGTTCAAGATACCCCGCGCGCCAATCGGCCTCCGTTGCGTGGAATTCGGCCTTCTGCGCCTGCACGCCTTTCTCGACCTTGCCCCAGATGTCGATGTCCCAGTTCACCTGGGCGGCGACGTTGTATTGCCGCGTCAACGGCTGTCCCGTGGTTTTCTGGAAATTCGCGCCCGCCCCGAGATCGGCCGTCGGCAACGCAGCCGACTTCGCTTCGCCGATCTGCGCGCCCGCTACGTCGATGCGCGCGGCCAGCACCTTGATGTCGAAGTTGCCTTCGATCGCTTTCGCGATCAGCGTGTTCAGATACGGGTCCTGGAAGCCTTTCCACCAGTCCGGCACGATGGTGTCGGCGGGAGAAACGAGCGCGCCTGTCTTGTCGGACCATGACGCCTTGGCGGGCGTATCGGGGCGCTTGTAGTCGGCCATGTGAACGTCGACGCAACCTGCCAGCATGGCTGTGCAAACAGCAGCGGCAGAGATGACGCGAGCGACGGCGACGAACGAATCAGGCAACGCAGACACGATATTCTCCGATCATTCCCGGGTGTACTGCACGTGCAGAGCGCGCCTTTCAAGTAAAGCACGTCCAGCGCGGCATCTCTATCGATGTCGGCGGATTTCGTTAGGCGTGGAGTGCGTGCGGTAACGCGGCGGTCGTGTGGACAGGACGATTGGCTTCTGAATCTTTTTGACGATGCGCGGTGAAGCAAACTTCGCGGCCTTTGTCGGGACTTTCCCAGAACCCGCGGAGGCCGGTCCTGGCCTCCGCGGGCATGGCCGTGTGCCTAGCGCACGGTGACGCTGTTGTTGGCCAGCATCGTCGGTGTGATCGTCGTGGTCAGGCCCGACGCGAACGCGTTGCCGCCGCTCACGTTGCTGATGTCCATTTGCTGCTGGATCATTTGCTGCACATCACCGATGTGCTTGCTGTTGTCGAAGTCGAACTTGAGGCCCGGGAAGTGCGGATAGCCAGCGAAGCCGCCGCGGACGGCCTTCATGGCGTTGCCGTCGAGTGCTTCGGCAATGGACAGGTCTTTGATCATCAGTGTGCTCATGACAGTTCTCCTAAGAGGGAAGCGAAGATTTCGCCAAGGTGTTCCGGTTTGGTTCAAGCATCTTGTCTGCTCGAACCTGACAACGCATAGGCTGTGCCAACTGCACTACGCGCGCCGCGAAAAACCTGCAAAACCTTGTTGCCATTGAGTTGCGCGTCAGAGACCCTTTGCGCACAGGCATTCAGCATTCACCGATCGCGCTCGATGGTGCCGCTGCGCGACCAACATTCGACGGGAAACTGTTGGTTCGAAAAAGACAGCACCGAAGAAGAACGTTGAGCACACTCGTTCGTTCACTTCGCGATCACCGTGATCTTCTTCGAATAGACGGGGGGATTGTGCGGAATGTGATTCTCGTCGCCCATCAGCAGTTGCAGCGTGTGCTTGCCGGGCGGCAAGGTGACCATCGTTTCCGTTTCTCCCGCGCCGAAATGCAGATGCTGGCGGTCGGAAGGAATCTCCTGATCTGGCGGCGGCATGTCGGTGTCGATCAGCAAGTGATGATGGCCCGTGTTCGGATACTTCACGCCCTTGGGCGCGACACCCATGTAGCGCAAGCCGAACCACACGCGAAACGGCTTGTTGGCGGGCACGACCTGGCCGTCGTTCGGATAGCCGATGTACGCATAGGCATCCTTGGGCGCGGGTGTCGGCCCGGCGAATGCCACGTTCATCGAAGTGAGGGCGGCAAGTGCCGCAGCGGCAACAACGATCCTGATCATGGCTGATGCTCTCCGTCTTGCGTCGTGCGTCTGGTGCGCCCTTGCGCCGGCGCAACGCTCGCGCGTGCTCACTTCACGATGATGGTGATCTTCTTCGAATAGACGGGCGGATTGTGCGGCACATGGTTGTAGTCGCCGAGCAGCAGTTGCAGCGTGTGCTTGCCGGGCGGCAGCTCGATGCGCGCATCCGTTTCGCCTGCGCCAAAATGCAGGTGATTCCGGTCAGAGGGAATTTCCTGATCCATCGGCGGCAAGTCCGTGTCGATCAGCAGATGGTGATGCCCTGTGTTCGGAACATTGACGCCTTTGGGGCAGACGCCCATGTTGCGCAAGCCCATTCGCACCCAGAGCTTGCCGCCTGTAATCACGGTGCCGTCCGACGGCCAGATGATGTAGACCTCGGCGCCAGGCGGCGCAGGCGTCGGTCCTGCGAACACCTGCGCGGAAGCGAGAAAGAGCGCGCCGATAGCCGCGAGCCTTATTCTTCTTTGCATTGCGCATTCTCCCAGGGAGGGTCAGTGCTGCTTGCTTCCGTTTTAGCTTAGGACGTAACTTGTTAAAAAGAAACGCCACGCTCGTTAACGTTCTGACGTTCTAACTGCGTGCTATCGTTTGTAAGGGTGGTCCAGGTAAATACGTTGCGTGGGTATCGGGTGACATGGCGGGCGGCGACTGTCCTGCTCGAGCCGGTTCGTCCGATGACGAGGTTCTATGAGAACTTCCAGAACAACCAGGATCTGAAAATGTGGCGAAAACTCCTGCTGGTATGCATGATCGGGGCACTCCAGATGCGAGAAGCCGACGCCCAACCGATGCCGCCCGGCGCGAGCGATGCCACGTCTCACGCTGCCGCGAATCGTCTCTTTGCGCTTCCCGCCGACGCGGCTAGCCGCAAGGTCGCGCTCGTGATCGGCAACGCCAGCTATCCGGCCGGCGCGCTGCCGAATGCCGCGCGCGATGCGCAAAGCGTCGCCGGGTTGTTGCGTGCGCAAGGCTTCGAAGTCGTCCTGCGTACCGATGCAACGGCGCCGCAGATGCGCGAGGCGCTTGCCGAATTCGGCCGACGTCTGCAACCGGGCGGCACGGCGCTGTTCTATTTCGCAGGGCACGGCTTGCAGGCGGGCCGCACCACGCTGCTCGCGTCCGCCGGTGCCGATCCGCGTGCGCCCGCCACGCTGATGACGGCGAGCATCGATCTGTCGAACGTGCTCGACACGCTCGCGGCACCGCGCAAGAACGCGCTCAATCTCGTCGTGCTGGACGCATGCCTCACGCAACCATTCGAGGCGGCCCGTCTCGCGATGCCGTTGCCTGCGCAAACATTGATCGCCTATGCGACGACGCAAGGCGCGCAAGCCGCCGACGGGACCCGTCACGGCATCTTCACGGGCGCGTGGCTGCGTGAGATGCAGCGCGCGCCCGATGCGCCCGTCGATTCGATGTTCGCGCGTGTCGCACGGCAGGTCGCAGAAGCGACGCATGGCGCGCAGAGACCGTGGCGCTCGTCGTCGATGACGGAGCCGGTACGGCTTTTCGCTTCGCGTCATGCGGCGGAGCACCTGGAAGAGGAGCCGAACGCCGTCGTCGCATTGAACAGCCGCGGCATTCTGCCGAAAGATAGCAACGAGCAATACGAGCTGACGTTCTGGGAGTCGATCAAGGACAGCAATTACGCGAGCGATTACGAGGCCTATCTGAAGGCGTATCCCAATGGCCGCTTTGCGACGCTTGCGAAGGCCCGGATCGACAGGCTCAAGGCTTCCGGACAGACCGCCGCGCCCGCCGCGACACATGCAGCGCCGCCCGCGGCGCCGTCGCGTCCTGCCGCAGCCGCCGCGCCTGCGCCACAACCTGCGCCGGCACCAGCACCTGCGCCTGCGCCGAAAGCGGCCGCCACTGCTGCACCCGCCCCCACGCCCGCACCGGCAAGCGCCGGGACAGGCGGCGAGAGCAAGGACTGCGCGGCTTGTCCGGTGATGATTTCATTGCCAGCAGGCTCGTTCACGATGGGCAGCAATGCCGATCCATCCGAAAAGCCGCCGCATCACGTGACCATTTCAGCGCCGTTTGCGATCGGTAAATACGAGGTGACGGTCGAGCAATGGAATGCATGCGCGGATGTCAACGGATGCCCGAAGCTGTCGCCCGAAAACAATTCGGTGAAGAACGCGCCCGCACGCGATCTCAGTTGGGACGATGCGCAGGCGTATGTGAAATGGCTGAGCAAGGTGACGGGCAAAGCGTATCGGCTGCCGACTGAAGCCGAATGGGAATATGCGGACCGCGCGGGCACCACGACGAAATACTGGTGGGGCGACCAGATGCGCAAAGGCATGGCGAACTGCAAAGACTGCGGCGATCCGTATCACAAGGAAGCGCCCGAACCCGTCGGCGCGTTCGCGGCAAACCCGAATGGCTTGCACGACATGAACGGCGGCGTATGGGAGTGGGTCAGCGACTGCTGGCATAACTCGTACCAGGGCGCGCCGAACGACGGCCGCGCGTGGGATGCCCCCGCTTGCAACATGCGCGTGATTCGCGGCGGCTCATGGCGGGAAGGCAACGACTACATGCTGAGTTCGACGCGCTTCAAGTACAGCCAGAGCGTGCGTCAGTCGCAGGACGGCTTTCGCGTGGTGAAGGAACTGAAGTGACCTGACATGCAGCAAGGTGCGCGACCTTCAACGCGCGCGTGCCTTGCTCGTGATCTGCGCGAAGTCCGCGACGATATGGTCTTGCCCATATTTGGAGGCTAGCTGCTTGAGCCGCGTATCGAGCGCGCGCAGATAATCCGTGCGCGACTCGCTTTCGGGTCGTGGCGTATCGAAGAGCGGCGCAGGCGTAATCAGCAGGACGACCAGTTCCTGACCGAACGGCTTCGAGATGATCCAGTCGCCGCCGCTGCCGATGGTCGCCGAGTAATGCGACGGCGCCTGGTTATCTTTCGCGCGCGGCCCCGGCACCATGTGCACGACACTTCCGTCTAGCACGTAATAGTCGATGTTCACATACGAGTCGTAGCCCGGCGTCCGTACGTCGACGACGAGAGGATCGCCTTCCGTCAGCACGCCGTTCGGCATGCGCGCCGTCAACGACGCGATATGCCCCGCCTGCCAGTTGCGCGTCCAGTATGAGCCGAGTTCCTTCAGCACCTCGCATTTGTCGCTGCTCACATGCTGCACGTCGACCTTGGTCGACGCCACGCCGGGCAATGTTGCAAGGCGCTCGTTGACCTGTGCCTCGCCGTGTTGCGGTACGAATCCGCGCACCTGTACCGCGCGATCCTGAATCGAAGCCGCAAGCGCCGAGCACGGCAATGTCGCGAGCGCCGAGGTGACGGCGGCGAGTGTCGGCGGGGCCGGTTGGGCCGGCGTGCTCGGCGCGGATGCAACGGCAGGCGCCGACGGGGTGGCGGGCGTGATGGGTTGAACGGGCGAAGTGGCGCTAGATGAAGACTGCGCGCCGCCCGCATCGGACGCGGTGCTCACCTGCAGCGCCGCATTCTCCTGCTCCAGCGTCCGCGAAGCACGATAGAAGTACAGCGCGCCGCCCGCCGCGCAAGCGAGCGCGAGGCCGGCGACACCCGACTTCATCAGCATGCCGGTGCGATCGACACTGCGCCCCGACGACTTCGACGCCGATGGACGCTCCTGCGCGCCGAACTCTTCGACGAAGCGCGACACCGTCGGCGTGCGCGACTTGCGGTCGAAGGCGAGCGTCGCACGCAATGCCCGCCATTGACGGTTGCTCAGGTTCTCGGGCCGCTGCGGTTGCCGGTTCGACGCACGCGCCTGCGTGGCCGACTGACGGTCGAACGGATGACGCCCCGTCAATAGCTCGTAGGTAATGCAGCCCAGCGCGTAAATGTCGTCGCGCGGATCGGGTTCGAGATGCTCGAGCATTTCCGGGCTCGCATAGGCGGGCGTCAATGCGCCGAGGCTGCCGGGATCGAACACGGTCGCGTCGCTTTCTTCTTCGGGGCGCTGAAAGACGCGCGCGATGCCGAAGTCGATCACCTTGACTTCGCCCGTATCGGTCAGAAACACGTTGGCGGGCTTGAAGTCGCAATGCACGAAGCCGCGCTCGTGCGCGTACGCCAGCGCGCTCGACATGCCGCGCACGATCGGCAATGCGGACTGGACCGGCATGCCCTTGAAATCCTGCGTGCGCAGAATCTGGCTGAGCGGCTTGCCGGACAGGTATTCCATCGTCAGATAGACGATGGCGCCATCGCGGTCGAAATCGTAAACGGTGACGATATTGCGGTGCGCGAGGACCTGTGCCTTGCGCGCTTCACGCTGCAACGCAATCAGCGACTTCGGGTTGCCGCGGAATTGCGTGTTGAGCACCTTGATCGCGAGATAGGGCTTGCGGTCCGATGCTTCGAGCTTGCGCAGATCGAGCGCCTTGTAGACGGTGCCCATGCCGCCCACGCCCAGACACTCTTCGAGCACGAAGCGGTTGTTCAGTGTGTCGCCCGTACCCTTGACCTGATCGAGTCCGGACCCGACTGTTTCGCTGCTACGCGCGGGCGGCGGCGAAGTTGGCGGCTCGGTCACCGTTTGCATGCGCGTTTCCTCGCCGCCCGCTGCGGCAAGGTTCGAAACGGGCATCTGTTCGATGCGGCGGCGCACTTCCGCGTAGAGCGCAGGAGGCAGCGGCTTCCTGACGTGCGCTTCGCCGAGTATTTCGAGCAGACGAGCCGAACCGACGCCTTCCGTTGTGAGCGTGCTGTCGAGTTGAGCGACGAACGCGTCCTGCGTCAGCGCGCCGCTCTGAAAGTCCCGAATCACGTGCGCAAGGCTAGCCATGTGTTCAAAGCGCTGCAGCTCCCGATGGTCTGAGGATTTCCCTGTCGTAACCAATTACATGTGCTCGTTCGATAGTAGCCCGCACGTATGTCTTTCGCAAACCAGGATTGCCCCGCGACGCGGTGGGCGTGTGGCGCCTGGCGGCTCGGTCTGGCATGACAGCATCTTGCCGTTCACCTTATTTGGCGGGAAGCCCCGTACATTAAGGCCTCAGCGCTTTTTTTGCCGCTGCGCCCAGGCGACCGGCGCAGGCTGTGTCTTGTTGTCAGGCCCTGGCAGACGACGTGCTCGAGCCTGAACCGAAACACCGTTTTAGTGAATCTTCGCTTCCCTCTACGGAGCGCGACTTCGACAACAGCAAGACGGTCAATGACCCGCAGCTTGTAAACCGAAGCCTGAATATCTGCAACGTGAGCAACAATCACAACGCGTTCGTTTCGAATCCGCCGACCACGGTCAGGCCAACGATGACGGCCAGCAACAACAGGCCTCCCCTCCTCATAGCGTTCGCAATGCTCGCCAGCGCACACCGCATCGAGCCTGAATTACCTATACTGGTTGTTCGAGACATACGCGTTGCCGTCATCGACCGAACGCACACGCATCGAGACGGCGCCACGCGACATTTCTTCTGGAACAGCCATGCCCAAGCTCCTCATCAAAGATCTTCCCGAAAGCGTCGAACTCGATCGCGCAGCGATGACCGCCATCGTCGGCGGCGCGCGAACGGGCGGACGCTTCTTCGGCGTCACCGCGCAAGCGCTGCCGGCGGCGACGCGCGTCGTCGACTTTCCCGTGGGGTTCCCGACAGCCGCGCGTCAACCCGTCGACGAACGCATACCGCCGCAGAGCCTTTTGCGCAAATAGCGCTAGCCTTCAAGGCATTCGCCAATCGCTTCTTTCCCCTGACGTGCCCCTTGCCGGATGGCTTGCGGCACGCGTTTGTGCGCGTATCTGTTCACCGGTTGTTCTGGCCGTCTGTTTTATTCCGCCAAATCTTCGCGCTTGACGATATGGTCCTTCGCTGACGCTTCTGCGTTCAGCCGGTGGTCATGACAGTCGAACGCACTCCCCCGACGCGTCGGCCTCATTCCTTATGTTCAGCAAGCGGTGTGTTCAGGGCGTGCCGGGCCGGAGGGGCGGTCGCGGAAACTCCCCCGCGCGAACACCGCAGTTAGCTTTTCGCGAGGCGCTCGCGAACGGCTGAGTTGATCAATTCAAGTGTCGCCTCGGGGCGCCAGTCGCAGAACTCATTGAGAAGGCCGCGTTTTGCGTGCTGTCCGGTTAAAGCCGACAGCTAAGCGGATATCTGTTTGCTGGCCGCAGACCTTCATTTCTCACCTGATCGATCGAAAAGCTGCCTTCAAAAAATTCCGACGGTTAAATCTCCTTTAGTTTCATATGGTTATCGTTTGACCTCGGCGCACTTGGCACGACTGGCACACCCTGTGCATAAGTAGCAGCGAGCGCAAACAAATCGTGCTCTTCCAACCGAAACAACCGATCCAAGGAGATTGACCATGACTTCGCTGACCATCAAAGACCTTTCGCATAACGAAGAACTCTCCGTCGAAGCACTCGCCTCGGTGCGCGGCGGCAGCAACTACAACGTCGGCAACGTGAACGCCGCGTTCGGTGGCGGCTTCGCCAGCCCGGCCATCGTGGTGGCGCCCGTCACGCAGACCGACACGAAGGTCGTCATCCCGACGATCCAGAATTTCGGCGGCCTGCAGGCTGTGCTGTAAATCGCAAACACATCACCCGCTTTCCATACCCCATTCAGGAGATTGATCATGGCTTCGCTGACCATCAAAGACCTTTCGCATCACGCAGACCTTTCCGTCGAAGCACTCGCCTCGGTGCGCGGCGGCAGCAACTACAACGTCGGTAACGTGAACGCCGCATTCGGTGGCGGCTTCGCCAGCCCGGGCGTCGTCGTGGCTCCCGTCACGCAGACCGACACGAAGGTCGTCATCCCGACGATCCAGAACTTCGGCGGCCTGCAGGCCGTGCTGTAAATCGCAAACGCATTCCCACTTCCCATACCGTATTTAGGAGATTGATCATGAGCTCGCTGACCATCAAAGACCTTTCGCATAACGAAGAACTTTCCGTCAAGGCACTCTCGGCCGTGCGCGGCGGCAGCAACTACAACGCCTACAACACGAATGCCGCGTTCGGTGGCGGTTTCGCCAGCCCGTCGATCGTGGTGGCGCCCGTCACGCAGACCGACACGCAGGTCATCATCCCGACGATCCAGAACTTCGGCGGCCTGCAGCTGGTCAAGTAAGGCAACACACGGGAGAGCCCCGCCGCGTCTGTGCCTCACAGGCAGTGCATGCTCTCCCGTCCCGCAATACGCCATACCAGGAGCTTGACCATGGCCTCGCTGACGATCACGGATCTCTCGCATCACCAGACACTGTCTAACGACGCGCTGTCTGCAGTGCGCGGCGGTAGCAACTTCAATTTCGGTAACGTGAACGCAGCGTTCGGCGGTGGGTTTGCCAGCCCGGCTATCGTGGTCGCGCCCGTCATCCAGACCGACACGAAGATCGATATTCCGACGCTGCAGAATTTCGGCGGCCTGCAGTTTCTCAAGGGACTGTTTTAAGTCCCGGGAATGAAACGGCTGTTCGCATACAAAAACGTTTGTCGGGTTCGCAGAGCCCGTCGAACAGTTCAAGACAGCACCACAATACGGGGTAAGCGTTAAGAGAAAGATGTACGCCAGAAGTTCTTTCTGAGAGGAATGCCGTCAGGTCTTGTCCCTTGACGGTTTCAGGCCCGCCAGTCCGTTCGCACTGGCGGGCCTTCTTGTTTGTGCAGCGTGCGTCGCGACCTGATCCGGTGGGATCGACATGCCGATCCGCGCCCCGGTCTGGTGGTGAATCCGCTCGACGTCGTCGAGGCCGATGTCAGCATGACACCGGTCATACAGCTGCGTCGGCACCGCGCCGGGTTGGCTGGTGCCGCGGGCGATTTCGCAGAACGGCGACCCTTCCGTGTCCGTGCCAATGACAGTGCCGTCGAGGTGCCCGTCGACGTCTGCCCCAAGCGCATGGTGATACGGCATCTCGACCCGCATCGCGCCCTCCGCACCGACCCGCCTGAACGAACATCATCGACGCGATCAGCGCGCGATCCGTGAAGCCGGTCGACGTGGTCATCCATGCGGTCGAGCACCAGCCGCGCCTCCGTCGCGTCGAGCCAATTCTGCGGCGCGCAAGAGCAAATCATTGTCGGCGGGCGGGCGCTGCTTGTCTGCAAGTTGCTGCTGTTCGGTTAAAGCCGACAGCTAAGCGATTATCTGTTTGCTGGTGGCAGACCTTCATTTATCGCCTTCCGGCTTGAAAAACCGGCCTCGAAAACTCAAAAAGATAGAATTCCCTTTAGTTTCATATGGTTGCGGAGAAACTTCGGAGTCCCGGGCACGATTGGCACACCCTATGCGTATGTAGCAGCGAGCGCAAACAAATCGTGCTCTTCCAACCGAAACGAATGATCCAAGGAGATTGACCATGGCTTCCCTGACCATCAAAGACCTCTCGCATAACGCAGAACTCTCCGTAGAAGCCCTCGCCTCCGTGCGCGGCGGCAGCAACTACAACGCCGGTAACGTGAATGCCGCATTCGGTGGCGGCTTCGCCAGCCCGGCCATCGTAGTGGCGCCCGTCACGCAGACCGATACGAAGGTCGTCATCCCGACGATCCAGAACTTCGGTGGCCTGCAGGCCGTGCTGTAAATCGCAAACACATCTTCCACTTACCACACCCTATCCGGAGATCGATCATGAGCTCGCTGACCATCAAAGACCTTTCGCATCACGCAGACCTTTCCGTCAAAGCACTGTCGGCCGTGCGCGGCGGCAGCAACTACAACGCCTTCAACACGAATGCCGCATTCGGTGGCGGCTTCGCCAGCCCGGCCATCGTAGTGGCGCCCGTCACGCAGACCGGTACGAAGGTCGTCATCCCGACGATCCAGAACTTCGGTGGCCTGCAGGCCGTGCTGTAAATCGCAAACACATCTTCCACTTACCACACCCTATCCGGAGATCGATCATGAGCTCGTTGACCATCAAAGACCTTTCGCATCACGCAGACCTTTCCGTCGAAGCACTCGCCTCGGTGCGTGGCGGCAGCAACTACAACGTCGGCAACGTGAACGCCGCATTCGGTGGCGGCTTCGCCAGCCCGGCCATCGTAGTGGCGCCCGTCACGCAGACCGATACGAAGGTCGTCATCCCGACGATCCAGAACTTCGGCGGCCTGCAGGCTGTGCTGTAAATCGCAAACACATCACCCGCTTTCCATACCCCATTCAGGAGATTGATCATGGCCTCGTTGACCATCAAAGACCTTTCGCATCACGCAGACCTTTCCGTCGAAGCACTCGCCTCGGTGCGCGGCGGCAGCAACTACAACGTCGGCAACGTGAACGCCGCATTCGGTGGCGGCTTCGCCAGCCCGGGCGTCGTCGTGGCTCCCGTCACGCAGACCGACACGAAGGTCGTCATCCCGACGATCCAGAACTTCGGTGGCCTGCAGGCCGTGCTGTAAATCGCAAACACATTACCCGCTTTCCCTACCCGTTTCAGGAGATTGACCATGGCCTCGCTGACCATCAAAGACCTTTCGCATCACGCAGACCTTTCTGTCGAAGCACTCGCCTCGGTGCGCGGCGGCAGCAACTACAACGTCGGTAACGTGAACGCCGCATTCGGTGGCGGCTTCGCCAGCCCGGGCGTCGTCGTGGCCCCCGTCACGCAGACCGACACGAAGGTCGTCATCCCGACGATCCAGAACTTCGGCGGCCTGCAGGCCGTGCTGTAAATCGAAAACGCATTCCCACTTCCCATACCGTATCCAGGAGATTGATCATGAGCTCACTGACCATCAAAGACCTTTCGCATAACGAAGAACTTTCCGTCAAGGCACTCTCGGCCGTGCGCGGCGGCAGCAACTACAACGCCTTCAACACGAATGCCGCGTTCGGTGGCGGTTTCGCCAGCCCGTCGATCGTGGTGGCACCCGTCACGCAGACCGACACGCAGGTCATCATCCCGACGATCCAGAACTTCGGCGGCCTGCAGCTGGTCAAGTAAGGCAACACACGGGAGAGCCCCGCCGCGTCTGTGCCTCACAGGCAGTGCATGCTCTCCCGTCCCGCAATACGCCATACCAGGAGCTTGACCATGGCCTCGCTGACGATCACGGATCTCTCGCATCACCAGACACTGTCTAACGACGCGCTGTCTGCAGTGCGCGGCGGTAGCAACTTCAATTTCGGTAACGTGAACGCAGCGTTCGGCGGTGGGTTTGCCAGCCCGGCTATCGTGGTCGCGCCCGTCATCCAGACCGACACGAAGATCGATATTCCGACGCTGCAGAATTTCGGCGGCCTGCAGTTTCTCAAGGGACTGTTTTAAGTCCCGGGAATGAAACGGCTGTTCGCATGTAAAAACGTTGGTCGGGTTCGCAGAGCCCGTCGAACAGTTCAAGACAGCACCACAATACGGGGTAAGCGTTAAGAGAAGTTCTTTCTGAGAGGAATGCCGTCAGGTCTTGTCCCTTGACGGTTTCAGGCCCGCCAGTCCGTTCGCACTGGCGGGCCTTCTTGTTGGTGGGGCGTTGAGAGATCAACAAGTCCACGCATGAGCGCCATCACGCCTGGCGCCCGTTCATCTCCGGCGGCGCGCCAACGCGGCCACACCGCAGCGACGGACCAAAGCGACATGAGTTGGCGCTCAGTCCAAATGAGAAGTTGACGGATCGCGCCGGATGAGGAGTCCGGCATCGCCCCAGCCAGAGCTAGATCCGCCATGCCTTGCATTATCGGCTCGCACAGCGGGCGCGTCATCACACAAGTTAACAAGAGACTCTTTCCAGATGCGTCAAAATAGCGCCATCCAGTCGCGCCGCGCGCCGGAGCCACGCCAGACCGCTCAGCCACATCCGCTAAGATAACGATCCTGACCGCCCCCGAACCAACCGACGCTCGCCGCCTTGCCCACCTTCACTCTCCCCTCAGCGCTGCAGGCGGAACTCGACATCCGCAAAAGCCGCTTCATCGCCTACGCGATTCCCGTCGCCGACCGCGACGCCGCGATGGACGAACTGCGCCGCCTGCGTGAAGCGCATCCCACGGCCACGCATGTGTGCTGGGCCCTGCTGGCGGGCGGGCAATCGGGCATGTCGGACGATGGCGAGCCGTCGGGCACGGCAGGGCGCCCGATCCTCGAAGTCCTGCGCCATCACGATCTGGACGGCGTGCTGGCCGCTGTCGTGCGCTATTACGGCGGCGTGAAGCTCGGCGCGGGCGGCCTCGTGCGCGCCTATACCGACGCGATCGCCACCGCGTTGCAGGACGCGCCGCGTGTCGAGCGGATCGCGCTTGCGTCCTTGCAGGTCGAGATCGGCTATCCCGACGAAGCCCGCGTGCGACGCTGGATCGAACAGGAAAACTACGCGCTCGAAGCGAGCGCGTACGACATGAACGTGCAACTGACGATACGCATGCCCGTCACGGCCATCGACGCCGCGCGTGAAGCCTTGCGCGATATGACGCAAGGCCGCGCAATTTTCCCCGAAAGCCTCTGAGCAGAACCAGAACAAAACGGCCGCGTGCCGGAAAAGTACCGTGCACGCGGCCGCTCTGGAAGGCCTGTAACTTGTCGATGCTCAATGCGCCGCAGCAAACACCTTCGCCGATTGCTTCGCTTGCGCACCCGCCGCTGCCAGCGCATCTTCGAGAATCATCTCGGCGCCCTTCTCCGCGACCATCATCGTCGGCGCGTTGATATTGCCTGACGTGATGTTCGGGAAGATCGACGCATCGACGATCCGCAAGCCCGACATGCCATGCACGCGCAGCCGCTCGTCGACGACCGAGTTGCCATCGTCCGGCCCCATCGCGCACGAACCGCACAGGTGATAGATCGAACCCGACTGTTCCCGGAAGTACTGCAGGAAAGCTTCGCGATCGTTCACTTGCGGGCCGGGCGATATCTCTTCGACAGTGATGTCCTTGAGCGCCGCCGTCGACATGATCTTGCGCACCAGTTCGCAGCCTTCGATGGCTTCGTCGATATCTTTTTGCGTCGTCAGCGCGTTGATGCGAATCTTCGCGGCATCTTCCGCACGGTCGGACGCGATCTGGATCGAGCCGCGGCTACTCGGACGGCACGGATTGAAGCACAGCAGGAAGCCCGAATACGGTTCGGGTTCGAGGCTCGCCTTGTTGCTCTTCGGAATGCGATACGACAACGGGTTGAAATAGAGCTGCAGGTTAGGCAACGCTTCTTTCTCGCTGCTTTTGAAGAAGCCGCCAGCCTGGTTCACGCTCATCGCAAGCGGGCCTTTGCGCGTCAGCAGGTATTGCAAGCCGAGCTTGAGCTTGCCCAGCAACGGACGCATTTCGTCATTCAGCGTCTTCACGTTCGAGCGATAGTAGAAGCTCACGCAAAGATGATCCTGCAGATTTTGCCCGACTGCCGGCAAATGATGCACGAGAGGAACGCGATGCTCCGCGAGCAGCGCGCTATCGCCGACACCCGACAGTTGCAGCAGCTTCGGCGTATCGACGGCGCCCGCCGAAAGAATCACTTCCCGCTTCGCGGTGAAATGACGCGCACTGCCGTTCTGCTTCACGACGACGCCCGTCGCGCGCCGGTCCGCGTCGAACAGCACCTGCGTGACGAGCACTTCACGCTCGACCGTCAGGTTCTTCCGGTTGAGCACCGGGTGCAGGTATTCGAAGCTGCTCGACGAACGCTGGCCATTACGCGTGTTCACGTCGTAAATGCCCGCGCCTTCGAACTGCGCACCGTTGAAGTCGTCAGTGCGCTTGTAGCCCGCCTGCTCGCAGCCCTTGATGAACACGTGACAGATGGGATGCGCCGCATCCTTCATCGGGGAAATGCCGATCGGGCCATTTGCGCCGTGATACTCCGTGTTGCCGAGCGGATGCGCTTCGAGCTTGCGGAAATACGGCAGTACGTCGCGATACGACCAGCCCTTGTTGCCCGCCTCCGCCCAGTCGTCGTAATCCTGCGCCTGGCCGCGCACGTAGATCATTGCGTTGATCGAACCGGAGCCGCCCTGCACCTTGCCACGCGGGCAATACAACGAGCGGTTGTCGAGTTCCTTCTCCGGCTCGCTGTAGTACATCCAGTTGTAGGTTTCGTTGTAGTACGTCTTCGTGAAACCGACTGGAATTTTGAACCAGAACGAATCGTCGGCTTTGCCCGCTTCGAGCAGCAGCACCGAGTACTGGCCGGACGCCGACAGCCGGTTGGCGAGAATGCAGCCCGCAGATCCCGCTCCGACGATGATGTAGTCGTAATTCATGTTCTATTCGCCCGCAGGCGTCCAATACGTGGAATACGTGTTCGCGTTTAGCCCTTGGCGGGCGCGAGATCCTTCACGTCGGCCGGTTTCGACGCCATCTGTAGATGCAGGCGCTCGCCCTTGTACGGCGTGTGCTGATTGACCACTTCCATATTCAGCTCGACACCCAGGCCCGGTTCCGTCGACGGAATGATGTAGCCGTCTTCCCAGCGGATCGGCGTCTTCAGCACTTCCGCATGGAAACCGCCCCACGTGCCGATGCTTTCCTGAATCAGGAAGTTCGGCGTGCAGGTTGCAAGCTGAATGCTCGCGGCGGCGCCGACCGGACCGTTGTAGAGGTGCGGCGCGATCTGCGCGTAATACACCTCGGCGAGGGTGGCGACCTTCTTCGCTTCGAGCAGGCCGCCGACGCGCGCCACGTTCAGTTGCAGGATCGACGCGCCGCCCGCTTCCAGCAGCTTGTGGAATTCGTATTTCGTGGTGAGGCGCTCGCCAGCCGAAATCGGAATGCTCGTGTGCCGCGCGACTTCGGCCATTGCCTCATGCTGTCCCGGCGGCACGGGCTCTTCGAACCACAACGGGTCGTATTTTTCGAGGCGCTTCGCCAGACGGATCGCCGACGCCGGCACCATTTGCCCATGCGTGCCGAACAGCAGGTCAGCCTTGCTGCCCACGGCTTCGCGCACCTTGCGGCAGAACGTTTCGCAACGGTCCATCACTTCGAGCGACAGATGATGGCCCGAGTAAGCCGTATAAGGGCCAGCAGGATCGAACTTCACCGCGGTAAAGCCGCGCTTGACGTTTTCCGCCGCGCATTCGGCTGCGAGATCGGGATCGTCGTAGTCGTATTCGCCGCGGCGGTTCTTCGGGTACAGATACGTGTAAGAACGCAGGCGTTCATGCACGCGGCCGCCGAGCAGCTCGTACACGGGCTTGTTCGCCGCCTTGCCGATGATGTCCCAGCACGCCATTTCGAGGCCGCTGACGACGCCCATCATCGTCAGGTCGGGGCGCTGCGTGAAGCCGCTCGAATACGCTTCACGCCACAGACGTTCGACGTGGTGCGGGTCTTTGTCGAGCAGATACCGCGAGAACACGTCGTCGATGATGGGCGCCATCGCATTCGGATGAAACGTGGCCGAATAGATTTCGCCGACGCCTTCAATCCCGCAATCCGTCTTCAGCTTGACGAAGATCCAGTACATGCCGCCGATATGCGGCGGCGGCACGGCGACGATATGCGTTTCGAGCGAGACGACTTTCATTTACGCTTCCTTCCTGTTAAGCATATTGCGCAGCACGAGGCCCGCGCAGCCGCCGACGGCGGATACGGCGGCCACGTAGCCGAAGTACATTTGATAACCATGCACGCCCGGATAGTTCTGGGTCAGATATCCGTTGATGAGCGGCAGGAAAACATCGGGCGAATAACCGAGTACCGAAATCAGGCCAATCGCGAGACCCATCGTCTCGACGGGCACGTTGCAGCGATCGAGCAGCGACCAGTAGAGACCGCGAATTGCATACGTCAGCACGCCGATGAAGAGCACCAGAAACACCAGCATCACATGGCTGCTGATCTGCGGCGCAGCGACCAGGCCGATCAGCGAGAGCGACGCGAGAAAGAGCGCGATGATCAGCACGGTCACTTTCGAAAAGCGGTCGCCGAGAAAGCCGCCGCCAATGCCGCCGATGGGACGCATCCACAGCTTGAGCGTCGTAATCGTGCCCGCCATCACCACGGACAAGCCAATCTCGCCCTCATGCAGATACGCGGAGAAGCTGTAGGTCGCCCAGAACACCTGATAGCCGCAGAACACGATTGCCGCGACGAGCCACAGTTCGGGAATCTTCGCGAGCGTGATCAGATCGGCGATCACGTTGCTGCGTCTGGCGGCTTTCGCGCGGCTCGATTGCTCCGCTTTCGACGATGGATCCTTCACCAGTGCGAGCACCACGCCGAGGCCGATGCACAGGAACGCGTACATATAAACGACGACCTTGAAGCCGACAGCGGCCGGTTCGCCTTTCGTCTGCGTGAGCCATGCGAACAGCGTGATGGCGATCGTCGCGAGCATCGCTTCGATCAGCCCGCGGCCGCCGTCGAGAAAACCGAAGAAGCGTCCCTGTTCGTCCGCACCCGCGATCATCGACACGCGCTTGATGACGGCCGCCCAGAACGTCAGCCCCGTCGAGAGACCCCAGCCGCCGAAGATCATCAGCAGCAGATTGAACGACGGCGCCGTCGAATACACCAGGCCGAGCAGACCCGTGGCGACGAGCGAGAAGCTGATCAGCAGGCGCGGCGCGATGCGGTCCGCGAGCCAGCCGCTCGGCAGATAGCTCAGCAGAAAGATCGTGCCGAGCATCGAATACAGGTAGCCGAGCTGGCTTTCGCTGATGTGGAAAACTTCCAGCATCGTCGGCTGATAGACCTGGCGCAGATAGAGAATCGGATAGATTGCGCCGGCTGCGATGACGAGCAGCAACAGTTGCACATAGCGCTGTGCCTTGTTGCCGGACTGGTCGGTTGCGCTGGCGGAACGGCGCGCCGAAGCGTCCGTTTGAAGAGGTTGGCTTGCCACTGAAATGCTCCTAAGAGACGCGCGAGGAGCACAGCATGCGCCGTGGCCGTCGTGTCTCCGTTACTTTGTTATGAATGCAGCGTGTGCTTTTTATGGTTAAAAAAGAGAGCGCATTCCGCGTTGCTTTTCGCACGCGGCATGCGCTCTGACAGGATCAGTACTTCATGACGACCAGACGCGTCTGCGTGAATTCGAGCATGCCGTGCTTGCCGTCGTCGCCGCCGAGACCCGAGCGCTTCCAGCCTGCGTGGAAGCCCTGGTACGGATCGGCAGGCGTGCGGTTCACGTAGAGTTCGCCCGCTTCGATGTTGTTCGCGACCTTCATCGTGGTGCGGTAGTTCTCGGTGTAGAGCACCGACGACAGACCGAACTGGTGGTCGTTGGCCATCTGCAGTGCTTCGTCGAGCGTGCTGTAGCGCACGACGGGCATGATCGGGCCGAACGTTTCTTCCCGGATGATCTCCATCTCCTGACGGCAGTTCGTCAGCAGCGTGGCCGGATAGAAGAAGCCCTTGCCCTCAGGCATCACGCCGCCCGTTTCGAGCGTTGCGCCATCGGCTACCGCGCGCTGGACCATCGCGTGAATCGACTGGCGCGAGGCTTGGTTGACGAGCGGACCCATCAATGAAGCATCCGTGCTGCGGTCGCCGCTCTTCACGGCGCTCATATGCTTTTTCAGCAGCGCGACGAACTGGTCATGCACGCTCTCGTGGACATAGACGCGCTCGATTGCCGTGCAAAGTTGGCCGCAGTGCGTCGTCTTCGAGCCGACGAGTTCGCGGGCGGCCTTTTCCAGATCCGCATCCGGCTCGATGATGGCAGGCGTCTTGCCGCCCAGTTCGAGCGACGGCTTCGCAATGTTCTCTTTGCAGTAGTCGAGCACCTTGCGACCGGCGCCGACGCTGCCCGTCAGCGTAATCATGCCGACGGCGGGATGCGTGCAGACGGCTTCCGCCGTTGCGTGGCTCATCGCGAGAATGTTGACCACGCCCGCCGGCAATTCGGCGCGGATCACCGCCTTGGCGATTTCGAATGCGGAAGTGGGCGTGTTATTACTCGGCCGCACGACCACCGTATTACCCGCGATCAACGCCGGCGCGATCTTGCGCATGAACGTATACACGGGGTAATTGAACGGAATCAGGCACGCGACGACGCCGATCGGCTCGCGATGCATCACGAGGTTCTCGTCGGGGGTGTCGCTGGGAATGACTTCGCCTTCGATGCGGCGCGCCCACTCGGCGTGATAGCGCGTGATCTGGCCGGCGTAGATGGCTTCGTTGGTCGCGTCGGCGACGCTTTTGCCCGACTCCAGCGCGAGGGCCGCGCCGATGGCGGGCGCACAGTCGGTCAATGCGTCGGCGAGCTTGTGAAGATAAGTAGCGCGCTCCGCGGCGGGCAGCTTGCGCCAGCTCTTCTGCGCGGCGGCGGCTGCAGCGACTGCTGCTACGGCCTCTTCGCGGGACGCGCCCGATACCTGGGCAATCTGCGCCTCGGTAGCGGGGTTATAGACGGAGATGAGTTCGTCCGTTGCGGGTTCGACGAACTGGCCGCCAACGAAATTCCGGTCGAGTCGCATGGTGTTTACCTGGTGACGCGTGCGCGAAGCACATTACCGGCGGCGAGTTAGAGCAAGGCGAAACATGCAGCCGGCGCATGACCCGGATTCTTCTCTGCGGCCTAATGACGCGCAAGCGAGTATTTCGACCGCCAAACATTCGTAAAACTCATGTTTGTAGGGAGATATGACAGGCACGCGAACGATTCGCCAGTGGTTGCGGCGGATATGTGGAAATGCGTCTTTTCAGGGAAGCGTGAGGAGTGCGCCAGGGCAGCGATTTCGCCCTTGCGCGAGCCGGCATTGCACCGGCTGCGAACGAATGGCGCGGCGGCTTGAGCGCCGCGCGTGGGAACGGTCCGGCAGCATGTCGCCGAACCGGATTACATGAAAGCCGCTTCGAAGCGGATCAAGCCTCGCCCGTCGCGGGCGCTGGCGTCTGCACCGTCACCGGCGTTTCGACGACGGGCGGAACGCTTTTCACGGCGGCCTTCTTTGCGGCGGCCTTCTTTGCAGCGGCCTTTTTCGCAGGCGCCTTGCTCGCACCCGGTTTCTTTGCAGCGGCTTTCTTCGCAATGACGCGCTTGCCGGCAGTCGGCGCGGCAGACTTCGCAGCAACCTTCTTCGCAGCAACCTTTTTAGCAGCCGTCTTCTTGCCGGCGGATTTCGCGGTGGCTTTCTTCGCCGCGACTTTCTTCACAGCGGCTTTTGCGCCTGCCGCCGATGCCTTTTTCGCAACCTTGCGAGCCGCCGACTTCACTGTTACAGCTTTCTTCGCCGCCGCCTTCTTGGTAGCAGCCTTTGCAGTCACCACGGGTTCTGCTGCAGCCGCAGCAGCATCGATCAAAAACTTGGTACGGTCTTTCACGTTCTTGATCCATGCCGGCGGCCGGGCATGACCGCTCCACGTTGCCCCCGTCTTGGGATCGCGATACTTGGGCGGCAATTTGCCTTTCGCGGCCGATGCAACACCCGCCTTGCCGCTACTGACACCAAGACGCGCTTTGCGCTCGCGTTCGCGCCGTGCCTTTGCGCGACGCTCGATGTCTTCCGTCGTGAGACCGTGCTTGATCATCAGTTCACGGATCTGGTCCAACGCACCTTGCGCGCCTTGAGCAATGAGCGTTTCGGCCTGGGTCTGCAGTTTCTTTATACGTGCCTGGATGATTTCCAATGTAGCCATTATTGCCTCCCTTTGAATTGCATACGCGGACTATGCCACGGAATTGCTTAGAAGCGCTATGGTTTTAAAGCTTGAGTAAGAAAACCGTTGCCCATCGATACGCTGTTTCTCTTAAGCCTCGCATAAGACTCGTCACACGCAATTGCTGAAGCGGCTTTTGCGATTGCATTGCATGCCGCGAGAATAACGACCCGCCTTCAAACGTTAATTCCTTCGACTGCCAATTGCTGCATGGCCGCACGCCTGCGCCCAATGGGAGGACACTGATAAACTTTCAGCGTCCCTTTCCTTTGCGCTCGCATGCGCGTCGCCGTGCTCTTTGATGGCCGCTTCAACACCTGGAGATATTGATGGAGCACGCGTACGTCCAGCTTCTGCACCTGCTTGCAGGCCACACTGCGTGGACGCTGGTCGTGGTTTTTCTTGCTGCGTTTCTCGAAGCCGTCGCGATCATCGGCACCTTCGTGCCGGGTAGTACAGCGATGTTTATCGCCGGCGCGCTGGTCGGCACGGGCACACTGAATCTCGGCTGGCTCTTTGCGAGCGCGATCGTGGGCGCCGTGGCGGGCGACGGCATGAGCTACTGGTTCGGCCGTCGCTATAAAGACACGATCAGCAAACTCTGGCCGTTCAGCACGCATCCGGGGCTGCTCGAAAGCGGTCAGAAGTATTTCGACAAACATGGCGCGAAGAGCGTCGTATTTGCGCGCTTCGCCGCACCGCTTCGCGCAATCGTCCCCGTCGTCGCTGGCATGCTCGAAATGCCGCCCATGCGCTTCTACGCGATGAACGTGCTGTCCGCGTTGCTGTGGGCGCCCGCGCATATTCTTCCCGGCGTCGTATTCGGTGCGTCCATCCAACTGGCGGGCGCGGTGTCGTTCCGTCTCGTTGCGGCGCTGGCGATCGTCGCGGCCATCGTATGGGTGTGCTTCTGGGTGATGCGCGTGGTCGTCTCGCACGCCCGCGCATGGGCGGGTGCATCGCGCAGCGGCCTCGTGAAGTGGGCGCGCGATCACGAAGCGCCGTATGGCAAGCTGGTCTATCGGATCGTCGATCCCGAGCGAGCGGCTATCGGCCTGCTGGTCGGCATTTCGGTTTTCGTGCTGGTGTGTGCAGGGATTTTCTTTGGCGTCATGCAGGACGTCGTGTCGGGCGATCCGCTGGTTCAGGTCGACATGTCGTTCTATCGCTTCCTGCAATCGGCGCAGGCGCCGTGGATCGGCGAAGCGCTCGCGCGCGCCTCGACGCTCGGCAGCGTTCCGACGCTCGCCGCGCTGGTCATTGCGTCGACCATCATGATCGCCTTCGAGAAACGCTGGCGCATGCTGATCTATTGGCTCATCGCAGTGATCTTCTCGCAGGTGCTGATCTTCGCGATTCAGGTGATCGTGCCGCATGCGCCGCCTGCCGCTGCGCCATCGGACCTCTATGCGTTTCCCAGCAATCACGTCGCCGCGAGCGTCACGGTGTATGGCTTTCTTGCGTTCGTCGTGGCGCGCCGCGTCGGCATGCTGACGGGCATCGCCGTCACCGCGCTCGCGAGCCTGATCATGATCGCCGTCGCGTTCGCGGGCCTGTATTCCGGGCGTTTCGCATTCTCCGATGCCGTAGGCGGCGCAGCATTCGCGGCCGTGTGGGTCGCTGTCGTCGCGCTGACGGCCGTATGGCGGCATCCCGAAGCGCCGCCCGCTCGCGAGTACATGCCTGCCGTTTTGCTGATCGTGCTGTGCGCGAGCGTCGGCTTGCAGATCGCCTTGGGGCGTCAGCCGGATGCTGAACCGCAGGTGCGCCAGCGGCCGCCCGTGGTCGTGACGCAGGCGCAATGGACGGACTCGCTGTGGAAGCAGTTCCCCTGCTATCGCTCCGACATGAAGGGCGACCGGCGCGAACCGATCACCGTGCAATGGACGGCCGACCGGCAGCAGATCGTCGCGCAACTGCGCAGCCGAGGTTGGCTCGAGGGCACGCGTTTCAATGCGCGCAGCCTGTTCTCGCTCGTGTCGCCCGATGTCCCTGTGATGGATCTGCCCGTGTTGCCCAAGCTCAACGACGGCGAACCGTCGACTCTCGTCTTCAGCCGTCAGCGCGCCCGCAGCGACGAACGCGACGTGCTGCGCTTCTGGCGCACGGGCTATGCCGTTGCGCGTCGCAACGGCATGACGCCCGCACCGATCTGGCTCGGCTCGCTCGTGCATGAGCGTCTGCTACGCCCGTCGTGGCCGTTCAATGTGCTGCGCACCGACAGGCAACTCGATCCGCTCATTTCGCCAAAATCGGTTAGCGGCGAATGGCGCGAGCTCGAATTGTCGAGCAGCATGGGATGCACCGACATTCCCGTCACGCTGATTGCATCCACGGAACGTTAAGGCCTTTAGATCGGTTGTACCGGTTCTGTGGCCGCTTGTGGAGTACGCGGCCCCTTCAGCCGTGCAACAATGAACAGCCAGCGCGCGTCGAAGCAATGCAGTGCGCAAGGAGCGATTGCAATTGGTCGATTTCAATCCGTCGGCAATTTCTACATGGGGCGCAGCCGTTGTCTTCCTGAACGTGCTGCTCACGCGCCTCGGCATTCCCGTGCCTGCCGTCCCCGTACTGCTGCTCGCGGGTACGGCGATTGCCAACGGCCATCTGTCCTTCTGGCATGTGCTGACAGCAGCACTTGCCGCCGCGCTGATTGGCGACGGGATATGGTTTACGGCGGGCCGCATGCTCGGACGCCGGCTGATCCATGCGCTAGCGCGGCTGTCGGCCGCTGTCGAAACGCGCGTGCGCAAGGCGCGTGCCCTCTTCATGCGCTTTGGACCGGCAATCGTGTCGGTCTCGAAGTTCGTCCCGGGACTTGCCATCATCACGCCGCCGCTAATGGGCACCACGCGCGTCGGCGTGGTCATCTTCTTCGCGTGGGACGCCGTCGGTATCGTCGCTTGGGCAACGTTCTGGCTGCTCGGCGGCGCGATATTCGAACGGCAGCTGAGCTTGCTGATTCACGAAGTGCGGGCACATGGCTGGACGATCATCGATGTGCTGACCGCTATCGCCGCGAGCTATCTGGCGTTCCGCTTCGTGCAGCGGTGGCGCCTGCAGCGGCCGCTGTCGCTTGCGGCTGTCTCGCCGGAGCAGATCGACGCGTTGATGCGTCCCGACAAGCCGCCCATCGTGCTCGACGCTCGCCCCGAGCATATGAAACAACAGACGCCGCAGCCCATTCCCGGTGCGCTGCCGCTCGATGTCCATGCGCCCGGCACGATCGACGCCGCCTTGCTGGCGCGCGATGTCGTTGTCTATTGCGTCTGCGCCGACGGCGTCACGGCAAGAACGCTGTCGCAGCAGATGCGCAGCGCAGGCTTTACGCGGATTCGCGCGCTAAGAGGCGGACTGGACGCGTGGGAACGACGCGGCTATACGGTCGAGCCCTTGACTGAACCTGATAATGCCACTGCGCAGCCCAGGCGCGAGAAAAGCCATGCGTTGCCGCAGGAACGTGGCATTACCTTGCGCGGCATTGCACCAAGAGGCGCCGTCTCCGGTTAAATCGCGTGAGCTCTCACGCATCTGTTTGCCCCATTAAGCAGCACCCAACGCTAAAGAAAAGCGGTCGCGCTAAAGCGCCGCTAAGACGAAGCCTTTAGCGTATTGGCGGACTGCATTCAATTGCATACCCCTTGAAAGCAAGCTGGCGCGGTTCTAGCTAAACTTCTTTCTTTAGGATCCGGTTACTAAAGACCGATTGTTCAGGTAAATCCTGGAGATCAAGGGTATGCGCTGGCTATTTATCGTCTGGTTTATCTTAAGCGTCACGTATGTAGCAAGGCGCGGCAATGCCCGCTTCACCTTCGGACGCCAACTTTCAGATCATTCGACCTTTCTGGCTCCAATTAACTGCCTGTGCTATCTGTTCTCACCGCTTAGGGCCAAGGCTTATATCGACGAGAATCATTTTCCGGAATTGACGCCCCTCAAGGCAAACTGGGAAGTCATCCGTGAAGAAGCGCTTGCCGTCGACGCTGCGCAGAAAATATCCGCGTCGACCAATTACAACGACATCGGCTTCAATTCATTCTTTAAGACCGGTTGGCGTCGCTTCTATCTGAAATGGTATGACGCGCCGCATCCATCGGCGCAATCGCTTTGCCCCGTGACCACGCGTCTGCTTCAGGACATTCCGACCGTCAAGGCCGCGATGTTCGCGCAATTACCGCCCGGCGCAAGCCTCGTGCGGCATCGCGATCCCTATGCGGGGTCGGTGCGCTATCACCTCGGGCTCGTCACGCCGGCCAGCCCCAAATGCTATATCGACGTGGACGGCCAGCAATACTATTGGCGCGACGGCGAAGCGGTGATGTTCGACGAGACTTATATTCACTACGCGAAGAACGAGACCGACGTATCGCGCATCGTGCTGTTCTGCGATGTCGAACGGCCCATGTACTTCCGCTGGGCCGCCGCATTGAACCGGATGTTCTCGAATGTCGTGATGCGCGCGGCCAGTTCGCCGAATGACGCAGGCGACCGAACCGGCTTCCTGAACCGCGCATTCAAATATGTGTACGCGATTCGCCGCGTCGGCAAGCGCCTTAAGGCATGGCATCGGCCGACTTACTATCTCGTCAAATGGGTGCTGTTCGGTTCGATCTTCGCCGGCATCATTTACGCGCTGTAAAGCGCGACGCTGCCTGCTCCGGCGCGCTCTGGCACACCTAGCCGCGCACCACTTCCTGAACGGGCGCCAGACCGCCTACGACAATCCGGTCGCGCCCCGTCGCCTTCGCCTGATAAAGACTGCGGTCGACTTCCTGCAACCACGTGTGATAGTCGGGCAAGTCGTCGGTCAATTGGGCAATGCCGACGCTGATCGTGCATGGGCATTCCGCCGACGCTTCTTTCGTCTTCTCTCTCACGCGCTGCACCAGCACCTTCGCGACCGTATGCGCCTCGCGCAGTGTCGCGCCCGGCAACACGACGCCGAACTCCTCGCCGCCATAACGGCCAATGCTGTCGCCCGCGCGGAAATGGCTGCGCAGCAGATCGGCGAACGCCTGCAACACCGCGTCGCCGGCGGGATGACCGAGTGTGTCGTTGATCCGCTTGAAGTGATCGAGGTCGATCAGCAGCAGGCACGACGCGTAGCGATTTGCGCGGCAGCGCTCGAATTCGTCGGCAAGCATCCCTTCCCAATGCCGGCGATTCCAAAGACGGGTCAGGCCGTCCGTGCGGCTCAGATGCTCGAGTTCGCGCGTGCGCTGGGCGAGCTTGAGCGACAACCGGTAACTCGTAAAGCCCAACGCTAGCGGATAAATAATGAGGAACGGCAGGCACGCCAGGATAGTCGGCATTTGCGACATCGGCGAAAACACGAAGCCGACCGTCACGAGCCCCGCCAGCACACCGAGTACATGCGCGAGCACGCCGCGCGCAAAGAGCCGCAGGCCGCCCGCGCCGATGTTGTCCATGCTGAGCATCGCGAGAATCAGCACGCTGGGAAGCACGTTGAACTGCATCGCCACGACCCAGAAGCCGCCGAGCATCGAATCGGCCATCAGGTTCAGGCGTTCGCCGCGAAACGGCACCTCGCAGGCAAGCGCCGCGCGGCGCGCGACATGCGGCCAGACGAATCCATGAAACACCAGTAGCGACCACAGCACGAAGCCGCGATGCTGTAGCGCGAAAACGGAAGCGACGCAGAAGAAGCCAAGCCCCAGCCCGGCAATGCGCAAGCGGTAAATGCGCTCGACAAAGCTCTTCCCTTGCCCGGCCCTGCTTTTCGTTGCCAACGTTATCGATCCCCGAGCAAGTGACTGCGAGAATTGGGCCGCGCGCGTTCATGCGCCGCGTGCCGCAGAGTCCCGGTTTTGCACCAAGCTTTGTAGAAACGTTGCGCGTTTCGATGCGGGCGCAACGTCATGGATTGGTATAAAAAAATGATACCAGTATCCGCAGTGGGCAATTAGTCCATTTGCGCGGTGGAAGCGTTTCTGTCGTTTTTCGGTGTGCTCGCACAAGCCGCGATGAACGTTTAACGTTTGCGTCGCACTGTGATGGACGTCAATGGTGCTAACGGGTTGAATTGCTCCAGCAGAACAACATGAAGCAAATGAATCAGATGAAGTGAGTCAAAAGCGCTGCACGCGATGCCCGAATCAATGACCACTGATCAACGGCACCCGCGCAGCCGCGGATGTTTCGACGCTGCGCTGCGTCAGCCACACTTCCTGTTGCAGCCAGTCGCGAAACACCGTCACGTGAGGCAACTCGCCCTGCTCGGGACGCGTCACGAGCCAATACGACTGGTGTCCGTCGACATGCACGTTCAGTACTTGCACGAGTTGTCCATTGGCGAGTTCGTGCGCAATCATATGACGATCGGCGATCGTGATACCGAGGCCGTCGATGGCAGCGCGTATCGCGTGATCGAGCAGATCGAATTCAAAACCGCCCGACGTATCCACGCCTTCGATGCCCGCCGCTTTCAGCCAATGCTGCCAGGTCAGATAACGCTGGTTATCGCCCGCTAAAACATGCAGCAAAGTGAATTGATTGAGATCGATGACTTCATTGCCCGCCTGGCGCGCGAGCAACGCGGGCGAGCACACGGCGATATGCCGCTCGTTCATCAGCAGCAGATTATCCAATCCTTCCCATTCGCCATTGCCGAAGCGGATCGCGCAATCGAGCACGCTCGACTCGGCCAGATTGTCCTCCAGCCGCGTCGACAGGCTCAATTCCAGTTCGGGATGTTCGGAGTGCAAGCGCCCGAGACGCGGCAAAAACCAGCGGCTCGCGAAAGTCGGCGGCGCGTTCACCCGCAAGCGATTCAGATGCGTCTTTTCCTGAATCGAGCGCACGGTCCATTCGATCTTGTCGAACGAATGCTGCAAGGCCTGTAGCAGCACGCGGCCCGATGCGGTCAGATCCAGATGATGATGCCTGCGCTGCAATAGCGTTTCGCCGAGTTGCTCTTCGAGTTGCCGCACCTGGCGGCTCACCGCGCTTTGCGTGACGTTGAGCAATTCCGCCGCGCGCGTGAAGCTGCCCGTGCGCCCGGCAACTTCGAAGGCTTTGAGCGCATTGAGCGCTGGCATTTTTCTTTTCAAGGAGGTCTCGATTCCGGATCGGCGCGCTGGCGCCACGCGCTCATTTTAGCGTCTGGGCCGCGCGGGCCTTGTTCCGACGTACCGGCAATGCGCGGCATCTGACAGCGCGTGACGCGGCGCACAAATGTTAAGGGGCATATCCGTCACGCGTTTGTCATCGTATCGACATGCTGGGCTTGCAGGATCGGAGATCCCCCCGACCATCCCCGAGGCCCAGGCCATGCCGGAACTCTCATATCCGCAGACAGGCACCTCAAGTGCCAAAAACCGCAACTTAGGACTCGCAGTCTTTGTGATTGCGCTGGTCGCTGGCGCGATCTATTGCGCGTTTCAGTTGGTCGGCGACCTCGAATCCGTTCGCACCGGTTCTGTCCTCGCTTATCTGCTGCTAGGCGTCGCCCTTTTGATCGCGCTCGGCTTCGAGTTCGTCAATGGCTTTCACGACACGGCCAACGCCGTCGCGACGGTGATCTATACGCACTCGCTCTCGCCTAACGTCGCGGTCGTGTGGTCCGGCACGTGGAATTTCCTTGGTGTGCTGACCTCGAGCGGCGCAGTCGCATTCGGCATTCTCCAGTTGCTGCCCGTCGAACTGATTCTGCAAGTGGGCAGCAGCGCAGGCTTTGCGATGGTGTTCGCGCTGCTGATCGCCGCGATCATCTGGAATCTGGGCACGTGGTGGTTCGGCCTGCCGTCTTCGAGCTCGCATACGCTGATCGGCTCGATCATCGGCGTCGGCCTGATGAACCAGCTGCTGCATGGCGCGGACGGCACGAGCGGCGTCGATTGGGGGCAAGCTGCCGGCGTCGGCAAGTCGCTGCTGTTCTCGCCGCTCATCGGCTTCCTGCTCGCGGGTCTTCTGCTGCTGGTCCTCAAGGCGCTCGTGCGCGTGCCCGCGCTGTACGCCGAGCCGAAAGGCAAAGCGCCGCCGCCGTTCTGGATTCGCGGGCTGCTGATTCTGACCTGCACGGGCGTGTCGTTTGCGCACGGTTCCAACGATGGTCAGAAAGGCATGGGCCTCATCATGCTGATCCTGATCGGCACCGTGCCGACGGCCTACGCGCTGAATAAGGCAGTCACGGCAAGCGAAACGCAAACCTTCCTCGCGGTTTCGCAGCAGGCTTCGGCCGCGCTCGGCAAGTATGCGACGCCAGGCGTGCCGCCCGTCGTCGCGCCGCGCAACGAAGTGGAGAACTACGTGCGCACGCGGCAGCTCGCGCCCGCGACGGTGCCCGCGCTGCAGAAGCTGATGGAGCAGATCGGCCAGCAGGTCAGCTCGTCGGGCACGATGGCGAACGTGCCGCAGGACAACGTCGATAACGTGCGCAACAACATGTACGTCGCGTCGGAAGCAATCCGTCTGATGGAAAAGGCCAAGCAGCCCGCGTTCGCAACTGACGACGCCAAGGCCATCGACAACTTCAAGAAGCAGATGGACCACGCAACCAAGTTCATCCCGACATGGGTGAAAGTGGCCGTGGCGATCGCGCTGGGTCTCGGCACGATGGTCGGCTGGAAGCGCATCGTCGTGACGGTGGGCGAGAAGATCGGCAAGCAGCATCTGACCTATGGACAGGGCGCATCGGCCGAACTCGTCGCGATGGTCACGATCGGCGCCGCCGACATGTACGGCCTGCCGGTGTCGACCACGCACGTGCTGTCTTCGGGTGTGGCAGGTACGATGGCCGCCAACGGCTCAGGTCTGCAATGGAGCACCGTGCGCAGTCTGGTGCTCGCGTGGGTGCTGACGCTGCCTGCGTCGATCGCGCTGTCCGCGGGACTGTACTGGTTGTTCCGTCACCTGTTCTGACAACGCGAATCTTGCCGCCGCGCCGATTCGATCCCGCGGCGGCAAAACAGAAAGCGCGGCATTTTCATGCCGCGCTTTTCATTTCAACCCTTCAAACAGGGATCAAAACACGTCGGGAACGATCATCGTGTCCGGCACGGGATGCCGGCTGTAGTCCTCGTGGAAGACCCGTTCCGGCAATACGATGGACGGGTGTTCGATCTCGTGATACGGCACCTGGCTCAGCAGATGATGAATGCAGTTCAGCCGCGCGCGCTTCTTGTCGACGGCCTGCACGACCCACCACGGCGCTTCGGGAATGTGCGAGCGCTGCAGCATCACTTCCTTCGCCTGCGTATAACGCTCCCAGCGGCGACGGCTTTCGAGGTCCATCGGGCTCAGCTTCCATTGCTTGAGCGGATCGTGGATACGCGCCTGAAAGCGGATTTCCTGCTCTTCGTCGGTGATCGAGAACCAGTACTTGATGATCTGAATACCGCTGCGCACCAGCATCTTCTCGAACTCGGGCACTGAGCGGAAGAATTCGTCGTATTCGTCGTCGGTGCAGAAGCCCATCACGCGCTCGACGCCCGCGCGGTTGTACCAGCTGCGATCGAACAGCACCATTTCGCCGCCTGCGGGCAGGTGGCTGACATAGCGCTGGAAGTACCATTGCGTGCGTTCGCGGTTGTTCGGCGCGGGCAGCGCCGCGACCCGGCATACGCGCGGATTCAGCCGCTGCGTGATGCGCTTGATCGCACCGCCCTTGCCAGCCGCGTCGCGGCCTTCGAAGATCACGACAAGGCGATGCCCTGTCTTGACGATCCAGTCCTGCAGCTTGACGAGTTCGCCTTGCAGACGGAACAGCTCGCGGAAATACTGCTTGCGCAATTCGCGCGCTTCGGGCGTGAAGCCCTCGCCGCCGTCGAGGATGCGATCGTCGACTTCCATTTCGAGTTCTTCGTCGTACGCATCGACGAGGTCCTCTTCGAAGCGGCGCTGCCGTGCGGCGAGCGACTCGGCGTCAAGTTCCTGTTCGGATTCCTTCATCACAGTAGCTCCTGTTGCTTCCCTTGCGCGGAAAAGGGTGGACGCGGCGCGTGGGCTCGTGTGATTGTCAGCTTTCTTGGTGTCAGTCATATTACTCTTTTCGCGTGGCGTGCTGCGCTTCAAGCAGGCGTCCACTGCGCCTTCAAAGCCTCTTCGCAATACTGATCTCGTGGCCGTCGGGATCGCTGATATGAAAGTAGCGTTCGCCCCATGAAGCATCGGCGGGTGCGGCGTCGGGCTGGTATCCCGCCGCCAACGCCTTGTGATAAATGGCGTCCACGTCGGACACGTGAACGATCACACGCCCCCACCATAGTACCGGGCCTCGCGTGTCGAGAATCAGGTTCAGATAGGTGCCGCCGAACGCAAACGACGTGAACGCCTCGAAAGGGCCTCCGTACGAAAGCGGAAAGCCAAGCGCGAGGTAAAACGCAACGGCGCGCTCCATGTCATGCGTGGCGAGCGTGACAGCACTGAGTGCTTCGAATCGCGGCGCTTGCGCATCGCTTTGTGATTCCGGCTGATTCATCGCTGACTCCCGCTCCAGAAAGTGAAAACAGCGGACACCGCCCACGGGCGAGGTCCGCTGCAAAGCGAATCGACGTGGCGTCGCGTGATTGACTGCGACGCCAACGCATGCCGCGAGATTACGGTATCACACGCGACACGCCGCGTCCGCGCGGATCGGATACGGCATCCGGCCGCTCGCCGTCGATCTTGATCGCCTGAATGTCGCCGTTGAAGTCCTGCGCCTTCAGCGTATAACCCTTCGCTTCGACCTGCTTCGCGAGGTCGCCTTCGATAGGCGCATACGGCTCCCAGAAGATCGTATTCGGCGGCAACAACTGATGATGGAAACGCATTGCGCTAACTGCGTCTTTCAGCGGCATGTTGAAGTCGTACACGTTGTTGACCACCTGGAAGATCGACGTGAAGATCCGCGATCCACCCGGCGTGCCGATCACCAGCGACACCTTGCCGTCCTTCGTCAGAATGGTCGGCGACATCGACGACAACGGGCGCTTCTTCGGCTCGATCGAGTTCGCGTCGCTGCCTACCACGCCGAACATGTTCGGCACGCCGGGCTTCGATGCAAAGTCGTCCATCTCGTCGTTCAGCACGATGCCCGTGCCTTCCGCGACGACGCCGGAACCGAAATAGCCGTTGATCGTGTACGTATTCGACACGGCATTGCCCCACTTGTCGACCACCGAGAAATGCGTCGTCTCCGCTTTCTCGGGCATCGACGTGCCGAGGCCAGGCTGCACGCTCTTCGTGTCCGACGGCATGTTTGGATTGACTTCGGCCGCGCGTTTCGCGATGTAGGCATCGTCCGTCAGTTGCGCGACGGGAACCTTATAGAAGTCCGGGTCGCCCAGATATTGCGCGCGATCTGCAAAGACCCGCTTTTCGATTTCCGAAATCAGGTGAATGTACTGCGGCGAGTTGAGATCGACATTCGTGAAGTCGCTCTTCAGGTCCGCCTTCATCTTCAGCAATTGCACGAGGCCAATGCCGCCCGAACTCGGGGGCGGTGCCGTGATCACGTGATAGCCATTCCAGTCCGCCTGAACGGGTTGACGCCACACGGCCCGATAGTCTTGCAGATCGCGCTTCGTGATGAGGCCATGCCCCTTCATCGACGCTGCAATCAGATCAGCCGTCTTGCCGTTATAGAACTCGCGTGCGCCCTGATTCGCAATGCGTGTGAGCACGGCCGCGAGATCCGGCTGCTTGAAATTGACGCCCTCTTTCAGATTGCCGAAATAGGTGTCGAAATTCGTTTTGCCCTCGAAGTCCTTTTCGGCAGCTTCGCGGCGCCTGGCAAGCTGCTCGTCGACTACGAAACCGTCACGCGCATATTTGATGGCGGGCGCCAGAACCTGTTTCCATTTCAGCTTGCCGAAACGATGCTGTGCTTCCCACATGCCCGCCACGGTTCCCGGCACACCTGCCGCGTAATAGCCGAAAAGGCTCTTGCCCTTGATCACATTACCCTGATCGTCGAGATACATATTGCGCGTCGCAGCCAGCGGCGCGCGCTCGCGATAGTCGATGAAATACGGCTTTCCATTCACGTATAGCGTCATGAAGCCGCCGCCGCCGATATTGCCTGCTTCAGGGTACGTGACGGCCAGCGTGAACGCGATAGCGACCGCGGCGTCGACGGCATTGCCGCCTTCCTTGAAGATCTGCTCGGCAGCATCGGCGCTGTACTTGTCCGCGACGGCAACGGCCGATGCGGTCAGTACAGGTTGTTGCGGCGGGGGCGCTTTCGCGTATGCAGGTGCGGACTCGAGAAAGCCCGCGGACGTGGTGAAGAGCCCTGCGACGGCCAGTGTTGTTGCGGAGAATTTCGCTTTATCGATTAGTTTCAATGCGTGCCTCCAAAGACAATCATCCAGTGACGGAACTACAAGCTTGTCTTTGGGCTTATAACACGCAACGAGTGCATTTGCGAAGCAACCCCTTATGTTGCAGGCGCATCGAGTTGCTTCGCGCGATTACTCCAATTGCAATACGGTTGCGAGGCTGCTAGGCAGCAGCAGATTCCTTCAGCACCTGCGATGCCACTTCATCCACGGCTGCCTGGGTCAGCTTGATGATCTCGTCGACTTCCGCACGCGTCGTCACGAGCGGCGGCGCAAACCCGAGAATGTCGCCATGCGGCATCGCGCGCGCAATGAGTCCGTGTTGCAATGCAGCGGCTGACACGCGCGGGCCGACTTTCAATGCGCTATCGAATGGGCGACGCTCTTCTTTATGCGCCATGAATTCGATCGCGGCAAGCATGCCGCATCCGCGCACTTCACCGACGAGCGGATGCGAATCGAACGCTGCATGCAACTGCTGCTGCAGATAGCCGCCAACTTCCGCCGCATTCTGCGAGAGGTTCTCGCGCTCTAGAATGTCGAGATTCGCAAGCGCTGCGGCCGCGCAGACCGGGTGTCCCGAATAGGTCCAGCCGTGACCCATCGGACCGTGATCCTGCGAGCCCTGCGCGATCACGTCCCAGACCTTCTCGCCGACGATCACGGCCGACAGCGGAGCATACGCGCTCGTCAAACCCTTCGCGACCGTGATCAGGTCAGGTTCGATGCCGAAATGCTGCGCACCCATCTTCGAACCGAGCCGCCCGAAGCCGCACACCACTTCATCGCTGATCAACAGAATGTCGTGCTTCCTCAGGACTTTCTGGATTGCGGGCCAGTAACCCGTGGGCGGCGGCAGGATACCGCCCGTACCCATCACCGGCTCGCCGATGAACGCGGCGATCGTATCCGCGCCTTCCTTTGCGATCAGCTTCTCCAGTTCTTCGACGCAATAGTCGACGAACTGCGCTTCGCTCATGCCAGCGGGCGCCTGACGATACCAATGCGGACATACCGTGTGCTTGACGCGATCGATTGGCAAATCAAAGTGCTGATGGAAGCTCGGCAGGCCCGTCAGGCTACCTGTGACGATGCCGGAGCCGTGGTAGCCGCGCTGGCGCGAAATAATCTTCTTTTTGTTCGGTCGGCCCTTTACATTGTTGTAGTACCAGACGATCTTGATCTGCGTTTCGTTTGCGTCTGAGCCGGACATGCCGTAGTACACCTTCTTCATGCCCTTCGGCGACCAGTCGATGATGCGCGACGACAGTTCGATGATCGTGTCGGTCGAATGTCCGACATAGGTGTGGTAGTAAGCGAGCTTCTTTGCCTGCTCATAGATCGCGTCGGCCACTTCCGTGCGCCCATAACCGATATTCACGCAATAGAGGCCTGCGAATGCATCGATGAACGACTTGCCTTGATGATCCTCGATGCGGATGCCTTTAGCGCCCGTGACGATACGGCCCGGCAGCGCGCCGCTGGCGTGATCGTGAGCGTGCGTCGACGGGTGCAAGAAATGCGCGCGGTCCGCGCTGAACAGTTGATCGAACTGGGTCATGGGACACTCCATTTTTAGTCGATAGTTGAATGAGAGACTCACGCGGCAAGCGGCCGGCGAGCAGAAGCAGCGGCGTCGGTTAGCGGCAAGCCCAATTGACCGAGGCAGAAGTAATGCGTTTCAACGAATGGCTCGAAACCTTCGAGTCCGCCTTCACGGCCCAGACCCGATGCTTTCATGCCGCCGAATGGAATCGGCGCGCCCGTGAATTTCGCGCCGTTCACGGAGACCATCGCGAAGTCCAGTTGGCGAATCACCTGAAAGACCGTGTTCAGGTCTTTTGCGCACAGATAGGCGGCGAGACCGTATTCGGTGTCGTTCGCGCGCGCGATCGCTTCTTCGAGCGAATCGAACGGCGATACAGCCGAAATGGGCGCAAAGTTCTCTTCGTCGTAAATACGCATGCCCTTCTCTGCATCCGCGATCACGGTCGGCTCGAAGAACCAGCCGCCGCGCTCGTGCGGCGCGCCGCCGACCAGAACACGCGCGCCTTTCGCGCGCGCGTCCTCGACGCGTTGGACAGTCGCATCGAATGCGGCCTGATGCATCAGTGGACCGACTTCGACGCCCGGTTCGAAGGCCGGGCCGACTTTCAGCTGGCGCACCGCCTGCGCATAGCGCTCGACGAATGCGTCGTAGACGGGACGCGCAACGAGTATGCGATTCGCCGCGCAACAGTCTTGCCCTGACGTCTGAAACTTCGCCGCCACGGCCACTCGCACCGCCTGATCGATGTCGGCGTCCTGCGTGACGATGAAGGGCGCGTTGCCGCCGAGTTCGAGCGCTGTCTTCTTGATGCCGCTTTGCGCGACGGCCTGCATGACGAGTCCCCCGACGCGCGTCGAGCCCGTGAAGCTCACGGTGCGTACGCGCGGATCGCGCACCAGTGTTTCCATCGTCATTTGCGGCTCGCCGAGCACGACATTGAACACGCCCGGCGGGAAGCCGGCTTCTTCTGCGAGCTGCGCGAGCGCTAGCGCGGAAAACGGCGTCTCATGGGCGGGCTTCACGACGACCGTGCAGCCCGCTGCAAGCGCCGCCGCTGCCTTGCGGGTGATCATCGCGTTGGGGAAATTCCACGGCGTGATCAGTGCGGCGACGCCGACGGGCTCTATTATCGTGCCGAGATGTGCGCCGTCGATATGTGTGGGGATCGTGCGGCCGTTCAGGCGTTTTCCTTCGTGCGCGAACCATTCGATGAAGCTCGCGCCGTAGATGATTTCGCCGGTTGCCTCGGCGAGTGGCTTGCCCTGTTCCAGTGCCAGGATGCCTGCCAGGTCCTGTTGGTGGCGTTGGATGAGTTCGTGCCAGCGTAGCAGTAGGGTGGCGCGTTTTGCGGCTGGGACCCAGCGCCAGGTTTCGAATGCGCGATGCGCGGCGTCGACTGCCTGAGTGATCTGTTGGGCTTCCAGCATCGGGACGTGGCCGATTACTTTTTGATCTGCGGGGTTCTGCACCGCTACCGTGGAGGCTGTTTCGCTGTGGACCCAGCGGCCGTCGATGTAACACAGTGATTTGAATAGAACGGGATGGCCAAGCAGCATGGTGATCTCCTTTCTTTGGCTTTCCTTGATATCTCTGTGTGTCACTTTAAGGGCTGCGCGGGCTCCGGTTTTCTTGTTCTCAGGGTGGTTTGGTTTTGGCTTTTTCTGTTTTCTGATCGTAGGGGGGTGGTTTTTTTGGTTTTGGATTGCTCGTGTCTACGCTGGCATCCGCGATATGACTTACCACTTCAAGCGTTGCCCCTGTGCGGGGCGGCACCTACTTTTCTTTGCCGCCGCAAAGAAAAGTAGGCAAAAGAAAGCGGCTCACACCGCCAGCACGTGTTCTTATCCACGGCCCCCAACGTCCCCACGCTTCACACGGCAGTGCCCTGGTTGGTGCTTGTTGCCAGCGCTTTGAATGAACGCCTCACCCGCTTCGAATACCCCTACTTGAACCAGCGGCAGCGAATGGTATATGCCGCCCAGGTGGCAAACTGTGTGTAGGTTGTCGCGCCGTATAGCCTGGCGCTCTTACAGGGTGGAACGCGTGTGCTATCGGTCCGAAGTGAGGCGTGCGAGGTACTACGCCCTACACACAGTTTGCCACCTGGGCGGCGGTGGACCATCTGGCGCGGCGTGCTGTAGCGCGGGAGCGTGAAGCGGGTGAGGCACTCTTTTAGAGCGCTGGCAGCAGACGTGGGTCACGTGGTTGCCGTATGAAGGATAAGAACCTTTGGGGGCCCTCAGGCAAACATAAGAACTGGCGGTGTGGGCCTATCCGTCATTTTGTGGGCGAGGCATATCATGAGAGGTAAAAGTCATGGATATGCCAATGAAGAAGAAACGCACGGTGGCGTCTCAGGCAGCGGCCCGAGGGCCGCTGCCTGAACTGCCCAA